>Ga0172382_10000194_pt1 | contig 109748 bp, 93 predicted proteins | sample Leawel138RmetaG_FD_122245 | JGI IMG/M metagenome (GOLD analysis project Ga0172382, IMG submission 122245) | Leachate microbial communities from a municipal landfill in Southern Ontario, Canada - Leachate well 138R metaG | ecosystem: Engineered > Solid waste > Landfill > Unclassified | place... | reverse complement strand
TTTTTTTGCTGGGAGCGATGAGGGACAAATTCCCCAGCGTATTCATTGCGGTATCGACGATGACAGAATGCCTCAGGATGCGGGTGCAGGCCCCTCTTGTCGGACATCCTTTTCTGTGTCAACCGTCTGACCCAGAGAGCCACCCCCCCCAGTTTGCGATTCCCATTGCCTATACGCTGTCTTGAGGAATGATCGGCGATTTGGTTTATCGATCCGGTATCCCGGTTCGTTTCACCGATAGGGTTCTTTAAAATATCCAGCGCCACGATTTTCGCGTCGGATATGGTGAGTTTCGAGGCGTCCCTGCTTGTCAAACCGGTTGTTATCGTCTATAAGGTTGCTCCACTGATTGATTTTTCTGGCTCGGTTAGTGTTGAGAATAGACATGAAACCTGCTGAGCATCGTTGCCGTTTCGTTGTTTCGGAATTATCGTAGAAGGATGTGAACTGAAGCGCACGGCGGATCAAGTAACGGCCACACTCAGAAACGAGGATTTGCGGCAAAGGGTTGTCAGGGAATTCATGGAGGCCGGACTCATTCTTGGGAAGGCGGGTGCGTGCTACAGAGGGGCGTGCTCGACCTGTGACTTTTTCCTATCGGTATAATAAAATGGATGTTTATAAACGGCTTTTAATACTCGCACGAGGTCAGATTCCGAGATTCATCGTGGCGGCGTTCTGTATGGCTCTGGTTGGAGGAGCCACGGCGGCAGCGGCCTTTCTAATCAAGCCGGCCCTGGATGACATTTTTCTCAATCGTAACGAGAAGAGTCTCTACTGGATTCCCCTGGCCGTGATTTTCATGTATTTTCTCAAGGCTGCGGCCCAGTATGTACAGCACGTCTTGATGAATTATATTGGGAATCGCATCGTCGCAGACTTGCGTGACCTGCTTTATCGGAAAATCCAGTCTCAGTCCCTGTCTTTTTTCACAAAACACCCCACGGGTACGCTTATTTCCAGAGTATTGAACGATGTTGGACTCATTTACGCCACGGTGTCCAATACCCTGACCAACATATTCAAGGATACCTTTACCCTGATCGCCTTGGTGGGTGTGGTTTTTTATCGGGATTGGAAACTGGCTCTAATCGCCCTGGTGGCATTTCCCGCGGCGATTTACCCCGTTGTCCTGATCGGGAGGAAAGTCAGAAAAATATCGACGAAAACTCAGGTGACCATGGCTGGCCTGACAGATTTACTTCAGGAGACTATTGCGGGTAACCGTATCGTCAAGGCGTTTGGCATGGAATCATATGAGATGAACAGGTTTAGCAGGGAAAATGAGCGCCTTTTCCGTCTAGCCATCAAGAATGTGATGACAAAATCGTTATCTTCACCGCTGATCGAAATTTTTGCCGGTTTGGGCATTGCGGTTATCGTGTTTTACGGTGGTTATCAGGTCATTCGGGGAGCCACGACACCGGGTACATTCTTTTCATTTCTTGCCGCGTTGTTGATGATTTATGAGCCGGCCAAACGTCTTACAAATGTCAACAATGAGATACAGCAAGGCATTGCCGCTGCGACCCGCGTTTTCAGCGTCATTGACACGATACCGGAAATCCAGAGCCGCGGGAATGCAGTCATACTGAAACCCCTTACGAAAGAAATCGCATTGCGAAATGTCAGTTTTGCCTATGAGGAGACCCCGGTCCTGAAAGGGATCAACCTGACAATCCGCGCCGGCGAAGCTGTGGCGTTTGTCGGTATGAGCGGTGGTGGCAAAACGACACTTGCCAACCTCATTCCGCGATTCTACGACGTAAAGCAAGGCGCTGTGTTGATCGACGGGCATGATATTCGGGATGTGACGCTTCAATCCCTCATCGCTCAAATTGGTATTGTCACCCAACAGACTTTTCTTTTTAACGACACCGTACGAAATAATATTGCCTACGGTGATATTCAAGCTTCGGAGGAGAAAATTATTGAGGCCGCGAAAGCGGCACATGCCCACAAATTCATCATGAACCTGCCGAACGGGTATGATACAGGAATCGGAGAGCTGGGAACCAAGCTGTCCGGAGGAGAGCGGCAGCGTATTGCCATTGCACGCGCTCTGCTCAAGGATGCGCCGATCCTCATTCTGGATGAGGCCACCTCTTCTCTGGACACGGAATCGGAAAGGGAGGTTCAGGCGGCTTTGGAGAATCTGATGCGGGGACGAACGACCCTTGTCATTGCCCACCGCCTTTCCACCATCAGACGGGCCGATCGCATTGCCGTTCTCATGAACGGAGAGATCATCGAAGAGGGAAATCATGAAGAGCTGATTGCACGGCAGGGAGAATATTATCGTCTTTATCAGATGCAGTTTCGTGAAGAAAACGAGGAGGAACAGGAATCGCAGGGAACCGGGGAATAAGGAGAAGAGACGGGGGTGATCCAGAAGGAGGCGAAAGGATGGCCGAAGTATGAAAAAAAAGAGCATACAGGACGCGGTAATCGCGGCTTGGGAGAACGAAAAAATGAATATCCATCCCTTCAAACTGCTGTTAAGGGGGATGTCGTTGTTTTATCGTCTGGCCATTCTGGTGCGAAACATTCTCTTTGATACGGGCCTGCTTCGACAGAAAAAAGTTCCCTGCCGGGTTGTCGGGGTGGGAAACATTACGGTCGGCGGGACCGGAAAAACCCCTATGGTGATCTATCTGGCCAACCTGCTCAATTCGAAAGGCTTTCGTCCAGTCGTACTCAGCCGCGGGTACAGGGGGAAAACGAAGGCTCCTATCAACATTGTGTCTGACGGGCGCCGAATTTTAATGAAGCCGGAGGATTGTGGGGATGAGCCTGCGTTGATTGCCAAACGTCTGCCCGGGATTCCGGTTCTGACGGGGCCTAGGCGTGCACTGACTGCCGGCGTCGCGATAGAACAGTTCGGGGCTGATGTTCTTGTTCTGGATGATGCTTTTCAATACCGGCAGCTTGCACGCGATGTAGATGTAGTCCTGCTGGATGCAGACCGGCCTTTGGGAAATGGCTGGGTCTTGCCGGCAGGACCTCTGAGGGAACCCGGGTCATCCTTAAAGAGAGCGGATCTTATAATTCGGACGGGGCTTGGAGATCGGGTTACCGCCATTTCAACCACAACCCCTCAGTATCGCGCCAGACACCAAGCGGTAGCGCTGATTGATGGAGCCAGTGGCCGGGAATTGCCGCTCCAGAGTCTCTTGGGGCGCCGCGTTTGTGCCTTCGCCGGTATCGCCAAACCGGGGGCATTCAAACAGATCCTGGCCGGGCTTGGCGCACGGACGGTGGCCTTTCTACCTTTTCCTGATCATCATGACTATAGTCGGGAGGATATTCGGGAGATCCAGAACAGGGCGAGGCAAGAACAGGCCGATACGATTGTCACAACCGAGAAAGACGGGGTAAAACTCAACCGTTTTCACATGTTCCTGGAGGAGGTTGATTTTTTGCAGGTGGAGATGGTTTTCCAGGGTGGCGAGGATGAATTTATCGCGTCGCTTATGGATAAGTTGGGACAAGCGCAGTGAAACCGGCGAAAGCGGAAGCGTTCCCTGAATTGATGAGAAAGGGGGGACGTGTTTCCCTAGATACGGAACCAGCTGATGGATACGGATAATCCTGATATCTTGGCGCGAAACGTTTCCCGGTATCTTGGTTTTGTGCCTCTGTTTTTACGCAAGGCTTTTTTTTACGGATTGTGGCGGCTTTTTTATTATCTTTCCCCGCGTCACAGGTTTATCGCTCTACATAATTTAATTAGAGCTTTTCCGGATAAATCCATGGCGGAAATTATCCGGATAACGAAAGGAGCCTATAGGAATCTCGCCATCGTTTGCGCAGAATTTTTCGATCTGCCGAAAATGAACAGGTCGCGTTTGAATGATCTTTTGGATATCGAAGGCTTGGAGCGGGCACAGCAGGCGCTGGGAAAAAAGAAGGGCCTTCTGCTTTTTGGTGCCCATTTCAGCAATTGGGAATTGATGGCCGCGGCGGCATCCGCACTGATTGCTCCCGGAGTCATGATTTACCGGCCACTGGACAACCCCTTCCTGGAACGATTTGTCAAATATGTGCGCACATCTCGGGGAAATGTCCTGGTGTCCAAGAAAAAAGCCATGCTGCAGATGTTTCGTTGCTTGGCGAAAAACGGTGTGGTGGGCGTCCTTATTGATCAAAATGTGTCTCGGAGAGAGGGTGTCTTTGCCGATTTCTTTGGGAGACCGGCCTGCACGACCGACGGTCTGGCCCAGATGGCGATCAAATCGGAGACGCCGGTGATGCCGGCATTCATCATTCGAAAACCGGATGGACGTTATCGACTGATTATCGGGAAAGAGGTCGAAATCATCCGGACGGGAAACAGCGAGGATGATATCAGAACCAATACCCAGCGATTTACTTCTATTATTGAAGGTGTGATTCGGCAATATCCGGACCAGTGGTTGTGGCTTCACCAACGCTGGAAAACCAAAGAGCATCAGGTGCCGAGCTCGGAATCATATAAAAACAATCCGGGCAAACAACCTGAAGGCGGCTGGCAGGCAACAAGAAAAAAATGAAAATATCTGTTCGGACATCCCGTCGTATTGAGGAAGCCCAACACATTCTGGTGCGTGGGACGAACTGGATCGGTGATGTCATCATGACCCTGCCGGCCATGGCGGCTATTCGAAGGTCATTTCCCGAGGCGAAAATCAGTGTTTTAGCCAAACCCTGGGTGGCCGATATCTTTTCTCTCAGCCCGGATGTGGATGAGGTTTTGCTCTATCGGTCTCCCGGTATCCACGAGGGCTTTAGGGGATTGCTCCGTCTCGCGAAAGAATTGAGATCGAGAAAATTTGATGCAGCCATTTTACTCCAGAATGCCATCGAAGCGGCAATCGTTGCCTGTCTGGCCGGGATTCCCATCCGGGCGGGCTACAATTCCGATGGGCGGGGACCGCTTTTGACCCATTCGGTCAAACGAACCCGGGCGATACGCCGCATTCACCAGGTGGAGTACTATATGGAAATGGTCAAAACCCTCGGTTGCTCCAATGGGGGGAGGCGGGAATATCATCTTAACCTCACCCCTGGAGACGTCATTCGGGCTGGAGAAATCCTTGGATTTTATGGTGCCGCCCAAGGGGATTTATTGATCGGCATCGCACCTGGCGCCACGTACGGAGCCGCGAAGAAATGGTTCCCCGACCGGTTTGCGATGGTGGCCGATCGGTTGAGCGAAACACTGGGCGCCGAAATACTTCTGTTCGGCAGTGCCGCTGACCGGGAGAGCACCCGGGCTGTTTCCGGTTTCGCCAATCATTCTATGGCCGACTTGGCGGGCATGACAACCTTACGTGAGGCCATATCGCTTATCTCATGTTGCCGCCTGTTTATTTCCAACGACTCGGGTTTGATGCACGTGGCCGGTGCCCTGGGTGTTCCCACACTGGCCATTTTCGGTTCAACCAATCCCGTGACCACCTCCCCTCCCGGGGAGAAAAGTGTCGTTGTTCATAAAGATCTGCCCTGCAGTCCCTGCCTGAAAACCACCTGTCCGACGGATTTTCAGTGTATGGACCTGATCGGCGTCAATGATGTCTATGAGGCCGCCCGATGCATGATCCAGCCGTAGAACTGTACCGCGCCGTATTTCTCGACCGGGATGGCACAATCAACGAAGAGGTGGGCTATCTCTCCAAGTTTGATCAGTTGAAGCTTATACCACGGGCAGCGGCTGCGATTCGTATGCTGAACCGCCGGAGCATTCCGGTTGTTGTCGTGACCAACCAATCCGGCGTGGCCCGAGGTTATTTCGGGGAGAATTTTATCCGTGAATTCCACGATTTTCTCCAGTCAAACCTCAGAATGGAAGAGGCACATATTGATGCATTCTATTATTGTCCCCACCATCCGACGGAAGGTCACGGTTCCTATCGTCGAATATGTGCGTGCCGGAAACCCGGGACCGGCATGCTTTTACAGGCGGCGCAGGATCTTTGCATTGATCTTTCCCGATCCTATATGGTGGGAGATATGATGAAAGACGTTCTGACCGCAAGGAATACGGGAGTGAAAGGTATTCTGGTGAGGACAGGATACGGGGCGGGTGAAACAATAGACGGGGATGTCATCCCGGACTATCAGGCCCTCGACCTCTTCGATGCCGTCGAATGGATTCTTGAGGATATGAAACGATGAATATCCTGATTGTCAAATTGAGTGCCGTCGGCGATGTCATTCATACGCTTCCGTCCCTGGCTGCATTGAGGAAGCTCTATCCCGGGGCGCACGTCACCTGGGTAGTTGAGGAGGCGGCGGCTGATATCATTCTGGGTCATCCGGATCTGGATTCTGTTGTGGTTTCTAGGCGTAAAAGCTGGCAGAGGGCTCTCATGAAGGGCCATTTCAAAAAAGCCCTGAGCGAGATGGGGTCATTTCTGAGGGATCTGCGTGTCAGAGATTATGATCTGGTGATCGACTTTCACGGCCTGTTCAAGAGCGCGGTTCTCGTTTTCCTCTGCCGGGGTAAAAGAAAAATCGGCTATGACAGCTATCAGGAGTTGAGTGGATTCTTTTATAGTGAAAAAATAACGGAGGACATGGACAAGCACGCGGTGAACCGGTATCTTGATTTTCCGAAATACCTCGGAGCCAAAATCGAAGAACCGGTGTTTCAGATCGCTATCGGAGACGCAAACAAGGAGAAAGTGGATGAGCTTCTGGCCCTTCACCAGGTCGTGGGCCCTTTTGTAGCCATGAATCCCGTTGCCTATTGGGACACGAAACTATGGGACAACGAATGTTTCGCCAGTCTATGCGATCGTATTGTCGAGACCTATGGAATCTTTGTCGTTCTGACGGGCCAAAAGGCTCCCTCTCTGGGGCAAATTCAGCGACTCGCCCGGCGTAATGTGCTCAACCTGGAGGGACGGACGAGCCTTAAAGATCTGGCCGAACTCTATCGGCGTGCGGCATTGTTGGTCACGACCGATTCGGGGCCGATGCACCTGGCCGCCGCTCTCGGCACACCCGTCGTGGCCCTGTTTGGGCCAACCGATCCAAAAAGGACAGGCCCCCATGGTTCGGGTCATATCGTCCTTCAGGAACCCCTTTCCTGCGCACCCTGTTTCCGGAAATTTTGCCGTGAAATGACCTGCATGAAAAAGATAACGGTGAATGCGGTGTTTAATGAGGTAAAGAAGCTTTTAGAGGAACGCTTATAAAACGGCGTTGCAGCCGGACATATCCTCGGTTTTCGAAATTCATTCAGCGGACGCTCTTTCATTCTGCCTGTCCTGCCTATAGTACTCGAACATGTTTCTCCCCCCTTCTTTTGCGGCATACATGGCAATGTCGGAGTTTTTCAGCAAAAGGTCCATATTATTCCCGTGATCGGGATATATTGCGATGCCGATGCTGGGTGTGATATGAATTTCACGATTCTCCAAAAGGAAGGGTTCATCGAAGGAATTCAGGATCTTTTCAGCGATGCGGCATGCATTATCTCCCTCCGGCAATGACGGGAGCAGCAGAATAAATTCATCGCCGCCGATGCGGGCAACCGTGTCGCCTTTACGCAGCAGATTGGTCAATCGGTTTCCGACGGCCTGAATCAGCAAATCCCCCACGTAATGCCCCAAGGTATCGTTGACTCCTTTGAATCGGTCCAGATCGATCATCATGACGGCAAAACGTTCCTGATTGCGTTTTGCCTGGGCCAATTCCAGGACAAGTCGGTCATGAAACAATCTCCGATTGGGCAGTCCGGTCAGGGTATCCTGAAAAGCCAGCTTTTTTATCAGTTCTTCCGCCTGTTTTCTCCGAGTGATATCCTGAAAAAGAATGCGGTACCCCACGGGACGTTTTGTTTCATCTGTCATCAGGAAGATCGAGGTTTCCGTGTTCAGGGGCGAACCGTTTTTTTTAAGCAGGACGTAATCGAAACGTCTTTTGGGTACACCGCTCCGCAAAACTTCTTTCAGAGCCGAACCAAACGTTTCCCGAGAGGATTCGTCAAGGATTTCTTCATACGACAGCTTGATCAGCTCTTCATTGGCATAATCAAGGGCCTGGGAGAAAGGGGGATTGAAGACAAGAAATCGGCCATCAAGGGAGATTTCACAGTAAAAAAGATTAATCTCTTCGAGAATATGATGGTATTTCTCTATTTCTCTGCGCAACAGCGCCATCTCTTCTTCAGACTGCCTGATTCGCCTCTCAAGAACTTTACTTTGCCAGCCTTCTATCTCGGTTGCCATTTCCCCTCGCAGGTTCAATCAAGAACCGGAATCGATGAGCAGTTCCTTAACGGCTTTCAGCAGGTCTTCCAACTGAAAAGGTTTGGGGAAAGTCCGGTCTGCACCCAAAATGGTTGCAGTATTGAGGTCCTCCAGCGCGCCGGGATGTCCGCTTCCCGTCATGGCGATGATTTTCAGTGACGGATATCGCCGCTGGAATTCCAGAATCATCTCCAGGCCGTTTTCTTCAGGCATAATCAGGTCCGTTATGACCAGATCGGCCGGGTTTTGGATCTGCTTTTCCAGGCCGTCCCGGCCGTTTGAAGCCTCCATGACGCCATAGCCCATGCTTTCGAAGTACTCAACAAGCACTTCACGCAGGGTATCATCGTCATCAACGATCAATATGCGATACATGCTGAACCCCTTTTTATTTTACCAGCAGCACCGGACTATCAGACAAGAGTGCCACCTTGTAGCTGATGGTGCCCCAACTTTGGATCGGGTTCTTCAATTCAACTTTGTGGGAATTCATGATAATCAAGTCAATCTCATGATCTTTGCGGAATTTCAGAATTTCCTGTACCCGGTTGCCGTAACTAATGTGTGGTAGAATTTGCACCGATTTCTTCTCATATTGTGCCATGAGATTGTTCATTTGTTTCTGGGCCTTCCTTTCCAGTCTATTGTAGAAATCCTCATATTCTGTGAAGGTTGTGTCTGCAATGATTTCCACAACATGAAGAAGATGGATGGTGCTGTTATGTTTTGCTGCGAGGTTGACTGCAATCTCAAGAGGCGTGGCGTGTTTTTTGGAAAAGTCGGTTGGCACAAGAATTTGGCTAAACATTATTCAAACCTCCTGTCAGGCGTGGCGACCCTGGAGGGGCGCAACAAGGATTCCGACCCCATTGTTGAGTGGCCGATATTATTCCGGAGAATAAAACAGCAAAGGAAATCTTCCCTTTTTGGTTCCACGCAAGTACACGATAAAGTTTATGAGGAAAAACCACGTCTATCAGAAGTTAATACAAACGATTGACCTTTTCAAGAATAAATATCTCCATTGTGTATTGAATGGGATAGACGTTCTCCTTTGTAGGAGGCCGGGCTTTTATGCTATAGGGGGGGCAAATTTGGGAAAGTCTGCCCGCCAAGAACCTTACGGAGGGAGGATGAAGGATTCCTTGCTGAAATTTTTGGAGCAAAAGAGAGCGGCACGATCCATGGGTAAAGCCGTGGAGAGCTGGGTGGTGGCGATTTTTACCCTGGTTATAACGGCGTCCTTTAGCTATATGGAATTCATCACCTGCGAGGAGGGCCAATTCCCTTTCTTTCATTTGGGTTGCCTGTCTGTTGGCTCGCTCGTGATCGTGTCTCTGAAGCGCCGTTATGACAAAATCTACATCAGCGAGGCTATCGGTGCATTTGCTCTTTTTGCGATTCTGCTTTCTCTTTTTACCGCACCGGTGACGGAGGCCCTGCTCAACTTCATCCAGTAACCGCGAAGCAATTCGAAAGCCCCGGCGTTACGCGCTCGCCCGGAATATTCTGTCGAAAAAAAGCTGTTTTTCTTTCGGATAATACAATGTTCCACCATGATCGATGATCAATTTTCCTTCCAGGTGATCCATTTCATGCTGGACTACACGGGCCGCATAGTCATTGTACCGTTTCGAAATTTTGTTTCCCCGGGCATCGTAGGCTCGTAACTTTATTTCCGGGTAGCGGGCGATCTCCACCTGGATGTCTGGGCAGGACAAGCAGCCCTCGAGGGCACTGACGAGTTCACCGCGGGCTTGGGTGATTCTTGGGTTTATCAACACTTCGTAATCTTCCGGTTTTTTTGACCAGGTTTTTTGGTCGAAACCCTTGTTCCTAAAGACGATGATGCGTTTCAAAATACCGATTTGCGGTGCGGCCAACCCCACCCCATCGTCCCGTAGGAGGAAAGTCTCAACCATCCTTTGAACCATTCCCTGTGCCTCGTTGCTGAGCGGTACGGGCAAATCTTCACAGGTTGTACGGAGGAGGGAGATGGAATCTTCATTCACTTGGCCATCCGTCCACATGGTGTAAATTTTTTGTTCCGGCATACAAATCACTCCTTTGGAGATGTTGTATGACAATATATCATTGATAAAAGGTTGTCGCAAGATCTTGTGGTTTCAAGTCATTCGTGATAGGGAAGCGTCGTCCGGCGACGGGGAATGCATAGACGGTGGATTTCATAACGAGAAGGGCGGAGGGGCTTTTGATTCATCGTATGATTGCTTATCGGGCCAAACGGGAGTTTGGCACGGCCATGTGTTTTGATGGAAAGGAAAAACTGCGGATTCCGGAGGTCGGATTGGACCGATCGCCCAGACTTCTCTACTTGCACATTCCGTTTTGTGAGAAGCTTTGTCCCTATTGTTCCTTTAACCGAATTGTTTTCGAGGAAGATCTCTGCCGCCGTTATTTTGCCGCACTGAGAAAAGAAATCGGGCTGTACCGAGAAACGGGTTATGAGTTCGGCGGCGTCTATGTGGGTGGTGGAACGCCTACCGTGATCATTGAAGAATTAGCGGAAACACTGGCGTTCGTCCGTCAGTGTTTCGACGTCAAGGAAATTTCCGTCGAAACAAATCCCAATCATTTGACCGACAAAAATGTGCGTCATCTGCAGGACGCCCGGATCAACCGTCTGTCCGTCGGTGTACAAAGTTTCGACGATAATTTGCTTAAACGTATGGATCGTTATGAGAAATACGGCAGCGGCGAAACCATTGCCAGCCGATTGAAAGAATTGAAGGGAGCTTTTGACACCGTCAATGCGGACATGATTTTCAATTTCCCTTCTCAGAATCTGACTATGCTGAGGCATGATCTGGATATTCTGACGGAAATTGAAATCGATCAGGTTACGTTTTACCCGCTTATGATCTCGGACAGCACACGACACAAAGTCATCGCTACTTTGGGAAATATCAGCGACAGAAATGAAAAGCTTTTTTATCGTGAAATTATGCATCGTCTTGCATCGACTTATCGGCTTTCTTCCGCGTGGTGCTTTTCTCGGAAAGGATCTATGATTGATGAGTATATTGTCGACTATGACGAATACGCGGGATTGGGCAGTGGCGCCATCGGCTACCTGAACGGCATCTGCTATGCCAATACATTCCATGTGCCTGCCTATATCGATCAGGTGAATCGGAATGAGCTGCCGTTAATGGCGACACGAACCTTTTCTCTGCGGGACCGGATTCGGTATGATTTTCTTATGCGTCTTTTCGGCGGGTTTCTGCACGTGAAAGATCTGGAGGATAAATATGCCGACAGTCTCTATAAAAACCTTTGGAAGGATCTGGTTCTTTTTTCCCTGATAGGGGCTATCCGTTATACCGGCGAGGATTATCGTCTCACCGATCGGGGCCGCTATGCCTGGGTCGTCATGATGCGAGAGTTTTTCACCGCAGTCAATAATTTTCGGGATTTCTGCCGTACCGACATGCCACGGTAAATCGTTGATCGCTGACCCTCCCCGGGCGGACAAAATTACTTCCGGATATTTTTCATAGATTTGCAATTGAGCGGCAAATCCCGGTTAATTGCATTGACAGCCTCATGCCTTTGTGCTTAAAGTGTGCGCTAAAATTTCGTGAATGAATCTGAACGGTAAGAAGCCGGAATGATGGTGAGGTGAATGAAATGTCCGAAAGCACTTATGATGTGATCGAACTCGTTGGAGTCAGTACCGTGTCCTGGGAAGAAGCGGCAAAGAATGCGGTGGCGACGGCAGCGAAAAGTATCCAGGATTTACGGGTCGCAGAGGTTACAGGGCAGGATGTGACCATTGAAAACGGTGTCGTGAAAACCTACCGGACAAGGATGACCGCTTCATTCAAGTATTTGCAGTTCGAGTAATATCGTTTTGCCCGTTTCTGACATATCACGCAGTCAAGATGCTGCTTCTTTAACACGAGCGGGTCACGACGATTTTGTTGAAGGTGTTGTTTCGAAAGGATCATAGGGTCACCCCAAAAAACGGGTTTCACGAACGAAGGGGTTGCTTTGCTTTTCCCGCTGTGACGCCCCGTTATTTATGGGTGGCGTGCCGTTTCGATTTTACGTATCCCGGCTTATCCCGTACATTCCCTTTTCCTCTGTGTATGGTTCCCACACATATTCAGGCAAGCGGGCAATACAACAGGATTGCTGTCTCCTTGATTTCTTGCCAATTAAGAAAATAGTGACTACATTTTGTGGAACATTTTCAGGGTGTATTTAACACAACAACAGATTGCGTTAAAGGCGTGCATCGATGTCAGAGGATCGCACGGAAACCGGATCGATTATTTTGCGGTATGACCGCATCGACCAGGAGGTTGCTATATGGCAAGGTATGTTAAAAGTGCCGACAGAAAAGGCCGGCCGGTCTGCCATCACATGGCGAGCTTGTTCTTGATTTTTTCTTTTGTGTGTCTTTTATGGATTCCTGTGGCAGCGGCCCCGCCCCCGTCGGGAGCGGTGCTGCCATCGTTTGCTGATCTATCGGAGAGGCTGAGTCCCGCCGTTGTGAACATCAGCACGACGAAGATCATGACAACCCCGCGTTTGCCAGGCGGGAGATTGCCTTTCGGTCCCTTCGGGAACGATGATTTCTTCCGGCGGTTCTTTGGTGATATCCCGGAACGGGAGTACAAACGGAACAGCCTCGGGTCGGGTTTTATTATCAGCTCCGACGGTTATATTTTTACCAACAACCACGTTGTGGAGAGGGCTGAAAAAATCCGGGTCAAATTGGCCGATGGAAGGGAATATGACGGGGAAGTTAAGGGGAAAGACGCCAATACGGACATTGCCCTTATCAAAATCAATTCGTCATCGCCTTTAACGGCAGTGAGTTTTGGCGATTCCGATCAAATCCGCACCGGTGACTGGGTTTTTGCCATTGGAAATCCCTTTGGCCTGGATCATACGGTGACGGTTGGAATTATCAGCGCAAAGGGACGTGTCATTGGATCTGGTCCCTATGATAACTTTCTCCAGACGGATGCGTCGATTAACCCGGGCAACAGCGGCGGCCCCCTGTTCAACCTGAAGGGTGAGGTCGTTGGTATCAATACGGCCATTGTTGCACAGGGGCAGGGGATCGGTTTTGCCATTCCTATCAACATGGCCAAAGCGCTTTTGTCCGATCTCAAGGGAAAGGGTTATGTTACCCGGGGATGGCTGGGTGTTTCAGCCCAGGATGTGACGGAAGACCTTGCCAAGAATCTGCAGCTCAACTCTCCCAAAGGAGCCTTGGTCAGTCACGCCTTCGAAGGAGAGCCTGCCGATAAAGCGGGGATCAAGGCGGGGGATGTGATTCTGGACATCGATGGAAAGGCGATTGCCGATGTGCGAGATCTGCTCATGACCGTTTCCGGGTTGTCCGTCGGGAAGCGGGTCAATGTCCGGATTTGGCGTGATGGTAAGGCCAAGGTGCTGCCGGTCCTCATTGCCGAGAGAAAAGACGGTAAAACCGTCAACGGTGGGGATCTCGTTTCGGAGACCTTCGGCATGACGGTTCAGGAAATAACGCCGGAGATGATGCGGCATTTCAAACTACCTGCCAAGGACGGTGTGATCATTGCGGAGGTTTTTGACGGCGGTGCCGCGGATGAGGCCGGGTTGAGGCCCCAGGACATCATTCTCGAAATCAACAGGCAAAAAATTGTGACACTTGAAAATTATGTCGATATTTTGTCCCGGAAGTCGCAAGAGGGTGCTTATCTGTTCCGCATCAGAAGAAATGATCATTTCTTCTTTGTGCCGCTTACCCTGCCGGTGGAAAAGCAGCCCTGACAAGGTATACCTCCAGGCTTTCCATTCCGTGGATGGCCGATCTGATGTATCGGAAAGGGGAACGGTGCGATTCCGTTCCCCTCATCTTGATGGTGTCAGGGAGGACGGATAAAACTTGATCCCTCTTGAATGTCGTGCAAGGAGAAAAATATGGCGCAGTCGCCAAGCTGTCCCGATCCGGGTTTTATCGCGGGTGATAAATATTTGGATTTCGAGATTATACGGGTCGCGTGTCTTCCCGAAATTCGCCAAACAGTTTATGAAATCATGCACTTGCCGACGAAGGCCAGGATCCTTCATCTACATAACGTCGATTCTGAAAACCTCTACGCTGTCTGTTTCCGTACGCCGCCTTCGGATTCGACGGGATTGCCCCACATTCTGGAGCATTCCGTACTGGCCGGCTCTGAAAAGTATCCCCTGAAGGATGCATTCAATGAATTACACCGCGGATCTCTGCAGACCTTTATCAATGCCTTCACTTATCCGGACAAGACCATCTATCCCGTAGCCAGTCAGGTTCGCAAGGACTTCTTCAATTTGGCACGGGTTTATACGGACCTGGTTTTGCATCCCCGTTTGCTCCGGGAAACCTTCCTCCAGGAAGGGCACCACCTGGAATTCTCCGATCCGGATAACGTAAACAGCGAACTCTTGATTTCGGGTGTTGTTTACAATGAAATGAAAGGCGCCTATTCTTCACCCGATTCGCTGATGTACAAGGCCATCCAGGAGAATCTCTACCCCGACACGGTTTACCGAAACGATTCAGGGGGGGCGCCCCATATCATCCCTACATTGACTTATGAAAAGTTCCTGGCTTTTCACCGGGCCTATTATTCTCCTTCCAACGCCCGTTTCTTCCTGTATGGGGACATTAGCACCCGGGATTGTCTTGATTTCCTCCAGGAGATGCTCCATGGTTTTTCTGAGATACCTGTGGAGTCCCGTATCGAAGCCCAAAAACGTTGGGCTGCGCCGCGGTCGGTATCGGGTTTTTATCCCATCGGAATCGATGAGAACCTGCAGGCAAAAACCGTGATCAATATGGCCTGGATGCTTGCTGAAAATCTTGATTATGAAACGGTTATTTTGCTGGAGATCGTTTCCTGGGCTTTGGTCGGCAGTGCCGCCGGTCCTTTGCGTAAAGCGCTTGTGGATTCCGGTTTGGGTGAAGATCTTTCCCCCGTGACGGGTTTGGAGAAAGACTTCCGGCAGTTGGCCTTTGTTGTCGGCCTGCGGGGGACGGAAAGCGACCGGGCGCCTGTGATCGAAACTCTGGTGCTGGACATACTCACCCAACTGGTGGAAACGGGATTCGAACGAGACTTGATCGAGGGTGCACTGCACCAGGTCGAATTTCATGGCAAGGAGATTCGCCGCGGAGTTTATCCGTATGGTATCGCCCTGATGGGTCGCGTTTTCCATACTTGGCTTTACGATGGAGACCCCCTGGCGGGACTCAATTTCCCTGTACTCATCGACGACATTCGTCAGCGTTGGCAAGGGGAACCGGATCTCTTTCAGAGGGTCCTTCGACAGTGGTTTCTCGAAAATCCCCATCGTCTTCTTTCTGTGATGAAACCAAGCAGGACCTACCAAGGTGAACAGGAGGCAAAATACCGAAATCAACTGAATGCCATCGCCGCGGAATTGGAGCCATCAGACCGCAGGGCCGTTGCCGCAGATGCCGCACGTCTCAGGCGGTTTCAGACTGAAGCCGATTCACCCGAGACGATGGCAAGTCTCCCCGTTATTGGTGTCGGTGATCTTTCGCCGGAGATCGATGTCATCCCCTCACAGACGGAAATACCGAATGATCTGACTATCTTATCGCATGACCTGTTCACAAATGGGATTGCCTATCTCCATATGGCCTTTGATATCTCTCATATCCCGGATGAACTGCAACCCTGCCTGCCCCTGTTGTGTAAATTGATGACGGGACTGGGAGCGGGGACGTCATCATACGCCGAGCTGTCCAAACGCATTGCCCTGAAAACCGGAGGTATCGGGATTCACCTGGCATCCGGGCTCTGCGTGGGCGGACAGGATACATGGCAGAGAATGATCGTCCACATGCGGATGCTCTATCGGAATATTCCTGATGCCATGAGCATTCTGGAGGATATTCTGTTTCGAGGAAACCTGTCCGAAATGACCAGAATGAAGGAGCTGGTTTTCGAAGGCAGAAACAACCTGCACGCTGCCGTCGTACCTTCGGGGCATATCTTTGCGAAGAGATCGGCCGCCGCGTCCCTGAGTCTTCCCGCGTATCGGGAGGAGCAGTGGCATGGGCGCAGCCAGCTCCTGTATGTTAACGCTCTGGCTGAAAAATGGGAAGCGAACATGGCAAAATTTCCCACCGACATTGCCGATCTGAGACAGAGGGTTATTCAAAGAAAGGGACTCGTTTTAAGTTTGACCGCCGATGAGGCCGGCCTCCAATTGGCCGAAGAGGCTTTGGGCTCTGTTCTTGTCGGATTATCCGGCTCTGTGTCGCCTGCCCGTGAACCGTCATTGCACGGATTTTCGCGCCGCATGGGGATCGCGATTCCGGCCCAGGTGTCCTACGTGGCCGAATCCTTCCCCGCGCCGACCTACGGGAGTGATCTTGCGGCGCCGCTGTTCGTGTTGTCCAGACTGCTCTCGAACGGGTACCTCTATAAAAAGATCCGGGTCGAAGGGGGGGCATACGGCGGGATGTGCCAGTATGACCCCACATGCGGCCTGTTTTCATTTTTGTCTTACCGGGATCCGCATCTGGAAAGAACGCTCACAGTCTATGAAGAAGCCCTGCGATTTGCGAACCAGAGGGGGCTTTCAGAGGAGGAAATTCAAAAGGCCGTGATCGGTTCCATCGGAGCCCTGGACCGTCCCATGGATCCTGTCGGACGTGGTTTCGCCGCAATGGTCCGGTATTTTTCGGGTTTGACCGATGAGGAGAGACAAAAATTTCGCCGGGCTGTTCTGTCCATGAATCATGAGGCGTTGAGCAAGGGGGGCCTGAAATACCTGGACCGGGTCAAAAACAAGGCTGCCGTGGCGGTCTATGCGGGAGGAGAAAGGATGAAGCAGGCAAACAACGTCCTCGATCCCCCGTTGGAGATTGAAACCTTGATTTAAGGCAGACCGGGTCGTTTTAATCCTGATGCGTCAGCAATCCGATCAGGGTGAGAAACAGGATGACCACGCCGATGCCAAGAAGAAAGATGCTAAAGGCGTCCATTTGGAATGTTCCCTCAGCGGATTTCAAGCCGGGATTGCGAAAGTATGCCCAGTATAGAATGCCGGTGCAATAAACAACCAGGGACAACTTCACCTTGCCGATCACCAGGGTCAATGTGCCTATGACGAGGACCAGCATGAGCTGGAAAAGAGGAATGGATATGCTGGTCGTCCACAAGGGTTCAAACATGCTTTCTCCTGCCGATTGATGCGTTCAAAAATAGTATAAGATCCCGGCTATCTATTACTGAGGAGGCCCGGCCGGATCAAATCAATTGTTCCAGTCTCAACAGTGCCTCCCTGAGGTTCTCCGGTTTCGTTCCTCCCGCCTGAGCCATATCGGGCCGTCCACCGCCGCTTCCCCCGACGAGGGGCGCGATTTCCTTGATCAAGTTTCCCGCATGATAGCGGGCGGACAGATCCTTCGTTACGATGCACAAAAGCATCGCCTTCCCATCGGCCACGCACCCCAGGAGGATGATCCCGGAAGACATGCGATCGCGCAGTTTGTCTCCGAAATCTCTTAATCTTTTCGCGTCCGGGGCGTCCACGACGGAGGTGAGGACCGGAATACCTTTAATGTTCTTTGTTTGGGTCGTCAGATCCGACGAATCGCGGACGGCCATTTTTTCCTTCAGGGTCTCGATTTCCCGTTCCATGTCTTTTTGATAGCGAAGCATTTTCTCCGCCTTATCGGCCGTTTCCAACGGCGACGTCCGTAGTATTCCCGCCGTCTTCTTCAATTCTTCTTCCATTTTCTGGACATGACGAATCGCTTCCCTGCCCGTAAGGGCTTCAATACGCCGGACCCCGGCTGCAATGGCTGATTCGTGGATAATTTTGAGCAGGCCGATATCCCCCGTTCGGCTGACATGGGTGCCGCCACAGAGTTCCATGCTGACATCACCCATGCTGACCACCCGGACTTCGTTCGTATATTTTTCGTCAAAAACAGCGGTGGCTCCAGCCCTGACCGCTTCATCCAGTGCCATGACCGTTGTCCCCACGGGAAGGTTTCTGCGGATGATCCGATTACAGAGCCGTTCGACCCGGGCCAGATCCTCATCTTCGATTCTTGAAAAATGGGTGAAGTCGAATCGAAGGCGATCCGGGGTCACGAGTGAACCCGATTGCTTGATATGGTCCCCCAGTACCGCTTTGAGTGCCGCCTGGAGAATGTGGGTCCCCGAATGATTCGCCTCCGTGGCACGCCTCAGTTCGTCGTCCACTCGGAGATGCAGGGTGTCGCCAACCCGGATCGTGCCTTTTTTCACTTCGCCGACATGGCTGATCAGGTCCGGAAGCGGACGTTTCGCATCCAAAACATCGAAAACGGAATCCTGGCCTTCCATGATACCAGTATCGCCGACTTGGCCGCCGGTTTCTCCGTAAAATGGTGTTTCGCCCAAAATGATTTCCCCCGTTTCTCCTTGCTGGAGGACGTCAATTTTCCGCCCGTTTTTGAGTATCGCCAAGACGGGCGTGGCGCCATGGATCCTGCCCTCGTATCCCACGAACCGCGTGCTGATCCCCTCGACGGCGAGCTTCTGATAGATTTCGGAAACGGCCTCTTCGCCGCTGCCCTTCCATGATTCCCGGGCCTTTTCCCGCTGGCGGGTCATGGCTTGGGTGAAGCCCGCCATGTCCAGGGAAAATCCGTCCTTACGGACGATGTCCTCCGTAAGATCCGTCGGGAAACCATAGGTATCGTAGAGCTTAAATACCGTGGCGCCGGGGATTACCCAAGTACCCGACGTCTTCAGCGAAGCGATTTCTTCCTGAAGAATTTTCAGGCCGCTGTCCAGGGTTTCCCCAAAGCGTTGTTCTTCGTTCAATATGACCTTTCGGATGTAGGTGGTTTTTTCGAGGAGATCCGGGTAAGCATCCTTCATACCATCGATGACGATCCCGGCCGCGTCATGGAGGAAAGGCCGGTGGACGCCGATCAGTTTGCCGTGACGGGCGGCGCGTCTCAGAATCCTCCGGAGTACGTACCCCCGCCCCTCGTTGGAGGGCAGGATCCCGTCCCCGATTAAAAAAGTGACGGCGCGGCTGTGATCGGCTATGACCCGGGTGGAAACGTCCTGTTCTTCATCGGTTCCGTATCTCTTGCCGCTGATTTCTTCCATATAACGGATGATATCCTGGAACATATCGGTGTCATAATTGCTCATCACCCCCTGCATGACCGCCGTCAGGCGCTCCAAACCCATGCCGGTATCGATGTTGGGGTTCGGGAGAGGAGTCAGATTACCTGCGGAATCCCGATCAAACTGGGTAAACACGAGATTCCAAATTTCCAGATGGCGGTCACAGTCGCAGTGTACATCACAGGTTGGACGGCCACATCCCGCTTCTCTGCCCTGGTCATATAGAATTTCCGAACAGGGGCCGCAAGGTCCCGTATCGCCCATCATCCAGAAGTTACTTTTTTCACCCATGCGGACGATACGCTCAAGGGGGACTCCTATTTCCTCGTGCCAGATCTTGAAGGCTTCATCGTCGTTTTTGTAAATAGTGATCCAGAGCCGATCCTTGGGTAATTGAAGGACCTCGGTCAGATATGCCCAGGCCCAGGCAATCGCTTCTTGCTTGAAATAGTCGCCAAACGAGAAATTTCCCAGCATTTCAAAAAAAGTGTGATGGCGTGATGTCACCCCCACATTTTCCAGATCGTTATGCTTGCCGCCGGCCCGGACGCACTTTTGTGAAGAGGTGGCCCGGCGGTAGCCCCGGTCTTCGAGACCGAGAAAGCAGTTCTTGAACTGCACCATGCCGGCATTGGTAAAAAGGAGCGTCGGATCGTCCTTGGGGACAAGTGATCCGCTGGGGACCCTGGTATGGCCTTTTCCTTCGAAATATTTTAAAAAACTCTCCCTGATCTCACTCCCCGTCATCATGCCTGCGATAAACCTCCTCTTGCCATGCTGTCAAACACCAGATCACGAATCCGATAAAAATCTACTCATTCAATATCTCGCAAATCACTCCCGCAGGAAAACCTTTCGAGAGAAGATAACGTCCTGTTTTTTCCCTCCAGGCCCTTTTCGTGGAGGACAGTGACGGCTTTCGTTTTTCCAGAAGTGTCCGGATGGCGGCCGCTTCGCTCAGTTCTTCCCGCGCCGCCTGAATGGCCTCAAAGATCAGAGTCCGGTCGATTCCCTTGCGGAGAAGGTCGGCTTCGATTGCTCGATTGCCCCTGACGCGATTGACAGCCAGGTGTCTTGCCCGTTCCCTGGCGAAGGCGTCATCATTGAGCAGACCCGTACCTTTCAGATACTGCGTCACGTCTTCCGCGATCTGCGCGCCGTACTTTTCTTTCAGGCGGCCACGAATCTCCGATTCACTCCGGGCACGTAAGGACAGAAGGCGGAAAGCCTGGCGTCGGGCTTTTTCCAGGGGGGGAATATCCTCTTTCAGACCGTATCGCCTCCCGATGCACCCAAGCTCAGCTTGTCGAGCAGAATCGTCTCGATAGCCTCGGCTGTCTCGGGATGTTCCTTCAAGAATTGCTTTGAATTGTCCCGTCCCTGTCCGATCCGTTCTCCTTTGAAGGAGTACCAGGCACCACTCTTTTCCATGATGCTCTGATCCACGGCGAGGTCGATCAAATCCCCCTCCTTTGAAATGCCTTCCCCGAAGATGATGTCGAATTCCGTTTCACGGAATGGTGGCGCCAGTTTATTCTTGACGACCTTGACTCGAGCCCGCATGCCGACAATATCCTGCCCCTGCTTGATCGTCGTGGTCTTGCGGATGTCGAGGCGCATCGTGGAATAGAATTTCAAAGCGTTCCCGCCTGTCGTGGTTTCGGGGTTTCCAAAGAAAACACCGATTTTCATCCGTAACTGGTTGATGAAGATGACGGTGGTCCTCGAGCGATTGATGCTGCCGGTCAGCTTACGGAGGGCCTGGGACATGAGCCTGGCCTGGAGACCCATCTGGGCATCCCCCATTTCTCCCTCCAGCTCGGTTTTCGGGACCAGGGCCGCGACCGAATCGATTACCAGGACATCCAGCGCACCACTCCGCACCAGTGTCTCGGCGATTTCCAGGGCCTGTTCACCTGTATCGGGTTGAGATATCAGCAATTCATCCGTATTCACGCCTATTTTTCTGGCATAGGTGACGTCAAGCGCGTGTTCCGCATCAATGAAAGCAGCGATGCCCTTTTGTTTCTGAGCTTCCGCGACGATATGAAGAGCCAGAGTCGTTTTTCCACCGGATTCCGGCCCAAAAATTTCGATGATCCTTCCCCGGGGCACACCCCCGACACCTAGGGCGAGATCCAGACTCAAGGAGCCCGTCGGAATCACGGCTACATCCGCGACCTTGTCCGCGCCTCCCAGACGCATAATCGAACCTTTGCCGAATTGTCTTTCGATCTGGGCGATCGCCAGTTCTACCGCTTTGCCTTTGTCCATATCCGAAGCCATGGTTTCCTCCCGTCGTGATTGTGATTGATTTATCCCCCGACAGCTTTGGTCAAGGGGATCCTTTCCCCCGGTTACAGCCCCGGTATCATCCATTCCCCAATTGGTGAGCGCCGTGATATCCACTGGCCGTATACGATGATTCTTCGTGAAAAGGTCCATCCGTGCCGAGTGTGACGAGAAAACTTTTCGCGCTGACGAGCACTCAAGGATTTCAGAAAAAGAATCATTTTAGTTTATCCGGTCCTATATCACTCTTCCGCAAAATTGCCATCAAAAACAATGTCCCTCATCGGTCCGATAGCGGTTTTGCTGACAAGGGAAAGGAAGCCAGACATGTGTAGATTGCTCCGGTAGGTGTCAGATTGCTTTGGATGAAAAGGAGCTTTTGCGCGTTGAATGTTCCTGCGTCGAAGTTCTGTTCCTGCGCGATAATTGATCCCAGGTTCGGAAAAGACCCCGGGTTCCTGATCCTGCCCAGCGTCAGGTGAGCACGGAAAGGCCTGTTTTCCTTTGGAAATCCGACGCTTTCCAAGGCCTCTTCGATATGCTGCTGCAGGGCAGCAAGAAGGCGGGTCTGGCCGCCGATACCCACCCACATGACCCGTGGTTTCGCGATACCTGGAAAAACACCAATACGGCCTACGGAAAGGGGAAAACAAGAATGCGAGCTGACAACAACGGATAACAGGGATGCGATGCTGTCCCGGTGGGAAGGGAAAATATCCCCCAGGAATTTCAAAGTCAGATGTATGCCGTCCGGGTGGACCCAGCGGATACCGTGGGGAATCTTTTTCTTCAGCCTCGTCTGCAAGACGATGATTTTTTCCAGCACATCCTTCGGGGGAGCGAGGGCAACAAAAGTCCGCATCGTGTTTTCTGAGGTCATGACTTCTCTCCACCGTTCATGGATTGCCGATACCCGGCGGGGATGTGTTCAGGTATTCCCGCAGCATCATCAGAGCCGTGTGTGTGGCGGCAACTTTGACTTTACGCCTGTCTCGTGGGAAAACAAAATGTTGGCAAACCGTTCCCCCGGGATGAGCGAGGGCAATATAAACGGTTCCGACGGGTTTTCCCGGAACAGCCCCTGCCGGGCCGGCAATGCCCGTCGTACTGAGACCCAGTTGGACGCCGGAGGCGGTCCTGATCCCTTCAGCCATATATCGAGCCGCGGATTCGCTCACAGCACCATGGTCAACTAAAATGTGCCGGGGAACCTTCAGAAGGGAGATCTTGGAGGCGTTGCTGTAGCTGACGACTCCGCGCTCCAGATATTCAGAGCTGCCAGCTACGTCCGTAAGTCGGTCCGTGATCAGCCCCCCTGTACAGGACTCGGCAACGGCCAGGCCCAATCGCTTTTGCCTGAGCATGTTGCCGACCACCCCCTCCAGAGTTTCATGGTCACGGCCGAAAAGATGGGGTTGCAACACGTCGGTTATGGCCGTTTCAAAGTTTCGCAGATTTGCGTTAGCCTGTTTCTGATTCGCGTTACGGATCGTCAGAACGAGGTGTACTTCGGGAAAAAGGGGATAGAAACCGATCCGGGTCATCTCGTCATGGGGAATGAGTGCACGAATTTTTTCCTCGATTTCATTTTCGGAGATACCGAAGCACTTGAAGGTTCTGGACAGGATGACGTTATTCGGTGACGGGTCAATCCGGTGAAGACGGGGCAGGACCTGGTCCGTGATCATGACCGCGGCTTCCTCGGGTACGCCGGGCAACACGATAAACAGGCAATCCCGGTGCGTGAGCGAAAACCCCCAGGCCGAGCCCACGGGGTTCGGGATAGGTTCGGCTCCTTCGGGAAATTGAGCCTGGCGGGCATGCTTTTCCGTCCATCGGAATCCGCGGGCGGATACGTGATCCCGCAATACAGAAAGAACCTGTTCATTTCTGATCAATTGACGTCCCCATGTCCTCGCCATGGCCTCGGTGGTCATGTCGTCTGAGGTGGCTCCGAGGCCACCGGTGACGATCGTGGCTCGGCAGTGATCGGGAAAATAATTAATAGCCCGTTGTATGGCGGAGATTTCATCCCCTACGGACAAAATGGAAGAGACAACCCATCCCATCCTGGCCGCCTCACGGATGATCAAGGGGGAGTTGAGATCCCGGATACGCCCGCTGGTCAGTTCGTCACCGATGGTTAAAATTCCGATATTCAAAGCTTTCCCCCCTCTTTTGACTATAAACCGAAAAAGTAAATGAGGCCCAACAGGGTCAGATTGGCATAAATTCCCGCCACCAAGTCGTCTGCCACAATTCCCAGTCCGCCTGGAAGATGATACTGGCACCAGTTTGCCGGGAAGAATTTAACAATATCAAAAAAACGAAACAGCAAAAACCCTGTTACGATATGGGCTACTGTCGGTGTTACCAGAAAAAAGGTAAAAAGCATGCCAGCGACTTCGTCGATAACGATACAAGAGGCGTCCTTCTTTGCAAAAAGAACCTCGGCGCTATGGGCGAGGCAGACGGCTAGACAGGCAAAAGCCGCCGCCGTGATCAGATAAAGGGGCCAGGGGAAAAAGGCGATGAAGTAATACAGGGGGATGCCGAGAAGGCTTCCCGCAGTTCCCGGCGCCCATGGCAAGAATCCGAGGCCCAGCCCCGTAGCCAGGATTTTGACCGATTTTGTTTTCAGTGTTTTTCCCTCTATGAGGCAACAGGTATGGAAGGTTCTGCGGCCAAGCGTGTCAAAAGGTACGATTCGGCAAGGTTATTTAAGGCGCACCAGACCATTCCGTCAAGAATTTCTTCCCTTTGAAGGATTCCCGGTTCCATTTGGCGCTTGAAAGAGATTTATATGCGTGTTACAAAAAAATCGCAAGGGCAGGTCCGACAAGATTTTTTATGAGCGGGAGAGCGGAGGATGGAAGTCTGCCCATCAGCCGAGACCACACTTGCGGACAAGAAAGCGCTGCGGAGGTGACAATGAACAGGATCATGGCCTTTTTACAGCAGGTTCCCCTCTTTAAGGCCTTTCGACAAGGCGATCTGCAAAAAATTGCCGAGGTAGTCAAGGTGAAATTGATCAAAAAGGGGGATGTCCTGTTCCGCAAGGGTGAGCAGGGTACAGCCCTTTATCTGATCGTTCATGGCCGGATCAAGATCAGCGTAACCTCTAAATTGGGGGACGAGGTTATCTTATCCGTTCTGTCCAATGGTGAGCTGTTCGGCGACATGGCACTTCTGGATGGTATGACTCGTTCCGCCGATGCCGTCGCCTTGGAGGACAGCCAGCTTTGCGTCCTGTACCAGAGTGATTTTATTGCCATTCTCATGAAAAGCTCAACCGCCATCAAGGCCCTGTTTTCCACTCTGTGCGCCCGTCTGAGAAAAACGGACAAGTTCGTGGAGGAAACCTGTTTTCTTAACGTTTCATCGCGGTTGGCCAGGCGTCTTTCCGAATTTGCGGAGCGACAGATCCAGGCCGGAGATACCGAGGAAATCCGGATTGAAATGACACAGACTGAACTGGCCAGCATGGTGGGGGCGACCCGGGAGAGCGTGAATAAGGAACTGCGGAGCATGCGTGAGCGGGGTATCGTCAGAACGGAGGGCCGTTCGGTCATCGTTTGTGACTTGGAACGACTGAAACGACGCGCCCGGTGGGACGAAAAGGCCTGAAGGTGAAAATCCTTTTCCCCGGTGGAAACCTATTTGACGCAAGGGTTAGTTCATAACCATCTTCCACATTTCTTTTGGAGCAAGATCATTGCGTCCAAAGGTCCTATCAGGCGAAAGGGCTCTTCAGGAAGGAGCCGTCAGGGACATGTTTTGGGGAGGGGGTGGAACCCTTTCGGGAAAGAAGTTTAACGGGAGTCGCCACCAATGTAATCATGAAAAATTCCGGGGCGTCGTACCATTGGGAGTATTCGTCGTCACCGGATGGCTTGATTGCACCGATTTGCAGGACTGATGACGTGGTTTCATACCATCGACAATCGGCACGTTTACGTGCCAATTCCTTTTTTTATGAAGGTGTGATATGGGCATGAGCCATGCAACCGTTGATCATCCCGCGGAGAAAACACAACATTTCCCGCACACAGTTAAGCCCCAACGCTCTGCGGACCCTCTATCGCCTGCGAGACAACGGTTTCATCGCCTACCTGATCGGCGGCTGTGTCCGTGACCTTCTGCTGGGGCGGATCCCGAAAGATTTCGATGTCGTAACGGACGCGTCACCCGGACAGATCAAACGCCTGTTCCGTAATTGCCGCCTCATCGGCCGCCGCTTCCGTTTAGCCCATCTTTACTTTCAGGATGAGATTCTTGAAGTATCCACGTTTCGGGCCAAGCCAAACGGTGATGCGGAATTGGCCGAAGGTACGGACCAAAGGGATGTGGGAGAGCGGCATCGACGCCATCCCCGCCACCTGATAAATGAGGACGGCATGGTGCTCCGGGACAATGTTTTCGGAACCCCGGAGGAAGACGCCCTGCGCCGCGATTTCACCGTCAACGCCCTAGCCTACAATATTGCGGATGCGACGGTCATCGATTATACGACAGGGTTGAGCGATTTGAAAGCCTGCCTCCTGCGCCCGATCGGTGATCCTTTAATCCGTTTTACGGAAGATCCGGTGCGTATGCTCCGGGCCGTTCGTTTTGCCGCCTCCCATGATTTGCGAATCGAGCCCGCGACATGGGGGATTCTCTGTGAACTGGCCCCCACAATCTGCAGGGCCTCCCCGGCCCGACTCTACGAAGAAGTCCTGAAATTGTTTCTTCTGGGCGCCGCCCGGCCCGCCCTCGACCTTCTGGAAAAAAGTGGACTTTTGCCCCCGCTTTTTCCCGGACTATACCGGTGGCTTACCCGAGAAAGCCGTCACCACACGATACTGGCCTCCGCCCTGGACCACCTGGATCAACTGTACCGGGAGGATTCGCCTCCATCCACCCTTTTGTTTCTGGCGACGTTCTTCGGCCCCGCCCTGGAGACGGAGGCGCTTTTGCGCCAGCGTGACGGCATGCCGCGACAGCAGTCTCTGGAAATGGGATGTGGCGCTTTTATGGAGGAGTTGTGCCGGACGGTGCAAGTTCCGGCCCGGATTGCCGGACGGTTGCGGAACATCCTGGCCATGCAGGCTTCGCTTTGCCGTATGCCGCCACGGCGTCCCGCTTCTCAGGTTGATCGTTTGGACTTCAGCGATGCAATAGCCTATCTGAGAGTTAGAGCGAAGACCAGAGGAGAAAACCTGTCGGCCCTAAAGTGGTGGGAGGCCTTCCTTGCCGGCAATGTGCCTGTTGCGGAGCCATCGTCGCCGAGTCACAAACGTCCAAAGCGGCGCCGCAGAAAACGCCGTCGCCGCCCTCCCGTTTCGCCTCAGGACGGGTGAATCCCGTATTCGCCGGTTGCCGTGGGTCTGCCCGCGTCAGCGGCATGGCTTTCATCCGGCAGTTTTTCGGCGGTCAATTGACAACCCCCCTGTTTTTATATAAGAAGCATCTCCCATATCTTTTGGGAAAAGCGCTCTGGCGAGGCATTGTTTGGTTGATCTGCAAAACATTCACCTGACTTTTATGGATCGTGTTCTCTTCGACGGGATCAATTGGACCATTGCCGGCAAGAGCCGGATTGGCCTGGTCGGAGACAATGGTGTCGGGAAAACAACTCTCTTGCGAGTCATTCTCGGCGAAGTGGAGCCGGATCAGGGCAAAGCGATCGTTCCTGCCCGCAATAACAGGATGATCGGTTATCTGCCCCAGGACGTGGCGGAACTGGAGCACCTGCCCCTGATGGATTATCTGAAACGACAAAGCGGTATTGCGGGGCTGGAAGAAAGCATCGCCCGCTGTGAGGCGGATCTTCGTGCGTTGGATCCAGATGGCTCTGCCTGCCGGGCAAAACTTCGCCATTACGAGAAGGTTGTTAATCGCTATCAGGCGATTGATGGATACGCCTTCGAAGCGAAGGCGAAGCAGATTCTCCGGGGATTCGGATTCCTCGAAAAAGATTTCGGCCGCCTGTGTACGCATTTTTCCGGCGGGTGGAAGATGCGGATTCTTTTGTCAGTGATCCTGCTCTCCTGTCCTGACATCATGCTGCTTGACGAGCCGACCAACCATCTGGACACGGAGAGCATGGAATGGTTGGAAAACTACCTCAGGGATTACCGGGGATGCCTCATTGCCATTTCTCACGATCATATGTTTCTGGACAAGATGGTGCAGCAGATCGCCGAGTTGGCCCGGGGGAAACTGACGCTCTACAAAGGCAACTACACTGACTTTCTGAAGGAAAAAGAACGTCGCCTGGAAATGGTCGAAAAATCCATGGTTCGGCAACAGGAGGAGATCAGGCGAGTTGAACGGTTCGTCGAGCGTTTCCGTTACAAGGCCACCAAGGCCGCCCAGGTTCGTAGCCGAGTAAAAATGCTCGAAAAGATGGATGTCATCCAGTTGGAAAAAGGAACTCGATCCACGGTCATTCGGTTCCCAGTTTGTGAAAAGAGCGGCAAGGAAGTGGCAACCCTCCATGATGTGGCGAAGAGGTACGACAGCCTGTCGGTTTTTTCCGGCATCAACCTGACTTTGTATCGAGGTGAACGAGTCGCCTTTGTCGGGATCAACGGGGCGGGCAAATCGACTCTCTTTCGGTTGCTCGCCGGGGTTGAGGAGCCGACCTGTGGCAGCGTCAACCTGGGATTGAATGTGCGCATAGCCTTTTTTTCCCAGGAGAGTGCGGACAATCTGCATTACGAACGCGCGGTCTGGGAAGAGGTGCAGAGCGTGCCTTCTCCAGCGAACGATCAGCAAAGAAGGGATCTCCTGGGGGCGTTCCTGTTTTCCGGGGATGACATATACAAGTCCATTGCGGTTCTCTCGGGAGGAGAAAAGTCCCGCCTGGCCCTGTTGAAAATGCTGTTGAAGGGGTCCAATTTCCTTGTTCTCGACGAACCAACGAACCATCTCGATCTGAAAACGAAGGAGATCTTCCAGGAAGCCCTGCTGAGATACGAAGGCACCCTGGCCATCGTATCCCATGACAGGTATTTTCTGGACCGCCTGGTGGACCGGGTGGTTGAACTCAAAGAAGGTCGCGCCCTGGAATACCGGGGAGATTATTCCTATTTCATCGAAAAACGGCGTGAATTTCAGGAAATCGCGTTGCCTCTCCCGAAGGAGGGACATGACGATTCCAACGCCAGACAAAAGGATTGCCACGGCTACAAGAGCCGGGAGGCGAAACGTCGCGAGGCCGAGGAAAGAAACCGATTATCCCACCGTCTGAAGCCCCTGAAAGAGGAGTTGACGTCGGTGGAGGCACGTATTGCCGAACTGGAGCGACTGAAGCAGAATCACGAAGAGGAGATGTGCAGGCCCGACACGCACAAAAAGCCGGGCCGAACCCGGGCTTTAACGCATAAACTGACGAAGGCCCACCAAGAGCTGGAGGGCCTTTATGACCAGTGGGCGGACATCATGGGTCGTATCGAGGAAGAGCAGGTCGAACCACGATGATTTATCCGCCGTCCAGACCGCCCCGTTCGCGCATACGGAACCACGCGTCCGGCGAAACCAGCAGTTCTTCCGTATCTTTCAGCGACACAAAGTGTTCGTGTTCGATATTGGCCATCAGGTTAAAGAAGGCCTTTTCGTTGGGTTCCGTTGAACCCTGTTTCAGTAATTCATAATGCATGACCCCATCACATTCGAACGCGATCGCCGTCCGGATGGCCTCCAGATCGTCCATATCGGCTGGGGGGGCCTCCGCGACCCTTTCCAGGACATCTTTCAGGATATTCTGGACGTTTGTCTTGTTGACCTTGAGGGGGATTGTTTCCGGCCAGGTATTGTTTTTTTCCCATACCTTGTGCAGCTCCTGAAGCCTTTCGTAATGCTCCAGCTCTTCCTGGGCAATGGTTTCGAACATGGCCTTGCCAAGAGGGTTGGTCGTCCGTTCCGCGTTCATTTTATAAAATTCATATTCCCGCAGTTCATTGGTCAAGGCAATTTCCAAAGCGTCCAATCGATCTTTCATATGCGCTCTCCTTCGTATAATGAATGATTATTCCGGATGAATTGAATCAATTCACCAGCAACCACCCCTGTATTCCATATAACGAGCAGATAGCACGGGAATTCCTCAGGGGTCAAGCGTTTTGCTCATTGTTTGTTGTTCATGTCCTCGACATAATCAGCGATATTCTGGCAGTGGTCCGAGATCCGTTCCAACTGGATCAGGTACTCCACATAAATCGGTCCCGCTTCAGCGTGGCAGATGTGGCAATAGAAGCGTGCGAGATGATGCTCCCGGGCGTCCTTGGTCTTGACGTCCACATCTTCTTCCTGGGCCGTAAGTTTTCGGATCAGGCTTGAATCGGGCTGATTGAGGAGGCTTTTGGACATCCGCAAATTGTCGAATATCAGATCCTCGATGATTTTGATTTCCTCTTCTCCCTCGGGGGAGAACTGAATATGGCGATTGTGCTTGCTGCGGGACAGGTCCACGATATTCATCGCATGATCGGCGATTCGCTCTATGTCATCGGCCATGGCCGTGTAGGCGAAAAGGCGGCGCGTTTGAGCTTCCGTCAATTCCCGGGAGGACAGCTTCCACAGATAGTCGAGAATCTCGCGACGCAGATGGTCGACGACGAGTTCAATATACCCGATATCGCGGTCCCTTCCTCTGTCATAGTGTCCGATCAGGAGGATGCTGTCCACAATCATCTTCTCCGCCAGGATGATCTGCCGTTCCAGTTCTTTCCGTGCGCATTCCAGGGCGATATCCGGTTCTCCCAGTTTTTTCTCATCAAGATGCTCCGGCGTAACCGGGAGGATCTGCTCCGTTCCGGGAAGGATCCACTCGACGAAACGGGCGAAGGGTTTCAGGAAAAAAATGAAAACGAGGGCGATGGACAGATTGAAGAGCAGGTGACCGAAGACGATTTGCTGGGGAACATTCACGGGAAGAGCGTTGAGAAAAGCTTGAAACCACGGCAGGGTGGCCATACAGGCCAAAGCGCCGATGAGTTTGAAAAGAAATTGCGATAAGGCCGTTCTTTTCCCGCTGATGCCGGCGATAGTGCTGGCCATCATTGCCGCCACGGTATTGCCGACATTGGCACCAAGGACGATGGGCAATGCGGTCTGAAGGGTCATCAAGTCCTGTTGGGCAAGGATCACAAGCATGCTGATCGGAATGGCGGAGGCCTGTACCAGAGCGGTAAAGACGGCCCCGATGACAAAACCGACCAGAGGGGTGATCGATTCCCTGAAAAAACGAAGAAAGAAATCGTTGTTCCGTAACGGTTCTGTAGCGCTGGAAGCCAGACTCAGCCCGAAGAAAAGCAAGCCGAGATAGAACAACACCTCACCGATACGTTTCCAGCGAGTCATGCCGGATAACCACAGGAACCCCCCAACAACGATAAAGAGCGGTGATATATCCGTAAATCGCCAGACCACAAGCTGAACGGTAATGACCGTTCCGACATCGGCTCCCAGGAGAATACTCAAGGAATGGTAAAATGAAACCAGGCCCGCACTGACCATGCCGACGGTGAGCACAGTCGCTGCGGAACTGCTCTGGAAAAAAATAGTCGTGATAACACCGGTTAACAGACCGGACAAAGGCCGTCTGACGATGTACTGGATGTATTTCCGAATGCGGAACGTAAAAAGCCTCTGGACCGCTGTTCCGAGTTGCGTTATGGCATAGAGGAACAGAATCAGGCCCGTTGAGAGCAGGAAAAAGACTTTCATCGTTTTCTTATTTCCTTACGCTCATTTTATTCCTCTGTATAACCGAATTCCTTCAGCATCCGTTTATTCTGGGTCCAGCCCTTGCGGACCCGGACAAAGAGTTTCAGGAATATCCGTGAGGCGAAAAATATTTCTAAGTCCGTCCGTGCGAGAGAACCGATCCGCTTCAGCATGGTTCCCTTTCTGCCAATCAGGATGCCTTTCTGGGATTCCTTTTCGACGGTAATCGTCGCTTCAATTCGAATATGCCGACGATTGTCTTTGTTCTCCTGGAAAGTATCGATGACTACGGCCGTTGCATAGGGGATTTCCTGGTGTGTCAACAGGATAACTTTTTCCCGAATCACCTCGGCGGCGATGAACCGTTCCGTCCGATCGGTCATCATGTCTTCCGGGAAAAGGAACGGCCCCTCGGGAAGTCTCTTCCATATTTCATCCAGAAGAATATCAACGCCCCGGCCTTCGATAGCAGACAGAGGGATGATTCCCTCGAACCTGCCGAGTTGTCGCAGTTCATCAATCATGGGCAGGAGGAGATCCTTTTTGATCAAATCGATTTTGTTCATTCCCAGGATGATGGGGAGGGGGGTCTCTTTCAGGGATTCTATCAGCTTCCGATCAGCCTCCTGGATGCCTTTTTCGGCGTCGATAAGCAGCAACAGGATGTCCGTGCTGCCAAAGGTCCGAACGGCCGTATCGACCATGAGCTTGTTCAGGGGTGTAAACGCCTGATGAATACCCGGTGTATCAATAAAGATGAATTGCCCATCGTCACGGTTGAAAATTCCCATGATACGATTTCGGGTGGTTTGTGGTTTGGGTGTCGTGATGGCGATTTTTTCCCCGATCACATGGTTCATCAGGGTCGATTTCCCAACGTTTGGCCGCCCGATGATGGCGATGAAACCTGATTTGAACACGATGCAACTCCTTATCTGGGAGATCGCTGACACCAACTACAAGGCCACATAGCATGTAAGCTGCGGGAACGCAACCGCCACGCCTAGTTCTGGTCCATTCGCCGCAGTTGTTGTGAACCGTGATGTGCCAGGGCGAGAACCAGAGTGCCCCGCTCCAGGGCGGGATCAGGCTGAATCGTGATGTCGTTTAACTTGAAGCGAGTCATCAGCGTATGGATGTTACCGTTTCTTTCACCCCGAAAGGAAGAAATATCCCGGGGACAAACGGAAAAACATACCCGTTTTTCCATAGCGTTGTACTTGAGGAGGAGCTGCACGGCCATGTCCAGGAAAATCGACGCCTCCACGAGAGAGCGGAAAGCCGGATGGAAAGGACCTGCCAGAATTCCGCCTGGCATCTTCATCAACTCGGTTTCCTGAAGGCCCAGACGGATCAAGGGAATTCCGGCCTTGTCAAATTGCGTCAGAGCCCTCTTGCAAAGTGAGACGGCGTTCGCCATGGTCAGGGGCAGATATTCGCCCGCCGTGTACATGGCAGCGAGCGTCGTTTCCGGAAAGACCAGGGTGGGGTGGAGGCGGACCATATCCGGTTTCAGCGCGATGATTTTCCGTATGGTTTCTGCGAAATATTCCTCCGTGTCACCTGGAAGCCCCGCCATCAGGTGGACACTCACGGCAAATCCCCGTTCTTTCGCCAGACGGACAGACCTGACGACGTCTTGTGCAGTGTGCCCCCGCCGGGATCGTTCCAAGACATCGTCGATCATCGATTGGACGCCGATTTCAATGGTGCCGACCCGGTGTTGAGAGAGAAATGCGAGGGTGTCTGGCGGCAGATCATCCGGCCGGGTGGCAATTCGCACCCGGTGAATGAGATCTTCTTCCATGAGGGTGTTGGTGATTTCCAGGAGCCGGGCCTGTTCCCGCTTTGGCATGCCTGTAAAGTTCCCGCCGTAAAAAGCGAGTTCCACGGGACCGCCGGCGTGTCGGCCCGGTGAAATACAACGGGCAACTCGTCGGCGCAGATGGTCTTTGGTCAGCGGTTCTTCGGTTTTGCCCGCAATTTGCCTGGTGTTACAGAAGATGCAACGATGGGGGCATCCCTTATTCATAAGAAAAACGGGGACGATCATGACGGATCCGTTACGCAAGGCGTCTTCATAATTAAATCTCGTAGTGAAAAGATACCGCTCCCGAGCTTCCATCTTGACACCATGTCGGAGGGATTGTATACGACTCGGAACAAGAAGCGCAACGCCCATTTTCACGATAGGAGAGATGCCATGCATAAGCCGACCAGGGTTGCCGTAACAGTTGTTTGCACCTTATTTGTCTTTTTGATCTTTCCCGCTACGATCCTCCGGGCTGAAACCACGGAAGAAACCCTGAGAAAGGATTTTCCGGATTTTATCTTTGACAGCGTCCAATCGACACCGGTCAAGGGTATCTTCGCTGTCATCTACGCCGGGCAGGAGGTCGTTTATTACCTGCCCGAGAATGGCATCCTGATTACAGGTGAAATGATCGCCGGAGGCGGTATCAACATGACCGAGGAGGTCAAGGGGGAACTCTTATCCCGCCATTACGGGGAGATCCCTCTGGATATGGCGATCAGGGCCGGTAAGGGGAAACACATGGTTGTCGAGATTACGGATCCCGACTGTCCCTATTGCCGCACCGGTGCGAAATATTTCTCCGACAGGAACGATGTGACCCGTTATATCCTGTTCTGGCCGCTTTCAGCGGAATCGGAACAAAAGGTCCGACATATTCTCTGTGCCGAGGATCGGCTGAATATGTACGAAAAGGTCATGGCGGGAAAATATGACGAGGAAGCCATTCCGGGCACCTGTCAGGACCCGGAGGTCGAAGCCCTTATAAAAAGCTGGAAGGAACTGGGCGTGAAAATCGGCATGACGGGGACACCGGTCTATTTTATAAACGGAAAGGCCGTGCGCGGCGCCAATATTCCTCTGATCGAGGTCTTCTTGGCTGATGATGAGGCGAAGGATCAGACGATGCTGAAAACGTCCGAACCACCGTCACCCGAAACGGGGATACTTGAGGGGGCCCGCCCAGCTGGAAAGCCTTAAAAGCAAGAACATTGCAAGGCCTTTTGCAGCTCCGTCCGGTTCGGCGTCACCCGGCATGTCCGGCTTATCCGTTTCCCGGGCCAACGGGAGGCGCCTAAACGGCAAGCATATGCGCGCGTTACGAGGAATCCCCATGATCGAATAAGGGGTGTAACGTCTCTCGGTCGTCTTTGTTCAATATACTCGAATTTCTCGAGTGAGCCCATCTATGCTGTTAACTCCAGACGAACAGAATGTGTTTTGCCGGGGATGCATTTCTGGAATAAGTGTCCGATGAACCCATCATGACAGAGGTTCGCAGATAGGTTGGTCTGCCGAAGTCCGTAAGAACAATCGAACGCCGTTCTCATAGGGTACAACAAAATAGTGAAAAAATTTCGAAAGGTGCAGTCTGAGTCGGTGTCAAAGGGTAAAGATCTGTTTCTCGGCTCTGGCCTGACTGGACCATTCCCCTGTCCTTTTGGCTAGAGGCTTCCCGTGATCAAGCAGGATTTCCCTTTCTTTTCAGACAACGCGGTTTCATAAAGCTGTTGGATTCTTTTAACGTAAATATCGGTAGAAAAAGATGTTTTAACCAGAGCAGACGCCGCTCTTCCCATTTCATGACGTGCATCTTCTGAGGCATCAACACAATTCATCATTGCTTCGGCGAGTGCTTCAGGGTCCTTGGCGGGAACTAAGTGGCCCAGTGTTTCGTTAATGATAATTTCAGGAATTCCCCCGATATTCGATGCGATACACGGAAGCGATGCAGCCATCGCTTCAAGCAATGACAAACCGAGCCCCTCAGCTATCGATGGCAATAGAAAACAGTCAAATGCGCGAAGCAGGATGGGAATATCGCTTCTTTGACCGGTAAAGGTGGTGACGTCGAGACAACCGAGATCGGCAGCCTGATGTCGCAATATAGATTCCAGCGGTCCTTCTCCGACAAAAACCAGATGTGCGTTTGATACGGACCGCCGCACCCGTGCAAAGGCATCGATCAGATAAGACTGACCTTTGGTTGGGACTAACCGCCCAACCGTACCAAAGATAATCGATTCCTTAGGTAAACCGAGCATTGTTCTGGCTTCCTGTTTGCCAATACGGACATGAGAAAACTTATCAACATCGATGGAATTTCTGATGGTTAAAACCTTCTCCCGAGGCAAGGACGGATTGAACGCAATCACGTCTTCCCGAACCGCATCTGAAACCGCTATGATATTAGTCACTTTATTGTGTATGATTCGATTAGTGAAGCGCCGAAGGATGGTCCGGGTCCGCTTCAAGCCATGGACATGGGCAAAAACAACCGGCACCCCGGCAACCCATGCGGCAAGCGATCCGTAAAGTGTTGCCTTATGGCGATGGCAATGAAGAATATCGGTGGGATTATCTCTCAAGTATCTAATAAGTTTCCACAGCGTAACAGAATCTAAGACCTTCATCGCCCGCGACTGTCTGAGGTAAGTCACCTTGTATCCAAGTGTTTCCAGTATGTTGGGTGCGCTGCTGCTTTTCCCCAGATAAATAAACGCCAAATTGAAGTTTTGTTCACTCAATTTGTCCATGACCCGGGTATTGCCGGGAAAGCAAGAATCCCCTTCAATATATCGTTGAGAAAGCCAGGCAACATTGATTTTATCTTTGGACACAACTGCTACCGCCATGACTTTGGATGAATGATATTTTTTACATGAAACACCGTAATGCCTTTCATAGAGCAAGCCAACAAGCCATTATTATCCCCCGAATCCACCGAACTGCTTCCATAAAGACCCCCCTCGCCGTTGCTTCGTCAAGACGAGGCTTGCCGAGTATGCGCTGTATGTCCTTGGCATTGCTCTGCTTCCTGTCGGTAGCGTTTTTCAAAACACCTTCTTAGAAGATATCGATACCCTCTTGGGGTAACCAACATTGCGAACTATATTTTACACGCCCCCTTCGCTTATCTGTCCTTTTTGTCCTTCTTCTTCCGACGGAAGAAAATCCGGATGGGCACGTGCCCGAAACCGAAAGTTTCCCGTAGTCGGTTGGCCAGATATCGTTCATGAGAAAAATGGACATCTGAGGGATTGCTGACGAAAAAGACGAAAGTCGGTGGCTTGATCGCCACCTGGGTCACGTAGTGGAGGGGATTAGCCTTCAAATGGGCGCGGGGCGGCGGGTTATTTTCGAGAAAATTCCTCATGGCCCGGTTTAACTCTCCCGTGTTGATCCGCTTCGTGGCTTCCGCGTACACCTCTTCGACAATCTGGAATATTCGGTGGACCCGCTGGCCCGTCTCTGCGGAAACAAACAGAATCGGTGCAAAATCAAGGAATTTGAGTTGTTCCTTGATATCCCTCACGTACTGGCCGACGGTGCTGTTGTCCTTTGTCACCAGGTCCCATTTGTTGACGAGGAGGATCATCGCCACTCCCCGTTCCAGGGCCAGGCCGGCGATTTTTGCATCCTGTTCGGTGATTCCCTCCTGGGCGTCGATCAGATGGAGGGCAATATCGCACCGGTCCAGGGTCTTCATGGCCTGGACCACACTGTACTTCTCCAGGACGAGGCTGACCCGGCTTTTTCTTCGAATACCCGCCGTGTCGATCAGGCTGTATGCTCTTCCGTTAATCGTGAAGGGGGTATCGATTGCATCCCGGGTTGTACCGGGAATATCGGTGACGATGGCCCGCTCGAACCCCAGGATCTTGTTCACCAGGGACGATTTCCCGACGTTGGGTTTGCCGATGACGGCGATCCTCACACGTTCATCTCCATCCTCTGGGGGGGGTAGGCTTTCGGGAAGATGCACGGCCAGAGCGTTCATGAGGTCGGAAACGCCCACCCCGTGCTGGGCCGAAATGGTGTAAATCCGGTCGATGCCCAGTCCGTGGAATTCGTAAGCCAGGCTTTCGTGGCGTGGTCCGTCGACCTTGTTGATCACATGATAAACGGGTTTTTTTGTTTCCCGGAGGATGTGTGCAATCTCCCTGTCCGACGGCGTGAGTCCCTGTCTTACGTCCATTAAAAAGAGGATGATGTCCGCCTCCTCGATGGCGAGCCGGGTCTGTTCACGCATTTGGAGAAAGATCCTCTCCGTCGCGGCCGGTTCAAAGCCCCCTGTGTCGATCAGGGTGTAGGGCCTGTCCAGCCAGGTACAGGCTGCGTAGTTTCGATCCCGGGTGGCACCCGGTTCATCGATGACAATGGCACGGTTTCGCCCGGCCATACGGTTGAAAAGGGTCGATTTGCCGACATTCGGCCGGCCGACGATGGCGACGACGGGTTTCAAATACAACATCCTTTATATTTGATCATGTCAGGCCTGCAACGGTTTTTACCCTTTGTTATTTCGAGGGCATACGCGCAATCCTGTAAGTTTGTCCTGACTTCCCTGTTCTTAGCACAGGATGGATCTTTTTTCAGTGGGTTTCTATGGTGTATCCAGGAATTTTTTCGGCATTGAGGTGTTACTTTTGAAATTTTGTTCCTCGGGGTTTTCGCAAATGCACGAATGCCCTCAACCTTTGGGAAATTTTGTCTTGCATGGGATCGAAACATGTGGTAGAAGGACGACCAATTCAGCGAGAAAGGTTGATGAGTGGGCGTTGCCCACTTTTTTTGTTTCTAAAGGGAATATGGCACCTGTGGATACACAGCGAGACAGGGTTTGGGCGCTTCTGGAACCTCTGGTGGAAGCCAACGGGATGGAGTTGATTTATGTCGAGTGTCTCCGGATGCCCTCCCGCTGGATCATTCGGATTTATCTGGACCGGGAAGGGGGAATTACCCTGGATGACTGCTCCCTGATCAGCGATCAGGCGGGAGACGTTCTGGACGTATATGATGTATCGCCGGGCCCCTATACCCTGGAGGTATCATCACCGGGCTTGGATCGTCCCCTGTTTCGCGATCGGGATTTTTTGACATACCGGGGCGCCACGATCAGGGTGAAAACGGACCGGAAAATCGATGGAACGAAACATTTTAGGGGAAAACTGCTGGACTATCTGGAAGAGGGGGGCGCCAAGGTACTCGTGATCGGGGTAGGTGAAAAAACATATCGTATTCCGCGAGAGGCCTTTGTCAAGGCGAACTTGGAGTATGTAATCTGATTTGGCCGGAAAGCGTGCATGCTGTCCGTTTTTCCAGCTGGGAAGGCAAAGCAATCAAGGATAACGTAAATCATCGAAAGGGAGGTTTTTGTGGCAATGCTGCCGGAGCTTAAACGTCTGATCGAACAGACGGGTAAGGACAGGGGCCTGGAAAAGGAGATCATCATCGAAGCGCTGGAGGCCGCCACGCTGTCCGCCGCACGGAAGAAGCTGGGATCTCAGGTCGATGTCGAAGCCCACTATAATGAGGAAACGGGAGAAATTGAGGTCTTCCAGTTCAAGGTTGTCGTGGAGACGGTTACCGATCCTGACACCGAAATACCCCTGTCTTACGCCAGGCAGGAACTGGACGCGGGAGCGGAAGTGGGAGACAGCCTCGGATCCAAGATCGATGCCTCCACCTTCGGCCGTATCGCGGTTCAGACGGCGAAGCAAATTATCATTCAGCGGGTCAAGGACGCGGAGCGTGACAACGTCTATGAAGAATACAAGGATCGCAAGGGCGAAATTGCCAATGGTTTCGTTCAGCGTTTCGAGGGAGGAAGTGTCATCGTCAACCTGGGGCGTGCGGAGGGGGTTATCCCGACGTCCGAACAGATACACCGGGAGATCCACAAGCGGGGTGAACGGATCAGGGCTTATCTGCTGGAGGTCAAACGAATTACCAAAGGGCCTCAGATCATTTTATCCCGAACCCATCCGCATTTCCTGCGTGCCCTGTTTGAAATCGAGGTGCCTGAAATTTCTGAGGGCATGATTGAAATCGTTAATGTCGCCCGGGAGCCGGGTAAAAGATCGAAGATATCTGTCCGGACCCACGACAAGGATATCGATCCCGTTGGCGCCTGTGTTGGGATGCGGGGGTCCCGTGTCCAGAGTGTGGTGCAGGAGCTGCGGGGGGAAAAAATAGATATCGTGCCATTCTCGGACGACCCCGTCCAGTATGTCTGCAGTGCCCTGTCCCCGGCGAAGGTGAGCCGTGTTCTCGTTGACGACGAACATCACTCCATGCTGGTTGTGGTGCCTGATGACCAACTCTCTCTGGCCATCGGCAAAAACGGCCAGAATGTACGTTTGGCTGTTAAACTGACCGGCTGGAAACTGGATGTCAAGAGTGAAACCCTGGAGGCCAGCGGGATGGAAGAAGAATTTGCCGTTCTGACAAAGATACCGGGAATCAGTGAGGAATTGGCGGAATGCCTGTTTAACGAGGGGGTGCGGAGTGTTGCGGCCGTTGCCGCGGCAGGGCCCGAAATGCTGTCGGCCATTCTCGGCATCAGTGAAGAGCAGGCCCGGGGCTGGATCCATGAGGCCACCATGCTGCTGGAGCAGGAACTGGACGACGAGAAGCAGTAAAATGAATATTTCGATAAGCGAATAACGAGGTACGTCACATCGCAGGAGAGTGTAGGGTATGGCAAAAAAGAGAGTGTATGAAGTGGCCAGGGAGCTGGGCCTTGAAAATAAGGAATTGATCTCTCGCGTGGAGAAAATGGGCATTGCGGTAAAATCCCACTCAAGTACTCTCGAGGACGGCGATGTTGAACGCATCATCCGGGAAATTCGAGGTGTTGATCCTCAAGAAGTGGAGGAAAAAAGGATCACCTCAACCATTATTCGTCGCCGGGCGGTGCGTCCGTCCGCAGAAGAGGAAAGGGTAGAGACGCCGGAAAAAGAGGTGCCGGTCAAGGGAACGGAAATCCCCGCCGGTGGGGGAGAAGTCGATGTGAAGGGAACGGATATGGAAACAAGGGCGGAACCCGTGATCTTATCGAAGCCCGCTGTAAAAGCGAAAAAACCGGTTGAGCAGGAAGTTTCCCATGAAGGCGACAGCCCTGCAGCGGCTAGAATCAAAGAAACCGCTGTACGGATGCCCCCTGTCCCGGAAACGGAAGAAAAAGTCATGCGGGTTGACGGAAGGAAGAAGGGGGGGCATCCCGGAGCGAGGCTGGGCCCGGAAGCCGCTCAGATAGCCGGTCCCGGCGAGCTCACAGGCGAGGAACCGAGGGGTGTTGTGTCCCCGTCTGCACCGCAGTTTCCGGAGAAGAAAACGGAACCCTTGAGAACCGTTAAGGATCCCGTATCTGATGGAGCGGAAAAACCGTCGCAGACTGAGGCCGAAGAAGACAAGGGGCGAAAGAAGAAAAAAGCCCCCCTGGAGACGCGCGTTGAAGAGGTGGTTCCGGCTAAGAAAAAATCCTTCCTGAAAAAATCCGCCGATAAAAAAGGTCGCCACATCGAGATCGAAACGGAAGAAAAATCCGTACGATGGTGGGAGGAGAAAAAAATCGCTCCCATCAAAATGAAGAAGACGCAGATCACGACTCCCAAGGCAATCAAGCGCCGGATCAAGATTGACGAGGCGATCAGTGTAGGAGAAATGGCCAAAAAAATGGGAGTGAAGGCGGGGGATGTGATCAACAAATTGATGAAAATCGGTATCATGGCAACCATCAATCAGTCTATCGATTTCGACGCAGCCAGTCTGATTGCCCTGGAATTCGACTACCAGGTGGAGGCGGCGGGGGCGGGTCATGAATTCGAGGAGGCGATCCTGAAAACGAGGCAGGCGTCAAAGAACCTCAAACCTCGTGGTCCCGTTGTGACCATCATGGGTCATGTCGACCATGGCAAAACGTCCCTGCTGGACGCGATCCGGAAAACAAATGTCATCGACGGGGAAGCCGGTGGCATCACCCAGGCTATCGGTGCCTATCATGTACGGCTCAAGGGACGCGATATCGTTTTCCTTGACACGCCGGGGCATGAGGCGTTTACGGCAATGCGTGCCAGAGGTGCCAAGGTGACGGACATCGTTGTATTGGTCGTGGCGGCAGATGATGGCGTTATGGAACAGACCGTGGAGGCGATTAACCATTCCCGCGTTGCCGAGGTGCCGATCCTGGTGGCGGTCAACAAAGTGGACAAGACTGGCGCCGATCCGGGAAAAATCAAGCAGGGTCTGACGGAACACAATCTCATTCCCGAGGAATGGGGAGGCGATACGATTTTCTGTGAAGTGTCGGCCAAAAAACAAGAGGGCATTGAAGACCTTTTGGAAATGATTCTTTTGCAGGCGGACATGCTTGATTTGAAAGCTGATCCCGATCTGCCTGCTCGGGGTGTTATCGTGGAAGCCAAGCTGGATAAAGGGCGGGGCGCCGTGGCCACGGTCCTGATTCAGGAAGGGACACTACGGGAAGGTGACGCTTTTGTATCCAAGACGGAATGGGGCCGTGTACGGGCCATGTACAGCGATCAGGGGGGGCGCGTTAAAGAGGCGGGCCCTTCCACGCCGGTAGAAGTAATCGGTTTTTCCAGCGTGCCCCAGGCCAGTGCCGAATTTGTGGGTGTGGAAGATGAGAAGAAGGCACGCGGCATTGCTGAATACTGGATAAAAAAAGAACGGGAAAAAGAACTTGCGTCAACCTCCAAGATCACTCTCGAGCAGCTTTACCAGAAGATCAGGGAAGGTGTGAAGGATCTGAACGTCATCCTCAAGGCGGATGTCCAGGGGTCGATAGAGGCCCTGGGGGATGCCTTGACGAAACTCAGCACGAGTGACATCAAACTCAACATCATTCACAGTTCGCCGGGAACGATTACAGAAACGGACGTCATGCTGGCCTCCGCATCAAACGCAATCATCATCGGGTTCAACGTACGTCCCGATACCCGGGTGGTGGAGATTGCCGAGCAAGAGGGTGTCGATATCAAACTTTACGATATCATTTACAATGCCATTGCCGATGTGCGGGCCGCCATGGAGGGGCTCCTGGATCCGGAATATAAAGAGGTTAGCCAAGGAAAAGCGGAGGTACGTGAGCTCTTCCGTGTACCGAAGATCGGGACGATTGCCGGCAGCTTTGTCCTGGAAGGAAAAATTACACGCAGGGCCAATGCGCGTCTTGTCCGGGATGGCGTCCAGATTTTCGACGGCAAAATTCTGTCGTTGCGCCGGTTTAAGGATGATGCCAAGGAAGTGCTCAGTGGGTTTGAATGCGGTATCGGGATCGAGGGCTTCAACGATCTGAAACCGGGAGATATCATTGAGACCTACAGTATGGAAAAAGTTGAGCGAAAACTGTAATCGGATCGAGTGCAAAAGAGAAAATAAAGATGGTGGCGGGATTGGCTGTTATCGATATTCTCATGCCGGGATGCCGGTCGTTGAAGGAAAAGAGGGGGGTGCTGAAGCGTGTGCTGAAGCGCACACAGAACGAGTTCAATGTGTCGATTGCCGAAGTGGGCGACAATGACCAGTGGAAACGTGCCCGTATCGGGTTCTGTGTGGTCGGCAATGAGAAACAGTATATCAATGCGAAAATGGACCATATTCTCGATTTCATAGACAGCTTGCATGTGGCGGAGATTGTGAAGAGCAAGATGGAGATTATGAGTATGGACGATTTGCTGGACCCTTGGGAAGGAAATGTAGAAAAGTATGACGAATTTTAAAAGAGCGGACCGGGTGGCCGAGCTCATTCAGTCGGAACTCGCGGAGATTCTCCTCAAGGAGATCCGTGACCCTCGGATCGGCCTTCTCACCATTACCGGCGTAAAGGTCAGCGACGATCTGAGGGTTGCCAAAGTTTTTTTTGTTGAAATGGGTCGGGATGTTTGCCGCCAGGAAACTTGGGACGGACTGAAGAAAGCGGCGGGCTTTATCCGGAAGGGGTTGGGGCGAAGGCTGCAACTGCGGTATGTTCCGGAAATTATCTTCCGCCAGGATCCGTCTTTTGCCTACGGTAGCCGGATCGACCGAATATTGATGGAATTGGAGAGCCAGAACGGAGATCATGCTGCAAAAAATCATTGAACAAATCAAGGGGAACAAACGATTTCTTGTGACGTCCCACGTCAGGCCGGATGGTGACGCCCTGGGATCGGAGTTGGCCCTGTACCATCTTCTGCGTTTCCTGGGAAAGGACGTTGTCGTGTACAATCAGGATGAAGTTCCGGAGAACTACCGTTTTCTGCCTGGAAGCGAGGTGATCGTCCATGCTGTTGATGATCTTGATCGCTTCGATGCGGCGGTTATTCTCGATTGCGGCAACATAGAACGGGTAGGCGAGCGGGCTTCGGATGTTGCGAAGATCAAGCTGCTTCTGAATATTGATCATCATATTTCGAATGACGGCTTCTGTCATGTTTCTTACATCGACCCGGCAGCCAGTTCCACCGGGGAGTTGCTCTATCGACTGGTCGTGGCCATGTCGCTGGATATTTCCTGGGAATTGGCGACGAATCTTTACACGGCCATTCTGACTGACTCTGGCGGTTTTCGGTACAGCAGTACAACAAAGGAAACCTTGTTGGCCGCAGCGAATCTTGTCGGCTGTGGTGCGGATCCCCAATGGATTTCCGAGCATATTTACGAAAACAACCCGCCGGTGAAGATCCAGTTGTTGGGGAAGGTGCTTGAAACGATGAGGCTTGACATCGACGGGCGGGTGGGGTCGATGGCGGTCTTTCAGGAGACCCTCAATACGTTGGGGGCGAAGCTTGAGTACACGGAGAATTTCGTCGATATACCCCGGACGATCCAGGGGGTGGATGTGGCGATCTTTTATATTGAGACGGAGACGGATCTGTTCAAGCTGAGTCTTCGCTCTAAGGACAGGGTGGATGTCGAGAAAATCGCCCGGTTCTTTGGCGGCGGAGGCCATACGAATGCGTCGGCCTGTGTCATTGAGGGCGATTTTTCCGATGTTCACCAGCGTGTGCTGAATGTTGTGCGATCGGTTCTGTAGTCAATGGATGGCCTGGTAATCATTGATAAACCGTCTGGTAAAACCTCTCATGATATCGTGGCGGAAATAAAAAGGACCCTGAAAGCCGACAAAGTCGGCCATACAGGCACGCTTGATCCCCTGGCAACGGGGGTTTTGCCCGTTCTGATCAACAGGGGCACGAAGCTTGCCCCGTTTCTGCTAACGGACAGCAAGGAATATCAGGCGACGCTTCTGCTTGGGATTCATACGGATACGCTGGACATCACCGGCAATGTTCTGTCGAAGAGGATGCCCCATGTCTCTGAAGGCGACCTGGTCCGGGTAATCGACGCCCTCGTCGGGGAAAAACTACAGGTTCCCCCCCTCTATTCGGCGGTCAAATTCAAGGGGAAACCGCTCTACCGATGGGCGCGGAGGGGCATTACGGTAACGCCGCCCCCACGGACCGTGGAAGTTTATGCTGCGGTGATACGAGCAATAAACATGCCGAGGGTAACGATTCATGTTGCCTGTTCGAAAGGAACCTACATCCGGTCCCTCTGTTCCGATATCGGGGAGACCCTGGGCTGTGGGGCTGCGTTGGAGGCTTTGCGAAGAACCAGGAGCGGGTTTTTCAAGGAGGAGACGGCGCTGGCTCTGGAGGGATTGACGGACGGACAGAAGAAGGACCGGCTTTTGTCTTCCCTGATTCCACTTGAACAGGCGATCCCGGGGCTGAAGAGTCTTCGTGTGGATGAGCCTCTGGCAAGAAGGGTGCGCCAAGGCGTTCAATTGACCGGCGGCGATTTGGGGGCCGATCATATCCCTTTCCTTGCCCCGGGAGATGTGTTAAAGTTGCTTTCCGCCGAGACGGGGCTCGTGGCTGTAGCGGAGATGCTCTGTGGGACGGAGGAAATGCGTTCCCGTGACAAGAGCAGCCCCGTGGCCCGAATGCTTCGGGTTTTTAAATAGTTTATTGAAAGAAGCGATATTAAAATAAAGGAGAGTTTCAAATAAACCGAGGGAGGATGAAACGGTGTTAGATGTAGAAAAAAGGAGCGAGATTATCGACAAATTCAAGCTGCATGAGGATGATACGGGTTCCCCTGAAGTGCAGATTGCGTTGTTGAGCGCCAGAATTGAATACCTGACGGAGCATTTCAAGACACACAAGAAGGATCATCATTCCCGGCGAGGTCTTTTAAAACTGGTTGGTCAGAGGCGGCGATTGCTCGATTATCTGAAGAAAACGGAACTGGAAAGATACCGCAGTATTATTTCGCGTCTGGGATTGCGTAAGTAACGGGGGGTATGCTTTTGGCGGGATTTCTGGAACAACATGTCCGGGGATGGGCAAAAGCGGGTTTCTGAGCTTTTGGCTTTGCCGGTAAGACGTACGGACAGACCATCACCCACAATTGGAATGAAAAGGAAAACAAATCAATGAGTAACGAATATTTGACCGAATTTTCAGGGAAACGACTTTCCCTGAAAACTGATTATGTCGCCGCTCAGGCCGATGGGGCGGTTTTTGCGACTTATGGAGACACCGTGGTGCTTGTTACGGTGGTCTCTTTGAAGGAGAAACGGGAAGGTCTGGATTTTCTTCCCCTGACCGTGGATTATCAGGAGCTGACTTTTGCGGCGGGTAAAATACCCGGCGGGTTTTTCAAGCGGGAAGGTCGCCCAAACGAGCGGGAAATTTTAACGTCTCGTATCATCGACCGGTCCATTCGGCCCTTGTTCCCCAAAGGTTACCATCATGAGACTCAGGTGGTCGCGACGGTTCTTTCCGTTGATATGGAGCATGATCCCGATGTGACGGCCCTTCTGGCCGCTTCCGCAGCCCTGGAAATTTCGGATATCCCTTTCAAAGGGCCCATTGCGGCGATCAGGGTGGGAAGGATCAACGGGAATTTCGTCTGCAACGCATCCATTGATGAAATGGCGGAGAGTGATCTCAATCTTTTCTTGGCGGGCCGGATGATTGAACACGAGCAGGGAGATGGATATGACGTGAACCTGATCATGCTCGAGGGAGGCGCCGATGAAGTGGATGACGCTGTTATCGTAGATGCGATTGCCTTCGGCCTCAACGCCATGCGTCCGGCCATTGACCTTCAGATCAAGATGAAAGGAGAGATCGGCAAACCCAGGCGGGAAATCGTGGTCGAACCGATTGACGAAACACTGCTGGCCCACGTGACAGCGAAGGCCGAAGCTGATTTGAAGGCAGCCTACCATATACACCGAAAGCAGGACCGCTATTCCCGTCTTGATGAAATCAGAAAAGCGGTCATTGCAGAACTATCCGGGGAGGACGGCAAGTTGAAACCGGCCATTTCCGGGATTTTGGAAAAAATGGAAAGCCGTATCCTACGGGATATGATTATCAATGAGCGTAAGCGGATTGACGATCGGGGGACAAAGGATATCAGACCTATCAGCTCCGAAGTCGGTCTGTTGCCCCGGGCGCACGGATCAGCACTCTTCAATCGGGGGGAAACGCAGTCCCTGTCCGCGTTGACACTGGGTACGTCCCAGGATGAACAGCGGATGGACTACATTGTCGGTGAAGAGATGCGATCATTCATTCTCCACTATAACTTTCCTCCCTACTGTGTTGGCGAGGCGAAACCCCTGAGAAGCCCCGGGCGTCGGGAAATTGGCCATGGCGCCTTGGCCAGACGGGCCCTGGTGCCCATTCTGCCGGATACGGATGCCTTCCCCTATACGATACGAATTGTTTCGGAAATTCTTTCGTCCAACGGTTCCTCCTCCATGGCGACGGTCTGTGCCGGCATGCTTGCCCTAATGGATGCGGGGGTTCCCGTCAAGGGAGTTGCCGCCGGAATTGCCATGGGCCTTCTCAAAGAAAAGGACGAAGTCGTGATTCTGTCGGACATCCTGGGAGACGAAGATCATTGTGGTGACATGGATTTTAAGGTCTGTGGAACAAAGAAGGGCGTCACCTCCCTGCAAATGGATATCAAAATCGATCGTCTGCCGGAGGAAGTGCTCCGAAAGGCTTTGGATCAGGCCAAAGAAGGCCGCTTTCATATTATCGACAAACTGATGGAGACGTTGAGTAAACCAAGACAGGATATTTCCATTTATGCTCCCAGAATCACGACGGTCAAGGTCAGGCCGGACCGGGTCCGGGATGTCATTGGATCCGGCGGCAAGAATATTCGGCAAATTGTCAGTGAAACGGGTGTGAAGATTGATGTGGAGGATGACGGAACGGTTACCATCGCCTCCTCCGATGCGGAAGCCGCAGAACGCGCCGTATGCATGGTTAAATTGCTGACCGAGGAGGCGGAAGTCGGGAAAATTTATCGTGGAACGGTCAAGCGCGTGGTGGATTTCGGTGCTTTTGTGGAAATTTTGCCCGGAATGGAAGGCTTGGTTCACATTTCGCAACTGGCCAGGGAACGCGTCAATAAGGTCACGGATATTCTTCAAGAAGGGGACGAAGTGAATGTAAAAGTCCTGGAAATCGATAAGCAGGGAAAGATCCGCCTCAGTAGAAAGGAAGCCTTGGGAGAAAATGGTCAGCAAGGCCCTCCTCGCTAACGGGATTCGTGTCGTTTCAGAAGAAATCAATCATGTCCGCTCCGTGTCCATGGGTGTGTGGGTTCATTGTGGTTCCCGCCATGAAGATGGAGCAACCAATGGGATAGCCCATTTCATCGAGCATATGCTTTTCAAGGGGACCGAAAATCGGTCCCCTTTGGAAATCGCCTCTGCTATCGACGCGGTGGGCGGCGTCATCAACGCGTCCACGGGAAAAGAAATCACCGCCTTCTATGTCAAGGTTCCCGATTACTGCCTTGAGCTGGCTATTGAGCTCTTGGCCGATATTTTAAGAAACTCACGCTTCCAATCCGTAGAAATTGAAAGGGAAAAATCGGTAATCCATCAGGAGATCCGTTCCCTGGAGGATTCTCCGGATGAATATATCCACGATATTTTCGAAAGCCGACTCTGGGACGGCCATCCTCTCGCCCGTCCGATCATGGGGACCCAGGACAGTATATCCGGTCTTACAAGAGAGCAGATTGTCCGCTTTTTCAATCGTAATTATCGGGGACGCAATCTCGTTATCTCGGTGGCCGGGAGGCTTCAGCACGATCAATTGTTCGATTTGGTTTCCCGCCATTTTGAATCCCTCAACGGTACGGATGAAGCGTACCCAAATGTTTCACCCATACCCCGCATCGTTCCGTCCGTGGTTTTCAAAGAACTGGAACAGGTTCACCTCGTCCTTGGATGTCCGGCTCCTTCGTCCACGGATCCCAGAAGGTATGCGGCCTTTCTGTTGAACGCTTTTCTGGGTGGAAGCATGAGTTCCCGTCTCTTTCAGGAAATCAGAGAAAAGCGCGGCCTGGTTTATGACATTCAATCTTACCTGAATTCTTATCTGGATGCGGGTATACTTGGAATTTATGCCGCCACCGGGACAGACGAAATCCGCCAGGTCATTCGTCTGGTGTACAGTGAGATCAAACGTCTCCGAGATCATTCTTTAAACGACAGGGAACTGAGAAACGCCAAGGAAATGATCAAGGGGAACTTTCTCCTCAGCATGGAAAGCACGGATAACCGGATGACCCGCCTGGCCAAGAATGAGTTCTGCTTTGGCCGACAGATTCCGTGGGATGAGGTTATGGAAAGAATTGAAGGCGTTTCCCGGCAGGATATTGCTGATCTGATGGAGGAGATGTTTGCGTTGGACAGGCTTTCGATGGTCGCCGTAGGTCGCGTTGATCCCGATCTGGTCGATGAAATGAGGGGGACCTTGTGACAAAGGAGGTCTGTATCCGTATCAAGAAAGATCCAGGGCAGGAGGATATCGGGCTTCCCCGGTACATGACCGATCACGCCGCGGGCATGGATGTCCGTGCGGCTGTTGATCGAACGGTTATCCTTCAACCGGGGGAATGGAAAAAAATTCCTGCCGGTTTTGCTATTTCCCTGCCGGCGGGCTATGAGGCGCAAATCAGACCGCGAAGCGGTTTGGCGATGGAATTCGGTGTTACCGTGTTGAACGCCCCCGGAACCATCGATGCGGATTACCGGGGTGAGATCGGGGTTATACTGATTAATCACGGACAAAAACCCTTTAAAATCAACCGTGGCGACCGGATTGCCCAGATGATCGTTCAACAGATCGCCAGAGCCCGCTGGGATGAAAGCCCTACCTTGGATGAAACGGCCAGAGGGGCAGGCGGTTTCGGTCACACCCGAACGGCATAGTCTGAGTCTGATTCGGAAACCATGGCGGAAAACCGTTTGGTCGACGGAAATATGGATTATTTATCACGTTTATGCTATCGAAGAACAGGGTTGTACAGCATCTCTCTTGAGGTCCCGCGTCATGAAGAAAAACAAAGTTCAGAAAAGCATCAAGGAAATCAATAAAAAGATAAAACAAGGGCAAGCCGTCGTCGTTACGGCCGAAGAGATGATCGATATCGTGGCACAGCATGGAGAAGTTGACGCCGCCCGAAAAATTGATGTCGTGACCACGGGAACTTTCAGTCCGATGTGTTCCTCCGGTGCTTTCCTGAATTTTGGTCATACTTCTCCCAAGATCAGGGCTTCCAGGGTATGGCTCAACGATGTCCCCGCCTATGGCGGTATTGCCGCCGTGGATTGCTACATCGGTGCTACGGAAATCGTTGAAGGGGATCCTTTGAACAGTGTCTATCCAGGGCAGTTTCACTATGGAGGCGGGCACGTTATCGAAGCGCTGGTGACCGGAAAAGTGATTCGTCTAAGGGCGGAGGGATATGGAACGGATTGCTACCCCGCCAGGAAGATCGAAAAAACGATTACCTTGAAAGACCTCAAGGACGCCATCCTTTTTAATCCGCGGAATGCGTACCAGAACTACAACTGCGCCGTTAACATGTCCGATCGGACAATCTATACCTACATGGGGGTGTTGCGGCCGAAGATGGCCAATGCCAACTATGCCACATCCGGCCAGTTGAGCCCTCTGTTCAATGATCCCTTGTATAAAACGATTGGCGTGGGAACACGGATTTTCCTGGGTGGCGCGCAGGGGTTTGTTGCCTGGGAAGGCACGCAGCATGACCCGGATGTGCTGAGAGGAGGGAACGGTGTACCTCGGGGTGGAGCGGGAACCATTGCCACGATCGGCAATCTGAAGGAGATGAGTCCGGAGTGGATCGTGGGTGCAAGTATCCTGGGTTATGGTGTTTCCCTGTATGTCGGTATCGGGATACCGATTCCCATCCTGAATGAGGACATGGCACGATACACGGCTGTAAGGGACGGTGATATTTACACACAGATTTATGATTACAGCATGGACTACCCGAAGGGGGTCGGCAAAAGCCTGGGCGAAGTCAGTTATGAGGACCTGAGGAGCGGCCAAATCATCCTCAATGGTCAAAGCATCACAACAGCACCGCTGTCAAGTTACCATAAGGCCCGAAAGATCGCGAATATATTGAAAGAATGGATTAGAGAGGGCTCATTTCTACTTGGGGAGCCGCAACGGCTCCTGTCATCGACAAAAATGTGAAGAATTCACAATATTTACTGTTGCACATAAAAAATAACCATTATATAAACGCATTAAGTCAATTATTTGGCGAAACGAAGAGTCAGGTATTTGACGGTAAGGGTTCGGATTCTGTTCAACTGCGAGAAATACGGGGATATCTTAAGAACAAAAGCTCTTCCGGACATGGCGAAAGGAGAGATTTATCGTGAAAATCGGTAGATACATCATAGTTTTTGTCGTGTTTGCTGGATTGTTGATCACCCTCGGCAATCGAGGGCTTTGGGACAGTTATTTAATGCGGGAAAAACTCCATGAACTCCAAGGAGCAAACCAGACGATTATCGATGAAAATAAATCTCTGAGGAAAGAGATTGCTCTGCTTCAATCCAATTTGAACTATATCGAAATGGTCGCCCGGAATAATTTGGGTATGGTGAAGCAGGGCGAGGTTGTTTTCCGGATTTCCAAATAAGATGATTTGAAGACAGTTCCATAAAATCTGAAGACGTGGCATCAAACTTGCTGAATTTGATAAGGCGCAGGTAATTTCTACAGGAAGCAAACCGGCTTCCTCGAGTACGGGGTGTCGCCGGGGATACTAAACCGGTTTCAGGAACGGGATTCATCAATCCAATTACATGGAGATCCAATGGGCGACTTCAGCATTAGAGATTTGTTCTCATCAAAAAAACAGACAGTAGGGTTGGATATCGGGTCATATTCGCTCAAACTGGCTGAAATCGGTCGATCCGGTACGGGATATGCCCTCAATCGTTACCGGCAGGTTTCTCTTCCCAAAGGGGTCATCAGCGAAGGAATGCTGACAGAACCTCACATCCTGACAGAGAAAATAAAAGAACTTTTCGAACTTTCCGGTGCAAGATGCCGGAATGTCGTCACTTCGCTTTCCGGCAACTCGGTCATTGCACAAAGAGTTACCTTTGCGAAGATGCCCGCCGAGGAATTGCGTGTTTTGATTCATGATGAGGCGAGCAAATATCTGCCCTTCGACAGCATGGAAGACGTCAGTTATGATTTCCAGATTCTGGGTGAAAACGAATTCAATTCAACGCAAATGGACGTCATGCTGGTTGCCGCGAAATCAGAAATTGTAGAAAGCTATGCCGATGCCATCAGAGGGGCGGGCCTTAATCCCGTGATTATGGATGTTGATTCTTTTGCATTGGAGACGATGTACGAGGAAAATTATGATATCGACGATGATGAAATTGTCATCCTTGTTAATGTCGGTGCCAGCATGACCAATATCAATGTTCTCAAAAACGGCGGCTCGGTCTTAACCCGTGATTTTGCCCTGGGGGGTGAGCATATCAATGAGGCATTACAGCAGAGCATGGGATTGAATAGCCTGGACGAGGCTGAGCGAGTTAAACTTGACGGTGTGGAAGGAGATGGGGAGGCCCAAAGAGGATTCACCGAGAATCTTCTTGCCGCAGCAGACCAGATTTGCTCGGAAATTCAGAGGTCTGTCGATTATTATCGATCCACGTACGGCGGCACTGAAATCAAGGCTGTTTTGTTGTCAGGCGGTTCTGCAGCGATGCCGGGTTTTGCGGAACACCTTGGCGAACGGATGAATATCAGGACCGAGATTATCAACCCTTTCAGGAACATAGTTTTCAATCAGAAAAAAATCAGTGCAGCGGATATGGAAAGAATCGGCCCCTCCGCCGCCGTTTGCGTGGGGTTGGCCCTGAGAAGGGTGGATGACAAATGATTAAAATCAATCTGCTTCCCTATCGTGAAATGGAAAAAAAGGCCAGTCAGGCCAAGGAAATCATGATATTTCTGGGTTCGTTCATTGTGTTCATTGCATGTATTGGAACGCTTCATCTCTACGTGGTTACCCGGAATACCCTCCTCGAAAACAATATCCGGAACAGTGAACGACAAATTGTGGAATTAAACAAAATCGTCGGTGATATTCAGGCATTCAAAGAGAACAAGATAAACATCGAGAACAAGATCGCCCTCATCAAAAAACTGGAAAAGGGTCGTACCTTTCCGATATTCATGCTCGATCAGCTTGCCTCAGCCGTGCCGACGAAAGACCTGTCCCTTGAAAACGTTACCCAAACGGCAACATCATTATCCATAGAAGGTAAAGCCAAGAATACCATTACCGTGGCCTTTTTCATGAAAGCACTGGAGACTCTGCCGTTTATTGCCAATGTGGATCTCGTTTCCTCCAGACAGGACGATTTTTCAGGCATCAAAGTACAGTCATTCAAACTCAAATGCGGGATTAAAAAGGGGTAGGCGATGGCCATTACAGCTGAAGACCTCAAAAAACTTTCGCCTGGTATGAAGGCGGCCCTGGTGTTTTTTGCCTGCCTTTTGATCGGGTACTTTTACTATTTCTTTTATCTGCAAAACGCATTGGTTAAAAAAGGGAATCTGGAAGGTAAATTGGAAAAATTGCAACAGGACATCACGGTAAAGAAGGCGATTGCCGCACAAAAGGACAGCTATATTCAGCAATTGAAGAAGCTCAGGGTGGATTTCCGGGAGGCACTCACCAAGCTTCCGGATAAAAAAGAACTGCCGGGCCTTGTTGAATCCGTATCCCTGGCCGGTCGTAATTCGGGGGTGGATTTTCTTTTGTTTGAACCCATATTTGTTGCCCCAGCCAAAGATGATGGAAAAAAGGAAAAGAAGGGGGTTGGCAAAAAAGGAAAAGATGATTCCGGGACGAAGGGAGACGACGCTTCCGCATCCTCCGAGGATAAATTCTATATCGATATTCCCATTAGGGTGAAAGTGTTGGGAACTTTCCCGAATACGTTGGAGTTTTTCGACAAAATATCTCAATTGCCCAGAATTATTAACGTCGAGGACTTGGTTCTCAATTTAAGCAAAGAAGGGAAAGACAAAAAAGGTAGAAGAGACAACGAAATTGTTACCACGGGCGTTATCAAGACTTACATGTTTCTCGGGAACGAGGGCATGGAAAAAGGGAGCAGTGATGACCAGGCTAATGAAAAAGAATGAGATCTATGGACTTTTGATGTCGTGTATCGTCTTGATGATCATCGCAGTCTGGATGCCGGGGGTTGTTTGGGGGGAGGAGACGGGGCTTGTTTCAACGGAAATGCCGACTCTTGATTCGAAGGGAAGAAAAGACCCATTCAAACCTTTTATTGATACGGCCACCACGGTAAAAAAACAGCAGGCAAAGGGAGCGCCTCCCCTGTCTCCCCTGCAGAAACAGGATATCTCCTCTTTCAATTTGGTAGGTATATCGGGAAGCGATCAAAGCGGTTGGCGGGCCATTGTGGAAGACAGCGAGAAGAAGTTTTATCCGATTGTTGAAGGAACCTTGATCGGTCTTGAGGAGGGGCGAGTGTCAAGCATAAAACCGGATCGTGTGATCGTAGCCGTCAAACCGGTCGATCAAAGAGGGAAGATCAATTATATCACCATCCTGTTACACAAGGATACCGAGGGAACACCATGAAGAAAAACAGACGATGTCTCATCATTGGTTTAATGGCGTTTTTCTTGTTGGCTGTCGTTGCCCCCGCATCGTTCGCGGCGGCCGTCAACACTGGGAAGACGGGTGCGCCGGCGGATAAGTATTTTGAAACGACGGCCTATCTTCAGGATATCGCTTTTGAAAAGCTTCCCGGGAAGGAGAGGGTGATTCTCGTTTTCTCCGAAGCCTCCGGGGCAATCATTGAAAACAGGAATGCGCACAGTGTTATTGCCATTATGGCCAATACCTATATCCCAGAGGACTTTCGTCAGCCCCTCGGCGTCGGGAAGCTCGATAATGTCCACAATATTTCCGCATCACAACAGGATAAGGACGGGCAACCCTGGGGTTATGTGACGATGGAAATGAAGGAACGCGTGCCCTATATGGTCCGCAAGGACGGGGTAAGGATTCTGATTGATTTCAATGTTCCCGGTCTTGCCGGGAAAACGAATCGTTCCCGGGATACGGGGCTGGAGAAAAGACAAGGGTATGCGGCGAGGAATGCAGGGGAGGCCTTGCCTTCCGGCAGGAACCAGGGGGCGCCGGATCCTTTTGAGACAAACCTGAATAAGCTTATTTCTATAGATTTCCAGGAAGCGAATATTAAAAGTGTGCTGCGTCTTTTAGCGGAAGAGGGGGGCGTCAGCATCGCTTCGGGTGATGATGTGAAAGGCAATGTCACCCTTACCCTGAAGAAGGTGACCTGGCAGGAGGCCTTTGAAACGGTGCTGGCGGTGCAGGGTCTGGGTAAGGTGAAGGAAGGTGATGTGTTCATCGTCAAAACCATAGATCGCATGCGTAAAGAAGAAAAAACAAAGTCTGACGAAGCGGCGGACCGGGTAAAACGCCAGGTCTTGCAAGAAATCGCCGAACAGGAAAAACGCGTCAAGGACGGGCGTTTGCCGCAGATATCCATTGAAGCAAAAATCGTTGAAGTCACGCGCAGCGGTTCCCGTGATTTGGGAATTCTCTGGGGAACCAGTTGGAAAAACAGATGGGGCGGTAAGGACGTCGGCTTTATTTTCGGCAATAGCCCCGTCATGCAGGGTCAAACGACATCGACCGACATCACCACGCCAAGTTCCGGTTCCGTGGGTTTGGCCGTCAACTTTCCGTCCGCCACCACCACGCCGAACCCCGCCCTCGGTGTGATTGTCTCCTCGGCCAACGCCGTGCTGGCGGCCAAACTCGAGGCCCTTGAATCAGTAGGAGACGGGCGTATTGTTTCGGCCCCCAAGGTAACGACCCTGGATAACGAGAAGGCAAAAATCGGACAGGGCGAGGAAATCCCCTACGTGAGCCGCGATGAGGACGGTGTGCAAAAAGTGGAAATGAAAGACGCCAAGTTGGAGCTCGAAGTGACGCCCAAGATCACCTCGGAGGGCAAAATATCGATGAAGGTCCTTGCGACCAACAAAGCGGCTGATTGGAATAAAGTCAATAAAAATGACGAAAATCCGCCGTTGATCGCGAGTAATGTGGAATCCAAGGTGGTCGTCAGTGATGGCGATACCCTGGTCCTTGGCGGGATCATGAAAAAATACGAGACCACAACCACGACAGGGATACCTTTTTTATCGAAAATCCCTGTCATGGGCTGGTTGTTCAAGTCACAATCCGATCTCACAGAGGAAAGGGAATTGCTTATCTTCATCACCCCGCGGATCGTAAAAGAAACATAAGGCAATTTGAAAAAAGTTTAAAAGGGGGCCGGGCAGTCCGAAACGGCCCCTTTTTTGTTTTTGCCGGAAACAAATAAGCACCCTGCACAAGAGGGCCATCAAGAAATGTCCACAATTCCGAGTGAGGCGTTCATTGACGTCCGGTCACGCAAGTAATGTTTGCAATTTCGCGGAACGAGTCCATCGACATCTTCCGATTACGCTGCCTTTCGTAGTGCTGTCCGTTGCTCTTCCATGAGCGACGGTTTCACATAACATCTTCCTGTCGACCAGTCTTCGCCATATTCAATCAGGTAGGCGCTGACAAGGCGAAGATAACGATCCATGCCGGGAAAGATGCCCGCAACCTGGGATTGTCACCCAATCTCGCGATGGAGGCGTTCGATGATGTTGGTGGAACTGATCGTTCGATGATCAAGAAAGGGGAAAGGCAGAAACGGCGGGGACCCCTCAAGGCCTTCCTCCGGGATCCGCGTGGAGCCTCGGTTCAGCCTGAGGTTTGTACCCTGTTCTCCCGCAATCGGGTCGCTCTCCGGTCCGTGACTGGGTCGCTTAAAGGGGATTTCCCGTATTATTTCCAGTGGGCCACAGATTCCTATGAATCCGTCAGGCGAAGAATCGGCGGGAAATCCATTGCGGGTCCGCAGGAATTATCCCTGAAACGGGGAGATGTTCAATGACCGACTGTCCTTTGGGCGGGTAAGTGCTGCAGTTTTATTTCAAAGCGTTTTGTGACGCGTGTTCCTTCGGAATCTGTTACGGAGGCCCCGAAGTTAACGACCCCCGGTTGGTCAGGCTGAACAATCCATAGAATCCTCCCCGTTCGGGCGTCAATGGTCATGCCGTTGACTTTAGGTTCTTCCAGACCGAACTCAACCCCCTCGCTGTCAGGGTGGCTGCTGCTGAGTTGGAGAATACAGGACCCACCCGCTTTGATGGTGAGGGTATGGATATTTAATTCCAGTGATGGCGGGACAGCCTGAAGGGCGATCATCGGACTTCTTGCCGCGTAACCGGCCGTACCGCTACGGTAAGGCGTCACGGTGACGTAAACGAGGTCCCCCTTTCGGAAGGGCGATAAATCGAGGGTGCCCCCCGTCGTGTTTTTAACCGTTTGTTCGTTCACTTTCCATGTGTGTGAATACTGCAACTGATCGGCTGGAATATCCACAACAGGGGTGACGACCGCGTGCAGCACATCCGTTCGTGTCGGAAATTCCGGTTCGAGGCGAACGGACTGGATCAGGGACCTGTTATCCCGTTCGGCGGCGACCATCCGTTTTGTCGTTCCCCCCTCCCGGACGGGGGAAACGGGATCCTTCCCTGTGTGTGCCGTGTTTTTCCCCGTGGAAAAGAAAACAACCAATAGGATAGTTACCGTCAAGCCGCCCAGCAGGGTCAGGATCAACGGTGTCCGGGACGGCTTGGCGGGTTTTCGTGATGATTTGTTCAAAAAAATCCCTTCCTGGCGGCAGTTATTCGACAGCCCCTCAGTCTATCCTTCTGTCCTTCCAGTAAATGATGTTGGTCTGGTTCGCCCGTCCCCCTGGATCATGGGGGACCCTGAAGGTTTCTCCCCCGATACCGGCGCCCCCGCTGACCGTTGCATATATGCCCGCTTTTCCCCCCGGCCCCGCGGAAATAATCGGTGACGAGGGTATTCCCACGCCGAGAAATTTCCGGCAGCTCTCGCCCAAGGCGCAGCCCCCTGTCGTGTACTTGATTCCGTAAATATAGGCGGAACCCGCCTGCATGCAAAGATTCCCCGGATCCGGGGGCAGGTAGGTCGTAAAATACACGACGCCGCCGTACAATGCCGGGTCGGACAGGACCTTTTCCCCATCTCCGGGGAGGGCGATTCGATAGCCGACCGAGCTGCTACCGGGATCAAAAGTCTGGCCCAGGGCGGTCATCAAGGTGAGGTTGCTGGTCGTATAGGTCGTGTTCCGGTCCAGGTCCTTGACACCGTAAAAATGATCCTGGGAAGGGGCCGTTGGGTTGACCTTGTCCCCCGTTCCCCAGTAAAGCCAGAGCCTCCCCTTGGCATCCCTGGTAGCCGAAGGGGTTGTGTAAATCGGTTGTTTCGCCCCCGTGGAGGCATCGAAAAATAGATTGCCGCTCCAGTCGGATATACCGCAGGGAGCGTCCGAGTCCATATCGGCCCGGCGGCAGAACCTGAAGCGCCAGATGTTTCCCCCCAAATCTCCGATATAAGCCGTATCGATGAACCCGTCGTTATCCGTGTCGATGATCGCCGGTCCGGCGGGGAAACTGTACTTCATGCTTGTGCTGGAGCCGAGGGTGAAGCTCCAGAGAACCCGGCCATCCTTTAGATCCACGACAAAAAACCCTTTTCCGCGCCCGTCACTGGTTCCGGTGTTTGGATTATAGCCCCCCCCGACGAAGCCCACCCATTTTTCCACATCCATGCCGCCCTCGCTGACCCGGATCCGTCCCAACTGCATTTTACTCCAGGGGTCGCCGATGTAGGGCGCCTGAGCCGCCCTGGTGGCGTCGTCAAAGTTCATGTTCCACAGGTATGTGGGCACGGACGGGGAGTTCGTGACATCCAGGGCGTGATAACCGCAGTAATACTTATGCGTCGCAGTGTAACCCGGATTCAGGTCCGCATCGCAATGGGGTGATGAACTCCAGGCGTAATTGACCGACCCCCGGCCCTCACCGAAGACTAAAATGGTCCGCCACTCGCCAGGGTCCTTCAGGGTGCCGTCGGCTCCGCTTCCCCCCCACCAGACGTCGGCGCCCGACAGGGGGCCGTCGATGAAGTAATGATGCACCAGTGCCGTGGGGTGGGAATCGTGGGCGATAAGTTGAAACTTGGGCATCAGGTTGGGGGGGATGAAACTCCAGGCCTCGGTGCCGTTATGGGTGTGGAAGGCGTGAAATTGTCCGTTATTGGTGCCGACCGTGACCACCCGGTTCTTTTTTGTAGTCGTCCGCTGGTGCTCTGTCCTGTGCGTGGCAAAGGCGCCCGCCGTGTCTCGGTTGTCATCGTAGTACGGGGAGGGGGTGCCGATTGTGATCGGCGTGGTGCGGAACACGTCGCCGAGCTTGTACGTATAGGCTGTGCTGCCGATGAAGACCTCTTCCTTGTTGTAGGCCGACTCTCCGCGGACAAACCCCACAATGGCGTCACGCCGCTGGACTTTTTGGGGATCTGTCCCCGTGGTGATGCCCAGATCGCCCGGCGTGATGTGGGTCGCTTTGAATTCCGTCATAGCGCCGTTCTTATAGGTGTAGATCTTCCGGGCCGCCGCCGTTGTTTTGGCCAGTTCCGTCCCCGCGTCCCATATCTCCGGGCCGATGGTGCCGTCGAAAAGGATCGGGAACTGCCGCAGGTGTCCCTTCCAGAAGGGATCGTCGTCCGACGGCTCGAAAGAGCCTTCGTAGAGGAAGTTCTCGTCTTCCGTCCGGGAGGCCTGGATCGAGGCCTGAGAGAAGGAATAAATGGCGGAAACAATCTCGTTCACCGCCGCCCGCAGGGCGGCGCTCAGGTCTTCCTCGTTGGCGGCCATGAAGGCGTACCCGCTGATGTCGTAATAACCCGGGTCGTTCTGCTTTGCCTTCCATTGTAGCGTGGTGCTGGTACCACCATCCTTGCAAACAGCGTTTTCAAGATTTGACGAAGATTCCGTCTTGCAGCCCGACAGCCCTGCGAGGTTGAGGTTTTTGTCGATTTCGTTGGGGTCTTTCGTGTTATCCGTGCCGCCGTAGTAGGCCATCCAGTTCAGGGTGTTTTTCAGGTAACCCGGCATGTCATCCCCCAGGCCGATTACGAAGAGGCGATACCCGGCGTCTTTCAGCGCTTTCGCCGCAAGGACCGATTCCCGCCGCCGCTTGTAGCTCGTGGCCTGGCATTCCGCACCGGTACCGCCGCAGGCGTAGGTGTCGGCGCCGTCGCTGATGAGGATGACGTACTTCTTCCGGCATTCCTTCGCCCCCGGGTCCTTGTTGTTCTTGTGGTAGTCCAGATACGCCTTCGCCTCTTTCAGCGCGGATACCAGGGGGGTTCCGCCGAGCGCGGATTCCCGGTTCACGCAGACGTTGCCCGATTTGCAGTTGTCGGTTACTTTACATTTTGTCTGGTTTTTACAGTAGATCTGGCTGTAGGGGATGCCCGTATCCGTCGATCCCCCCAGCTCAAAGTGTATCTTGTTGCATCCGCTACTGTAGCTAACGGACGAATCTTCCCCCGAGCAATCATAAAACCGCATGTAGCCGAAGCGTATATTCAACCCGGCCTGATCCGCGGCATTGATTTCCCCGTCTCCATTGTAATCGAAAAGGGCGAAGATGGCCTTTTTGGCGATGTTCAGGCGGCTGCAATCGGTCTCGCACTTACCCTTTATGCTGCTGGAGCAAAACCCGCCGCTGCAGTAGTTCTTGCCGCTGCAATTGCTGGTATCCCTTTTACACGCCGCCGATGCCCCGTATTTGTAGTTACCCCCGGGGGGGTTCCATTGCATGCTCCCCGACAGGTCCACAAGCAAAAGCGCGTCGGGGCTCACGGATTCCGAAAAGAGCACCTCTTCCGCCGGATCGTCGTTGTCGTCCTCGGCCCGGATTCCCTGAACGGAAAACCCCAGGCCCACCACCAGGGCGAGAAGCCACAACATGGTTTTGATTGCTGCTTTCATGACGCTCTCCTACTCTAAAATCGTGTCCGTCTTGACGGGGCCGTACCCGATACCGGTGGTTATCGTCGTTTCCGTGCTGTAATGGTCGTTCTGGCCCGTAACCACCGACTCGTAATTGGTCATCCCCCAGCCTTTGCCCCCGGTGATGTCGTAACCCGCGATGTGGCGGAAATAAATTCCCGACGTAGGCCGGGCCGGCGGGCCGATCTCAAAGGAGGATGAAGAATCGTTTTCGGCGTCCACCTGGATTTTCTTGCCGTAAATGCTGTCGGCGTCATCAGGGTCCCACGTGGAGTGGTCCGGGTCGAAGTGCCGCACCAGTTGATGCACCCCCGATTCAGCGGCGCTTCCGGCCTTTTTATCACCGACGGTTCTGCTGCTCACCCGGAGATCGCCCGTGGAGAGATAAATGATCAGCACAGCCAGGGCAAACAGGATCACGCAGGCCATGATGGCGGTAATCAGGGCGATGCCCCGCTGGGAGGCAAGAAGACCTTTCCTGTTTCTATTATTGATTGATGACATGGTTCCTCGGTATCACGCTCGTTGAATAAATCAGACGCTGTCTCTCGCCTGTGTTGGGGTTGATGTGCTCCGTTTCCACGGCCAGGGTGATTTCTATTCTCCGGATGTCGGGAATCCCTGCCGGAAGATCGCCTATCTCGGTTCCCTGGCCGTCGAAATAGCGAAATACGGGAATGACCGGGTCGTAGTCGTTGTTGACGACCCGAACGTTCCGTGTCCCTGACTCTGCCCCCAGAAAAGCCTGGTTCCCTCCGCCGCAGTTGGTCGCCCGGGTGATGCGCTGGTGGGCCGTATCATAGACATAGCGGATCGTCTCATTGGGGTCGCCCAGCACACGGTTCCCATTGATGTCCATTTCGACGGCGATGGAATTCGCCGTCGCCTCCTGGATACCCCGGTACTCCTGTTTTGCCGACGTCGTCCCGCAACCGGCCGCGCCGCCCGGGGGGGTGTGCCAGATGCCGTCACTGAATGTGGGGTTGAAAGACGCCATGGAAAGTTCCAGGGACATGAGGTCCAGGGCCGCCTTGACATCCTGCTGGGCAACGACGCGCCCTTCGATTCCCACGGAGTGGCGTTGCGTGGAATTCACGGCCGTATATATCGCCCCCAGCAATACCATCGTCACGGCAATGGCGATAATGACTTCAACCAGGGTAAAACCTCGGCAATTCCTCATCATGTCATAGCACCGCGTCAGTGCAGCCCTCCGGAAAACGATAATCATCCTGCCTCGTGACGACGAGGCTCTCCGAAATACCCGCGTGATTGCCCCAGCTCACCCTCACGTTTACATGCCAGGTATCGTTTGACCCGATGCCTGTGGCCGTGACGGTGGTGGTGACATTGAAAGACATATCACCTGATTGAGGGGCGCCGGATCCTCCGGCATAGACGGTGACGGGCCCCGTGACCCCCGTTGCTACGGGGCTGCAGGGATTCATGATCCGGGCCTCCTCCTGTTGCAGCCGGTCGTAGAGAATGTTGGCGGCCCGGCCCAGGGAATCGGACTGAGAGGTCGTTCTCCAGGCGGGCGCCACCAGGGCGAAAATGGACATCACCGCGACAGTCGTCAAAAAAATGGCGATGACCGCTTCGATCAGGGAGAAACCCCGTTTATTGCATAGTGTAGGTAACATGGGTCCTGCCCGTGATGTTGACCGTGATGACGGCCTTGGAGTTTCTTGTATTGGTTAACGTGACCGATCCCGGGCTGGCCGTGCCACGGACAAAAAATTCGATCTTCTTTCCGGTGAAGGTCGTGTTCGACATAATGATGCCACCGCTGAGCGTTGAAAAATTCTTCGTTTGCAGCACCTCGTTGGTGCCGCCGTTAACAAGGCGATAGTGCTGATTCGCTTCATCGAATTCAATACGATAAGGTGTCCGCTCCGCGGCGGCCCGCTGTTTCAAGTTGAACAGATCCCCCGCCACACCGCGGGCGGCCGTTTTCAGGTCCGTGTTCGTGCGATGATGCATCCAGAAGGGAACGGCTATTGCGAACATGATCCCCAAAAGGGCAATGACGATCATCAATTCGACCAGGGTGACCCCCCTGTTTGTTACAGTCGCCATATGATTGCCTTTGGCAGTATCGACCACCATGACTTTCGACTTTACACGAGACAATTAAGCAACGAATCTTACCGCAGGAAAAACGAATTTAAGAAACAGGGTCATTCCCTTTGTGTTTCAATTTGGAAGTTTGCAAATTACATGCCTGATAAAGCATCATTGCCTTCGCTTTTCTGTTGGTAGATAACGTGGGTACTCACGTGAAAAGAACCGGGTTGATCGAAATACATGCCCGTGATTTTTGATTTCATGATGGAAACAGGGTATAAACACACACTTTGGATCAAGGGTAATTTTTGATGATACGTAAGTCAAGGTATTTATCCATTTTTGTGAAGGACTTCACAAAAATACGGTGCCCTTGTCCTGGTATAAAAAGGGGTGAGGCATTTTATGAATATGGACGGGATTCATGGAAAATATTTGCTTTTTCCTTCTTGACACCGTTTGTTCCCTATGCTACTTTTCCCGCATCTCGCGGTTAAAGTATAGTATTTTCCATAAATATTCAATACATACAGGATTCGATGACTACAGATCATCCTGAAAAAAAACCTTTTGATTCACTGCTGGCCAGGACCTGCCTGAGCGAAAACCGACTCGATGAGGCCGTGAAAATGGCCGAGGTACGGCTTGTTCAGGCGCCGGGCGATGTCGAAGCGATTCTCATCCTCTGCCAGGGCCTTCTTAGAATGGGAAAATTTGAACGGTTGCGGGACCTGATGAACGAAGTGGACGCCGCCATCGGTCGTTTTTCTCAAGTCTATCACCAGTTGGGTACGCTTTGCGAAAAGGCGGGACTGAACAAGGAATCTCTCAATTTCTTCCAAAAGCACAATGCCCTCAGTGAGGCCCTCGCCTCATGCGGAAACCGGTTTTCGCAGGGGGAGGCGGGAAGCCGTCTTGAAAAAGGGCACGAGGCCGGCGATGCGGGGGGGGTGATGCCACCCGAATTCCAGACGGTGACCCTGGCGGACCTCTACGCACAACAGGGGCACTACGACATGGCCAGGAAAGTGCTGGAAGGGATTTTGACCAGGGAGCCATCGAACGAACAGGCATCAAATAAACTGGCGGAGTTGGCCAAACGTATGACAGGAGGAGGCGGGAAGGGGGTGGACGATTCCGTCGCCGTTGATTCTTCTTCTCCCAACGCCCCCGTCATTGCCGAACTGGAAAGATGGCTGGCACGGGCAATCCGGATGCGGAGCCCCGCCGTATGACCTCCAGGGCTTACCCGCTGCGGATGGCCGGATTCCGATCTCGATTTGCCGAATGGGGCGTCGATGCTTTCCTGCTCTTTAATATGAGTAATATCAGATATCTGACGGGTTTTTCCGGAAGTGAAGGGATTTTATTCGTCGGGCCGAATGAAAGGGCCCATCTGATTGTCGATGGCCGTTATACGATCCAGGCGTCAAAGGAGACGGAAGGACTGGAGCTGGTGCACACGGCGGACAACGTCGAAAGCGTTACGGCTCTCATTCGACAGGAAAAGGCCGGTGTGGTGGGATACGAGGACATGTTTTTGAGCGTGCAGCTTTTTCGCCGGATTAGAACGAGAAACCGGGGTATCCGGTTTAAACCGCTTTCGGAGAAAATCGATCTTTTACGTGCTCTCAAGGACGATCAGGAAGTCGCCTGTATTCGTAAGGCCGCGAATATTTCGGCCAGCGCCCTGGAGGCGATTTTACCGATGATCCGAGTGGGAATATCGGAGCGGGACATTGCCCTGGAATTGGAATACCGGATGCGCAAGGGGGGTGCGGAGAAGCCCGCGTTCGACACGATTGTGGCTTCCGGCTCGAGGGGTGCCCTGCCCCATGCCAGGGCCGGTTCCAGAAAATTGAAATCGGGTGACGCCGTTGTGGTCGATTACGGGGCCGTTTACAAGGGATACCATTCCGATGAAACCTGCACGTTTTTTGTCGAGAGGATTGAAGCCGGATTGGAAGAAGTCTATAGGCTTGTGAAGGAAGCCCATGACCGGGCGATTGACTCGGCGGTTGCGGGTCGTTCCTGCCGGGAGGTCGATAGGACGGCGCGGGATCTGATTTCTGAAAAGGGGTGGGGCGATCATTTTACGCATGGGACGGGTCATGGTGTTGGACTCGATATTCATGAGGCCCCGCGTGTTTCCCTGAAGTCGGGACAATTGCTGGAAGCCGGCATGGTTCTGACCATTGAGCCGGGGATTTATCTTCCGGGAAAATGGGGTATAAGAATCGAGGACACCATACGGGTAACGAAGGGGAAAGCGGAGAAGTTAACCAGGGTTTCCAAGGAGTTGACCGTATTGGGGTGAGATGTTTTTCCCCCGCGGCAATACGCGGGTTTTTACCAATACTCAACAGGAAGTGACGCATATGCCAGTGTTTTCGGATGATCTTCTTTACAGCCGCGAGCATGTTTGGGTCAGGGTCGATGGCGATTTTGCCGTGATCGGTATTACGGACTACGCCCAGGAAAAATTGGGAGAAGTTCTGTCCGTGGAGCTTCCCGAGGTCGAATTCGAAATCGAGCGGGACGAGTCGTTCGGTGCCATTGAATCGGTGGAAAAGGCCACGGTCGAGCTGATTTCTCCGGTCAGCGGTGAAGTGGTGAGTGTTAACGAGGACATCGACGATGACGTAGGAATCATCAACAGCGATCCTCAGGATACGGGTTGGCTGATCGTTGTGGAGATGCAGGATCTGGATGAATTGGACGATCTTCTCGATGCAAAGGAATACCATGATTTCGTTTTGCAGGAAGGTGAGGTAGATTGATTCCGGTTGGAGACCTGGCGCCTTCTTCCCTTTAAGATTGCGAACGCTTTTGAAAATATGGCGATGGATGAAGCCCTGTTCCGGGTTCTGCAGGAACAGGGCGGCCCGCCTGTTCTTCGTTTCTACGGGTGGGAAAAACCCTCCCTGTCCGTTGGTTATTCCCAGGACTTAAGAGATGGCATCAATCTTCGATACTGCAGACAGAGCGGTATCGATGTTGTCCGGCGACCCACGGGGGGGAAAGCGGTGCTGCACGACCGTGAATTGACCTATGCGGTTGTTTCCCGGGAAAAACCGCCCTTTACCCCTGCCGGTCTCATCAGGAATTATCAGGCCATCGGCCTTTGTCTTATCCGGGGGTTTTCCGCATTGGGTATTGACGTGCGCATGGCGGGGGATAAACCCGGAAACGAAAAGGATGTTATCAAAAACCGCCGTCCGGTGTGTTTCGCGGTGCCGGCGCCATTCGAACTGCTGTCCCGGGGACGAAAAATCTGTGGTTCCGCCCAGGTCAGATCTCGGGGTTGCTTTTTGCAGCATGGGTCGATTCTTCTTGAATTCGATGGGGCCATGAACGGCCTCGTCTTTGCGAATCCTCACGATCTTGGGAATGATTGCCCCGGAGATGACATGGAATCCCGCATCACCTCTGTGCGCGCGGAGACGGGGGCATCCATTGAGGCGGAGACGCTCAGTGCGGTCATGGAACGGGCATTTCTGGACGTATGGAATATCCGATTTATGGAGGGAGAACCCACCATGAAAGAGCAGGAACTAAAAAAGGATCTCATGCGGAACAAATATACGAATCCGTCTTGGAACGAGGGGCCATTCGGCTCTTCTTGAAGGCGAGGAACCTTCCGATCCGATGAAAAGGAGGCCAGAACGGTTACGGGAAGGTTGCCGGTTTTTTCGGTGTCGATTTTTTAAGCTAATCCGGTCCAGACGTCATTTTTTTGGTTGCGCTTTGGGGCCAGATCGTTTATATAAAGCCCGAATTTGCAGGCGGGTTGCGTCCTATCCGGCATCTCGTTGTTCTGACGGAATTGACCGGGGTAAGGCTGGCGGCCGGATTTTCATAAGATCAGGATTCCATTTTGGTGAAAGAAGCCGACAAAGTAAGGAGCGTGGTTTAGAAGGCGGAAACAAAGGGTGGTTTGCGGCGTTTTTTGAAAACAAGGCCGTACTGCCCTTTTTTTGTGCCAACTCGACGCCTCCTTGAGGGAGAGGCCGAACGCAAGGCCCGGCGTTCATTGCGATCTCGGCCGGGTGTTGCGTGAATCAGGATGACAAGCCGGAAGGAACGCCGGGTATTTATTGCGGGCGGGATATGGAAGGCCCCACGGGATGCAAGACGGGTTTGGGGCATTACGGAGAAAACGTTGCGTATGGACATGGTATTGGTTCTGGAAGACGGCGCGGTTTTTCGGGGTGTTTCCTTCGGCGCGGCCGGGGAGGCCTGTGGCTGGGTCCATGACGACCACCGGATCGTCGGGTATCAGGAGGTCCTGACGGATCCCGACAACGCGGGATGTCTGATCAACATGACCTATCCTCTGATAGGCAACTACGGAACAAACGACGAGGATGCCGAGTCGGATCGTCTTCACGTTCAGGGACTCATCATTAAGGAAAAAAGCCGGATCGTCAGCAACTGGCGGGCGACGGACACCCTGGAAAACACGATGCGGGCGGGTAAGGTTGTCGGCATGGAGCAAGTCGATACCCGTGCGCTCTCTCTTCACATTCGGGACCATGGGGAGATGAAGGGGATTATCGGTCCCGCGGCCACCTCCGTGGGTAACCTGCTGGACCGCCTGAAAACATGGAAGCCGCCGAAAATCGTCTCGGGGAAAAAGAAGCTGAAGGCCTTTAAGGGCACGGGGGAATACCGGGCCGTTCTTTATGACTTGGGGGTAAAAAGGAGCACCTTCGACCAGTTGCGGCAATGTGGATGTGAGCTTGTTGTAGCCGGCCCATCCACTTCTTGGGAGGAAATCCGGAGACTCGATCCCGATGGGCTCGTCGTTTCCAGTGGGCCGGGAGACCCACGCCGCGCGGAGGCTGTCACGTCGGAAATCGGGAAAGCGATCGGGTGGGTGCCGATCCTGGGTCTCGGTCTGGGAGCCCAGTTGATCTGTCTCGCTGCAGGTGGGCAGGTGGACCCTATGAAAGTCGGCCATCACGGTTGTAATTATGCGGTTCGTGACATGGAGACTCAAGCGGTTGCCATTACGGACCAGAACCACAGTTTTGTCATGACGGCCGGGCCGGATTTTCTGAAGGAATTCAAGGTGTCTCACATCAATGTCAACGATGGAACCGTGGAGGGCATTTCATCCGCCCCCCTGGGTGTTTTGGGAGTGCAATTTGTTCCCCGGCCGGACGAGGAAGGCGGGCCCAGCGGCGTATTAGGCCGGTTTCTACGTATCATGGAAAAAAATCGGAAACGGGATTGACGAACATGCCGAAACGGGAAGATTTAAAGAAAATATTGATCATCGGGTCCGGGCCCATTGTCATCGGCCAGGCCTGCGAATTCGACTATTCCGGATCACAGGCCTGCAAGGCCCTGAAAGAGGAAGGTTATTACGTTATTCTGGTCAACAGCAATCCGGCGACGATCATGACGGATCCGGACATGGCCGACCGGACCTACATCGAACCCATTACGCCGGCCATTGTCGAGAAGATCATCGAGCGGGAAAGGCCCGACGCGGTTCTTCCTACCCTGGGTGGTCAGACCGGTTTGAACACGGCCGTGTTTCTGGCGCGGGCCGGGGTGTTCACGAAGTATAACGTCGAGGTGCTGGGTTCCAGTGCCGAGGCGATAGCCCGGGCGGAAGACCGGGATCTGTTCAAACAGGCTATGGGGGAGATTGGAATCGGCCTTCCGGAAAGCGGGATTGCCAGGACTCTGGAGGAAGGCATGGAAATCGGGCTTCGAATCGGGTTTCCCCTGATTCTGCGGCCCGCCTTTACCCTTGGCGGGACGGGTGGCTCCATCGTCTATAACAAGGAGGAGTTGGAGGATTTTGTCGCCAAGGGTATCGAATATAGCCCGGTTGGCCAATTATTGGTCGAACAGTCCGTCCTCGGATGGAAAGAAATCGAGTTTGAGGTCATGCGGGACTGCGCTGACAATGTCATCATCGTCACCTCCATGGAGAACATCGACCCCATGGGCGTTCATACGGGTGACAGCGCCGTCGTTGCGCCGGCCCAGACCCTGACGGCGAAAGAGTACAGGACGTTTACCGATCTTTGCCGAAAAATTATCCGCAAGATCGATGTGGCGGGTGGCGGCGTCAACATCCAGTTTGCCCAGAACCCCCACAACGGAGAAATCGTCATCATCGAGGTCAACCCCAGATTGTCCCGCAGTTCGGCCTTGGCCTCCAAGGCAACGGGTTTCCCCATTGCCCGTGTGGCGACGAAGCTGGCCGTCGGTTTTACCCTTGACGAGGTGCACAATGACATTACGGGAAAGACCACGTCCCTGTACGAGCCGGCTTTGGATTATTGTGTTTTTAAAATGTCCAGATTTACCTTCGAAAAATTCCCCCTGGCGGACCCCACCCTGAACACCTCCATGAAGGCCGTGGGTGAGGTCATGGCCATCGGTCGGAACTTCAAGGAGGCCTTTCAAAAGGGGCTTCGTTCTTTGGAGACGGGCCGATTCGGTTTTGGCGCCGACGGGAAGGACAGGCCGCTTCAGGGTGATGAGCCCCTGGAGCGTGTTCGGGAAAAACTGCGGGTTCCCAACGCGGAGCGTTTTTTTTACATCCGCCATGCGTTTGAAATGGGCTTGACGATTGACGAGATACAGGATCTCTGTCGGATCGACCGGTGGTTTCTCTTCAACATGAAGGAAATCTTTGATTTGGAGGTGGAATTGAGCGGATTCCGTTTCCAGGGCGCAAAACGGGATCTGAACGCCTGGAAACGCGATTTCCCTGTCGAGCAACTCCGGAGAGCCAAGGATTTCGGTTTTTCCGATATCCAGCTGGCTCATATTCTCGGTACGACGGAAACGGTGATTCAGGATCTGCGAAAAAAGAAGAACCTTCATCCCGTGTACAAGCTTGTCGATACCTGTGCGGCCGAGTTCGCAGCGGAAAAGCCCTACTACTATTCATCCTATGAATCCGTGGAGGAAAGTGTGCGCGGCCCCCGGCCCAAGGTGGTCATCCTGGGGGGCGGCCCGAACAGGATAGGGCAGGGAATCGAGTTCGATTACTGTTGTGTGCATGCGTCTCTGGCGCTCCGTGAACTCGGTTACGAGAGCATCATGGTCAACAGCAATCCGGAAACGGTCAGCACCGATTACGACACGTCAGACAAACTCTACTTCGAGCCCCTGACACGTGAGGATGTGCTCAACATCATCCATCTGGAGAAACCCGATGGCGTGATTGTCCAGTTCGGTGGACAGACGCCTCTGAATCTTGCCGTACCTCTGGAGAAGGCGGGTGTGCCTATCTGGGGGACGACCCCGGACAGTATCGACCGGGCGGAGGACCGGAAACGCTTCCAGGTGCTCCTGAAGAAACTCGGCCTGATCCAACCGGAGAACGGAACGGCCCGTTCCTTTGCCGAGGCGGAAAAGGTGGCCAACAAGATCGGCTATCCCGTCGTTGTGCGGCCGTCCTATGTCCTGGGCGGACGGGCCATGGAAATCGTCTATGACGATGAGGCTCTGGAAGAGTTTATGAAAAAGGCCATACGTGTTTCCCCGGAACATCCCATCCTGATCGATAAATTCCTCGAGGATGCGATCGAAATCGACGTGGACGCCATCTCCGATGGTGAAACGACCGTTATCGGCGGGCTCCTGGAACACATCGAGGAAGCGGGAATTCACTCGGGAGACAGCGCCTCCGTCATGCCGCCCTATACTCTGGATGCCAAACTGGCCGGCGTCATCAAGGAAAATACCTATGCCCTTGCCAGGGAACTCAACGTCCGGGGGTTGATGAACATCCAGTACGCCATCCGTAACGACATCATCTACGTTCTCGAAGTCAATCCCCGGGCTTCCCGGACCGTTCCCTTTGTCAGTAAGGTGACGGGCATTCCCCTGGCGAAGCTGGCAACGAAAATCATGGCGGGGAAAACCCTCAGGGAACTGGGTTTCACGAAGGAAGTCAATGTGAAACATCTTGCCGTGAAGGAATCGGTTTTCCCCTTTTCGCGGTTCCCCGGCGTGGATGCCATTTTAGGGCCGGAAATGAAGTCCACCGGTGAGGTCATGGGCATCGACAAAACATTTGGTATGGCATTTGCAAAATCCCAAATAGCAGCGGGGACCATACTGCCCGCATCCGGAACGGTCTTCCTCAGCGTCAACAACAAGGACAAGCGTCAGATCGTCTTTCTGGCCAAAGAGCTGGAGCATCTCGGTTTTTCGATCGTCGCCACGGGCGGTACGGCGGCGGTGCTGAAGAACAACGACATCACCGTGACGGTTCTGCCGAAGATATACGAGGGGCGGCCTAACGTCATCGACCTGATGAAAAATCGTGAAATCGCCATGATCATCAATACCTCCGCTGGAAAGAAAACCAGGGAGGATACGGCCATCATACGGTCCACGGCGGTCTTTCACAGTGTTCCCCTGGTGACGACCCTTCCGGGCGCTCAGGCGGCGGTCAACGCCATCAAAACGCTCAAAAAGGGTGAGCCCGCGGTGAAAACGATTCAGGAGTACCATCACGAGATCCGATAGGGAGGATCGATCTCAAAATATAGGGCGCAACGGAGCAAAAGAGGGGCCGATTCCGACCGGCCTTGCCCGTTGGCCGGTTGAACAGAACAAAATAAGGCAAGAGAAAGGGAGAATGATTTTGGAAGTAAAAGTATTCGACAACGACGTGGAGAAAGCGCTGAAAATTTTGAAAAACAAGCTTTCGAAGAGCGGCCTGTTCAAGGAATTGAAAGTCCGACGGGCCTATGAGAAACCCTCCGTGAAAAGGAAGCGGAAAACCATCGAAGCCCGCCGGAGGCTGGCGAAGGTGCAGCGAAGACGAAACACCTGAGGTGGGTCGGGTCCGATCCCTGCGAGTTGTGACCGGCATGACGAAATTGCGCAGCCCGGTCATGATGCGCTTGGATGGAGGAAACAACAAAACGTTTTACAGATTGCCGACGGCCCCTGTCCGGACGCTGCCGAAGCGGAGCCGGGAAGGGAAAGACCGGCGGCTTCAGGAGGGATATCATCGTGGAGGACAGCCAATACCTGTTGGATAGTCTGACACCGGCGGAATCCTGGCGGATTTTCAGGATCATGGCCGAGTTTGTCGATGCCATAGACACCCTTTCCCGGGTAAAACGGGCCGTATCCATTTTTGGTTCGGCACGGGTCGAGCCCGGCACGGCGTATTATGAGAAGGCCGAATACTTGGCTTCCAAACTGGTGCGTTCAGGATTCAGTGTCATCACCGGTGGTGGCCCCGGCATCATGGAGGCGGCCAACAAAGGTGCGGCGGAGGCGGGTGGCACGTCGGTGGGCATGAACATCCAACTCCCCTTTGAACAGAAACCGAATCCCTACGCCAATATCGCCATAAACTATCATTATTTTTTCATTCGCAAGGTCATGTTCATCAAATACGCCATGGCCTATGTTATTCTTCCGGGCGGTTACGGAACGATGGATGAGCTGTTTGAAGCCCTGACCCTGATTCAGACCAGGCGGATCAAAGCGTTTCCTGTCATACTCATGGGGAGTGATTACTGGCGAGGTCTCGTCAACTGGTTGAAAAACAGCATGCTGAAAGGGGACATGATCCTTCCCGTTGATATGGAGTTGATTCAGGTCATAGACGACCCCGACGAAATCGTCAGGCATATCAAGAAGTTCGTCATCATCTAGCCGGACGGAGCCCTGAGGGCGTCCCGTGGTGATCGAGGCCGGCGTGACCTCGGTTATCGACGGGGGAGTCATCGGGCGGTCCAGCCTTTCCCGGGATCACAGCCTGCGCTCCATGCCGCGGGCCAAGCGGTCCGATGGTGTTGTTCCATGGTTACGGATACATCAGGAACAGGGTATCGCCGCGCCCTTGGCGATATCGCAAAAGGAAAGATCAGCCCCGTTTACCTGCTCTACGGGGAGGAGGAGTACCTCGTTGCGGAAGCGCTGGAAGAAATAACAGCGGCAATCATGCCCGAAGCCGATCGGGAACTGAATCTGTTTGTCATGTCCGGGGGGCCGGACGAACTGGAGCGGCTGTCGGCTACCCTGGTGCTCCCGCCCCTGCTTGCCGGTCGTAAACTGGTCGTAGTGCATGATACGCACCTCTTTCACTCAAAACAGACGGCGGGGGCGCTGGTGAGGACCATGCGGGAACAGCTGGAGAAGAACCCCGCAAGAGCGGTGGCGGCCTTTCTGACCTTTCTGGATATGACCGGCTGGAAGTTGGAAGATCTGCAGGACGACGGGTGGAGAACGATTTCGGGCGAGGCCTGGAACCGTCTGATCGGAAGAGACGAAAAGGATGACCGCGAAACTTGGCTGCCCCGACTGGTTGCCCTGTCCATGGATCAGGGAGGGAACGGAAGGGCGATCAGGGGCGGCCGGGAGGAATACCTGGCGGAGCTGCTGCGTTCCCGGATACCGCCGGAGAATCACCTGATTCTTGTCGCGGAGGCGGTGGATCGCCGGAAGAAGATGTTCAGGTTCATCTCGGAACAGGGTGTCGTTCTGCACTTTCCCAAAGTCAGGACGGAGCAGAGGCAAAAGGAGCGCCTGATGAACCAGGCCCGTAAGATGCTGGCCTCTTGCGGGAAAACCCTGGCGGGTGAGGCATGGGAAACCTTGGGGCGGAAAACGGGTTTCCAGCTCCGTGAATCCATTCAGGCCGTCGAAAAGTTGATCGTTTTCGTCGGTGACCGGAAGCGGATAAGTGCGGAGGATGTCGAGGCGGTTGTCGGCAAATCCAGGGAGGATTCGGTTTTCGCACTCGTTGCGGCCATGACGGAGCGCAATCTCGCCGGAAGCCTCCGCGTTTTTCAGGATTTGCTCCTACAGGGTGTGTCCCCTCTGATGATTCTGGGTATGATCAGCCGTGAACTCCGGAACCTGCTCCATGCGAAGCTCCTGCTCCAGAGCGGGGGGCTTTCCGGTTATCGTTTCGATATGGATTACGGTGAGTTTCAACGAAAAATCCAGCCCGTCCTGAAAGGCCTTTCCCTCCAGGGAGGCGGGAAGGAAGCGGGCTTCGTCAGTCAGCACCCCTTCGCCGTTTATCAATCCCTGAAGAATTCCGGCCGGTTTACCCATGAAAGGCTGATCAATCACCTGGATCACCTGGTACGGGTCGATATTCTCATGAAATCGACGGGTCAGGACGAACGACTTCTGATGGAACGCTTCCTGATCGGTGTCTGTTCCGGGCAATAGAACATCCCCTGGGGAAACGGTGGCGTAATATCCGGTTCGGCTTCGAGGTCTTGTCCCCGCGCGGGCTCTCTTTGGCGTACGGAAAAAAAGAATTGACTTCCCCCTTTGGTTTCTGCTACTTAGCGGGTCGCCGCCTTGGCTTCACGGGAACGGGATAACCAACATGTGGATCATCATATTATTTATTAAGGAAGGAGTACAGTGATGGAAATCAAGAATGTGTGTGTGCTGGGGGCAGGTCTCATGGGCAGCGGTATCGCCCAGGTTTGTGCCCAGGCGGGGTTTCAGGTGACCATGCGCGATATCGAGCAGCGGTTCATCGATAACGGCATGAACACGATCCGGAAGAATCTGGGCCGGGAAGTGGAAAAGGGCAAGCGGACCCAGGAGGACATGGATGCGGTCCTGGCCCGGATCACGCCGACCCTCGATCTGAAGGAGGCCGCAGGCAAGGCCGACGTCGTCGTCGAGGTGGTCGTCGAGGTGCTCAGTATCAAAAAGCAGGTTTACAAGGAACTCATGGAGGTTGTGCCGGCCCACTGTCTGTTCTTCACCAATACCTCCGGCCTCAGCATCACCGAGATGGCTTGCCTGACGGACCGTCCGGACCGTTTCATCGGCACCCATTTTTTCAACCCTGTGCCGGTGATGAAGCTTATGGAGCTGATTTTGGGTTATGAAACGTCACAGGAGACTCTGGCCATCGCCAAGGCCTGGGGCGAGAAGCTGGGCAAGGAATGCGTCATTGTAAACGAAGGTCCCGCTTTCGTCGTCAACCGAATCCTGTGCACCATGATCAACGAGGCCTTCTTCACCCTGGGTGACGGCCTGGCCACGCCTGAGGACATCGACAAGGCCATGATGCTGGGTTGCAATCACCCCATCGGCCCTCTGGCCCTCGCCGACCTGATTGGCAACGACACCCTTTTGCGTATCATGGAAGGGCTCCATGCGGAACTGGGTGACAAGTACCGTCCGGCCCCCCTGCTGGTGAAGCTGGTCCGCGCCGGTCGTCTCGGTCGGAAATCCGGCAAGGGCGTTTACGATTACACGAAAAAATAGGTTGTTGATTTAACGTTTGCATGGAAAACAGGAGGGCGGGTCCGGTCGGCGGACCCGCCCTTTTTCATGGGCGGAGAAAAACATGCGGGAGAGGATCCTCCAGCAGGGCGGAGGGCAAGTCGTTTCCGGTGGAAATGGGATTCCCGCCTGCGCCGGGACGATCCTTCATGGAAGCACGCGAGTGAAAAAATCCAGGCGTGAGTCTCCGGAGGTCGATCCCTTATGGGTTATCCGTCAGTTTTGCCTTCATCGCCCGGATCGTCTCGCCGTAATCAGGGCTGCCGAAAACAGCGGAACCGGCCACGAAGACATCAGCTCCCGCGGCGGACACCTCCTCGATGTTGTCCAGAGTAATGCCGCCATCCACTTCCAGTATAACCGGACGCGCCAGAGACGCGATCATGTCCCGGGTTTTTCTGATTTTGGACAGGGACGAGGCGATGAACTTCTGGCCTCCGAAACCGGGGTTGACCGTCATGACCAGGATCAGATCGCAGTCCGGCAGGATTTCCTCCAGGCATGAAACCGGCGTCGCCGGGTTGATCGAGACACCGGCTTTGACTCCCTTTTCCCTGATCCCGTTGACCGTCCGGTTCAGATGGGCCGCCGCTTCCACATGGACCGTTAAGATATCGCTGCCCGCGTCGATGAAGGCGTCGAGGTAACGGTCCGGATCACGGATCATGAGGTGGACGTCGAAGGGAAGGCTGGTGGTCTTGCGCAGAGCCTTGACGACGGCTGGCCCGATGGTCAGGTTCGGGACAAAATGGCCGTCCATGACATCCACGTGGATCCAGTCCGCGCCGGCGGCCTCGACGGCCTGGATTTCTTCCGCCAGGCGACCGAAGTCGGCGGACAGGATGGAAGGGGCGATTCTTTTCATGGTTTCCTCATGCTTTCCTCACGCCGATGGAGGCGGGAGGGTTGTTGAACGTCACCCGGGTCCGGGGGCTGCGCCTCCATGCCCTTGTGCGGCAGGCCTCAGACCGGCTTCATCGCAACGACGTCGATGCCCGCCAAAGAGAAACCAGGCATCAGAACGGAGCGTCCGCACCGGGGAGAACCGACGTGTTTCCCATCGCCGCATCTCTCGAAAAACAAGCGTTATCCGTTATTTCCATGCGTCGATTCAGGCCAAACGGATACAACATGACGCTTCTGCCGTCAAGGAGAAAAGCCCTTGACAGGGCAGGGGAAAACACAGAAGATGCGCCCCATGATGGCCCTGTACAACATAATCCTCTTGGCGACGCTTCTGGTTATGTCGCCCTGGTTTGCCGTGAAAATGGTCCTAACGGGCAAATACCGCCGGAGCATCGGTCCGAAACTGGGTTTTGTGGATGGGGAACATCTCGGGAATCTGGAAGGGGAGCCCCGCATCTGGGTCCACGCCGTATCCGTCGGGGAGGTGACGGCGGCGGCCCCCATCGTGGCGTCGTTGCGGGAGAGGTATCCACGGGGTTGCATCGTGGTTTCCACGACGACGGAAACGGGGCGCCTCATGGCGGAAAAGCTCGTTTCCGCCGCGAACGCCCTGATCTACTTTCCCCTGGACCTTCCCTTCGTGGTGAAAAAGCTGATCCGTATGATCCGCCCCGCCGTCTTCGTTCCCGTCGAGACGGAGCTTTGGCCGAACTTCCTCCGGATCTGCCGCCGGGAGGGGGTCAAGGTGGTCATGGTGAACGGCCGCATTTCGCCCCGTTCATTCTGGCGGTATTACAGGACGAGGTTCTTCTGGAAGCCTCTCCTGGAAAGGCTCGACCAGGCGGGGGTCATCTCTCAGACGGACCGGGACCGCATTGTCGCCATGGGTATGCCCCCGGAAAAGGTCCATATTCAGGGAAACGCCAAATACGACGGGCTCGCGGCGACGGCAACGCCGTACCTGAAGGAGGAAATCAGGGCCCGGCTCAATTTTACGCGGGACGAAAAAATCTGGGTGGCCGGCAGTACCCACGAGGGGGAGGAAGCGATCGTCCTCCATGTTTACCGGCGCCTGCTGGAATGCCATCCCGATCTGAAGCTTGTTTTGGTTCCCCGCCATATCGAGAGGCGGAACCGGGTCATGACCCTCATCGGTGAAGCGGGTTTTACCGACTTCATCACCATGCGGGAGATCGACGGCGGCAAAAAAAGGCGGGATGAACGGATTGTTTTGATCGACGTCATCGGCGAACTCTTCAAGGCCTACAGCCTGGCGACCGTTGTGTATTGCGGCGGGTCCCTGGTGCCCCGGGGCGGACAGAACATCCTGGAGCCGGCCGCCTGGGGGAACGTCGTCCTCCATGGCCCCTTCATGGAGGATTTCGTCAATGAAAAAACGCTTCTGGAAAAGGTCGGGGCCGGTGTGACCGTCACGGACGAAGCGGGTCTTTACGGGAAAATCATGGACCTGCTGCGCCACCCGGAAGACCTGCGGGACCGGGGCGCCGGGGGACAGGAAGCCGTTATCGCGAACATGGGAGCGGCGAACCGTTATGCAGCCATGATCGGTGGGTACCTCCCAGCCAGTTCTCGAGGCGTTCCAAAAGGGGGGGGAGGCTCTCGTCGGAAAGGGCCGAAACCGCCGTCGCCTCGAAGCGACGGCACAGGTTAGCCAGAACCCCCTTGTCGGGGAAGCAATCCTCCTTGTTAAAAACCCGGAGGGTCGGTTTGTCCTGAATGCCGATTTCCGCCAGCACCTTCTCCACCGCTGTAATGTGATTCTCGAAATCCGGGTTGCTGACGTCGATCACATGGAGCAGGACATCCGCCTCGTCCAGTTCCTCGAGGGTGGACCGGAAGGCCGCGAAGAGTTCCGCCGGCAGGGCCCGGATGAAACCCACCGTGTCGGTGATGACCGCTTCCGTGTCCCGGGGAAAGCGGAGTCGCGCGCTTTTCGGGTCCAGGGTGGCGAACAGCCGGTCTTCAACGAAGACCCGGCTCCGGGTCAGTGCGTTCAGCAGCGTCGATTTCCCTGCGTTGGTGTAACCGACAATCGAGATGACCGGGAGTCCCGCCTTGTCCCGCCTGCCCCGCCGCTGGCTCCGGGCCCGGCCGATACCCTCCAGTTCCTCTTCCAGGCGGTGAATCCGTTCCCGCACGCGGCGGCGGTCCACTTCCAGCTTCGTTTCCCCGGGGCCTGTGCCGCCGATGCCCCCGGCCAGGCGTGACAGGGAGGTATCCCGGCGGACGAGGCGGGGCAGGCGGTACTTCAACTGGGCGAGTTCCACCTGGATCCGGGCCTCCCGGGTTCGGGCCCGCCGGGCGAAGATGTCGAGAATCACCTGGGTCCGGTCGATGACCCGCAGTTCCGTAAAATCCGTGATGGAACGGATCTGGGCGGCGGTCAGTTCGTGGTCGAAGACAAGCAGGTTCGCCCCGATCTGGAGGGCCCGGATGACGATATCGGAGAGTTTGCCCCGGCCGACGACGTATTTCGGGTCCAGTTGGCGTCGATACTGCAACACCGTGTCGAACACCTCCACCCCCGACGTGACCGCCAGTTCCCGAAGCTCCGACAGGGCCCCCGCGCTGTCGAAAGCGGGATCCGTTTCCGCCCGGATCAAGAGGGCCCGGTCCTTCGCCTCGACCCTCCGGGTCCGTTCCTTCCGGGTGAATTCCCCCTCCAGGGCCTGTATGAAGGAGAGGAAATCCCAGGTCAGGGCCGAGGGTGGGCACGGGTCGAGAAGGGTCCAGAAACGCCCCTCCCTGTTTTCCGGGATCAGATGGGCCAGGTGGACACGGCCGGGCAGGCCGTCCGGTTCCGTCTCCACCGCCGCCACCAGGTCAAGGCGAAGGAGCGCCAGATCCGTCAGGTCGTCCGTTGTCAGGCCGGACCGGTCGAGGTGGGTGTGGAGGAGACGGAGGCCCCGAAAGCGCACGGACGAAGCGCGAAAGGACGACAGATCCGGAATGAATATGTCCCGGGCGGTGCCGACGATGACAAAGGCGATTTCCCCCCGGCGGGTGACGAGCAGGCCGAGTTGACGGTTCATTTCCCGGGACAGCTCCGTCATCTGCCGGGCCAGGTCGTGTGTCATCACCTGCGCCGGCGGGAGGCGCCGGCGGTAGAACTGTTCGACCCGCCGCCGCTGTTCCGGTTTGAATCCGCTGGTATGGCCGTAAAATTTCTGAATGGGATCCTCCTCTGCGAAAGAGTGTACTAAAGTCGGCCCTCCCTGTCGAGGGTTTTCCCGCCCCATGACGGCGGGGAGGGAAAAACGGGGGCGTCAAACGAAAAAAAGCCCCGGAAGGGGGGGACCCTTCCGGGGCGGGGATAACGGGAATCGTCGGGAATGATCCTAGAAGGTCAGGGTCAGTTTGTTCGTGATCAGGTAAATGTCGTCCACGTCGGGTTTGCCGATGCTATAGGGAGCGTAATAGCGAGAGCGATGGTTCCGACTATCACCCCTATAACGGTAATCTGTCCCCTTGGGACCCCTGAAGTAATCGCCCGTCCAGAGGTAACCGGCGCCGACCATGTAGCTCAGGTTGTCCGTGATCTTGTAGGTTGCCGTCACGTCCAGCTCCCAGCCGTAGTCGCTGCTCTGGGTCTTCCAGGTCTCGTCCGCTCTGGCGTAGGCCAGGGCGCCTGTGAAGGTGAAGTCCTTCCAGGTGTAGCCGCCGTAGATCTGGCCGAACTTGGCGTTCTTGATCCCGGGGCCGAGATCCCAGACATCGCCGACCCAGTTCGTCACATCCTCGTTCCACAGGATGAGGGTCTGCTTCAGATCCACGCCGCCCCAGCACATCTCGAAGGCCCGGTTGTTCAGGAAGTCGGACCCTTCAAACTTGCCTCTGCTGTACCGGTCGTCGCCGGAGACGTAAATGAACCGGCCCCCGACGTAGGCGGGACCGATGTCGACCTTGGCGTCCAGGTACAGGGACCAGAACTCCATGTCGATCGTCCTTGTGTTCTTACCGGTTACGGGCAGGTAGCCATTAGCATACGACCACGGCCCGCCGAAACCGTCTATACTTCTCTGGAGTTCCACCTCGCCGTACCAGTACTCCACTTCCGCCTGGAGGTTGACCGGCCCGAACTGACCCTTGAAGTAGGGCGTGATGAGCCAGCCGTCGATCTTGGAGTGCGGCGGAATCGCGAGATAGTCCGCGCTGTTCTTGTTCTGGCGGAGCTGACGGTAGGCGACCTTCAGACCCGTTTCGATGTTCTGGGTCTTGAAGATACCCACACCGACGTAGGCGCTGTCGTCGGCGTCAATGCCCCTGTTGTCCTGGCCGCCGAACATGTTGGGGCTGTTCTCGTAGTGCTTGAAGTACTTGGCCCCGATGATCCAGTTCTCGTTGAGCGGCAGGATCCACTGGATCAACGACTCGGACTGGGTCGAATCGCCGAAGGTGGTGCCCCAGAAGTCGTGGGGGGCCACGCCGATCCACCACAGGCCGATCTTCGAGGCGTACTGGATGTAGGCCTGTTCGAACTCGATGTTCTCCTGCTCTTTCGCGTTCCGGATATCGGCGTGGTTGTGGGGACGGGACTGGTAAGCCGTCCGGGAACCCGTCCACTGCTGGTCGCCCCAGATCTTCTCGAGGGCGTCGAACCGGGTGATCAGGGAGAGACCCGGCGACACGACGAACTCGGTCTGGATGCGCAGTCTCTGGCGGAAAAACGCCGTCGATTTGTCCGTGCCGTAGCCGAGACTGTAAGGACGGTCTCCTCCGCCTCGGGCTTTCGGTATGCGATAGGTGCCACCTCTCCGGTTAGTCCACTTTGCACTGTCGGGCAGCGCCTCTCCCAGCCAGTCTCCCGAATTGATCATGTCCAAATCATTGTAGTAATCACCGGCCACATAGTACGAGCCGCTGAACTTGACGTCCACGGCCGAGGCGGGCAGGCTGAAGGCCGCCACCAGGGCCAGTGAAACCAAGACGATCCAAAGTTTCTTCATCTGTTTTCCTCCTGTTTGTCAAACCATGTTTACCCGGACCTCCCGGGCATGTCGTGGGAGATCCGCCTTTTCTTTCCCAAAAACCTTCCGTCCCTTATACAGGCGCTCCCGGGAACCGGTCAAACCGGCAGGGACCCCGGAACCCTTCCCCTGAATTTCCCCGTCACCCCCTTTCTCGATTGTTTCCCGGTACGCGTAGCATCTCGTCCCGTTCCTGTCAAGGCGAAACCGGCGCCGACGGCCCGTGCGGCGGATCGCGGCGCCCCTTGCAAATGTGGGTAGCAACATGTGTACCAGAAAAGCCTCAAGGGGGACCGCTTGCGAGAAAGAATGATAACCCACTGATATATATATGAAATATAGAGCTTGCCCCGAAGGGGCGTTCCGCAGGAGGCGGCGCCCTCGTGAGGGTCGCCACAGGGGTGTTGCGAAAAAGCCACAGAAGGGCCATTCCCGGCAAGGATTTCCCCAGGGCGATACGGAAAGAGGTCACCGGAGAAACAGGGAGGAAAAAACCCGCGGCCCGATGTATTCGCTCAGGGCGGATGAACCCCGTCGGTTCCATGCCCCTCACGAAATTATACTTGACATTCGGCATGGTTCGGTATATCCACTGACGGCTAACGTTGCGGGGGGCATGTCGGGGGAGCGCCTGTGCAACGGGCCGTATTTCTTAGGAAAAAGAAACGCCCGGGAGGTCTTTCCCGGGTGTTGACGCGGAAATAGGGGCCCCTTCGGGAGGTGTATCCCGTTGCGGGGCGGTTTCCGAAACGGCGGCCGGCGTCTCGGGCCGGTCTTGGCGTCCTTGCCCTCCTTCTTACGAGCGAGTGAAGAGGAGGGGCGGGGATTAAAAAGAGGTCAGGCGGGGTTTCATCCTGCGTCTTCCTTAAAATATGAATCGGATATGCGTATGGCAAGGGAGATCCAACGTGATTTTTCGACAACAACAACAATAGGGAGGTAATTGAAAAAAATGGCAGACGAAGTCGTATTGAAGGAACGTTATCCGGTACCGGACCGGGTCAAAAAGATCGCCTACATCAACAGCATGGAACAGTACAAAAAACTGTTCGCCGAAGCCGAGGCCGACCCGTCGGCGTGGTGGGCGAAACAGGCCGATGAACTCGTTACGTTTTACAAAAAGTGGGACAAGGTCGAGGATTACAATTTTGACATCCGAAAGGGTCCCATTTATGTCAAGTATTTCGAGGGAGCCAAACTGAATGTCTCCTACAACTGCCTGGACCGCCAGCTCGAGAAGCGGGCCGACAAGGTCGCCATCCAGTGGGAGGGCAACGAGCCCGGTGAAGAGCGGGCCATCACCTACAGGGAACTGTACACCGAGGTCTGCAAGTTCGCCAACGTCCTGAAGAAGCACGGTGTGAAGAAGGGCGATCGTGTTTGCCTTTACCTGCCCATGGTCCCGGAAGCGGCCGTCGCCATGCTGGCCTGCACCCGGATCGGGGCCGTCCACGCCGTCGTGTTCGGCGGCTTCAGCTCCGACGCCCTGGCCGTCCGCATCCAGGATTCCGAATCGAAGATCCTCGTGGTCTGCAACGGCACCATGCGCGGCGCCAAGGCCGTTCCCGCGAAGGCCTCCGCCGACGTGGCCCTGAAGGAATGTCCTTCTGTGGAGAAGGTCATCGTGGTTGACCGCGTGGGAGACAAGATCAAGTGCGAATGGACCGAGGGCAGAGACCTCTGGTGGCACGACGAAATGGCCACGGTGGATGACAAATGTGAGCCTGAGTGGATGGACGCGGAAGACACCCTGTTCATTCTCTACACCTCCGGTTCGACGGGCCAGCCCAAGGGCGCCCTCCACACCACGGCGGGGTATCTGGTGTTCACCGCCTACACGTCCAAGTATGCCTTCGATCTCCACGAGGAAGACATTCACTGGTGTACCGCCGATATCGGCTGGGTCACGGGACACAGCTACGTCGTCTATGGCCCCCTCTGTCTGGGCTCCACCTCGATCATGTTCGAGGGCGTTCCCAACTATCCGACCTACAGCCGGTTCTGGCAGGTCGTGGAGAAGTACAAGGTCACGTCCTTCTACACGGCGCCCACAGCCATCCGCGCCATCGCGAAGGAAGGCGACCAGTTCCTGAAGGGAATCGATCTGTCCTCGCTGAGGGTCCTGTCTTCCGTGGGCGAGCCCCTCAACCCGGAAGCGTGGCATTGGTTCTATACGAAGATCGGCGGCGGTCAGTGTCCGATCGTCGATACGTGGTGGCAGACCGAAACGGGCGGTCACATGATCCTGCCCCTGCCCGGCGCGATTGAAATCAAACCGGCCATGCCGGCCTTCCCGATCATGGGTGTCATTCCGGCCCTGTGCGACGATGTGAGCGGCGTAGAGCAGACGGAGCCGGCCGCCCGCGGCGCCCTGTGCTTCAAGACGGCGTGGCCCGGCATCACCCGGACCATCTACGGCGACCACAAGCGTTACGAAGAGACCTATTTCGAGCCCTACCCGGGAGTCTACTTCTCCGGCGACGGCGCCCTCCGTGACGAGGACGGCTATTACCGCATCACCGGCCGTATCGACGACGTCATCAACGTGTCCGGTCACAGGATGGGTACGGCGGAGATCGAGGCGACCCTCAACGCCCACGAGAAGGTGGCCGAGTCGGCCGTGGTCGGCTATCCCCACGAGGTCAAGGGCCAGTCGATTTATGCGTACGTTACCCTGAAAACGGGCATCGAGCCTTCGGAAGCGCTGAAGAAGGAACTGGTCGCCTACGTTCGGACGATCATCGGTCCCATCGCGACACCGGAGAAAATCCAGTGGGCCGACGGTCTGCCCAAAACCCGCAGCGGTAAGATCATGAGAAGGATTCTCAAGAAGGTCGCCGCCGACGAAATCGACGATCTGGGTGATACGAGTACCCTGGCCGATCCGGCCGTGGTCGACGATCTGGTCAAGAACAGGCAGTAATCGTTGAAAGTGTTTTTCCGGTTCCCCGGTTTTCCGCGGGGAACCGGAAACTTAACTAAGAGTGTACCAGGGGTGAGGACGACCTTGCACCCGGCGTACATGGTATTGAGGAGGATGAAGTGAATATCATTGCATGCGTGAAGCAGGTGCCGGACACGGAAACCCTGATCAAGGTGAAAGCCGACGGCTCGGGGATTGAAGAAGGCGGCATCAAGTGGGTCATGAATCCCTACGACGAATTCGGCGTGGAAGAAGCCCTCAGGTTGAAGGAGAAGCATGGCGGAGAGGTGACCATCGTTACCCTCGGGCCGGGAAGAGCGATGGAAAGCATCCGGACGGCCCTGGCCATGGGCGCGGACAAGGGAATCCACATCGATGACGCGTCCCTGAACGACGGCGACGCCTACACGACGGCCGCGGCTCTGGCCGCAGCCATCAAGACCGTTCCCTGCGATCTGATTTTCTGCGGACAGCGGGCCATCGACGATGACAGCGGCCAGGTCGGTTCGATCCTGGCGGAGATGCTGGACCTCCCGCAGGTCACCCTGGTGACCAAGGTGGAAGTGATGGACGGACGGGTCAAGACGCAACGGGCCATTGAAGGCGCCCAGCTCATCATCGAGAGTCCTCTTCCCTGCGTGTTGACGGCGCAAAAGGGATTGAACGAACCTCGTTACGCCTCGCTTCCGGGCATCATGAAGGCAAAGAAAAAACCGGTGGACATCAAGGACGCCGCCGCGCTGGGTGTGACCGCGCAGGACAAGGCCAAGATTGTTAAATTCGTACCACCTCCGGCCAGACCTCCAGGCAAGATCATCACCGGTGATGATCCGGCTGCGAAGGCCGCTGAGCTTGCGAAGCTGCTGCGGGAAGAGGCGAAGGTTATTTAATTAAAAGGATATACGGAGGTAAGAAAAATGGCTAAAGGTGTATGGATAGTTGCAGAGCAAAGAGAAGGCGCCTTCCGTAAGATCTCCTTCGAGCTTGCAAGCACGGCGCGAAAGCTGGCCGACGAACTGGGCGACGAGGTATGCGCCGTTCTTGTCGGTTCCGGGATTGAGGGTATTGCAGGCGAACTGGGAAAATACGGTGTGGATAAAGTGTATGTGGCGGATGACGCCATGTTTGAACCCTATACGACGGACGCGCATGCGCTGGCCGTTGCCGCGATCGTGAAAGAAAAGGATCCGGCGATCCTGCTCCTCGGCGCCTCGGCCCAGGGCAAGGACCTTGCCTCCCGTCTGGTCGGGAAGCTGGCGACCGGTATGGCGACGGACTGCACAGCCCTGCGTCTTGATGGGGGTAAAATGGTTGCGATTCGTCCCATGTATGCCGGCAAGTGCTACGGGGAAGTCGTGGTTTCCTCCTTCCCCCAGATGGCCTCCCTGCGACCCAATGTGTTTGCGGCGGTGGAAAATGCGAAGGCCGGCGCCGTCGAGAAATTTGATCCGGGAATCGATGCGTCCCAGTTGAAAACAAAGGTTGTGGAAGTGCAGAAGGAGACGAGTGGCAAGGTCGATCTGACGGAAGCAAACTTCATCGTGTCCGGCGGTCGCGGTGTGCAGGGCCCCGAGGGTTACGCGTGCCTGGAAGAACTGGCGGAGGTCCTCGGCGCAACGGTCGGCGCATCCCGCGCTTCGGTGGACGCCGGATGGCGCCCCCAGTCGGATCAGGTTGGCCAGACGGGCAAGGTGGTTTCTCCGAATCTGTATATCGCTTGCGGTATCTCCGGTTCGATTCAGCATCTCGCCGGTATGAGTTCGTCCAAAGTGATCGTGGCCGTGAACAAGGACGCGGAAGCCCCGATTTTCGCTAAGGCGGATTACGGCATCGTGGATGATCTGTTCAAGTTCGTTCCCGAACTGACCAAAGAGTGCAAGAAACTCCTGGCCTAGAGCGGAGGACATGGATTTTGCTTCCTGCTTTTTCAGGGGAGGCGTGTGATGATACCTGGACACCCCGCCTGTCCCTAGCGATGGGCGGGGTTTTCTCGGAGAAGCGGGCTGACCGGTCTGCTTTAGTATATATACTCACGGAGGCGTTATGGAACATACAACCTTTTCCGTCGGAAACGAGGGGAGACAGGTATTCTGGAACGCGGATTATTTTGAACCCGTACTCTTTTTCTTTACGGCCATCGCCCTGGCGATTATGGCTTACGGCTTTTACCGGCGCTGGCGCATGTGGAAAGCCGTCGGGAAGGCGGAACCGGAAAATCGGTTCGAAAACCGCGGCGAACGGCTCAAATACCTGCTGAAGAATGTCGTTTTACAGGCCAACACCTCGAAGGAACTCTATCCCGGCGTCATGCACGGCCTTATCTTTTTTGGTTTCTTCGTCCTGATCTGGGGCGCCGCGTTCGACGCCACGGAATTTCATATCACGGAACCTCTTGGATGGGCTTTTCTTCGGGGTAATTTTTACCTGATCTTCTCCCTGATCATGGAAATTTTCGGTGTGTGTGTCCTTGTGGGCGCGCTCATGGCCATCGACCGGCGCTACCTGGCCAAACCGGACCGTTTGGGTTACAGGGGCAAACCGGACAGCGGGCCCGATGACGCCATTGTTCTACTGCTGCTGGTGGCGATCATCCTGACGGGGTTTATCATCGAGGCTTTGCGTATCCATGTGACCAAACCCCCCTGGGAAATCTGGTCCATTGTCGGTTACGGGGTGTCGAAAATGTTCGCCGGCGTCGAGCTGGGAACGGCGAAGGCCATGCACAAGTGGACTTGGTGGATTCATGCTTTCATGTCTCTCGGTTTCATCGCCTACATCCCCTACTCGAGGTTGCTGCATATTTATACGACTCCGGCCAATCAGTACATGAAGACCATGCTGCCTATCGGCCAGATCGAGCCGATCCGGGATTTTGAAAACGCCGAGTCTTTCGGCGCCGGACAGATTCAGGATTTTACGTGGAAACAGATCTTCGACGGTGACGCCTGCACCGAGTGCGGGCGCTGTCAGGACGGCTGCCCCGCCTACCTGTCGGGCAAGCCCCTGTCGCCGAAAAAACTGACCCAGGATATAAAGAATTACTGGTTGGAGAAGGCCCCGGAGGCGATTGCGGAAAAGAAGGCGGTTGTGGAAACCGATGGGGAGGGGAATCCCAAGACCTCTCCCAAACAGGGTTTCTTCTGTCGATGGCTGGAAAGGGTGGACAATTTTGTGGACGGTCTGAAACCCGCCGTCGGGGGAGAAAAAGCCCTGGTCGGGGAGCAGATCGATCTCCATGAACTGTGGGCCTGTACGAACTGCATGTACTGTATGGAGCACTGTCCTGCCGACATCGAACATGTGCCGAAGGTGGTCGGCATGCGCCAGTACAAGGTTCTGATGGAGGCGGATTTCGCGCCGGAACTCCAGCTGACCTTCCGGAACATGGAAAACAACAGCAACCCCTGGGGTATCGGCGCCCATTTGCGAGCCGACTGGGCGGCGGATCTGGGTGTCAAGACCCTGGCGGAAGACCGGAATGTGGAATACCTCTTCTACGTCGGCTGTTCGGGCTCGTTCGATGACCGGGGTAAGAAGGTGACCGTGGCTTTCGCGAAGATCCTTCAGGCGGCGGGTGTCAGCTTTGCCATCCTGGGTACGGAAGAGGGGTGCTGCGGCGATTCGGCCATGCGCGGCGGGAACGAGTACCTCTACCAGACCATGGCCCAGATGAATATCGAAACCATGGCGGGCTACGATGTGAAGAAGATCATCGCCACCTGTCCCCACGGCTATAACGCCCTGAAGAAGGATTACCCCCATTTCGGCGGGAACTATGAGGTCTACCATCATTCGGAGATCATTGAGGATCTGATTGCGAAGGGTAGAATCACCCTGAAAAAACCCGTGGAAGGGAGCTTCACGTATCACGATTCCTGTTTCCTCGGCCGGTACAACGACATTTACGATCAGCCCCGCCGGATCCTCAAGGCCGTACCCGGTATGAGGATCACGGAGATGGACCGCAACCTGGCCCGGAGCTTCTGCTGCGGCGCGGGGGGGGCTCGCATGTGGATGGAGGAGGATATCGGTGAACGCATCAATGATATGCGGACGGATCACGCAATTGCCGCAGGGGCCGACACGATCGCCGTTGGATGCCCGTTCTGCCTGACCATGATGAGCGACGGCATCAAGGACCGCAACAAGGAAGAGAGCATGACGGCCCGGGATATCGCCGAAATCGTCTGGGAAGCGATGGGACTGGAATAGAAAAACGGTTTGCTTCAAGCAAACGAAAGGCGCCCCCTGAAGGATCATCCTCAGGGGGCGTTTTTGTCCGTATCCCCTTGGGGGAGGAAAAGGATTCCCCCTTGCATTCCGAAATCTCCCCGTGTTAAGGAATCTCAAGTTTTCAGCAACCATCCCTTCATGCCATGTAGCGCCGACAGGGGGATGGGGGTCTTCTTTTTTGAAACGGTGCCAGGTTGTACGCTTGCCGGGCGAAACGGTGATGCGGGAGCGCAGATTCTTGTTCCATGATCAAATCAAGAGAGGGGGAAGGAAGATGAGAAAGGGATTGGTCTCTTTTGCCATCATGGTCCTGGCTGTCTTGGTGGCAACCGTAACGGTGAGGGCGGGCAATGTCGATACTTACGGTATCGGCGCCAAGGCCACGGCCCTGGGTGGTGCCTTCAGCGCCTATGCAGACGATCCGTTTGCAGCCTATTACAACCCTGCGGGCCTGACCCAGATCGAAAAACCCACGCTTTCTATGGGGGCGAACGTCGTGAAGCCGGTCATACGGGTCTACGATTATCGGGCGACCGGTATGGATTATGTGCCTGACGGTGTGGTTGGTCCTGCGAACATGTACGATCAGTCGCGACTTCTCGTTGTTCCCCATCTGGGATTCGCCATGCCCATCGGGGAGGGATTCTCCGCCGGCGTGGCCGCCTACGTTCCCTATGGCCTGGACATCCAATGGAAGAAGGATGTGGCCGCCACGGGGTTGGGTTCCGGTTTTTGCTGCAATCCCGGTTCGTATAATTCCTATCGCTCCTACTATTTGCGGGAGGTCGTTTCACCGACCCTCGCCTACAAGTTCCACGACAAATTTTCCGTCGGCGCGGGGCTGTCTTTCGGGAAATCCAAAAGCGGCGTGGAGCGCCTCGCCTTTTCACCTCTTTCTTCGCTTCACAACAAGCGTGTCATCACCGAACTGGATGACGATTTCAACTGGTCCTTCAATGTGGGACTCATGTATAAACCGGTTGATTTCCTGGTTTTCGGCCTCACCTACCGGGGAAGAACGGATACGAAGTTCGAGGGAACGACGAAGATGAAAGGGGCAGGGCAATCAATCACCGTTATGACGGAAGGAGCCCCATTGACCGTGCCGTTGTCCAACACCAAGGTGCGCGCCAAAACCGAAATTGACCACCCGGAGCAGATCCAGGCGGGGATCCGCTATATCCCCAGTGAGAAAATTTCGATTGAGGCCGATGTGACGTGGACCCACTGGTCCGTCATAGACGGGTACACCGTCAAATTCAACCGTCCCTTCCTCAATGTGCCGGCCCTGGGACCGATGAACCCGGCCAAAACGTCCGAATACTTTAAACGGGACTGGGACGATACGATCCAGTTCCGCCTTGGAGCCGAATGGAAAGTCAACACGATGATCGCCCTTCGCGGGTCTTACCTCTACGACCCGACCCCCATCCCGGACCGCACGATGGACATCCAGTGGCCCGATGCGGACAAGCATACGTTTGCCCTGGGCACGGGCCTGAATTTTGGCCGTATCAGCGTCGATGCGACAATCCAGTACACCTGGATTCCCGAGAAGCGTAAAATCAAGGGGGAAAGCGCGAACCTGAACGACACGTATGAAAAGGGCGGCGGGGATCCCCGGGTTGCCCTGGAGGCGGACGGGCATCTCTGGGGCGGCGCCATGACGTTGAACTATACCTTTTAACCTGATCTCACATGTCGCGTCCCATAACGGATGAAGGAAAAAGCGATACCTGGGAATTCCCCGATGCGATCCGTGCTTTTTCCTGAATCCGGACTTATATACGACTTGAGAGGGGCATGATGGAAGCGGACAGTCCCTATTTAAAAAAACCCTGGCTGAAGCACTACGAACAGGGCGTGCCCGAGTCCATCCGGTACGAGGAAATATGCCTGCCCGAAATCCTGGAGCGGACGGTTCGGCACTTTCCCGACCGGACGGCCCTTGTGTTCGAGGGCTATCGGTTGTCTTTTCGCCGGATGCAGGACATGATCGACCGCTTTGCCGGCTGCCTCGTTTCATTTGGCGTCAAGCGGGGCGACGCCGTGGCGATCCTCCTCCCCAATATGATTCCCTGCGTCGTCGCCTATTACGCGATCATGAAAATAGGGGCCGTCACGGTCATGAACAACCCCCTGTACTCGGACCGGGAACTGGAATACCAGTTCAACGATTCTGGCGCCAAAGTGTTGATTTCCATTGACCTTTTGGGGAACCGCATGATCGATCTCCGGTCCAGAACGAAGATCAGGCAGATCGTCGTCACGTCCATCGGAGACTATCTCCCCTTTCCCAAGAATCTTCTCTTTCATTGGGTAGCGAAGAAAAAACGCCTGGCGGCGTCAGTGAAGCCCGCGCCGAATGTGTTTTTCTGGAAGGACTGCATCGCCGGTCACGAACCCTATACACGGGACATGAAAATCGCCTTTGACGACGTGGCCATGTACCAGTACACCGGCGGGACGACGGGAATATCGAAGGGGGTTGAATTGACCCACGGGAACCTGTCCCGCCAGGTGCAGCAGGCGGCGGCCTGGTTTCCCAAATTCGAGCGGGGGGGTGAAATCGTTCTGGGAGCGCTTCCCTACTTTCATGTTTTCGGTTTGACCGCCTGCATGAATTTTGCCCTGTTTATGGGCTGGCCCCAAATTCTTGTTCCCAAGCCTCAGCCGGACCCCCTGCTGAAGGCCATCAAAAGGTATAAGCCGACGTTCGCGCCTCTGGTGCCGACCATGTACGTGGGTCTTCTTGGTCATCCGCGGCTTGGAAAGACCGATATAAAATGTATGAAAGGGGCCTTTTCCGGCAGCGCTCCCCTGGCCGTCGACGTGATCCAGGAGTTTGAAGCGATAACGGGCGCGGTGATCGTGGAGGGATTCGGTATGACGGAGACTTCGCCGGTGACCCATGTCAACCCCTTTGCCGGAGGCGCCCGGAAAGTGGGAAGCGTCGGTATCCCCATTTCCGATACCCTGGCGCGGATTGTGGACGTCGAGCAGGGCGTCCGGGAAATGCCGGTCGGTGAACCGGGGGAGCTGATAATCAAGGGACCGCAGGTGATGCGGGGATACAAGGACAGGCCCGACGAAACGGAGAACGCCTTACGGGACGGCTGGTGTTATACAGGCGATATTGCGGTCATGGACGAGGACGGCTACTTTTTCATCGTGGACCGAAAAAAAGACGTGATCCTCTCCGGGGGATTCAATGTCTATCCACGGGAAATCGACGAAGTGTTTTATAGCCACCCGAAGGTTCAGGAAGCTTGCGCCATCGGCATCCCCGACCCAAGGCGTGGCGAAAATGTGAAGGTGTTTGTGGTGCTCAAAGAGGGGGAGACCGTGACTTATCAGGAATTCCTCGATTTCTGCAAAACACGGCTCGCCGTCTATAAACTGCCGACGGAAATTGAATTCCGCAGTGAACTGCCGAAATCGGCGGTGGGGAAGATTCTGCGGAAGGAATTGCGAAACGAGGAAATGGCCAAACGGGGGAAGTAGCGACGCCGATGGAAACGGCAGCACAAAAGAGGAAGGGTTCAAAAGGGGCCGCCTGCCCCTTTTCACCGCTTTTACGCGCCGAATTTTTCCAGGCGTCCGGCGTGAGCGAGAGCCAGACCCATCAAGTAAACCATGGGCATTCTGCCCAAGGCCCCTCCGGCGCAGTCCCTTTCCCCAAATCGAATGACGGTGTCGGGACGACAGGTCTTCGCGTAGAGCGTGGCCGGTACGGGATGCCAACTGTGACGGCCCATGGCTGCCGGGGTGGAGTGGTCTCCCGTTACGATCACCACGTCGGGATTCAAAGCCGTTATCCTGGGGATGAAGGTATCCACCTCTTCAATGACCCTGACCTTCGCCTCGAAATCTCCGTCCTCTCCCCGCGAGTCGGTCGGCTTGATATGGACGAAGAAAAAATCGTAGGCCGGATAATGTTTTTCCAGAGCCTGGATCTCTTCCTCGATGGTGGATGTGGGGGGCGCGACGGTCATGCCCAGAAGCCGTGCGATACCCCTGTACATGGGGTAATTGGCGATAGCCAGGGCATGAAGACCGAATCGCTCCGTTACGCCGGGAAAACGATGCAGGCGGGAAAGGCCGCGAAAGAGAACCATGTTGGCCTTTTTTTCATCCGCCAGAACGGATTTGCATTGCTCCATCAATGAACGGACAAGCACCGAAGTCTTCTCCGCTTCCGGGATCAGGGCGACCGGCTCGTGAGGAATCGTTCCCGTTTTTTGGGGGTCCGTGTCAGCAATTTCTTCACGCAGATCGTTCCCTCGCAATACGAACAGGGCGCGATGCTCCTTTTCCGTTACAAAAAACGCCTCGACACCGTCCGGTAGTTTTATCCCGTTTTTCAGTTTGTTGCAGATGCGCCGGTTCTCTTCCGTATCGATCCGGCCCGCCCGACGGTCGATGACCCGGCCTTCCCCGTCGATGGTGGCAAAATTCGTACGCATGAACAGATCCCGGTCCGTAATGGGAAAGTCCACGCCCGCCGCAGACAGGAGGCCCCGTCCGACATTGGTTTTCACCGGATCGTAGCCGAACAGGGAAAAATGGGCCGGCCCGCTTCCCGGGGTGATCCCGTAACCGATGGGATCCAAAAGACCGCAGACGGACTTCCGGGCCAGGGCGTCCAGGTTGGGCGTCCGGGCGGTTTCCAGTTCGGTCCATCCTCCCTCTTCCACGGGGAGGCCTCCCAGCCCGTCCATGATGAGGTAGACAATTTTTGATTCGTTCCTGATAACCAACTTGTCAATCAAATCCGGTCCCATATTCCCTTGCTCCCCTACTATCGGCCGGTAAAGACCGGCTTCCTCTTTTCCAGGAAAGCGGTCATCCCTTCCTTCTGGTCGTCCGTGCTGAAACACTGGGAGATGCACTGCATTTCAAGACGGTTTGCGCTGTCCACGGAGATGTCGTAGCCATAATTGATGGCGTGTTTGGCCATTTTCACGGCAAAACCCGATAAGCCCGCCAGTTTTCTTGCGAATTTTTTTGTTTCATCGAGCAGCAATTCCGGTGGATATAGGCGGTTCACCAGGCCGATCTCGAATGCCCGCTGGGCGTTGATCTGCTCGCCACTCAGGATGAGTTCCTTGGCCCGGCCCACGCCGATCAGTCTCGGCAGCCGTTGGGTGCCACCCCATCCGGGGATGATACCCAGCAGGATTTCGGGCTGACCGAATACGGCTTTTTCGGAGGCGAAACGTATGTCACAGGCCATGGTGATTTCCGTTCCCCCGCCCAGGGCATAGCCGTTGACGGCGGCAATGGATGGTTTGGGCATGGTTTCGATCAAACGCAGGGTTTCGTGTCCCAGTTCCATGAAGGAGAGGATTTCGGCCGGTTTCATATTCTGCATCTGGGCAATATCCGCGCCGGCGACGAAAGCTTTTTCTCCTGCCCCGGTCAGAATCAGGGCCTTGACGGCGTCGTCCTTTTTGCACGTCAGAACGGCGTCGTAAAGTTCCCCCATGGTTTCACCGTTCATGGCATTCATGGCCTTCGGCCGGTTGAAGGCGATTGTGGCAACCCCCTCTTCGAGGGTGAATAAGAGATTCTTGAATTCCATAGGAAGACTCCTTGTTTTTTCGTTAGAGGTTAAAGACGCCTTACGTCCCGGAAGGGACGCAAGGCGCTATATCAACCGTGATTTCATGTGCTGGATTCCGGCTCAGCGCCGGAATAACAGGGGTTTGCGTATCATTAAACCTTTTCCAAGACGATTGCCATACCCTGACCACCGCCGATGCAAAGCGTGGCGAGACCCAGGGCGGCGTTTTTCTTCTGCATCTGCATGGCCAGGCTGTAGGTGATCCTGGCGCCGGTGCATCCGATTGGGTGGCCTATGGAGATCCCACTGCCGTTCAAGTTGCACTTGTCCATGTCCACATCCAGTTCTCGGATACAGGCAATGGCCTGGCAGGCAAAGGCTTCGTTCAGTTCGATGATATCCATGTCTTTCATGGTAAGGCCGAGCTGTTTGAAAACCTTACGGGTAGCCGGAATCGGACCGAGGCCCATATAGGCGGGATCGACGCCGCCGGCGGCGAAACCCTTGATTTTAGCCAGAGGCTTCAGCCCCAATTCTTTTGCCTTTTCAGCACTCATGACGACAAGCGCGGCCGCCGCGTCATTGATGCCGGAGGCATTGCCTGCCGTAACCGTGCCGGTTTTGATGAAAGCGGGGGCGAGTTTTGCCATCTTTTCCAGGCTTGTCTCCATGGGTCTCTCGTCGACCTCGAAAATTGTGTCACCCTTCTTGGAAGGAATAACGACGGGGACGATTTCATCGCTGACGGCTCCGGAGGCGATGGCGGCGCGGGCCCGCTGGTGGCTGAGAAGGGCCATTTCATCCTGTTCCTGACGGGAAAGGCCGTACTTGTTCGCGATATTTTCTGCCGTCATTCCCATGTGATAACCGTTGAAGATTTCATACAGGCCGTCATAAACCATCATGTCCACAATTTGACCGAAGGGCATGTTCATCCGGTATCCCCAGCGGGCATTGGGGACAAGATAGGGGACGTTGCTCATGTTTTCCATGCCCCCCGCAACCATAATATCCGCAGTGCCTGAGATGATAGCCTGAGCGGCGACGGTAATCGCTTTCAAACCGGATGCGCAGATCTTGTTTACGGTCATGGCGTTTGTTTCCTCGGGAAGGCCGGCGTAAATGGACGCCTGGCGGGCCGTGTTTTGCCCTTGACCCCCCTGGATGACATTGCCCATGATGCATTCATCGAAGTATACGGGATTCAGCGATGATTCGTAATCGTAATACTTCTTGTTGATATCCGTCATCTCCATACCGGCGAAAACATCGGGGCGGCAGGAATCGATAAGCTCGTTCACGGCGGGTCGCAGTCCGGCCCTTTTGATTGCTTCCTTGATGACCAGGGCGCCCAGATCAACGGTGCGCACCCCTTTCAGCGAACCGCCGAAGCTGCCAACGGCTGTCCTTGCTCCACTTACAATGACCACTTCTTTCATGTAACTTCTCCTTTCAAAAATCGATTTTATGCAATCATTCGAACGCGGCTTGCCGGCACGATCAGCCTGAATCCATGATCGCGGCCATCAGTCCGCAAGTTCCTCGACAAATTCCAGTTCCCGGGGGAGTTTGTAGGAGGAGAGATAAGACCGGCAATGCCTCATGATGCTTTTTTCGTCGCCGCCGGCATCGGGGTCCTTGACAACCAGCGCCTTAACGACTTCACCCCGCATCAGGTCCTGCTTGGCGACAACTCTTGCCTTCGTGACGGCGGGGTGCATTTCCAACACCCTCTCCACCTCCCGGGGATAGACGTTGTAACCGCTGGTGATGATCATGCGTTTCTTTCGGCCTGTGAGAAAAATGAACCCGTCTTCGTCCATTTTGGCCAAATCCCCCGTATGGAGCCACCCGTTTTTGATCACCTGCGCGGTGGCGGCTTCATCCCTGTAATAGCCCTTCATGACATTGTCGCCCCTGACGATGAGTTCGCCTTCCGAGTTGCGGGAGACTTCCCGGCCATCCTCGTCGACGATTTTGATCTCCGCTCCCGGAATGGCTACGCCGATCGATCCGGGTTTGTGGGCTTCGCCTCTCCGGTGGCAGGCGCAGACGGGAGAAGCTTCCGTCAGGCCGTAACCTTCTCGCAGGATAACCGGAAATTTCTGCTCGAACATGGGAATATATTCAGGCGGCATGGCAGAGCCCCCGGTAATGCAGAAACTGAGAGAACGGGTGTCGTAATGACCGACATCCGGACTCATGGCCAAGGCCAGGAAGAGACGTGGTACGGCGGCGATATAGGTTACTTTATCCTGTTCGATGCTCTTGAGGATCGCCTCGACGCTGAAACGATCCATCAGTACGATACCGGCGCCGACACGGAGAGCCGCCAGCATATTCACGGCGGCGCCAAAGGAATGGAAAAGGGGGATGACGGCCAGACTGCGATCTCTTTCCGTTGACTGGTATAAATCACGGACCAGGGTTGACTGGCTGAGGAGGTTCTTGTGTGTGAGAACCGCCCCAAGAGGCTCCCCCGTCAGACCCGCCGTGTAAATTATGACGGCCGGATCATCCGGGTTCATTTCCGCTCTGTCGAGGGACGGGTTGCCTCTTTTGACCAGGTCCCAGAAAAGACAGGCCCTTTCCGGCCCCTTCGTGGTTATCAATTCCGGGTTCAAGGGGAGCTGGTCGCGAATGGCTTCATACTTTCCCGCGAGGATATCTTCCGTGATCAAACATTTTGCCTCACAATCATTCAGAAGATGAAGCAGTTCGTGGGATGTGGACATGACGTTCAGGGTCACGGCGACGGCCCCGATTTTCACGGCGGCGAAGTAGGCAATCACAAATTCCGGGCAATTGGGGAGCAGCAGGGCCACCTTGTCGCCCTTGACGATACGGGAAGCGAGGAAATGGTTGGCCAAGGCGTTGACGACCCGATCGAGATCCTCGTAGGAATACGCCTTTCCTTCGTAGATCATTGTGATATTTGAACCGAACCGTTCTCTGCTCGCCTCGAGCATGCTTCCCAAATCCATAATGCCGAACCTCTTTTTCATTTGGGCACCTCTTAGCACAAGACGCGAATATTTACCAATAAATAAAATGGGATTCCCTTTGCGGCACCCTCGGCCGTTTCTCTTTTTTCTTGCCTGGTTAGCCCTTTTCCGTTATAAGCCATCGAGGTCCGGCGATACGGGTCCATCGCGTTCGGAGATGGCGGAGCGTTTACAGGACAGGGAGGGTTTCCATGGCGAACATCATTGACGGCAACAAAATCTCCGGGGAAATACGCGGCGAGATCAGGATGAAGACGGAGCGACTGAAACAGGACACGGGCATCGTTCCGGGCCTGGCGGTCATTCTGGTTGGGGACGACCCGGCGTCGAAAATATACGTGAGGCGGAAAGAAAAAGCCTGTCGTGAGGTGGGTTTTTATTCCAGGGAATACGTCCTTCCCGCGGATACAGATGAAGGCACCCTTTTGTCCCTGGTTGGAGACTTAAACCGTGATACCGCCATACACGGCATTCTGGTCCAACTCCCCCTGCCGGTTCAAATCAATCCGGCCCGGGTCATCGAGGCGATTGATCCGGCAAAGGATGTGGACGGGTTTCATCCGGTCAATATCGGGCGTTTACTGATCGGCCAACCCTGTCACATGGCCTGTACGCCCAAAGGCATTGTATCCCTTCTGGACCACTCCGGAATAGCGATCGAGGGAAAAGAGGCCGTGATCGTCGGACGGAGCAACATCGTTGGAAAGCCCCTGTTTCTGATGCTGTTGGCCCGCCATGCCACAGTGACCGTCTGTCACACGAAAACAAATAACCTTGCGGATGTGACCCGCCGGGCGGAAATCCTGATCGCCGCCGCCGGAAAGGCGGGGATGATCCGGGGAGACATGGTTCGGCAGGGGGCGGTGGTCGTCGATGTGGGCATCAACCGTCTCGATGACGGTCGTCTGGTCGGGGATGTGGCCTTTGAAGAAGTGTCGGACCACAGCTCGTTCATCACGCCCGTACCCGGTGGTGTCGGTCCCATGACCATCGCCATGTTGCTCCGCAATACCTTCGACGCGGCTTCCAAAATCCCTTAGCTTATTTTCTTGGCCGCCTCTTCTGCTGAAGGGGCATGGATATGTTTTGGCAACACAAACGTGCAGATACATTTTTATGAGGGGAGTCGATATGGAACAGAGCAAAGGGGGAAACAAAACGTTTGTTGAGGCATCTGGCCATGATCCGCTTCAAGGCGGACCCGAAGTAAGGGAACTGGAAAGCAGGTTTGCTCAGTATTGCGGCGTGAAACATGCCGTTGCCTGCGCTTCTGGCGCCGATGCCCTGACCCTGGCTCTTATGAGCCGTGGTGTGGGGCCGGGGGACGCCATATTCACGACACCGTTTCATGATACCACCGCCGTGTCCGCTATCCGTCTCCTGGGCGCGACGCCGATATTCGTCGATATCGATCCATCGACCTTCAACCTCGACCCGGAACAATTGGCGCAAGCCATCGACGCGTTAATCAAAAAAGACGCCTCCATTTATCCCCTGCCGACTGAGGCTACGGGCGGCAGACTTGAGCTGAAGGGCATCATCTCCCCCGATCTTTTCGGGCTTCCCGCCGACTATGACGCGATTAACGCCACCGCCGGAGAGCACGGCCTCTTCGTGATCGAGGACGCTTCCGAGGCTTTTGGCGCCCAATACAAGGGCCGGTATGCCGGTTCTCTTTCCGATATGGCTTTTGTTTCCTTCCTGGACGGGACGCTGCCGGAAACGGGAGAAACGGGCGGTCTGTGCCTGACGGATCAAGAGCCCCTGGCCGAATGGATGCGGTTGCCGAAGGAGACTGGGATGCCGCATGCCACGGTCGGGGGTGTAAACCATATGGCTTCCCGCCAGGCGTTGTCGATTCTCACGCGCTTTGATGCCCTGCCGGAGGAAATCCGTCTGCGTCGTAAACTGGCACGCCTTTATACGAAATATCTGGACGACAATCCTCTGCTTGTAACACCGTATGTTCCGAGGAATGTGCTTCCCGTTTGGTCGCGCTATTCGCTCCTCACCGAGTCGGATGAGGAAAGGTCCGTCATGCTCAAAAAGCTGGAAAGAGCAGGGTTTACGACGGGTATCTACTACGACAGGCCCCTGTATCTGCACGATGATTTTGCCGACCTGCAATACCGCGAGGGGGATTTCCCCGTCAGTGACGACTATGCTTCCCGGATTTTCAGCATCCCCCTGCACCCCGGTCTCACGGCGCAAGAGCAGGAGCGGATTCTTGATCTTCTCAATGACTGGGAATAATGTGAACGGAAGAGAAGGAAAGCGGTTTTTCGGTCTCTGGAAGGGAGGCCGGAAGACGCGTAATCGGAGTGGGGATGCCCGGAAAATGATCGGGGGAGCCCCCGGGTGAGACAAGAAATCATCCCTTCAGAAATCAGGGGTCCGGCCCATACTTTTCGGCTTCTCCGATGAGCATGACCGGAATGCCGTCACGGATCGCATAGAGCAGACGGCAAGCCTCACAGACCAGTCCATCGCCGTTTTCGGTAAGGGAAACCTTTCCCTTGCATTGAGGGCAAACAAGCAACGCCAGCAATTCCCGGTTCATGACCACCCTGTACCGCCTCTTTTCTAATCGAAGAAAACCGAATAACCGATAACGCCGAAATGTGATTCAATGCCCGCGTTGGGTTTATCGATATCCGCGTTGGACATATGGCGGAATCGATAGCCCACGTTGATCGCCGACCGCTTGTTGAGGTTGTAGTATATACCCCCCCCCACCATTTCGGAAAAAATGAAACCGTTTTCCTGCTTGTCCGTGACAACCGAAATATAGTGGGGGCCGACACTGCCCAGAAGATAGGCCGACAGCTTTTCCGTAACCGGATACCGGTACTGAAATCCCAGGCCGATACCGAATTCGAAATCCGATTCCGGCTCGACGACCGGGTTGATCTGCGGTTCAATGTAAAAGGTGAGGTTCCCCTTGTGAGATTTCAATGACGGGAAAACACGATCCATGTTGATCCCCAGGTGCCAGATCAGCAGTACGGTTTGGTAATGGCCCTCATTGATGGTTCCGCTTCCAAATCCCGTGATCAGGGCGGATTCGGCAAACAACCGATTCTTGACAGGGGGGGATACGCTGTTTTCTTCGGCCGTCGCGGTCATACCGCCGAAAAAAACGAAGAGCGCGATTATACTGAGAACGGACAGAAAGCGGTGGCGAATGTTCATGGCCTGTACCTCTCGAAAGGTATTTTGTGAAACTGCCAAGCTTACCCTGGTAAACCGACATTATACCCTAGGATATCACCCGTTTGGCTACCCCAGCTAGCATGGTCACGGGCTGTTGTCAATGGGAAAATCTTAACTCCGGAAAATTATTCCGTTTCGGTTCCATATGACCGGAATCCTTGATACGTTCTGCGGCGATTCATCTCATGATTGATCCCGTTCAGGACATCCATCTTGTTCACAGCCCAGGAAGGACCGAGAAGGATGTCCCGGTAGCCGTCAGCGGTCAGACGGTGGATGACGATGTTGGACGGGAGAATTTCAAGCATATCGCAAACGGTTTCGATATACGTTTCCCTGGACAGTAAAGACAGACGTCCACGCTCAAATTCATGCCCCAGAGGCGTTCCTTTCAGGGCGAGGAGGGAATGGATCTTGATTCCCTGAACAGGGAGTTTTGCGAGCGCCCGCGCCGTTTCCATCATATCACCATGACTTTCTCCGGGAAGTCCCACGATGATGTGGGCGCAGATATGAATTCCCCGTTCTGCCGTTCGGTGTACGGCATCCAGGAATTGCGCCGCCGTATGGCCGCGGTTCAGTGCCCGAAGCGTCCGGTCATGGATGGACTGAAGACCGTATTCCACCCAGATATGATGGTGCTTCCCGTACGTTTCCAACAAATCGACAACGGCGTCTGGAACGCAATCCGGTCGGGTGCCGATGGAAAGACCGAGGATGTCTTCCCTGGACAGGGCTTCGTTGTAAATTGTCCGAAGATGATCGACCGGCGCGTAGGTGTTGGTGAAGGTTTGAAAATAAGCAATGAATTTTCGGGCGCCCCGGATTTTCATGTAGTGCGCCTTGCCGATTTCGATTTGCCGAGACACGGAGGGGAGGGGCCCCCCTTGACGAAGTTTTGATCCGCGGCCGTCGCAGTAAGTACAACCGCCATAGGCCACCCGGCCGTCCCGGTTCGGGCATGTGAATCCGGCGTCAATCTGGAGCTTGTAGACTTTACAACCGAAGGTGTTGAGGAAATAGCTCTTGAGATCGTAATAACGCTTTGTATTGTGCCAAAAATCCGGTTTTTCCAATGGCTCCTCTTTCTGATTGTCTTTTTTCACGGGGATCCTATAAGATACCCGCCATGAGTGCAAGGAGATCCATGGGGGATAATGAGCGTTCTCGATTATGATGTGATTGTCGTCGGGGCGGGTCACGCAGGCTGTGAAGCCGCTTTGGCGGCGGCCCGGATGGGATGCGACGTGCTCGTTTTCAACATCTCTCTGGACGCCATGGCGCTCATGCCATGCAATCCGGCTATTGGCGGGTTGGCAAAGGGGCAGCTCGTCAAGGAGATCGACGCCTTGGGCGGCGAGATGGGGAAGATCGCCGATTTGACGGCCAACCATTTCCGCCGTCTCAATGCCTCGAAAGGTCCCGCCGTACAATCCACGCGGGTCCAATGCGACAAGCAGCGTTATCGGCTGGCCATGAAGCTCGTTCTCGAGAGACAGGAACGGTTGCATGTCCGGCAGGGGCTCATTGAACGCCTGATTGTTGAAGGCGGCAGGGTTATCGGGGTCTGCGACGAGACAGGATTTTTCTACGGAGCCAGAACCGTCGTCGTTACGACGGGAACCTTTCTCAACGGTTTGGTTCATGTCGGTACGTCCAGCTTTCCCGCGGGCCGGGCCGGAGAGATTCCCGCTATCGGTCTCGCCCAATCTTTCAAGGCCCTCGGCTTTGACATAGGTCGCCTGAAGACCGGCACGCCGCCCCGCCTGAAGGCCTCGACGATCGACTTTTCCAGGATGACACGACAGGACAGTGATCCCGATCCGGAGCCCTTTTCGTTTTTGACGGAACATGTGGGTGCCGAGCGCCGCCCTTCCTATTTCAGTTCGACCACGCCTCTGACCCATGAATTGATACAGACCAACATAATGCTTTCCCCTCTATATTCGGGACGGATTCAGGGTATCAGCGCACGCTACTGTCCTTCTCTGGAGGACAAGGTGATGCGTTTTGCCGGCAAGGAGGGGCATCCCGTCGTGCTCGAGCATGAGGGACTCGACACGGAAGAGATGTACGCCAAGGGGCTGGGAAACAGCCTGCCTTTGGCGTTGCAGAAACAAATCGTCCACACCGTACCGGGGCTCGAAGAGGCCGAGATCATGCGGCCCGCCTACGCGATCGAATATGATTTCGTTCAGCCTACCCAGCTGAGACAGACGCTGGAAACAAAATCGGTCCGGGGCCTTTATTTGGCCGGGCAGATCAACGGGACATCCGGTTACGAGGAAGCGGCGGCCCAGGGGATCTGGGCGGGTATAAACGCGGCTCTGGCGGTTCAGGGCCGTCCGCCGTTTATCCTGGACCGGGGGGACGCATACATGGGGGTGATGGTGGACGATCTCATTGTCCGGGGAATTGATGAACCTTACCGGATGTTCACCTCACGGGCCGAGTACCGGCTGATTTTACGGGAGGATAACGCGACGATCCGCCTCATGGGCCGGGGTTTCGAGCTGGGCCTGATTTCCCGGGAGCATTTCGAAAAGACGGAGGAGCGTGTTGCCCGGATCCGGGAGGGTATCCAACGTCTTTCGGAACGAAAAATCTTCCCGACTGCCGCAACGGCGAAGAATCTGGAAAGGCTGGGTGTCGCCCCGATCAGGAATCCCCTCAGCCAGTTTCAGCTGCTGCGTAGAAAGGAGATTCACTATGACGACCTCCGGGTTTTTCCGGACTGGGAGGTGATTCCCGATCCTCAGGTGAAGCGCCAGATCGAGATCGAAGCCAAGTATGAGGGATACATCAAGCGCCAGGAGGACATGGTGCAGAGGATGAAGGAAATGGAGGCGTTCAAAATCCCGCCGGGGATGGACTATACCTCAGTCGCCGGCTTGTCCAATGAGCTGAAGGGCAAACTGTCCAAAATTGAACCCGCCACGATTGGTCAGGCGGAACGTATCCCGGGAATGACCCAGGCGGCGATCATGGCGCTTCTGGTGACGCTGAAGAAGAGAGGAGCGGAAGGGAAGAAGCGGGAGTCGGAAGCAAGGAATCGGGAAGACATAATCAAAGGGCCGAATGCCGGGGCCTCCTAAGAAAACCTTGGAAAGCCTTCGAGAAGGCCATGTGGAGGGCTTGCTGCTGCGGATGAAAGATTAATTCCGGAAACGGTGGGGGATCGGATGATCGGGAGAAGGGTGATCAGGCGTCATGCTTTGTGAAAACCGGATTCATGGCAGGTCGTTTCCTTGCCGCGGCAAATTGGCTTGACGAAACGACGATGTATTTGGTAGCAGTAACGACCATTTGATGCTTTTGGCAAAAGTCACCCCACATTTCCCATACCCATGTCATCCGAGCTTTTGACCCAAGCTCAACGATAGACGCAACGCAGGGAATCGCATGCCAGGAAACATGCTTCGCCGCCGACGTTGACTTCAACAAGCCGCCGCGCTGCGGAATATGCGGCGATACCGGACAAGGCAACGGGGGGACAAGGTGGAATCCGCTTTAACGTATTAGAAAAATTACGGATTAATCTATTTAATCTATGGGAGCCCTTTCAGGGATATCGGAAGGAAAGGGACGGGAAATGATCGACGATATCCCACCTACGTTTGTGTAAATAGGACCGGTTCTCTTGGACCGTGATGCAACCCCCTGACATCAGCTTTCCATGCGATGCCCCGCAACGGAACTGCGGTTCGGAGCGTATAAATTATGAGACAATTGTTAAAGGAAATATTTATCGAAGTAATCCAATCCATTGCGCCACTGATTGTTGTGGTCTGTATTCTTCAATTTACCTTGGTGAAGGCACCCACTCCATTGTTTCTCCAATTTCTCATCGGTTCCCTCATGGCTATAGGGGGCCTTATACTTTTCTTTCTGGGCATCGATATCGGGATTCTGCCCATGGGAAAATTCATCGGAGCCGAATTGCCCAAAAGGAACTCGCTGATGTTGATAGCCGGCTTGGCCTTTGCATTGGGGTTTGCGGCCACCGTCGCGGAACCGGACGTATTGGTCCTTTCGAAACAGGTCGATGCAATCTCGCAAGGCTCGGTTTCCGGGAACATCATCCTTTACTCCATGGCTCTTGGTGTGGGGATTTTGGTCATGATCGGTATGCTGCGGATCGTGTTTGGCTTTTCCATGGTATATCTGCTGGCAGGTCTTTTTACGGTCATCCTGGTTCTTTCCTTCTTCACCCCTGCGGAATTCGTTCCCTTGGCCTATGATGCGGGAAGCGTAACCACCGGAGCGCTAACGGCGCCTGTGGTGATCTCGCTGGCCCTCGGTCTCAGCTCCGTTCTCTCCGGAAGATCCTCCGTATCGGAGGGTTTCGGCCTGCTGGGATTGGCATCGATCGGACCCATCATCATCATCATGCTTTTGGCGATATTCATCTATTGAGGAGAATTCATCTATTGAATGAAATAAGTATTTTAGACGGTCTTCAAGGTACCATAATGAGCGTGGCCATGGCGGTCCTTCCCCTGGTGCTGCTCTTTGTGACCTTCCAGGTTCTGATGCTCAGACTGCCCCGCAGTTCTTTCGTTACGATACTCAAAGGCACGGCATTGACGTCTGCCGGGCTCTTGGTTTTTTTGCAGGGGGTGCATATCGCTTTTTTCCCCTTCGGCCGGGCTATAGGAGGGGCTTTGGGAACCTTATCCGGTAGCTGGCAGTTAGTGTTCCTCGGTTTTCTTCTCGGATTTTTGACGACCTGGGGGGAGCCATCGGTACGGATACTGGCTGACCAGGTGGAAAAGGCGTCAAGTGGGTCGATCCGTAAGTCCACGGTACTTTACACGATCTGCGTGGGTGTGGCGTTGTTTGTCGGCCTCGGAATGCTGCGGATCGTCTATGATATCCCGCTGCTTCATATTGTTATACCGGGCTACGTACTGGTTATTATCATGCTGTGGTTCAGCGACAAGGAGTTTATCTCGGTCGCGGTGGATGCGGGAGGCGTGGCGACGGGGCCCATGGCAAACACATTTATCCTCGCGCTCGCCCTCGGAGTATCCTTTTCCATAGGTGACCAGCCCCCCCTTGTTGCAGGCCTGGGGATGGTTGCCCTTATCGCATTGGCCCCCATCATCTCCGTTATGGCCTTGGGTTGCGTGATTAATTTAAATAAGCATCGAAAGGAGCAGAAACGTGTCTGATATTTCTCTTATCGTCACTATCGTACCAAAGGGATGGGGTAACGTGGTACTTGAAGCCTCGTTAAGGGCGGGGGCTCATGGGGGCACAACGCTGATGGGACGCGGATCCGGTATTCACGAACATCAGACCCTTCTGGGCATTCCCATCGAACCGGAAAAGGAAATCGTATTGACTGTGGCCTATTCGAACACAACCGAAAGCATTCTGAATGAAATCGTTCGTGTCGTTGACCTGAACAAGCCGGGAGCGGGAATCGCCTTTGTCGTTCCCGTAGACAAAGTGGTCGGTGCAACACATCTCTTCGGTAACGCCCCCAAACCAGACGCATAGGCCACTGCACCGATTAGCTCGGGACCGGGAATCGATCCGACGGACGGGGAGCAGCTCCATAACCGCGTGGAAGCTCATGCGATCAGCCCTTCCGTAAGGGGTGCCGGTGAGACAGGGCCGGTGACCCCGCCACCTTCGAAAAAGACTGTTATCGGGATCGCATCATTCGGGACACGAATTCAGAAACGAGGGGGTGAATCTCAACTCACGGGTGGTACACTTTTCATGACCAGTGACAGCAATGCCCGCTCCTGAAAACGGCAGATCAACAGCGATGATGCGTCAAAGAACCTATGGAGTATCAGATGACACAAATCTATGAAGATGGGTCGTACCTTGCAAACAATCCTGGTTGGCATGAAGAAGATTCGCCATGGAAAGCAAAGCAGATAAGTAAAATCATCAAGAAAAATTCTCTGAATCCAAGAACGATTTGTGAGGTCGGGTGTGGAGCAGGGGGGGAAATACTGAACCAATTATCAGGCCAATATGCTGATGATAGGGAGTTATTTGGATATGAAATATCACCCCAGGCATTTGAATTATGCTGCACATTTTGATATTGTAATGGCAATAGACGTTTTTGAGCATGTAGAGGATTGTTTTGGTTTCCTAAGAAAATTGAAAGAAAAAGCTGAATACAAGATATTTCATATTCCGCTCGATTTGTCAGTTCAAACTGTTCTTCGTTCTTTTCCAATTATTCACGGGCGGAAATCAGTTGGTCATATTCACTATTTCACAAAGGAAACTGCACTTGAAACCCTAAAAGATACTGGATATTTAATTATCGATTATTTTTATACAGGAGGTTCCTTGGAGTTGCCGAATAGAGGTTGGAAAACCAAATAACACAGCAAAAATCAAACAATAAAGGAAGGAAGGAGAATAGTATGTCAGATTCAGAATGTCATAAGCATTATTCTCAGGACAACTATGAGAAGTTCAAGAGTTGCCGTCTTTCTATAATACATGCGATCTCCATATTATTGATCATACAATTTTTCATAGGTTGCACAACCAGTGTAAAACTCAATAACTTTAGACCGACACCAACTACCAATCTCGATATCTATCGAGGGAAGCGAATATATTTGATGAATTTTGACAACCAAGCCAATGATACCAGTATATGGTACTATTACAGCGCAAATGGAAACTTCAGATATTCTTATGATGATGATGTAATCCACAATTACTTTTGGTATTCAATGGAAGACTATTTGTCAAATATCGGCACATTGGTCTCTAATGCATATAACCCGGATAGTTTAGCTCCTGCTTTATCGATGACACTTTTATCAATCACCGACCTACAATTCAGAACAAAAATAACTATTCAAAAACGAGGCATTACAACATTACAAAAAATATTCACTGTCAGCGAATCGCCAATGCTCAAAAAAGATCGAAATATTCAAGCAGCGGAACAAAGATCGTACAGAATGGCAAATAGATTGTTTGAAAACATATTGCTTGATGGTGAAGTACAATGGGAATTGGCTTATTAACCCAACTCTCGGGAATGGATTGAAAGACGAAAAAGATCGCCTATGGTACTGATTTCATAAGTAAATAACTTGAAGAGACCTATCCTTTGGTTTACAATGGATTTGTAAAGATTCACAATAAAAACAAAGAGAAAGGGTTCATCTGGAGCATACCAGCATCGTCTCCCAATCGTAAGCCCCTGTTCATGAACCAACGGCCCCACCAAGAGAAACGATGCCAGGGAAGCCCCAAGGAAACTCCATTATACAGAGGTTTAGATCATGCGACAACTATCCTGCCACAGGGGGGGCATTGCTGGTCTGGATGCCGACAGGGAATGGGCGGGCATCGACATGATTCCTTTCAGTCTGCCCGTGATGCCGGACGCAATGCCGGTCCGGACCGTCCGGGGCGCGCGGTAAGGGCCTTGTCGCCGGACGGCTCAATCCTCAGACGTTGAAAAGCAGGTCGCCGTAAGTCGGCAGGGGCCAGTAAACCTCACCCACCATTGTTTCCAGTTTATCGCCGGTTTCCCTGAGTTTTCCCATTTTCACAAAAACCTGATCCCGGTAAAAACAGGCCCGACCGAAGGTGTCGCCGCATATGTCCGCGGCCTGCGCCAGCGTCTTTTCGAGGGCGACGGTGTCGTTTCGGAATGTGGCTGTCAGGGTGGAGACCTCCGTCAACAATTCTTCCTGCACCGATATATCGGCCTTGATACCTGTCGTTTTAATGGTGTTGATGGAATCCGCCAGCATGGTGGTGTATTCAATCACGGCAGGAAGGATTTGCCGCTTTGCCATTTCGAGCATTGTCAGGGCCTCGATGTTGATGGCCTTCATGTAGTTTTCAAAGTTGATTTCGCAGCGGGATTCTATTTCGTGCCGGGTCAGTATATGGTGTTCTTCAAAAAGCGCGATGTTTTTATCCGAAATCATGGTCCGGATGGCCGCCACAGTGGACGTGATGTTGGGGAGTCCTCTTTTTTTCGTTTCTTGAACCCAGGCGTCGGAGTCGCTGTTGCCGTTGAAAATGATCTTTTTGTGGTTTTTTACGATTTCCTGCAGCAGTTTCTGGACCTCGCCCTGAAAATCCTTCGCCTGTTCCAGGCGGTCCGCAATCTGTTTAAGCATATCCGCCACAATGGTGTTCAGGACAAAGCTGGCCGTCGCTGTGGACGCCGAGGATCCCACCATTCTGAATTCAAATTTGTTCCCTGTAAAAGCAAAAGGGGAGGTTCGGTTTCTGTCCGTGGAATCCTTCGGTAAATCCGGCAGGGTCGTGACTCCGATTTTCAACAGGCCATCCTGGCTGGAGTTGGTCGTTCCGCCACCCGCGATCTGTTCCAGAATATCGGTCAATTGTTTTCCCAGATAGACCGAGACAATGGCAGGTGGTGCCTCATGGGTTCCAAGACGGTGATCATTGCCCGCCGTCGCGGCCGAGGCCCGGAGCAAGTCGGCATATTCATCAACGCCCTTGATCACAGCACACAAATACACAAGGAATTGGGCATTCTCATGCGGTGTATATCCGGGCTCGAGCAGATTCTGGCCGTCATCGGTCGCCATGGACCAGTTGACATGTTTCCCCGAGCCGTTCACGCCGGCAAACGGTTTCTCGTGCAACAGACAGACCAGACCGTGCCTTAACGCGATTTTCTTCATCATTTCCATGGTAAGCTGATTGTGGTCCGTCGCGATATTGGCGGTGGTAAAAATTGGCGCCAGCTCATGTTGTGCCGGTGCAACCTCGTTGTGTTTTGTTTTGGCGGCGACACCGAGTTTCCAGAGTTCCTGATCCAGCTCCTTCATGAAAGCGGAGATGCGTTCCTTCAGGCTGCCGAAGTAATGATCTCCCATTTCCTGACCCTTTGGCGGCTTGGCGCCGAAAAGCGTTCTTCCCGTGAAAATCAGATCCTTTCTCAGGTCGTACATTCGTTTGTCGATCAGAAAATATTCCTGTTCCGGTCCGACCGTGGTGATGACTTTGGAGGCGCTTTTGTTACCGAAGAGTTTCAAAACGCGAAGAGCCTGTTCGGAAAGGGCTTCCATGGAACGCAGCAAGGGGGTTTTTTTGTCCAAAGCTTCTCCGGTGTAGGAACAAAAAGCAGTCGGAATACAGAGACTTCCATCTTTGACGAAAGCGGGGGATGTACAATCCCAGGCGGTGTAGCCCCGGGCTTCAAAAGTGGCCCGCATCCCGCCGGAGGGGAAGGAAGAGGCGTCCGGTTCACCCTTGATCAGTTCCTTCCCGGAGAACTCCAGGATTACCTTGCCTTCGGGGGTTGGCGAGATAAAGGCGTCGTGTTTCTCTGCCGTGATGCCGGTCATGGGCTGAAACCAGTGGGTAAAATGGGTCGCTCCCTTTTCGATGGCCCAACCCATCATGGCGATGGCCACAACATCCGCCACGGCAGGATCGAGATCAAGTCCTTCGTCGATCGTTTTTTTCAGGGCCTGGTAGGTTGGTTTCGGCAAGTGCTCCTTCATGATGGCGTCACTGAACACACTGGAACCAAAGATCTCGTGCAGGGAGCCTTCGCCGTTATTGCTTTTAGTCATAATTTTATCCTCTTCAATCCTCCTGATCTTCCGTGGGATGCGTCCGATGCCGACCGGAGAGGCACCTATCAAATTCAAGGTATTTTTTCGACAGATATTCCGCCTGTTTTATTTTCGTTTCCAGTCAATTCATAACATATCTTTTAACCCATACGGCACCTCTATCATGGATGCCCATATGGGATCAATTGCCAAAAATTCTTGTGATCTCCCATTGCCTTGTTTTTCGGTGCCCCGGCGTGTGCTGACCGTTGTCGGGTCTGAAGCGACGGGTAGGCGTCGCCAAAATTCGGCAGGTATCCCTTCATTCGTTGCGGGTCGTCATGATCGGGGGCTGACGGCCTGTTTTGTAAGGGCAGATCGGCAGGCACATCATGCCAAAACCATTGAATCCGGGGAGGG
>Ga0172382_10000191_pt1 | contig 110200 bp, 98 predicted proteins | sample Leawel138RmetaG_FD_122245 | JGI IMG/M metagenome (GOLD analysis project Ga0172382, IMG submission 122245) | Leachate microbial communities from a municipal landfill in Southern Ontario, Canada - Leachate well 138R metaG | ecosystem: Engineered > Solid waste > Landfill > Unclassified | place... | reverse complement strand
GCGAAAGGAAAAGTCGCTCCCCAGCATCGCCGATTCGGCAGGCACGAGGCCGATCATCGCTCCGTCGGGAGAGAACACGGTCAGGCCGCCGGTGAAAATCGGCTCGGTGGTTGCGTGTTCTTCAAGAAAAGCTTGAATTTCCGTGGGACGATCGAGCAGCGCGACGTCAAGGGACTCGGCGAAAGAGACAATTGCGTGTTGGGCGATTTTTATCTTCTCGTCGATACTTTCGCCCATGGCCGAGATAAGAATGAACTGCTGATGGGCGATGTTTTCCCGGAGATGTTCTTCAAGGAGGGAAAGAAGAAAAAGGGACATGGTCGTCAAAACGCCGACCACCATCAAAGCGACGGCGCAGGTGATTTTGGTCTTCAGGCTGAGGGACATCATTGCGCCTCCGAAAAAGGGCAGGGAGAGCGTCGACAGCTCTTCTCCATTTGCCGACATAGAAAAACACGGCCGATGCCGGAGCGTCAACAATCTTGATAACACAATCTTGAAAACGCTTCCTCCTTGCCTCGAAACTCCGGGGAAACCGCCGGCCGCCCTTTTTCCGCCCCAGGGCCGATTGACAGCGCTCGTTTTGCCTTTAGAGTGTGATTGCGTCGTTTCGCGTAGCATTCGATTCTTTCACCCAATGCGCCGAAGGAGGAAGCATGGCTCTGGCGACCGAAATCGAAAAGGTCCGCGAAGTTATCAAAGAAGTGGAAGATCCGGCCGTTGCCATGGCTTTGCGCCATATCTGCAAAGCCTTCGATATGCTCCAAGAGGAGACTCCGGCGATTGTCGCAAGGGAGAAGGAGAGGGAGATTAAGAGCGGATCGCCGCATTAAAGTCCTGCCGGTCCTCCCCGGCGCCCGCCCCGACCGCCGACGGGGCGGACCGGCGGCGGAACGTCAATGATCGAAAACCTCCTGCCCAGCCGCGCCGCCGCGACCCCGTCACCATCGTTGCATTCTCTGGCAGACCCTCGTCCCCACCGCGTTTTCCCCCGTCTTGACTCCCTTTGGCCGACTGCTATTCTTTTTCCCTGATTCACCCACGAAGGAGAAATAGATGAACCAGATGGCCCTGGAAAAGCAAATCACCCGCTTGCAGAAGGAAATCCGTCTGGGCGGTTCGGAAGTGGAGACGCGGCTGCTTGAGCTGCGTGCCGAAGTGGACCGGGTGCGCCTGGAGATGTCTGCCGTCAAGCTGTTTCTCGGCGCCGCCTACCCGGCCTTCAACGAACAGTTCCCGCAGATTCTGGCGCGAGTTGTCGCCGAGGTGAACCCGGAGTTCGAATGATCCCACAGGAGATCCCATGTCCAGTCACCCGCTGAGTCTTCCGACGGTCGTTCCGGTTTACCCGCTGCGGGACCAAGTGGTTTTCCCCCATATGGTTTTCCCCCTGTTCGTGCCGCCGGGGGAACTCGGGGCGATTGAAGAAGCGATGAGCGGCGATCAAATGATCGGCCTTTTTGCCACACAGGGCGGGGACTTTCCCGGGCGCTTCGAGCAACTGGCGAAAATCGGCAGTATCTGCCGCCTCGACCAGGTCTTCCGCTTTCCCGAAGGTGGGGGCAAAGTCGTCGTCGAGGGGCTGCAGCGTATTCGCCTGCTGTCCGCCAATCGGCGATCCCCCTTCATTGTCGCCCGCATCGAAGCGGTGCCGGAGCTGGAAAACCGGGGGCTGGTCGCCGAAGCGCTGGTGCAGAGCGTCAATGCTTTGCTGAAAATCGCCATCGCCTACGGCCGGCCGCTGCCCGGCGATGTCATCAAGATGATCGATGAGATCGAGGAAGCCGGCCGCCTGGCCGACCTGGTGGCGGTTTACCTGAATCTGGAGCAGCAAAAGCAGCAGCGGCTGCTGGAGACCTTCGATCCCCTCGAACGGTTGAAGGAGGTGTATCTGCTGCTCACCGCCGAGGTGCAAAAGCTGCAAGTGCGCGGCGAGGTGCAGACGGAGGTGGCAAAGAAGGTCAACAAGACGCAGAAGGATTTTTTGCTGCGGGAGCAGCTCAAGCAGATTCAGGATGAATTGGGGGAGGAGGATGCCAAAAATGGCGATTCGGGACAGCTGCGCGCCCGCATCGCCCGCGCCGGCATGCCGGAGAAGGTCCGCGTCGTGGCCGAGAAGGAATTCGCCCGCCTAGAGCGCATCAACCCGGCTTCGCCCGAGTACACCGTCGCGCGCACCTATCTCGATTACCTGTGCATGGTCCCCTGGCGAAAAGGGACCGAAGACAGCCTCGACATCAACCAGGCGCAGCACGTTCTCGATGCGGATCATTACGATCTCAAAGAGGTCAAGGAGCGGATTCTCGAATACCTGGCGGTGCGCGCGCTGAAACGATCCGCCAAGGGGCCGATCCTCTGTTTCGCCGGTCCGCCGGGGGTGGGGAAGACGTCGCTCGGACGCTCCATCGCCCGCGCCATGGGGCGCAAATTCATCCGCATTTCCCTCGGCGGCATGAAAGACGAAGCGGAAATCCGCGGCCATCGGCGCACCTACATCGGCGCCCTGCCGGGAAGGATTGTTCAGGACATCTGCCGGGCGGAAGCGAACAATCCGGTATTCATGCTCGATGAAGTGGACAAGATCGGCCAGGATTTTCGCGGCGACCCCGCCTCGGCCCTGCTGGAGGTGCTCGACCCCGAGCAGAACCACTCCTTCACCGACCATTACCTCGATCTGCCCTTCGACCTGTCGCGCGTGATGTTCATCACCACCGCCAACATCATCGATCCGATTCCGCACGCCCTGCGCGACCGCATGGAGATCATCCATCTGTCCGGCTACAGCGATGAGGAGAAAAAGCAGATCGCTTTCAAATATCTGATCCCCAAGCAGTTGCTGGAAAACGGCCTGGAAGGGCGGACGCTGGATTTCACCGAGGAGGCGGTGCTGAAAATCGTCCGCGATTACACCCGCGAGGCCGGGGTGCGCGGTCTGGAACGGCAGATCGCCGCCGTCTGCCGCAAGGTCGCCAGGGAAATCGCCCAGAATCGACCGGCGCGGCGGCAGGTGAGCCCGGCGGATGTGGAAGCGCTGCTCGGGCCGCGCAAATTCTTCACCGACATCGCCGGCGAGGAGGACCGCGTCGGGGTGGCCACGGGCCTGGCCTGGACCGAGTCGGGGGGCGATATCCTGTTTATCGAGACCTCGCGCATGCGCGGCAAAAAGGAATTGTTGCTTACCGGCAATCTCGGCGACATCATGCAGGAATCGGCCAAGGCGGCGCTTTCTTTCGTTCGCGCCCACGCCGCCGAATTCGGCATCGCGACGGACTTTTTCGAAAAAAGCGATATCCATATCCACGTGCCGGCCGGCGCCATTCCCAAGGACGGCCCTTCCGCCGGCGTGGCCATTGCCGTCGCCCTGATCTCCCTGTTCACCGGCCGGCCGGCGCGGCGCAATGTCGCCATGACCGGGGAGTTGACCCTTTCCGGCCGCATTCTGCCCATCGGCGGGGTGAAGGAAAAGGTTCTGGCCGCCCGGCGCGCCGGCGTCACCACGATCCTGTTGCCGGCCCGCAATCGGGAACATCTCCAGGAGATCGACGATTACCTGCTGCAAAGCGTGCGCGTGCGCCTGGTCGACTCCCTGCACGAGGTTCTGGACGAGACCCTCCTGCCGGCCGCAGACGATCTGCCCGACGGTTTTCTGAATGTTCCGCCCGGTATGGAGCAGCACCACTCTGGAAATCGCTTGACCTTTCCCTCATGAAGCCCACCTTTCCCGCGCCTTGGTCGGGTTGCCAAATCCGGGCCGCCAGCGTACTATGGGCGGCGAAATTGCCCTGAACCCATCCGCGAGGCTATGCATGCAAACAAGGATTTTGCGCCAGACGTATTTTTGCCTGTTCACCCTGCTCCTGCTGGTCGCGCCCGTTTTCGCCCAGCCGCTGGAGGAGAAAGTCTGGGAACATACACTCGCCAATGGCCTGACGCTGCTGGTGGTCGAGCGGCATGAAGCCCCGACCTTCGCCGCCAATATCACCATCAAGGTCGGCTCGGTGAACGAAACGAGTCAGGTGCGGGGCGTGGCCCATCTGCTCGAACACATGATGTTCAAGGGGACGACGACCATCGGCACCGCCGATTGGGCGAAGGAACGGCCGATTCAGGAAGAAATCGAGCAGGTCGGCGCCCGACTGGATGCCCTGAACGGGCGCCCCGGAGCCGACGCGGAGGAGATCGCCACCTTGCGCCGGCGATTGACGCAACTGCAGGAGGCGCAGAAGCTGTACATCGTCAAGGACGAGTTTTCAAAAATTTACGGCGAGCAGGGCGGGGTGGGGTTCAACGCCTTCACCAGCAAGGACCTGACCAGCTACATCATCGCCCTGCCGGCGAACAAGCTCGAACTGTGGGCGGCGGTGGAAGCCGACCGGATGCAGAACGCGGTCCTGCGCGAATTCTATACCGAGCGGGAGGTCGTCATGGAAGAGCGCCGCCGCTCGTACGAAAGCGATCCCGGCGGCATGCTCTACGAAAATCTCATCGCCAATGCGTTCATCACGCATCCGTACCGCAATCCGATCATCGGCTGGATGAGCGATCTGGAAAACCTGACGCTGGAAGAAACCCGGGATTTCTTCCGCAATTACTATGCCCCGGTCAATACGGTGATCGCCCTGGTCGGCGATATCGATTTTGCCGAGGCGGTTGCCGTGGTGGAGAAGTATTTCGGCGACATCGCCCCCGGCACACCGGTGCCACCGGTGCCGGCGGTGGAGCCGGCGCAGGCGGGAGAGAAGCGGGTGGCCATCACCTACGATGCCGAGCCGCAGATGATGATCGGCTATCACAAGCCGACCCTGCCGGAAAAGCAGGATTACGTCTTCGACGCCATCGACCTGATCCTCGCCGGCGGCCGCACCAGCCGGCTCTACCAGTCGCTGGTGGTCGAGCAGCAATTGGCCACTTCCGTCGGCGTCTCCGGCGGCCCCGGCGCCCGCTTCCCCAACCTGTTCATTATCTCCGCCGTGCCCCGTTATCCGCATACCACCGCCGAGGTCGAGGCGGCGATCTACCGGGAACTCGACCGTCTGGCGCGGGAGCCGGTGACGCCGGAGGAACTGGAAAAAGTGCGCAACCGGCTGCGCACCGACCGGTTGCGCTATCTGAAAGAGAACAGCGGCCTGGCGCGCATGCTCACCTATTATCAGACGGTGGCCGGCGACTGGCGCTATCTGGTCACCTATGACGAATTCATCGCCACGGTGACCGCCGATGACATCATGCAGGTCGCCACCCGTTATTTCCGTCCCGACAACCGCACCGTGGCCGTTCTGCGTCGCGGCGACGACGCGGCGACCGAGGCGAGTCCGGCGGCTACCCAGGCGAAGGGGAAAATGTAAACATGCGACGGTATATACGCTACTTGTTGATTCTTTTTTTGCTGCTGCCACTGTTGGCCTGCACCGCCGGCGGACCGGCCGGCCGCACGACCGGCGTCGAGCGCTCCCCCCTGGCCGGATTGCAGTTCGAACCGCTGGAATTCCAGGTGCCCGAAGTGGAGCGTCTGCAACTGCCCAACGGCATTCAGCTGTATCTGAAGGAAGATGCCGAACTTCCCCTGATCGCGGCTTCGGCCATGGTGGGCGCCGGATCGATCAGCGTGCCGGCGGCGGCAACCGGCATGGCCGAACTGATGGGCGTCTTGCTGCGCACCGGCGGCGCCGGCGACCGGACGCCGGGGGAAGTCGATGAGGCGCTGGAGATGATGGCCGCCAATCTGGGGGTGAACACCGAAACCTACACCACCAATTTCAACCTCTCCCTGCAAGCCAAGGATCTGGAACAGGGATTGGCCATTTTCGCCGATATGATCCGCCGGCCGCAATTCGATGCGCAACGCCTCGAACTGGCCCGGCGGCAGGCGATCGAAGGGATTCGCCGGCAAAACGATCAACCCGACCAGATCGCCTCGCGGGCCATCATGCGCGCCATCTACGGCGACCACCCCCTGGGTCGCACCCCCACCGAAGCGACGGTGGCCAACGTCGACCGCAGCGATCTGTTGCGGTTTCACCAGCGCTACTTCTTTCCGAACAATACCTGGCTGGCCATTACCGGCGATTTCGACCGCGGGCAGTTGCTGGGCATTCTCGAAAAGCTGTTCGGCGACTGGCAATCGGCAGAATTCGCCGCGCAGGAGATCCCGCCGGTCATGCCGCATCCGGAGCCGCTGGTGCTGGTTGCGGCCAAGGACATCCCCCAGACGACCGTCCTGATCGGCCAACTGGGCATCGACAAAGCGGCCCCCGATCTGCAGGCGGTGCGGGTGATGAACTATATTCTCGGCGGCGGCGGCTTCAACTCGCGGCTGATGCGGGAAATCCGCTCCAACCGCGGTCTGGCCTATTCCGCTTATTCCTATTTTCAGATCGGCCGCCGGCTGCCCGGTCCTTTCATCGCCGGCACCGAAACGAAAACCGCCAGCACCATGGAAGCGGTGCGGCTGATGCGCGAACTCATCGCCGACATGCAGCGGCAACCGGTGAGCGAGCAGGAGCTGAACCTGGCCAAAGAAAGCCTGATCAATTCCTTCATCTTCGCGTTTACCGACACCCACGGTATCGTCACCCAGCAGATGCGCCTCGATTATTTCGATTATCCCGAGGATTACCTGCGGACCTACCGCGATGAGGTGGCGGCGGTCAGCGCCGAAGACGTGCAGCGGGCGGCGCGGGAGCATCTCGATCCGGCCCGGCAGAAGATCGTCCTCGTCGGCGACGTTGCGGACTTCGACGGCGACCCGGCCCAACTCGGTCCGCCGGTGAAGAGGGTGGCAAAGACCGGGGAATTCGAATAAAGCGTTTCACCACCCGCTCGCTACGCGCGCTAGAGAACACTGAGAGCACTGAGAAATTCTCGTTTTGATTTTCTCTGTGTCCTCAGTGTTCTCAGTGGTGAATGCTTTTGCCGGTTTTTGCCCCGTTTAGAGCCCCGGGAGGAGCCGCAGCAGCATGGAACCGTGGAGTCTCTTTCTCGCTTTCGCTTTCCAACTCTTTATCATCGTCGACCCGATCGCCGGGGTGGCCGTGTTTCTGGCCATCACCCCCCAAAACTCCTCCGAAGAGCGGCGGACAATGGCGCTGCGCGGCTGCCTGGTCGCTTTTTTGGTGGTGGTTTTTTTTCTGTTCTTCGGCACCTTGCTCCTTAATTACCTGGGGATAGATACGCCGGCCATCCGCATCTGCGGCGGCATTCTGCTCTTTGTCATTGCCCTGGAAATGCTCTACGGCCGCTTCACCGGCACCGGCACCAGCCCGCGCGAGGAGCGGCTGGCCGAGGACAAGGAAGATATTTCCATCACCCCCCTCGCCATCCCCCTGCTGGCCGGCCCCGGCGCTATCGCCACGGCGCTGATTTTTGCCCGCCGCGCCGAATCCGCTCTCGCCTGGCTGGCCCTGCTCGTCGCCAGCGCCCTGGTGTTTGTGGTCAATTACCTTTTTCTGCGCTATGCCGACCTGCTGATCAAGCTGATCGGCAATCTCGGGGTCACGATCCTCACCCGCCTCCTCGGGCTGGTGCTGGCCTTTCTCGCCGTCCAGTACATGGTGGACGGCCTGAAGGCGGTTTTTCTGTCGTGACCGCTGGCGCCAACAACCCGCAAGTTCACCGTTCGCGGCGCTTCAATCGGGGGTTGCCCGCGTTTTTGCCTTGAATATTAAAAAATATCTGGTCTAATTAAGGAATTCCTGATTGTTTTTCCTGGTTGGAGGGATACCATGCAGATGGATGTTCTGGCGCTCATCGCCACCATAGTTTTCGTCCTCATCGCCATTTTTCTCATCCCGGTTCTGCTGCAGATCAAGCAGACCGTGCAGCGGGTCGATGAGTTCATCGGCGTGGCGCAGCGCGATATTCTTCCGCTGCTGCGGGAAGTGCGGGAGATGTCGGAGAATCTGAAAAGCATCACCGAGGAAGCGGAGCACGATCTGGCCAAGGTGCGCCCCGTCTTCGATTCGCTGGAAGAAGCCGGAGGCATGCTGCACAATATTACGGCCGCCATGAACAGCGGAGTGGGTCAGATGGTTGGCCGCTCGCTCGGCGCCTTTATGGGGATGCGGGCGGCGCGCAAGGCATTTACCAAAGAGGTGAAACAACCCAAGAGGAGGTGACGAAAATGGCGGAAAAAAATGGTTGTTCGACTTTTATGACGTTCATCATGGGGGCGGCTATCGGCGGCGGCCTGGCGTTTCTTTTCGCGCCGCGCTCCGGCGAGGAAACGCGGGAGAGAATGCGGCAGATGGCCGACGATGCCCGCAGCCGGGTGCGCAATCTCGCCGAGGAGACGCAGGAGCGGGTGCGTGGGACGGTGGAGGAAGGCCGGTCGGTTTACGAAGAAAAGAAAGCGGCCCTGAAGGCGGCGGCGGATGCCGGCCGCGAGGCGTACCGCGAGCAGAAAGAAGCGGTCATCGCGGCGACCGAAGCCGGTCAGGAAGCGTACAAGGAACGCTCTTCGGAAACGATTTAGGCAAGCTTCTCATGCAGCCCACCCGAATCGGGTGGGCTTTTTACTGCGCCGCATTCAGACCTCCTGCTGGCTAGGGAAGGGCATGTCCGGTTTCAAGGAAAAAATTCGTCAGATCCAGAATTTCCTGGACAAGGGAATATGGGAAGTCGAAAGCAGCGGACTCTCCCGGACGCGCGGCTTTCTGCTGCGCCAGGGGCAGCTCGTGCTGCTCGTCTACCGGGAATTCATGGCGGACGGCTGTCTGCTGCGCGCCTCCGCTCTGACCTACGCCACCCTCCTTGCCATCGTTCCCCTGTTCGCCCTCGCCTTCGCCGTCCTCAGCGGTCTGGGGGTGCAAAAAACTCTGCAGCCGATGCTTCTGGAGCAGATCACCATCGGCTCGCAGGAAATCGTCAACCAGATTCTCACCTACATCGAAAACACCAACTTCACCCGCCTGGGCGCGGTCGGCATGGTGACGCTCATTCTGACCGTGCTGATGCTGATATCCAATGTCGAGATCAGCTTCAATCAGATTTGGGGCGTAAAGGAAACCCGCTCGCTCTTTCGACGGTTCGCCGATTACACCTCCGTGCTGCTGCTCGGACCGGTCTTTCTCTTTGTCGCCATTTCCATGACCAGCACCCTGGAGAGTCAATCGCTGGTGCAAGCGCTTATGGAGCAAGCGGTCGTCGGCGAAGTGGTCCTGTTCCTCTTCCGCGTCCTGCCGTACGTGGCCATGTGGGCGGCCTTCATTTTCCTTTACGTCTTCATGCCGAACATCAAGGTGCGCCTTTCGGCCGCCCTCATCGGCGGCATCGCCGGCGGCACCATGTGGCAGCTGGCGCAGTGGGGATACGTCAATTTCCAGGTTGGCGTGGCGCGCTACAACGCCATTTACGGCACCATGGCCGCCCTGCCCATCCTCATGGCCTGGATTTACCTTTCCTGGGCGATCGTTCTGCTCGGCGCCGAGATAGCCTACGCCTGGCAGAATCTCACCACCATCCGGCGCGAGATGCGCGAACAGAAAGTCAATTATCTCAGCCAGGAAATGGTTGCCCTCACCGTCATGGCGTCCGTCGCCGGCAGGTTCGAGCGGGGCGAGGACCCCTGGGGGATGGAAAAAATTGCCGAGTGTCTGGCCCTGCCTCCCCGCCTGGGGCGCGTCGTCATCGACGAACTGGTCGCGATGCGCTACCTTTCCGCAGTGCGCGCCGGGGAAAGCGAGGACTTACTCTACCAGCCGGCCAAGCCGCCCGGCCAGGTGCGAGTCGATGAATTTATCCAGTCCTTTCGCGGCAGCGGCGCGCAGGTCGGAGATCAGGAACGCGTTCCGGAGTGGGAATCGGTGCGGGAAATCGAAGGGCGCATCGCCAGGGCCGAAGCCGAGGTCCTGAAGGGCATGACGCTGTCGGATCTGGCGACGAGACGGTCGGCGGAGAAGGTGGCGGCGCCCATCGGCGCTAGCCGCTAGCCAGTCCTACTCCGCCTCGTAGGTATGCAGGGTGAAGTTGCCTTCTTCCCAGGTGGCGTAGGAGTACTGCTCGATCCAGTCGCCGAGAGCGACCATGGTTCCCTGCTCGGTCGTGCATTGCAGTGGAAAATGATAATGGCCGGTAACCACCGCCGCGAAGCCTTCGGCAAAACGCTCGCGGGCGTGGGCGAGGAGCAGCGCTTCCGGGATCCAGCGCTGTTGGTCGGCGTTATGCCCGTGGCTGCTGCGGTTGCTGCTCCAGCGGCCGATGGCCCAGGTCCAATCGGGGGGGAGCAGCTTGATCAAGCCTTTTGTCGGTGCGCTGCGCAGGAAGCGGCGCAGCAGACGATATCCGGCATCGTCCGGATTGGCCAGGTCGCCGTGGGCGATAAAGACTTTTTTCCCATCCAGATCGACGGCGCCGCCGTCGGGCAGAATGCGGCAGCCGAGGACATCGCCAAAGTAAGGGCCGAGATTGAAATCGTGATTGCCCTCCACGTAAACCAGCTCGGCGCCGCTGGCGCGCAGTCGGCGCAGGCAGTCGAGCAGGGGAACGCAGGCGGAAAAGACGACATGCCGGTAGCCGACCCAGAAATCGAAGATATCCCCGAGCAGGTAAAGGGTGCGGATTTGCCCGCGCTGTTCATCGAGAAAGCGCAGCATGCGGCGGTAATTGGCGTCCGCGGGGTCGCGCAGGTGGGCATCGGCGAGGAAGATGTCTTTCATGGTGCGCACTATACGGCTTTCGCCAGCCCGGTTCAAGGGGCAGTACGGGCGGGGAAGCACGGCCGGTCTCATGGGAGACGAAAAATTAATCTTCGGTGTTGCGCCATGGGGAATTTCGAGTAGAATTGTCCGATATTCATTATGAAAAGGAGTTTCGAATGTCCATTCGCGAACAGATCGACACCTTTCTCGCCGCTCCGGCCTTCGGCGTCGTCGGCGCTTCCTCGCGCCGTGAAAAATACGGCAACAAGGTGCTGCGCTGCTATCTGCAGAACGGCAAGCAGGCGGTGCCGGTGAATCCCGTCGAGAAAGAGATCGAGGGGATTCCCTGCGTCGCCAATGTCAGCGAACTGCCGGCCGAGGTGGCCAGCATCTCCGTCATCACCCCGCCGCAGGTCACCGAAAAGGTCGTCGAGCAGGCCATCGGCAAGGGGATCCGCAATATCTGGATGCAGCCCGGAGCGGAAAGCCCGACGGCGGTGGCCCGATGCCGGGAGAACGGCATCAATGTCATCGCCGACGGCAGCTGTCTGCTGGTGGTGCTCGGCTACGGCGATCATTGATGGCGTCGCAAAAATTCACCAACTGCGGCGTTGCTGCAATCTACATAAGTACGCCTCATTGTTCGACAATTGCGCGCCTTGCATTTGACGCTTTTGGCTTAGCCATCCACCATGTTGCTTTTTGCGAAAGCATCAATCAATGATTTGGAGGCAAGACCGCGACGCATTCCCTGAAATTAACTCCCGGCCCAAGGCCGTCATAAGCACACCATCCACAAGGAGGAACCCATGATCCAACTGCCCGATCTGCCGTACCCGAAAAACGCCCTCGAGCCGCACATCAGCGCCAAAACCCTTGAGTTTCACCATGACAAGCACCATGCCGCCTACGTCAACAAGGCCAACGAACTGCTCAAGGGGACCGATCTGGAAGGCCAGGCGATCGAGACGATCATCAAAAAAACCGCGGGCGACAGCAGCAAGGCCGCCATTTTCAACAACGTGGCCCAGGTCTGGAACCATACCTTCTACTGGCACTGTCTGCAGGCGGGGGGCGGCGGCAAGCCGACCGGCAAGATCGCCGAGCGGATCAACGCCGATTTCGGCAGCTTCGACAAGTTCGTCGCGGAGTTCAAGGCCGCCGGCGTCGGTCAGTTTGGCAGCGGCTGGGTTTGGCTGGTGGACAACGGCGGCAAGCTGGAAATCATGAAAACGCCCAACGGCGAAAATCCCCTGCACCACAACAAAAAACCGCTGCTCACCGCCGATGTCTGGGAGCACGCCTATTATCTCGATTACCAGAACCGGCGCCCCGACTATCTGAGCACCTTTGTCGATAAGCTGATCAACTGGGACTTTGTCGCCCAGAATCTCGGCTGATTTTTTTGCCTGCCCGCCGGCCGTCGCTTCGGCGACGGCCGGCGGCATTTGCGGTTGGCCATCGCGGCGATGCCGCATCCATGGAGGGGGAAATGCTTTGCCGGTCACTTCTTTTTATCGGTCTTTTGCTCTCGATTTCCGTTCCCGCGCCTGCCGCAACCACGCTCCCATCCTGTTCCGAATATTCCGCCGCCACCATTCAGGCGCGCCTGGAACAGCTCGCCGCCGAAATCCGCCACCACGACCGCCTTTACTACCGGGAACTGCGTCCAGAGATTTCCGATGCTGCGTATGACCGGCTCTTTGCCGAGTTGGTGCGTCTGGAAGACTGCTTTCCGGCGCTTGCCACCGCCGATTCGCCGACCCGCCAGATCGGCGGCGGCCCGGCGGCTACGGCGCAGGTGGCGCATGAGGAGCCGATGCTCAGTCTGGAATCGGCCGCCGACGACAGCAAGATTGCGGCCCTGTTGCGGCGCATCGAGACAGCGGGGGAAGTTGTCGACCTGCTGGTGCAGCCAAAGGTGGACGGTCTGCCGGTGGAACTGGTTTATCAGGCGGGGCGACTGTTTTCGGCGGCGACCCGGGGGGACGGCGCGGCCGGCGAGAACGTGACCGAGCGGATGCGCCAGGTCACCGGAATTCCCGCGCGGCTCGTCGGCGACTATCCGGCCCGGTTGGTTGTGCGCGGGGAGATCTACGCCGATCTGCGGTTGCTGGCGGCCGCTCCGCCGCAGACGGACTATGCCACCCCGCGGCATCTGGCCGCCGCCACCCTGCGGGCGCAAACTCCCGACCGACGGGCTTTGGCGGCCCTGCGCTTCTTTCCTTTCGCCCTGGTGGCGGCGGAGCCGGAGAGCGCCGGCACCTCCGACCGGCAGGCGCTGGCGCAATTGGCCGGCTGGGGCTTGCCGGTCGATTTCACCCATACCCGGACGGCTTCGACCCTTGCCAAGGTGCGCGCCGTCCGTCGCGCGTATCTTCTCGGACGCGATCGCCAGCCCTTTGCCATGGATGGTGTTGTCGTCAAGGTGGACGCTCTTTCCCTGCGGCGCCGGCTGGGGGAGGGCGGCCGGGCGCCGCGCTGGGCCGCAGCCTGGAAATTTCCCCCGGCGAGCGCGCGGACCCGCATTCTGGCCATCGACTGGCGGACCGGCCGCACCGGTCGCCGCACCCCGGTGGCCGACGTTGCGCCGGTGCTGCTCGGGGGCGTAAACGTCGGCCGGGTGTCGCTGCACAGCGCCGCCGAGGTGGCCCGTTTTGGCGTGCGCGTCGGCGACGAGGTGGTGATCGCCCTGGCTGGCGATGCCGTGCCGCAATTGCTGGCGGTGGTGGGGAACGATCCCGTCAACGACGAGCCCCCGGCGTCGCCGTCCGAGGCGGCGGCGGTGACCGCCTGTCTGCAGGATTCGCCCGACTGTCGTGAGCAGTTTCTGGCCCGCGCCGTCCATTTCGTCTCGAAAACGGGGCTCAATGTCGCCGGTCTCGGCCGGGGCCGCTTGCGCCTGCTGATCGAGGCCGGGTTGGTAACGGACCTGCCCGGCATTTTTCTTTTAACCGAGGAGCAAATCTCTGCGGCGCCGGGCTTCGGCGCCCGGTCGGCCCAGCGGCTGGCCGCCGCCCTTGCCGCCGCGGCGCGGCCGGAGCGCGAGCGTCTGCTGAGCGCCCTCGGCATTCCCGGTGTCGGGCCGGTTGCGGCGAGGCGTCTCGGAGAACGCTTTCCCGTCGGCGACGCCCTGTTCGCCGCCACGGCCGACGAACTGGCGGCCGACGGCCAGATCGGCCGGCGTGCGGCGGAGAATTTCAGCGCTTTTTTCGCCGCTCCGGCGGGCCGGAAGCTGCTTCGGCAGTTGCACGATCTGGGGATGCTGCGGTAAGCGGTCGCGGCCATTTGCGGCTTGCAATGACGGCCCGTTGCCCATAAACTTGCGCAATCGCCAACGCCGGTTTTAATCCCCCTTTCTTTGCAGGAGTGCTATGGCCGACGGCCAGTTTTTTATCGTCGGGCTCGGCAGAATCGGTCTGTCGCTGATCCGGAATCTCTCCCGGGACATCGGACTGGTCTGCATCGACGCCAATGCCGAGGCGTTGACACTCGCCAAGCAGGCGCGCGGCGAGGACCTCCAGACGATTCTCGGCGACGCCACCAGCCGGCTTGTTCTCGAAGAGGCCGGCATCGGCCGTGACGATACCGTCATCGTCGCCACCGCCAGCGAAAAGGTCAACATCGAGGTGGCGCGCATCCTCAAGGAACACTTTGAAATCCGCCGCACCATCGCCGTCGGTATCACCCAGAAGGGCATGGAAACGCTGGAAGATCTGGGGGTGGAGGTCGAGAGTATTTTTGCCGGCGTCGCCACCGGCCTGCGCAATCGACTGGAGCAGAAGATCAAGGCGGTGCAGGGGATCGGTCTCGGCAAGAACGAGATTCTCGAAGTCGAAGTCCACCACAACTCCCGTTTTGCCAACAAGCCGCTTTCCTCTCTCAATCCGAAGAGCTGGCGCATCGGCATCGTCTACCGGGACGGCAACATCCTGGTGCCGCGCGGCGACACCGTGCTCAGGGCCAAGGATCGCGTCATCATCATGGGCGATCCCAAGGTTCTGAAGACGGTGACCGATCTGCTGACCTTCCGTTTCACCCATTTTCCCCTCGAATACGGCGATACCCTGACCGCCTTCTTCACCGGCGCCGAGGACGAGAGCTACCTGCGCGAGATTGCCTATCTGCTGGAAGTCTTCCCCCTCGAAAAGGCGGTCTTTCTGCTGCCGCACAAGGACACCGCCCTGGAGGAGCAACTGCGGGATTTCGGCGCCAGGACCAGTCTGCGCGAATGCAGCATCGTCACCGAGGTCGCCGGTCGGCCGCTGGAGGCCTTTCAGTCCCTGGTGCGGCAAATGGGTCGCCGCACCAGCCTGGCGATCCTCCCCGGAAGTCTGGCCGAGCAGAATTTCTTCTCCTTTCTGGGCCGGCATTATCGCAAGGAGATGCTGCTCGACCTGTCCGAACTGCTCGGCTGCCCCATCGTTCTGGCCCGCGGCACCTTTCCCTACCGCAAGGTTGCCGTTCCCTGCCTCAGCGAAGATGGGTTGCAGCATGCCATGGAAACAACCCTGGAGATGTCGGCTTCCACCCGGTATCAGATCGAGGCTTTCTTCGTCACGCTCTCCCGCTACATCTCCTCCGAAGAGGAGATGCGGGCTTATACCGATATGAAAAGAATCATCGCCGACATGGGATTGATCTATAAAACATACATTCCGACCCGCGAACTGAAGGGCAACCCGGTCCACGCCGTCACCAGGGAGCTGCGCGAGTGCAACCTGCTGGTGACCGAACTCGGCGGCTGGCGGCGCGGCTCCCCCCTCGCCGCCTGGCTGCGGCCGGATGTCGGTTGGGAGACCACCTGGCGGGCGCCGACATCCTGTCTGCTGATCCCGGCGATGGAATTGATCGTCTAGCCGTGGCGTTCATGGGTGAACAGCATTTTTCCCTGTTTCTGGTTATTTTTGGCGCCGCCGTCGTCCCCTTTCTTGCCCGGCGTTTGCGCATCCCCTCCGCGGCGCTGGAGATTGTCTACGGCGCCCTGTTGTTCAATCTTCTTCTCAAGGGACGGCCCGACTGGTTCGACCTGCTGCGCGAGATCGGTTTCGTCTACCTGATGTTCATCGCCGGCATGGAACTCGATCTCGGCGCCATCCAGCGCAGCGGCAAAACCTTCTGGTATGTACTGGTTTCCCTGCTCTCCTTCACCGTGACGCCGCTGATTTTCGTCGCCTTCGGCCAACCCTTTTTCCTCGGGGTGGCGGTGGCGATGATCTCCGCAGGCATTGTCATTCCGGTCCTCAAAGAGCTGGAATTGATTCGCACGCCCTTGGGGCGGGATATCGTCGGCGTCGCCCTCACCGGCGAGCTGCTGTCGATCCTGGCGCTCACGCTCATCGACGCCTATGAAAAGCATGGCCTGACCTGGTATGCCGGCCTGGAGCTGCTCAAGCTCACCCTCCTCTTCATGCTCGCCCTTTTCGTCCTCAAGCTGCTGTACCTGCTCGCCTGGTGGAACCCGGAGCGGGTCGAAAAGGTCATGGAAAGCGAGGACCCGGTGGAGGAGGGCATCCGCGCCGTCGTCACCGTCGCCTTCTCCGGCGGACTGCTCGCCGCCGCCGCCGGCGCCGAGCCGATCCTCGGCTCCTTTCTCGCCGGCGTCGTTTTTGGCCATGTGTTCAAGAGCAAGGGGCGTTTCGAGGAGAAGATCAATGCTCTCGGCTTCGGCTTCCTGATCCCTTTTTTCTTCATCGGCGTCGGCTCGCAGCTCGACCTCTCCCTGCTCACCCAGCCGGAGACCCTGCTCATGGCCCTTTTTCTCACCGCCATGGTGCTGGTCAGCAATCTCTTCCCCCTGCTTCTCGCCCGTCCGCTGCGCCTTTCCCTGCGCGAGGCCGCCGCCATGTCCATCCTGTTGTCGGCGCCGCTGTCGATGATCGTCGTTGCCGGCACCCTCGGAGAGCGGATGGGCGTCATCTCCTCGGAAACGGCCGGCGCTCTCATCCTCACCGCCCTTCTCGCCAGCATCCTTTACCCGACGCTCTTTCGCCCCCTCGGCCGAAAAATCCTGCCCACCCCCCAGGTCTGACCCGCCGCGGCCAAACTCCGCTGCGAAGGCGCACGCGAAGCGGGGGGGATTTTCATGTTCCCGATCTTCAGGGGTTGGCGACCGCGCCGGCGTCTTTTTTCCTGCTCCCCGAAAATTAAATTTGTCTTCGATCAGCTTGATACAGCAGGGCGATCTTGTAGGATCTCCTTTGACGACCGGACAGCCGGACCAGAGAGAGCGTATCGATGCCGAAGACCAACGCACCAAGCCCGCCGGCCGCAGCGGAAATGCCGGTGATCTTTATCCGGCCCCGTTCCGGCTGGCGTCTGATCGACTGGCGGGAAATGCGCGAGTACCGGGATCTGTTCTTTTTCCTTATCTGGCGCGGCGTCAAGGTGCGCTGTGCGCAGAGCGCCATCGGCATCGGCTGGGCGGTGATTCAGCCGCTGGCGACCATGGTCGTTTTCACCCTGGTTTTCGGCCGGCTGGTGGGCGTGGAGTCCGACGGCGCGCCGTACTCCGTTTTCGCCTTTGTCGCCCTCGTGCCTTGGACCTACTTCTCCAACGCCCTGACCGAGGCCACCTCCAGTCTCAGCGCCAACGCGCACCTCATCAGCAAGATCTATTTTTTCCGCGCATGATCGCGCGGCGACCACCTATCTGCGGGCGGGAGAGCCGCGCCCCGGTCGCCGGCAACGTGCGAACTGCTGGCCAAGCTGGTCGTTCCGCAGCGCCTGCACCCGATTTTCTCCACCGGCAGGCGAATCGTCCGGCGAATTGCCGGTGCCGGGAGCGGGTGAAGGGCGTCAGGGCCGTGCCCCCCTGGACAGCCTTCGAAGCGGCGGAAATGCGGCCAATCTTCTTTGGCAGCGGATCGCCTGCCGCAGCGAAGACCACCGGGGCCGCCGGCCAGCCCTTTGCCGGGATTCCGCCAGCTGCAAAAACCGGCTGCCGGCATCCGCCCCGATGGCGCGGGCGGCGGCGGGGCCGACGATATTGATGCTTTGGCTCGCTTTGAACCGTTCCAGTTGGGACAACACCTCCCCGGCGGTCCTTGCCAGCCAGCAGCCCGCCAGCGGCCAGGAATAGATGACATAGCGGTAGCGGGCGAGAGCTTCGAGGACCATCCGCGGCAAGCCGTCATGCTCAGTCACGCGCAGCAATACCCCAATCCGCGGCCACACCGTTTCCATTTCCTCGACCCAGCCGACACTTTGGACATTTTGGTAATGCGCCAGCGCATGGGAATCGTCGCTGACGACGATGAATTCCAGGTCGGGATTCGCCTCGATCGCCGCGATGAGCACCTCTTCGCCATAAAAAGCTTTCCGCCCCTCGGGCAGATAAGTCAGCACCGAAAGCGGCAGGGAAGGGGGCGGAACGGTATCGATTGCGGCCAGGTCGCAAATGGAAGGGACATGTTCCGCATGAATGCCGATGCCGCCCAGTTCGCTCACCAGGTGGGCGGCCACCGCGATGTTTAGATCGACGGCCCGGTCCAGCTCCCGCGCGGCGCTCGCCGCTTCCGGCGAGCGCAGGCAGTTGTAGACATCCGAACCGACCCACCAGCGGATGACGCAACAGCCGAAGAGCCCGGCCAGGTGCAGCTGACGCTGAAAATGGATGTCGTCGCTCTGGTAGCGGACGAAAATGACCGCGTCGTTGCGCCGGACCAGTCGCAGCCAACGGGGGGTGCTGGTCCACTCCGCTCCCATGGAAAAACCGGCATCCACCCCCAACCGCGTGAGTTCGGCGGCAAGGGTGCGCGAAGGCGCCGAGCGCGCCGGCTCTTCTCCCACCAGAAGCACTCGCTTCAGTTGCCTCCCCTCTGCTTCTCCCTTTCGTATTCGGATCGCTCTGCCTTTCCCTGGTGTGGCGCTTACCATCTGAATTAACAAGAAAATACGAAATTTCAACAGGAAGGGTGCGGAGGTGTCGGCGGGGAGTTTGCGGGCGGGGAGGCGAAGGTGAAAGGCCGCCGTAACTGTCGGAAGGAGAGGCGGCTTGGATTGCCATTGGGCGGAGCGCGACGCTGATCCAGCGAACCGATCCTGCGCGCCGTGGATTGTTGGCGGGCGAATTTAGAACGACGGTACGCCGCGTCCCTCTACATCGACTGCGGGATTGATGATGCCGGCGCCACTGCGGTTAAAATCGGAATTCGGCAAGAAGGCCCGAAGGATATCCGTATTTGTGGACCGTCAGATGCCTTTGGCCACCAGTACGTCGCAGGGCGGATTGCTGAGAATGTCCTGGGCCGTTCCCCCGAGCTTGTACGGCAGCAGAGTGGTCCGGCTGTGCGTCCCGATGGCGATCAACTCCGCATTGATGTTCTTGGCTTCGCGCATCAGGCAGGAGAAGGCGGCCCCCTGGACGACTCGGGGATGGAATCTCTCCGGGGCGATACCGGATTTTTTCAGTCTGCTGCGGCTTTCCTTGATGAATTTTTCCATCTCGTTATTTTCGCATTGCACTATCACATCGCCGGCAAACCGTTCGATCTTAGCGCCGATATCGGTTTCCGGAATATCATACGAGTGCACCAGGTGAAAACTGCCCTTTGACGCCACTTCCAGGGCGACATGAAACGCCTGCTTCGAACCGGCCGAAAAATCCGTGCCGACCAGGATGCTCCCGTAATCCCCCTGCGGCTTGTTCCTGACCATCAGGACCGGCTTTATCCCCTTGCGAATGACCCTTTCGATGGTTGTTCCGGCAAACATGTCGCGCACGCTGGCCTTGCCGTGCATCCCCATCACGATCAGGCCGGCCTTGACCTTTTCCGCGTACTGGACGATTTCGAGATAAACTTCTCGTCCGTCGATGACCTTCACGGTCGGTTTCAGATTTTGCAGTTCGCCGTATCCTTGCAGGTACTCCCGCAGGATGACTTCAGCACCCCGCCTGAGGGTGTCTGCCGGTTTTTTCGCCAAGGAAAAGGATTTTTCAGGGGAGACGTGCAGAATGTGCAGCTTGGCCGAGAGTGTCGTCGCCAGGTTGATCGCTCGTTCGAGCGCCCGATCGGTTTCCGGTGCGATATCGGTCGCCAAGAGAATGCTCTTCATTTTCTCCTCCAGTCATCAGCGGTATGATTGTCGAATTTAAGCAGACGGCGTCATTTCCTGAATGATTTCTGTACTTAGCAGTGTGCAGCCTTGGCGGAAATATGTCAAAGCTTATTTGCCCTGCGTCATTATGGGGAAAGAATCGTGCCGGCTGCCCGATGGACCGACTTTGTCCCCCAGCCCCGATTGGGAAGCGATCGCATCGAACCGCTTGCTCATATTTCACAATTGTAATTACAATACACGCTTCTTTCCTTTTCGCAGGAGACCCAGATGAAGAATCCTATTGCGCAATTCCGCGGGTTGAAGCTGCGGAATAAAGCTGTTGTCTTGCTTGGCAGCGCCTTTCTCTTTTACATCCTCTTCGGCTTTCTGGCCGCTCCTCTGATTCTCAAAACAGTCCTTGAAAAGAAAATTCCGCAGCTTCTCAACCGCCAGGTCAGCATCGGCAAGGTCCGTCTCAACCCCTTTGCCCTGTCGGCAACCGTCGAGGAATTCCGCCTTGCCGACAGCGAAGGGACAGGGGAGTTTGTTTCTTTCGATCGGCTGTACGTCAATGTGGAAAGCCTCTCGATCTTCAAAAAAGCGCTCATTGTTCGCTCGATTTCCCTGAGCGGACCGACCCTCGATATCAGCCGCCTGGATGATCAGACCTACAGTTTCTCCGATCTGCTGGCGGAGCAGGGATCGGTCGAGCCGGAGCAGGAGGAGAGCGGCAAGGCGCTTTTTTCCATCAACAATATAGAAATCGCCGGCGGGACGATCCGTTACCGGGATATCCCCAAAAACGCTGACCATCTAATCGCCGATCTCACCCTGGCGATCCCCGCGATCTCCAGCCTGCCGAGCAACATCGAGAGTGAGGTTCAGCCGGTTTTTTCGGCGGTGATCAACGGGACGCCGATCTCCCTGGATGGGGGGAGCAAATTGTTCGCCGAATCGCGGGTCACGGAGCTGAAACTCAAGATGTCCGGGATAAACATCCCGGAATATCTGCCCTATATCCCCAACCCCACCCGTTTGCGCCTCAAGTCGGCTCTGCTCGATATCGATACCCGGCTCACCTATCGGCTCCTCGCCGACCAGACCTCGCGGCTCTCCCTGATCGGGACCGTTACTCTGCGCGCGCTGGAGGTGACCGACGATGCGGGACACAGCTACCTGAGACTTCCGTCGGTCACCGCCGTTCTGGCTGATTCCGACCTGCTGGCCAAGGAAATCCGCCTGACGGAGGTCAGCTTCGAAGCCCCGCAGATGGAGGTGTCCCGTCTTGCCGGCGGGGAAATCCTCCCCTTCGACCTGCTCGCCCGTGCCGATAGCGCCCCCGCAGTGGAGGCGGTGCAAACAGAGGAAACGGAGGCGCCCGCCACCGATCCGCTCAGGATGACCATCGACCGCTTCCACCTCAGCAATGGGGAAGTCACCTTCCGCGACGGGGGGCTGAAGAAGCCGGCGACTGTGCGAATCGCCGGGATCGATCTGCGGGCGGAAGATCTCTCGACCATCTCCGGAACCACCGGCGCCATCGGTTTTTCCCTGGGTGTGAACAAGAGCGGCCGTCTCAGTGGAAACGGCGCCTTGGTCCTCGACCCCCTGGCGCTGAAAACCACCGTGTCGGTCGAGTCCCTGAACCTGCCGGATTTCCAGCCCTACGTCGCCGAATATGCCAGGATCATTCTGGCCGGCGGCACCTTTGCCCTGCAGGGAGAGTTGGAGCTCAGGCCTGACGAGGCGGGGGTTCCGGGGCCTTTCTTCGCCGGCGAGTGCTCGCTTGCCGGCCTGGATACCAGGGACAGCATGAACGGTGACGACCTGCTGAAGTGGAAGATGCTTCAAGTCAGCCAAATCGTCTATTCCGGCAGCCCGGATGAGCTTTCGATCGGAGAGATCCGCCTGGAAGCCCCTTATGTCGGGGTGCTGATCAACGAGGATGGCACGCCGAATTTTTCCACCCTCGCCGAACCCGTCCCGAAAAAGGATGAACCGGCGGGGGCCGCCCCTGGGGCGGGAGCCGAATCCCCCGCCGAGCGGAAGATAACCATCGGCAAAGTTGCCATCCACAAGGGCAAAGTCCAGTTTCTCGACCGCAGCATCAAGCCGAGCTACGGCGTCAGCCTCGACCAGGTGAACGGCAGGCTTGCCGGGCTCTCCTCGCAACCGGGCAAACTGGGGACAGTCAAACTCGACGCGCGGCTGGACCGGCAGGCGCCGCTGATTATCTCCGGCGAGATCAACCCGCTGATCAGTGAGCCGTATGTCGATCTCACCGTCGATTTCAAGGATTTCAACCTAAGCCCCCTCTCCCCCTATTCCGGCAGGCACCTCGGCAACAAGATCGAAAAAGGGAAGCTGAATTTCGACTTGCACTATCAAATAAGAGGGAACCTGCTGGAGAGCAGCAACAAGGTTTTTCTCGACCAATTCACCCTGGGTGAGGGCGTAGAGAGCCCCGATGCCACCTCCCTGCCGGTCGGCCTGGCCATTGCGCTCCTTAAAAATCGCCAGGGGGAGATATTCCTCGACATTCCGGTCAGAGGCGACCTGAACGACCCCGAGTTCAGCGTCGGCGGCGTGGTGATCCAGGTCCTGGTCAACCTGATCTCGAAGGCGGCGACCTCCCCGTTTTCACTCCTCGGCAGCCTGATACCCGAGGGGAACGACCTGCAGCATGTTGTCTTTGCGCCGGGCCTGGCCGAACTGACGGCGAAGGAAACGGAAAAGCTGGCTCTGGTGGCCAACGTTCTCCACGAGCGGCCCGGATTGCGGATGGATATTTCCGGACACGCCGATCCCCGGCTCGACAGTCTGGCGCTGAGCAGAAGCCGTCTGCTGCAACTCGTCAAGCTGGAAAAACTCCGGGAAACGGGTGGGCGCAAGGGGGCGGTAGCCGACCATCAGAGTATCGTCGTCAGTGATAAGGAATACCCGGGATACTTGGAAAGGGTTTACAGAAAGGCGCTCAAGGCCGCGCCGGAGGGGGAAACCCCGGCGCTCCTTCCGGCCGGAGCAGACAATGAGGCCGCGGCAGTGGCGCAGATGGAAAACTATCTTCTGCGCGGCCTCCCGATCGCGGAGGAGGAATTGAGATTGCTGGCTCTCACGCGGGCGAACGCCATCCTTTCCAATCTGGTCGACGCGGGAAAAATCGAGGCGGGCCGTCTCTTCGTCATTGAGCCGCAATTGGCCGCTTCCGGGAGCGGAGAAGAATCGGACGGGATGGCGATGACGGAACTGTTAATCAAATAAAAGCCCCGAGCCGCCGGACGGAGAGCTGAAGCAGGCAACGGCCGTGGCCTGCCTGCTTCGGCCCTCCAGGTACGGGCGGGAAGGGGAGGTGCTCGCAACTCCTTTCCCCCGCTCATGAGCCGCCCGGCAACACGATCGAACTCTCCGCCTTCTTCCGTTTCAGATCATCGGTGATCAGTGCTTCCGCCGTGGGCAGATCCTCCTCGGCGACATGCACCTGCTTCGCTCCGATCTCTTTCTCCGGCTCTTCCGCCAGGAAATACTCCACCCCGCCATCGTGCAGAAGCCGCTCCACGCGAGCGAGGTCGTTTTCGTCCTTCGGATCGTAGAATAAGACCATAATCTCACCTCCTCGGTGACAACTTTATCATCAAATCAGGCGAGGGCATCCACCCGAAGGCCGCGCGACAAGGCGAAGGCGTAGCCATCGGTAGGCGCCATTCGGTTTGGACATCGAAGGCTCTCTTTTCCTTTATCCACGGGGGAAACACCGAATCTCCTGTGTAGTCGTTCCATCCCCCTCAGCTCTCCCCCAGACCCGACCATGATCTTTTCAGGACCACTTCTCAGCAGCTGATCTAACTCATCGACAAAGCCCTCTTAAAACTGCCCTTATATGCTGGGGTGGATGCCCCCAACGCCAAGCCTCGCCATCCATCCCCATGTCTGAAATTGTCTGAAACTAAAAACAAAAAGGGGTTAGCGAAAACTCGCTAACCCCTTGATTTTTGGTCGGGGCGAGAGGATTTGAACCTCCGACCCCCTGCTCCCGAAGCAGGTGCGCTACCAGGCTGCGCTACGCCCCGACGTGACTTCCATCTGTAAACAGGCCGCAACAAATACCATGAAGGAAATGGAAAAGCAAGAGGCTTTTCCAGCAAAAAGATGCCTGCCCGGAATCAGGGGCGAGATATTCGCCAGGCCCTGAGCACCGTGGGCTGTGGGCAATTCACCTGGAAGCCAGTAGGAAATCTCTGTTAACAATGAAAGGTTGTTGCCGAGAGCGGATGCCCCGGAGGGGCCCACTGTCGCGACGGCTACATTTTATTTCTGCAAAATCCGCTGGAATTTCGCTTTATGGAACAGTATTATGCCTCCCCTTTCAGCGACGACGATTGCGGCGCGCCTCGGCAGGTCGTCGAGGCGTCCTGGGCCGGGCTGAAGTGTAAAAACGTGGGTCCTGCTTCGTCGGCATGTGAGCTGGCAACGCCTTTCCATTGGCGATTTTCTCTGGCGCCAGGGGGCGGCCGACGACCGTCTGGGGCTCATTGTCCACGGGCGTCTTCAATTGATGGTCGAAACGGTCCCCGGCCGGGCCGGCCTCTGATCCTTGGCCTCTTCGGCCCCGGCGCTTTAGTCGGGGATCCTTTTTTCCCCGCCGGTTCCCGCGCCTTTTTGCTTTGCCAAGGGGGGATCGGCGATTTTTATCGATTCCTGTGGCCCTTCGAGGTTAAGCTCTCCTTGCGGCGGCGATCGCCCTTTGGATAAAGGGGTGCAGTGCCTTGCCCATTTCTGATATATTGAACATCACCCGGTCGATGTTTCGCCGGGAAATTCCGCATCCGGAGACGTTATGGACGAAGAATACGAAGAATATCTCCAGGAGGAGGAAGAGGAAGACACCCTCGAACTGGCCCAGATGGCCTTGGACCGCGGCGACAACGCCGCCGCCCTCGATCTGACCGAGGAATATCTGGAAATCTATCCCCTCGATGTGGAGGCCCTGAATATCTGCGCCGTCGCCGCCACCAATCTGGGGGATGAGCAAAAAGCGCTGGCCCTTTACCAGAAAGCGCTGCGCCTTGATCCGAAGAACGGCGCCCTGCATCACAACTATGGCGTTCTGCTGGAGCGGATCAAGGATTTCGGCGAGGCGCTGGTGCACTTTCGCCGCTCCCTCGATCTGCAGCCGGATTTTCCCGAAGCCTATATCAATATGGGCAACACCCTCGATGAACTCGGGCGCACCGAAGAGGCGCTGGCGATGTACGACCAGGCGCTGCGGCGCATGCCGGATGCCTCCGACGCCTTCTACAACAAGGGTTATGCGCTAAACCGCCTGGGGCGGTTCGCCGAGGCGCTGGAGAATTTCGATCAGGCCCTGGCCATGTCGCCCGCCGATGCCGCCAGTCTGAACGGCCGCGCTTTCGCTCTCTCCGGGTTGGGGCGCGAAGAGGAAGCGATCGAGACTTATGCCAAAGCCATTGCCAAAGACCCGCGGGCCGCTTCCTACCGGTTCAACCGGGGGTTGTCCCTCAGCCGTCTCGGGCGGGAGGAGGAGGCTTTACGGGATTTCGATGCGGCAATCGAGCGGGATCCGGATTTTTACGAGGTTTTCATCGAGAAAATCAATCTGTTGATTGAGTTGGAGCGCTACGACCAGGTCCGGCCGTTGCTGGAGGAGGTTGCCCGGATCGATCCGGACAGCCCGGAGCCGCACTTCTATCGCGGCCTGCTTCTGGAACGGGAAGGCGATCTGCCCGGCGCTCTGGTCGCCCTGGAAGAGAGCCTGCGCCTCGATCCCGAGTCGATCTACACCCTCAACAACAAGGGGAATCTGCTCATCGACTTGGGTCGTCTGGATGAGGCCCTCGCCTGTTTCGACGCCATTCTTGAACGGACCAGTCGCTACCCGCTGGCGCATTACAATCGCGCCTGCGCCTTTGCCCGCAAAGGGAAGGTGCAGGAGGCGGTGCGCGCCCTGTCCAAGGCTTCCGCCCAGGAGCCGCATTTTCTCGATGACGCCCGCAGTGATTCCGATTTCGACCTTATACGGGAAAAACCTGCTTTTCTGCGTTTGGTCGGGGATAAAAAAGCAGGATGACGATAACGGTTGCGCGATGTGAAATAGTCCTGCCGGTTGGCGGGATGAGCTGTCAGAAGTGCGTGCGCAAGGTCACCGATCTGCTGACCGGTCTGGATGGCGTGGATCAAGCCCGGGTCTCCCTCGAACAGGAGGAGGCCCGGATTTTTTACGATCCGGCCTTGTCGGGGCCGACGGACATGGAGGCGGTGCTGGTCAAGGCCGGGTTTCACGTCGCGCCGAAGGACGCTTCCCCGCCGCCGGAAATCGCCGCTACCCCGCTGCCATCTCCGGAACGGGCCGGGGAGACGGAGCGGTTGAGCTTCGCCATCCGCGGCATGCACTGCGCCAACTGCGCCGGCAGTATCGAGAAGAAGCTGCGCTCCCTCGCCGGCGTGCAGTCGGTCAGGGTCAGCTACGCTGGCGAATCGGGCTCCGTCGCCTTCCATCCGGGGCAAAGCGGTCGCGAGGAGATTTTTCAGGCGGTGCGCGACGTCGGCTACCAGCCGCTGCCGGCGGTCGGCGCCGAAGACCTGGAGAAAGAGGCGCGCCTGGAGCGCAACTGGCTGATTTACGCCGCCGTGCTGACCGCGCCGATCATGCCGCTGATGTGGTGGCATCCCTTCGGGGCGGCGACCATGTGGGTCATGGCCGCCCTGGCGACGTTGGTGCAGTTCTCCGCCGGCCTGATCTTTTATCGTGGCGCCTGGACCTCGCTGAAGAACGCTTCGACGAACATGGACGTGCTGGTGGCGATGGGCATCAGCGCCGCCTATTTCTATTCGGTTTTTGCCGCCTTCGGCTGGTTCGGGGCGGAGGGCGAGGTTTTTTTCGAAACCGGAGCGATGCTGATCGTCTTTATCCGCTTCGGCAAGTGGCTCGAAGCGCGCGCCAAGGGGAAGGCGGGGCAGGCCCTGCGCGCCCTGTTGCGGCTGCAGCCGGACGAGGCGGTTGTCCAGTGCGCCGAAGGGGAAAAGAAAATTGCCGCCGCCGCTGTGCGGGTGGATGACCGAGTTGTCGTGCGGGCGGGAGAAAAATTTCCGATAGACGGCGTTGTCGAGGAGGGGGCGTCGGCGGTGGACGAGTCGATGCTCACCGGCGAGTCGGCGCCGGTGGCCAAGGAGCCGGGCTCGGAGGTTGCCGGCGGCACCATCAATCTCAGCGGCCGTCTGCTGGTGCGCGCCACCCGCGTCGGCGAAGAAACGGCGCTGGCGCAGATCGCCCGCCTGATCGCCGAAGCGCAGGCGGATAAGGCGCCGATCCAGCGTATGGCCGACACCGTCTCCAACTATTTCGTGCCGGCGGTGGTCAGCATCGCCCTTCTCACCTTTTTCATCTGGCGTTACGCGGCCGGGGCCGAATTCCTGTTCGCCTTCAAACTGGCGATCGCCGTTCTGGTCATCGCCTGTCCGTGCGCCCTCGGGTTGGCTACCCCAACGGCCATCATGGTCGGCAGCTCGGTGGGTCTTTCCGCCGGCATCCTTTTCAAGAGGGCGACGGTGCTGGAGAACATCTCCCGCCTCGATGTGCTGCTCTTCGATAAAACCGGCACCCTGACCCAGGGCAAGTTCGCCGTCACCGATCTGGTCACCATGGCCGGCGTGACGAGACAGGATCTGCTGACGAGCGCGGTGGCGGCCGAAGCGGCCAGCAGTCATCCGCTGGCTTGGGCGGTGGTGCAATCGGCCAACCAGGAGGGGGTGACGATTCCCGCCGTCGCGGCGGTTCGGGAGCATGGCGGTCACGGCCTGGTGTGCACCCTCGATGGTGCGCGCCTGGTGGTCGGCAACGAACGGTTGCTGCGGGAGGAGAAAGTGGATCCGCAGCCGCTGCGGGAGCGCGCGGAGGCGCTGGCGGCGGAAGGCAAATCGCTCATTCACGTCGCCCGCGACGGCAGCCTGCTGGGGCTGATCGCCCTGGCCGACACCCTGAAGCCCGAAGCCGCCGCAACCATCGGCGAGCTCAAGAAGCTCAGGATAACGACGGCGCTGATCACCGGCGACCGGCGGACGGTGGCCGAAGCGGTCGGCAGGCAATTGGCCATCGACCTGATCGAGGCGGAAGTCCTGCCGGAAGAAAAGGAAAAAGTGGTTCGCCGCTACCAGGAGCAGGGCCGTTTCGTCGGCATGGTCGGCGACGGCATCAACGACGCCCCAGCCCTCGCCCGCGCCGATATCGGCATCGCCATCGGCAGCGGCACAGATGTGGCCAAGGAGACCGGGGACATCGTGCTGATCAAGGGCGATATCCGCGACGTCGAGCGGGGCATCCGCCTCGGCCGGCGGACCCTGACCAAGATCAAGCAGAACCTCTTCTGGGCCTTTTTTTACAACATCGTCGGCATCCCCGTCGCCGCCGGTGTGTTCTATCCGGTCTTCGGCCTGATTCTGCGCCCCGAATTCGCCGGGCTGGCGATGGCCTTTTCCAGCGTTTCGGTGGTGACCAACAGCCTGCTGCTGAACCGGCTGCGGAAGAGATTGTAGGGCCGGCGCCCGACCGGGCAGGTGCCGCCTGCCCCTATTGAGGGATCGGAAATGCGGGTCGAGCAGAGGATTCTCGTCGGCGTTATTGGCGCCGGTCGCGCCACGCCCGGGGGGTATGCGCGGGCGCGCGAGGTTGGGCGTTTAATCGCCGAGCGCGGAGCGGCGGTCGTCTGCGGCGGTCTGGGCGGCATCATGGAGGCGGTCTGTCGCGGCTGCGCCGAGGCGGGCGGCACGGCGGTGGGCATTCTCCCCGGCGGCGAGGCCTCGGCGGCCAATCGCTACGTGGGGCTCGCCATCCCGACCAATTTGGGGCATGCCCGCAACGTGGTCATCGCCCACAGCGCCAGCGTACTCATCGCCATCGAAGGGGAATACGGTACGCTTTCGGAAATGGCCATCGGCCTGAAAATCGGCCGGCCGGTCATTGCCCTGGGAGCCTGGCCGGCTATCCCCGGCGTATTTTATGCCGAATCGCCGATAGAGGCGGTGGCTTTGGCTTTTGCCAAAATTGGAGAGTAGGATGAAACCTGCATTGATATTACATGGGGAAGTCTTCCCGCCGGAGGTGTGGCATGCCGCTTGATCTGACCCGCTCGCAGGAATTTTGCAGTTCCTTCATCGAGTGGATGCGGGGCAAGGGGCGGGTGCTGATCGTTGCCCACGACAACCCGGACCCCGATTCGCTGGCCTCGGCGATGGCCCTTAAGCACCTCATTCTCAAAACCACCGGTCAGGCGGTGACCGTCGGCTTCGGCGGCATCATCGGCCGCGGCGAGAACCGGGCGATGGTGCGCGAACTGGAAATCGACATCGTGCCGATGGAGAACCTCGATCTCGACCAGTTCGGAGTTGTGTGTATGGTCGACACCCAACCGGGAACGGGGAACAACTCCTATCCGCTGGACAAGCCGGTGCATCTGGTGATCGATCACCACCCGCCGCGGGACCCGGACTGCTGTCGCTGGGTCGATATCCGCCCCGAATACGGCGCCTGCGCCACGATCCTTTTCGAATACCTGCAGGTGCAGCAGGTCACCTTCGGCACCAAGCTGGCGACCATTCTGTTTTACGCCATCAAATCGGAGACCCAGGACCTCGGCCGGGAAGGGGTGAAAGCCGACCGCGAAGCTTACCTGCAACTGGTGCAGCTGTCGAATGCGCGCATTCTCTTCAATATCACCCATCCCAAGGTGCCGCGGGAATATTTCTCCTCCTACAACAAAGCGATTGAGAATTCGCGCACCTATGACGACGTTCTGGTTTTCAATCTCTATCTTATCGATAATCCCGACATCGTCGCCGAAATGGCCGATTTTCTGCTGCGCATGGAGGGGATCGAGATTGTCCTCGGCATGGGCAATTTCCACGATTCGGAAGTTTTATCGCTGCGCACCCGGACGCACGAAATCATGGCCGGGGACATGATCCGCAAAGTTGTCGACGGCCTCGGAACGGCCGGCGGGCATCACACCACCGCCGGCGGTCAGATTCGGCCGCTGCGCGGCGAACCGGCCCTGCAGCGCGAGCTTGAGGCCGTTCTCACCCGACGTCTGCTGGAATTCCTCGGCCACAAACCGAAGCGGGGCAGGAAGCTGATTTAGACCTGAAACCGCCCCTTTCCGCACCTCCGCCGTGGTTGACAGCGCGCGCGGAAGCGGAGTATAAAAGGTCGGCTCCGGCGGCCGCTTGCTGCCGGAGCCGATATGCCTCTTGCCGGAAAGATCCCTGCCCTTGCGTTTTCTTCTGTCTATCCTCTGTTGTTTTTTTCTGCTCGCCACGCCTGCCGTCGCCGCCGTCGAAATCGCCCGCAGCGGGCAGCCGCGGGTGACCATCGGCGATGTTTATCTGCGCGACGGAATTCCCTATCTCTCCATCGACGAGGTGCTCGCCGCTCTGCAGCTTGAAGGGAGATGGGACTCCGTGGAGCATGTTTATCGGATAAAAACGCCACGGGGCACGGCGATTATTTCCCCCGGCAGCCACTTTTTGCGCCTGGGGGACATCTATCAGCCCCTTCCCGATCTGCCCCGCTTCATCGACAACCGTTTGCGGGTGCCCGAAGATTTTGTTCGCAGCCGGATTCCGCAGCTACTCGGCGAAGCGATCTATTACCGCAACCTGAAACCGGCGAGTGTGTCCGCCGACCAGGAAGAAAGTCCCCTCGATCGCCTCTTCGCCTTCGTGACGCGAAAACAACGGGTGAACCGCAACGAGCCGATCCTGCGGGGCATTGCCCTCGACCCGGGACATGGCGGCACCGATGCCGGTTGTATCGGCAGCGGCGGAAATATGGAAAAGCGCGTGGCGCTCGATGTTTCCCGCCGGCTGGAGAAGTTGCTGAAGATGCGTCTCGGCATTCCGGTTTATCTCAGCCGGGACGGCGACTACACCCTCGATTTGCGGCAGCGGCTGGCGCCGGCCGGCCGGCCCGATGCCGACGCTCTGGTGCTGCTGCACGCGCAGGCGTCCCTCAGCCCGGCGGTGCACGGCGCCACCCTGATCATCCGCCCCCGCGAGGAGCAGCAGGGCGGCTCCCTCGAAACCGGCGAAGGCGGCAGCATTCGCCTGGCCCGCCAACTGGTGCAGGCGCTGCGCGACGCCGGACTGGTGGTGAACGGCATCGTCCGCGCGCCGCTGCCGAGCCTTGGGCGCGGCAACCTGCCGAGCGTGCTGGTCGAACTCGGGTATTTGTCCAACAGCGAGGACAGTGCTCTGCTCGGCGAACAGGCCGGCCAGGAGCGCCTCGCCGAAGCCCTTTACGCCGGCATTCAGAAGTTTGCCGAAGAAGAAAAGAAGGAGGCCCGCCAGTGAACGATAATGGTCTGCGCGCCGGTGGCCGTTCTCCGGGCCAATTGCGAGAAATTGTCTTCGAACGAAAATTCACCCGCTATGCCGAGGGCTCGGTCCTTGTCTCTTTCGGGGATACCCGGGTGTTGTGCAACGTCAGCGTGGAAGAAGGGGTTCCGGGGTTCATGCGCGGTCAGGGCCGGGGCTGGATCACTGCCGAGTACGCGATGCTCCCCCGCGCCACCCATTCGCGCTCGGCGCGGGAGTCGACTCGCGGCAAGGTCGGCGGGCGCACCCACGAAATCCAGCGTCTGATCGGCCGCTCCCTGCGGGCGGTGGTCGATCTGCAGGCGCTTGGCGAACGGACCTTGCAGATCGACTGCGATGTCCTGCAGGCGGACGGCGGCACCCGCACCGCCGCCATCACCGGCGCCTACGTCGCGCTGGTCGATGCCTTGCGCGACTTGCAGGCGAAGGGGCGGATCGGCGTTTGGCCGGTGCGCGAAAGCGTGGCGGCGGTCAGCGTCGGCATCGTCGACGGGACGCCGGTGCTCGATCTTGAATACACCGAAGACTGTCGCGCCGAAGTCGACATGAATTTCGTCGTTACCGGTTCCGACCGTTTTGTCGAGGTGCAGGGAACGGCCGAAGCCGAACCCTTTACCGTCGCCGAGCTCGATGCCATGCGCGATCTGGCCCTCGATGGATGCCGGCAACTGGCGGCCCTGCAGAAAGAAGCCTTGGCAAAATGAGCCGGGAATTGCTGGTGGCGACCCGCAATCAGGGCAAATTGCGCGAGATCCGGACGCTGCTTGCCGAAAGCGGCATCCAGGTGCTCAGCCTGGCCGATTTTTCCGAATTGCCAGAGGTGACGGAAGACGGCGCCACCTTTGCCGAAAACGCCCGCAAGAAAGCCGAAACGATTGCCCGCCGCAGCGGACGGCTGACCCTCGCCGACGATTCCGGCCTGCTGGTAGCCACCCTGGACGGCGCGCCGGGGGTGCATTCGGCCCGCTACGCCGGCCCCGACGCCGACGATGCCGCCAACAATCGCAAGCTGCTGGCGGCGCTGCACAATATCCCCGCTGCGCGTCGGCAAGCCGCCTTCGTTTGCGTTATGGCCCTTTGTTCCCCGCAGGGGGCGTGCCGCTTTTACGAAGGGCGGCTCGAAGGGGCTATTGTCGATGCGCCGCGCGGCGCCGGCGGTTTCGGCTACGATCCCCTCTTTTTCATCGCTGGCCAGGGAAAAACCCTGGCAGAACTGCCCGCGGAAATCAAAAATCGCATCAGCCACCGCGGTCAGGCCCTGCGCCAGGCGCTTGCCGAGTTGAAAAGCGGCGTTTAGCCAGCAGCTGTCATCGGTCAGCTGATAAAGCAAAACCGACCGCGCCTTCCCCCCATCCAACCTTTCGCCTTCGCTTCCCCTGCCGCATTTGACAGAAGGTTATATCCTGTTCTAATGGATTTGAATTTTCGCGGGAGGATACGTCTATGCGCAAGGAATTCCTGTACCTCGTGATCGGATTGTGGGTGTTGACCGGTTTCGGTTGCGCCGCCAGAATCGCGCCGGAGGACCGTGTTCAACTGACCAATGCGGTGGAGGCGAGCCGAAGCGCCGCGCTTTGGGCGCAAAAGGCCGAAGCTGCCGCCCAACGTTCCGAACAGGCGGCTGTGCAGGCGGTTCAGGCCGCGCAGCGCGCCGAGGCGATTGCCAACCGGCCCGATGTTGCCAGAGGCGCGATCGACGGCGACGTTCAGCGGGCCGAAGCGGCGGCCGAGCGGGCCGAGGCGGCGGCGCAGGCGGCGCAGAAGGCCTTCGAAATGAGCCTGCGCAAGTGAGGATCGCCCCGGAATCGGGGCTTTTCTTTTGCCCGGCAGCCTTGGCGTCAGCGAGACTGGGCCTGTTTGCTTTCATGGCGCTGCTGCTGTTTTTGCTGCCGGCCTGCGGCGCACCGCTGCCGGCGGCCTCCCCCTGCTGGATCCAGGTGTTCGCCGAACCCGGCTTCAGCCCCGCCGCCGATCACGATATCTTCTTTGGTCCGGCGGAGTGGACCGATTTGCGCCACCTGCCGCAGGCGCGGCGGGCGGACTGGGGCGGCGGCGTGCAGAGTCTGCTCAGCGGCCCGGCGGCCACCGTGGTTCTGTGGCCGCAACCCGATTTCAGCGGCCCGGCAATGAAAATACAGCCAGGCGAAGCTGTGGACTGCGTGCGCCGGCTGGGCATTGGCAACATCCATTCTCTGGTCATCGCCTGCGCGGAATAACGGTCTCCAGCCGAAAACCGGCCGGGCTCAATCCTCCAGTAGAAGGGGGACGGGGACGCCTCTGGCCTCCCGCAGCACGCGCATCAGGGTGGAATAGTGCAGCGGCCCCCTCCAGCCGAGCAGCTGTTTCTGCCGCAACACCTCCCGCAGCGGATCGGCAATTTGGCCGAGGTGGTCGGCATGCACCTCCAGCAGCAGCTGATTCCCCCGCCTTGCCATCTTGATCGGCTGATAGAGAATGCGGACGGGAGTGCCGATCTTCACCCGCGCAAACAGATCCCGGATATCGTCGGGATACAGACGGATGCAGCCGTGACTTACCCGCCGCCCAACCCCCAGGGGCTGGTTGGTGCCGTGAATGCCGTAGCCGCGCGCAGACAGTTGCAGCCAATACTCCCCAAGAGGATTTTCCGGGCCGGGGGGCACCACTGGCGGCAACTCGGGTCTTTCCCGGCGAATGGAAAGGGGCACCGTCCAGGCGGGGCGCTCGGCCTTGGCGGTAATAGCAAAGTCTCCCTCAGGCGTGTTCCAGCCCTCGCTGCCGATGCCGATGGGATAGACCCGAAACATGTGCCGTCCCTTCGCCCGCCATAAATAATAGAGCCGGTATTCGGCAAGATTGATGGTTATTCCCGGCTGGATCCCCACCGGCAGAGTGGTCGCTGTGGGCAGGGTGACGATGGCGCCGGCAGGGGGCAGCCAAGGATCGAGATGCGGATTGGCGGCGGCCAGATTCTGAAAGCCGACCCCTTTGCGCAGCGCCAGTTCCATCAGGGTTTCCGGCGGCTCGATTCTCGTCGATCCCATCTCGCCGATGACTGCGGTGGGTGCGGGAGACACGACCATCGTCGGCCGGTCGCCATGGACGGCTTCGGGCGCAGAAAGCAGAAAAAAGATGAGGGCGAAGGCACGAATATTCATTCGGCGGTTTCGCAACGGCGAGGATTTTGTAAAATAAGATGAGTGCTGAAGAAGCATACCGTAAAAGGAGAAATCGGCATGCGGGTGGGCGTCAAACGTATATATGCAGCGCCGGCGGCGGAGGACGGCTATCGGGTGCTGGTCGATCGTATCTGGCCACGGGGGGTGCGGAAAGAGGCGGCGGCCATCGATGCGTGGCTGAAAGAACTGGCGCCAAGCACCGAGCTGCGCCGCTGGTTCGCCCACGAAGCGAGTCGCTGGCCCGAATTCTGCCGCCGTTATCGCGCCGAACTCGATGCGCGGCAGGATCTTGTGCGTGGATTGCTGGCCAAAGCGAACGAGGGCGCCCTCACCCTGCTCTTTGCCGCCCGGGACGAAGAGCACAATAATGCGGTGGCGCTCCGGCAGTATCTTCTGGAGCGGGAGAGAGGCTGAGCGGCTACCTCCCGTCTGGCCGGGCCGACAGGCAGTCGGCGCGCCAGCAGCAGGCGGTTTGCGGGCAGTCGAAGCGTCCGGCCGAAGCGTAGCAGTCGAAATTTCCCTCGCCGCGTTGGATGGCGCGGATCAGATCCCCTTTTTTCATCCGCGAAACGTTAGTTAAACCGAACTCTTTCGCCTTGCTGCGAATTTCCGACATGTCCATCTGACGGCTCCTTTCATGGCGTGGATCTTTACCTGGCCCCAGGTTGGAGAACAGCATAGTCGAGAATTTGTAAAAGCTCAACAGCGCCCGCCGATTGCCGGTGAGCGGGGGAATTTTCAATGAGCGACCGCCTGATGTAAAATGTCGTATCGCCTTATGGAAATTAAATTAAATGCGCGAGCGCTGTGCCAACCCAATATTCGATTCAAGCCGCCTTCTGCTGGTAACCGTTTGCTCCGCGTTTTTCCTGCTTTGCTCTCCTTTCGCCCTCGTCCGGGCGGCAACGCCGGTGACGGTGGACATCCAGGGCGTGCGCGCAGAGATGCTGGAGAACGTTGAGGCGGCTTTGCGGGTTCCGGAGGCCCTGGCGCGGGAGGGAAAAGTGGATAGCCGCTGGCTGGCCCGCTTTCGTCGGCAGATCCCGGAAAAGGTGCGTCAGGCGCTGGCGCCTTTTGGTTATTTCCAGCCCGACATCGAAACGGACCTGGAAAACCCCGCGCCGGACGAATATCGGCTGCTGGTGCGCATCAACCCGGGCGCGCCGGTGCGGGTCGAAAAAATCAATGTCGTCCTCACCGGTCCGGGGGCGGAGCAGCCGGCCCTGCAAGATTTATTGGCGGCATTTCCTCTGCAAAAGGGGGATGTTCTGCGCCAGAGTCTCTATGACCAGACCAAGGGGGCGCTCAAAGCGCGCGCTCTGGATCTCGGTTATCTGGACGCCGATTTCACCGCCCATGCGATCCGCGTCAACCGCGTGCAGGGAACGGCCGCCATCGACCTGGCTCTGGACACCGGGCCGCGCTTCCATTTCGGCGCGATCGATATTGCCGGGGGGGAGAACTATCCCCGGCGCTTTTTGCGCCGCTACCTCGCCTTTGCCCCGGACGATGTCTTCTCTTTCGCCAAGCTCGGCCAGACCCAGCTGAATTTCCTCGACTCCGATCGCTTCCAGGGGGTGGTCGTCACGCCCCGGGAAGAAGAAGCGGTTGATCACCGGGTGCCGGTCACTATTTTGCTGACCCCGTCGCTGCCCAAGCGTCTGCGGCCGGGTATCGGCTACGCCACCGACACCGGCGCCCGCTTCACGCTGCGCTACAAGGATGTCAACGCTTTCCAACTCGGCCATGAAATCGTGGCCGACCTGCTCATTGCCGAGGCTCAGCAGTCCATCGGCGCCGGGTACATCGTCCCCAGCCGAAAGAATATCGACAGCCTGACCGCTTTCCGGGTCGGCTATGACGACGAGGATGTCGACACCTACGAAAGCCGGACCTATTTTGCCGAAGTGGAACGTCGGCGCTCCTTCGGCGGTGGCAAGCTGGGGTCGGTCTATCTGCGCGTATTGCAGGAGAGTTACACCGTCGGCAAGGACAGTTCCGATTCTTCCTTTCTGGTTTTGCCGGGCCTGCGCTACAGTCGCCGTGGCTACGGCAGTTCGGCGCGGCCGGAAAAAGGTTATTTCTACAGCCTGGAGACCCGCGGGACGCATCAGGCCCTCGGCTCCGACACCGGCCTGCTGCAGCTTGTCGGCGCGGCGAATCAACTCTTTTCTTTGCCGGGCCGGTTTTCGTTTTTCGTCAGGGGGCAGGCCGGCTGGACCATCCAGAGCGAACCGCTGAGGGATATTCCGCCTTCCCTGCGTTTTTTTGCCGGCGGCGACAAGAGCGTGCGCGGCTATGCCTACGAGTCACTCGGTCCGGAGAATGAGGATGGGGATGTGATCGGCGGCAAAAACCTGCTGGTCGGCAGCGTCGAACTGGAACGGGCGCTCTGGGACGACTGGGGGGTGGCCGCCTTTTACGATGCGGGGAACGCCTTCAACGATTTCGGCGACATCACCTTTCACCAGGGCGCCGGTTTGGGCGTCCGCTGGTATACCCCGGTGGGGCCGGTTAAAATCGATGTGGCCCGGCAGGTCGGCGCGCCCGATCCCTCCTTTTGCCTGCATATCAGTATCGGATTCGGCTGGTGAGAAAGCTCTGGCGTTATCTGCTCTTCGCGATCGTCCTCGCTGTTGTTTTCCTGGCGGCGGGAATCGGCTGGTTTTTCTGGACGCCCGCCGGCGCGCAATTTCTCCTGGCCGCCGTCTCGCGGTTTTCCCCTCTGCACATTCAGGCGCAAAGCCTGAGCGGTCGACTGGCCGACGAGGTGCTGCTGCGGGACGCCGTGGTGCGCTGGCCGCGCGGCGCGGCGACGGTGGATGCGGCGCGGCTGCGCTGGCATCCCGCCGCCTTGCTGCGTGGAAGGATCGCCGTCGAGGAGCTTGCATTGACCGGGGTCGAGGCGCGGATCGCCGCCGCCGAGCCGAGCGCCGGCGAAAAGGAAAAAGCCCCCCCGGACTTCGCCTTCCCCGAGCCCGGCGCCTTCGCCCGTTGGCTGCAAGTCGCCGTCGAACATCTGCAAGCGGACGCTATCGTCCTGCACCCGGTGGCAGGAGAGCCGCTGCTGGGCGAGCGCCTGCGCGCCGGCGTGTCCTGGCGGCAGGGCGTTCTGCGCATCGATGATTTGGCCTTTGCCGGTTCCCCCGGCCGCCTGGACGGGGCGGCGGCCGCCGATTTCGTCGCGCCGGCGCTGAACCTCGATTTTCAGGCGCAGCCGGCCGCCGCCGTGGCCGGCATGGAGAAGATTTCGGTGCGGCTGCAGTTGCAACCGGCCGCCGGCGCGCGGCGTCTGGCCGGTCCCCTGCAAGCCACCGTGCTGGCCGACGGGCGCGAACGTCTGCGGCTGCAAGCCGAGGTGGACTGGAGTCCCGAGAGCCTCGCTTTGGCGGCGTTGCAACTGACCCGTCCCGACGGCGCGGGGGAGATTGCCGGGGAGGCGATGCTGGCGGCGGCGGAAGGCTGGCCTTTCTCCTTCTCGTTGCGGTTAGCCGGAGTCGATCTTTGGCCGGAAACCGGCGTCCGCACCGACCTGCATGGCGAGGTGCGGGCCGAGGGGCGCCTGGAGGATTACCAGGGGCGATTCGTGCTGGCCAATCGGGGGGGCGGATGGCAGCGGGGACGGTTGGCGAGCGACTTCTTCGGCAGCCTGACCGGGATCACCCTCCCCGAGTTGCAGGGCGAATTTCTCGCCGGGCGACTGACCGGTAAATTCGATGCCGGCTGGCGGGAGGCCTGGCAGCTGCGGGCCGAACTCGCCGGCAGCGAACTTCAGACGAAGGCCATCGCCGCCGATTGGCCCGGCCGAGTCAACTTCGATCTGGAGGTGGGCGCCGCGGGGGGCGAGGACATCCCGGTCACCGCCGCCATCAATGGCAAACTGCGCGACAGCACCCTGCGCGGCCGCAATTTGACCGGCGCCGTCGAGGCGCGACTGCGGGGCGAGGATCTGCATATCGAAGAGTTGGCGCTGCACGGCGAGGGTTTCGCGGTGACCGCCGGCGGGCGGCTGCGGGAGAGGATCGATTTTCGCGCCGAAATCCCCCGGCTGGCCGGACTCGTCCCCGGCGCGCAAGGCAGTCTGCGCGCCGCCGGCTGGGCGCGCTGGCGCGACGCGCACCTGAGCGGCGAACTCGACGCCAGCGGCGAAGCGCTCGCGCTGCGGGAGATGCGGCTGCATCGCCTGACGCTCAAGGCGCGGCACGCCAAAGAAGGCGCGCCGTTTACCGTGGCCGCCGACCTGTGGGGGGCAGCCTGGAGCGATTACCGGTTGGCCACCGCCGCCGTGCAGGCCGAAGGGTCGGCCGAGGAGCATCGCCTGCGGCTGCGCGCCACCGGTCCCGATGTGCAACTCGAAGCGTCGGCGCGCGGCCGTTACGCCGCTGCCGCATGGCAAGGGCGGCTACTGGCCCTGAAGACCGGCGGCGATCTTTTCGGCGTCTGGCGCCTGGCCGAACCGGTCGCCCTGGAGGTCTCCGCCGTGCGGCTCAAAACCGCCCCCCTGCGCCTGAACGGCCCGGGCGAGGAGTTTCTCGCCGCGCGCGCCGATCTGGCCCTGTCGCCGCTTCTCGGCGTTGTCGCGGGGGAGTGGCGGCAACTGAACCTGGCCCGGGCCAATCCCTGGCTGCCCGATACGACCCTGTCCGGCCGCAGTTCCGGGGCGGCGCGCTTCGAAATGCTGCCGGAAAACCGTATCGAGCTCAAGGGACAACTGGAAATCGCCGGCCTCGTCGAACGCGCCGGGGAGCGGCTGCCGCTGCGGCGGGCGACCAGCCAATTCGTCTGGGGCGCCAAAGGGCTGCAAGCCGAGATTGAGGCCGATCTGGCGGCGATGGGGACGCTTGCGGCGGCGGTGCACTCTTCCCGGCCGGCCACCCTGGAGTGGCCCGAAGAGGGCGACTTCACCGCCCAATGGCGGCTGGACGACCTGGCGGGGTTGTCCCCCTGGCTGCCCGAGGTGGCGCTGACCGGGAACAGCTCGGGGGAGGTGGCCGGCGGCTGGCAACAGGAGCGCCTGCGGATCAACGGTCAAGCGGGCATGGCCGGCAAGGTGGTCTGGAAGGAACAGACTCTCGATATCCGTCGGTTGCAGACCGATTTCGCCTGGGATGCGGAGGGTGTGCGGGCCGACTGGACGCTCGATTTGGCAGGCGGGCGGGGCGGCCTGAGCGCCAACATCGCCGCCGCCGCGCCGGCCCGCCTCGAAATGCCGGAGCGGGGAAGTCTGCGCGCCGAGTGGCGCGGCCTCGACCTGGCCCTGCTGCGCCCCTGGCTGCCCGAGGATTTTTTGCTGGAGGGCCAGTTGGGCGGGCAGCTGAATGGCGAATGGCTCCCCGGCCAGCGCCTGCAGATGAGTGGAAGGGCGGAAATAGCAGAAGGCGAGCTGCAATGGGAGCAGTACGAAGGGGTGATTGCTGCCGCCCTGCGGCAAGCACGGGTCAACTGGACCTGGCAGGATGAATCCTTTCAGGGCGACCTGCTGCTCGCCCTGGAAAACTACGGCCGGGCCGAAGGGCGTTTTCGTTTGCCGCTTGCCGCCCGCTGGCCCACCGGCATCGAGGCCGACGGGCCGGTGTGGGCTCGTCTGCAAGGCGATTTGCAGGAGGAGGGCCTGTTGAACGCCATTCTGCCGGGCGTGGTGCAGGAGAGCCGGGGGCGACTGGCCCTCGACCTGCGTCTGGACGGGACTTGGGACCAGCCCGATTTCGGCGGCGAGGCGCATCTGCGCGATGCCGCCGCCTACCTGCCGACCGCCGGCATCCGGGTCGAGGACATCCAGGTGAAGGCGCAGCTTGCCGGGCAGCAAATCCGCATCGACTCCTTCCAGATGCGCTCCGGCCCCGGCGTCGTGGCAGGGGAGGGGAGCGTGTCCCTGGATCAATGGCGGCTGGCCGGATATGAGCTGCGGCTGCGCGGCAAGGAGTTTCGCGCCATCTACCTGCCGGAGCTGCGGATGCAGATCAGCCCCGATCTCCAGGTGGCGGGAACGACGCAGAAGCTGACGGTCCGTGGCGAGATTCACATCCCCTCGCTGCTGGTCAGCGGCCGCGAAACCGACGCGCCGATCCGGCAAAGTCCGGACATCGTCTTCGTCGATGCGGCGGCGGAAGAGGAAAAAGAGGAAGGTGAAAAAAAAGAGCTGCCGCTGGCCCTCGATGTGCGGGTGCGCATCGTTCTCGGCGAGCACGTGCTGATCGATACCGAAGGGGTGGATGCCCGGTTGGCGGGGGCGCTGGTGCTGAACATGACCGGTCTCGATCCGCAGCAGATGACCGCCCAGGGGGAAATCAAGGTGGCGCAGGGCAAATACGCCACCTACGGCGTCTCCCTCGACATCACCCGCGGCAATATCCTGTTTGCCGGCGGGCCGGTGGATCGCCCGACCCTCGACATCCAGGCGACGCGCACCGTCGGCGAGGTTCAGGCCGGCGTCAAGGTCAGCGGCACCCCGCGCGCGCCGAAGGTCGAACTCTACTCCGAGCCGGCGATGCCCGATACCGACGTGCTCTCCTACATCGTTCTCGGCCGTCCCCTCGGCGGTGAAGGCGGCGGCGACGCCGGTCTGCTGATGCTTGCCGCCAACACCCTGCTGTCCAAGGGAGAATCGGCGGTTCTTCAGGATCGCCTGCGGCGCACCTTCGGCCTCGACGTGCTGGAGATCGAGGCCGGCGACGACGAAGGCGAGGGCTCGCAGATCACCATCGGCAAGTACCTCAATCCCGATCTGTACATCAGTTTCGGCCAGTCCCTCTTCGCCAACAGCAACGAGGTGCGCATGCGCTACAACCTGAGCGAAAACTGGCAGCTCGAATCGTCGGTGGGCGGGGAGAAGAGCGCGGTGGATCTGTACTACAAGATCGAATTCAGGTAGGCGAGCGTTCCGCAGGCTTTCGGCTTGCCCGGTGCCGACATCCTTTGACGCCGCTTTGGTAAAAGGCGCCATCGCGGCAGGAGCTGCCGCCGCTCTCGTGCCTTGAGTGCCGAATTGTGAGAAAAATCCCCCCGGGAATGACCCAAGCCTGATCCACTCCCCCCCTAGCGGAGCAATGAACGCACCGCCGCTTCCATTTCTCCGGGGCGGATTCCCACCGCGTCGACCAGCCCGCCCCAGGTCGTCAGGCTCCCCTTTACCTCGGCGAAAATTTCGGCGCCTGGCCGGTCGAGGCGCCGCGCGAGGAGCAGGGCGAGGATGATTTCCCCGGTATCCGCCCCCTTCTTCCGAAATCCTTGCAAATCCGCCGGCGAGACCCGAAGGGTGGCGCTGAGCGTCTCGTCGGCGGCGGCAACGGCCAAGGTCTGGTCCGTGCCGCGGGTGGTCAGCGCACGACCGAACAGGGCGCCAGTCCGCTCAGGGCCGATTCCGCGCGCCGTTACCGTCGACAGCCAGGAACCGGCCTGCCGGCGCGCCTCGAACCATTCGGCCGCCGGCGTGCCGGTTTTCTCCGCCAGATAATAGGCGACCCAGAGGTCCTCGCCGGCGGTGCCGGACATGCGCAGGCGGACGATCTCCTTCTTGCTCCGGCCGTAGGCGACGGCGAGAAAGGAGTTGCGGGTGGTGGCGAGCAGGTACGGTTCCACCTTGTGCGGTTCGGCGGGATCGAAGCTGCGGTCCTGGAAACAGTGGCAGGAGATTGCCGGGGCGCTCAAGGCCGGGGAGGCGAGGGCGAGCAGGAGGAAAACCAGAAACGGGACGCCGACCGCTGGGCGCCGCAGCCGTGTGCATTCTCGGGTCTCGTGCAGCAACTCGGACATGTCAATCTCCAGGAATGGGGGAATCGCAATGGCGGCAGCATAGCGAAAATAAAACTTTCCTCCTTGACGTTGGTCAAAGCAGGCAGTTGCCTGTCTATCCAAAAGGGATGGCGGATTGCCGGCCTCGCTCCCCGGCGGCCGCAGCGCCCGGTTTTCAGCCGTTGATTTTCTTCAGTAGCCAGGCCATGTTTTCGCCGAGGACGCGCATCGTCTGCATCCCTTCCTCGTCCTTCTCCACTTCGCCGATCTCCCGGCCGATCCCGATGTTCCAGTAGCTGGAGCCGGGTACGATCATCTGGTTGATAAGAAAGAAGTGGTTCAGTGAATCGAAGGCGTGGATGGCGCCGCCGCGACGCACGGCGATGACCGCCGCGCCGACCTTGCGCCGCAGCAGGTCGCCGCTGGCGCGGGTGGTCATGCCGGCGCGGTCGACCAGCGCCTTGATCTCGGTGGTGACGTCGGCGAAGTAGGTGGGGGAGGCGAGAAGAATGCCGTCGGCCTCGATCATTTTGCCGATGCAGTCGTTGATGCAGTCATCCTTGATCGCGCAGGAGCCGTCCTTGGTCTGCCAACAGCGGCCGCAGGCGATGCAACCGCGCAACCGCTCGCCGGCAAGCTGCACCAGTTCGGTTTCGATCCCTTCGTTTTCGAGGGCGGCGAAGACTTCCCGCACCAGAATGGCGGTGTTGCCGTCCTTGCGGGCGCTGCCGCTGAACGCCACGACTTTCATGCTACTGCCTCCTTGTGGAAGAGTAAAAAAAATGCCGACAGTCCAAAAATCGCCGCCGGCTCTGTTGCCGGATTCTTTAGCAGCAAAATTCATTTCTGTCCAGAACCACTGACTTGACCGGGCCGTGAACGGTGATAAAAATGGTTCGTAATTGCCCGGGGAAATAAGGAGATGGTGAATAGCATGGCGGAAGAGAAAAAACTCAACGGAGTGGATGTGGCCTATGTGGAGGACACGATCAAGGCCATCGAACAGACGCCCGAACTGGCCAGTTTCAAGTTCCGGGTGAAGAACCGCTGGCTCGATTGCGGCCACAGCCGCGCGATGATCGAGGGCTTTTACGGCGCCAACCAGGAGCATGTGCGCAACGAACCTTTCGTCCTCGATGCCGACGAACCTCCGGTGCTGGCGGGCAAGGACCTCGGTCCGAACCCGGTGGAGTTTCTGTTGCGGGGCCTGGCCGGCTGCATGACCAACACCATGGTTTACCACGCGGCGTTGCGCGGCATCCGGATCGAAGAGCTTGAGGCCGAACTCGAGGGGGACATCGACCTGCGTGGATTTCTCGGTCTTTCCGAGGATGTGCGGCAGGGCTACGAAAATATCCGGATCACCTTCAAAGTGAAAACCGATGCGGAAAATCTCGATCGGCTCAAGGCGCTGAGCAAATTCTCCCCGGTGTACGATACGGTGACCAGGGGGACCAAGGTCGAGACCGTGATCCAGGCCAAGTGAATTCGGGCGCGCGGCCGAAAGGGGCCTCCTGCTGATCCTGTACGGCGCGGCGGTCCGATCCTTCGGCGGCGCAGCCACGAATAAACGAACCCTGGACGGTCGGTTTTCTCATTCGCGACTGGATTTCCACGGCAAATCTGCGATAATCGCCAGTCCATTTCGAACTGCGCGTTGCCGAGAAAGATCGCCATGGAATCCTCCGCCCCCGCCATCCCCGAACGTCTGCGCACCGGCCTGTTCAGCGGTCTGCAGACCTCCTGGAAACTGATCAGATTCGTCGTTCCGATCTATATCGCCGTCGATCTGTTGAAACATACGCCGGTCATCGACGTGCTCGGCGGCTGGTTTTCCCCCCTGATGCGGCTGTTCGGCCTGCCCGGCGAGGCGGCTTTCGCTTTTATCGCCGCCTTTCTGCTCAATCTCTACGCCGCCCTGGCTGTTCTCGCCCCCCTCGATCTCACCCCCTGGCAGCTCACCCAGTGCGGGCTGATGATGGGGATCGCACATAATCTGCTGCTCGAAGGAGCGGTGCTCGGCAGCACCGGAACCCGCGGCGGGCTGCTCAGCGGCTGCCGATTGGCCATTGCCGGCGGCGCCGGATTGCTGCTCGAAGCGGCGCACCGTCTGGGAGGCTTCTGATGGAGATCTTCCTCGCCGCCCTGTGGGGCGCGCTCCTGCTCTCCGGCAAGCTGCTGCTGATCGTCGTCCCCCTGGTGACCTTGTTCGAGGTGCTGCGCTACCTTCCCGTTTTCCGTCGCGCCGGCCGCGCCGTCGATCCGCTCATGCGCGGCATGGGGTTGGACCGGGACGCCGCCGTTCCCCTGTTCACCGGCATCTTTCTCGGCATCGCCTACGGCGCCGGCATCATCATCCGGGTGGCGCAGGAGAAGAAACTGCCCCGCCGCCAGCTCTTTCTCATGGGGCTTTTTCTCGCCACCTGTCATGCGGTGGTCGAAGACACCCTGATCTTCGTCGTCCTCGGCGCCAACGGCTGGATCATGCTCGGAGTGCGCCTCCTTATCGCCGTCGGTCTCACCGCCATTCTCGCCCGCATCTGGCAAAGCTCGCCGCCCGCCGATTCCCAAATCCAGTAATCTTTTTCGGATCTGCAACGACCCCGGATCTCTGGCCTCCCATGAAGGCCGCTTCCCTCTTTCTCCTCTGAAATCGGTCTATGCTTACCCCACGATTTTTGCTAGTGTAAGAACCGCATCTTCATTGAATTGGTTTCGGGGCGAATCCGCACCGAACCCTGCAAGGAGGGCTTGTCATGCAGCAGCCGATGGCCGAAAGCCTTCTCGACCGCATCGAAAAACTCAACGTTCTCGGCATCCTGCTCTCCGCCGAAAAAGATCACGACCGGTTGCTGGAGATGATCCTGGCCGGCGCCCGGGAGATCACCCGGGCCGACGGCGGCACCCTGTATCTGGTGGTCGACAAGCGTGAACTGCGTTTCGAGATCGTCCAGACCGCCTCGCTGGGGATCGCCATGGGCGGCAACAGCGGTCGGCCGGTCACTTTCCCGGCGATTCCCCTGTATGACGCCGGGGGAAACCCCAATCTGCACACCGTGGCCGCCCGCACCGCCCTGGAAAACCGCATCATCAATGTTCCCGATGTCTATGCCACCACCGGCTTCGATTTTTCCGGCACCCGCGCCTTCGATAACCGCTCCGGCTACACCTCCCGCTCCTTCCTGTCGGTGCCGATGTCCGATCACGAGGGGCGCCTGACCGGCGTGCTGCAGCTGATCAACGCCATCGACCCGCTCACCGGCCAGATCGTTCCCTTTTCGGCCGAGGACGAGCGGCTTGTCGCCTCCCTGGCTTCGCAGGCGGCGGTGACGTTGAACCGCAAACGCCTGGTGGAAGGCCTGAAAGAGCTCCTCGACTCGTTGACCCACCTGATCGCCAACGCCATCGATGAAAAATCGCCCTACACCGGTGGCCATTGCCGACGGGTGCCGGTGCTGACGATGCTGCTGGCCGACGCCGTCGACCGCTCGCAGGCGGCAGCCTTTGCAACGACCCACTTCGATGAGAAAAAGCGCTACGAGCTGGAAATGGCGGCCTGGCTGCACGACTGCGGCAAATTGATCACCCCGGAGCACCTCATCGACAAACACACCAAGCTGGAATCGGTCTGGGATCGCATTGAGGCGATCGATTCCCGCATCGAGATTCTTGTCCGTGACGCACGCATCGTTTGTCTGGAGAAGAAACTTGGCGCGGTCGCATGCGGCCAACCGGAGGAGGCGGTCGCCGCGGAGGCGGCCATGGCCGAGCGTTTGCGCTCGCTGGCGGCGGATCGGGAATTTCTGCGCCGCTGCAATCAGGGGCGGGAAACGATGGGCGACGACGATCTGCGGCGGCTGCGCGAACTGGCCGCCGTCCATCTGCATTTTTCCGGCGAAGAAAAGCCGCTGCTGAGCGAAGACGAGCTGCGCTGTCTCTCCATTAGCCGGGGCACTCTCACCGATGCGGAGCGGCAGATCATCGAAGCGCACGCGACCTCGACCATCCGCATGCTCGAAACCCTTCCCTTTCCCGAGGACCTCAAGGGGGTGCCGATCATCGCCGGCGGGCACCACGAAAAAATCGACGGCAGCGGCTATCCCCGCGGCCTGACCGGCGCCCAGCTGTCGTTGCAGGCGCGGATTCTCGCCATCGCCGATATTTTCGAAGCGCTGACCGCCGCCGACCGCCCCTACCGGCGGCCAAACACCCTTACCCAGGCCTTGAAGATCATGGAGCAGATGTGCCGGGACGGCCATCTCGACGCTGACCTGTTCGACCTGTTCATCCGGGAGAAAATTTACCTCGATTATGCGACCGCCTTTCTACGTCCCGAGCAGATAGAAGCCGGTGGACCATTGCTGGCCGCGTCGCCATGATCGTCCTGAACTGCCGGCCGCCGCAGTTGCCGTCACCGGCCATCCCCACCACAGGAGGTAGACCTATGTTGAGCCGTGCCGTTGTTCTCGTCGCTTTTGCCTGTTTGCTTCTGGTCCCTTCCGCCTTCGCCGAACCGGACATGCAGGAAGGGGAATGGGAGATCTCCGTGAAGATGGAAATGCCGGGCATGCCTTTCGCGCTGCCGCCAATCAAGCACCGCACCTGCATCACCAAGGAAAACCTGGTGCCGCAACCGGTGGAGAAGAATCAGGAATGCACGATGACGGAGATGACCAGCAAGGGAAACGTGGTCGCCTGGGTGATGGATTGCAAGACCGAGGAAGGCACGATGCACAGCGAAGGCAAGATCACCTACCAGGGGGACAGCTTCGCCGGCGCCATTGCGTCCACCATGCGCAGTGCCGACGGGGAGGCGCCGATGAACCAGCAGATCAGCGGCCGGCGCCTCGGCCCTTGCAAATAACCCGGCTTTCAGACGAAGATCGGGGCAAATTAAACAATCGTTCAGACAACGAAGCAGCGAAGGAGGCAAGATGAAGTGCCATGCGGTGGATTACCGGATTGTCGGCGACGACATGCAGATGGTTATGGTCGAACTCGATCCGGGGGAGACGGTGGTCGCCGAGGCCGGCGCCATGAACTATATGGAAGAGGGGATCGTCTTCGAGGCGCGCATGGGGGACGGCTCGCAGCCGGACCAAGGGATGCTCGGCAAGCTGTTCAGCGCCGGTAAGCGGGCAATCACCGGCGAATCGCTGTTCATGACCCACTTCACCCATCGCGGCGGCGGCAAGGCGCACGTCGCCTTTGCCGCCCCTTTTCCCGGCAAGATCATACCCCTTGACCTGGGGAAATCGGGGGGCGAGATCCTCTGTCAGAAAGAATCCTTCCTCTGCGCCGCCTGCGGCACCGAGATCGGCATCGCCTTCCAGCGCAAGCTCGGCGTCGGTTTTTTCGGCGGCGAAGGTTTTATTCTGCAGCGGCTGCGGGGTGACGGCATGGTTTTCATTCACGCCTGCGGCACCATCGTCGAGCGGCAGCTGAAAGGGGAGACGCTGCGCGTCGATACCGGTTGTCTGGTCGCCTTCGAACCGACGGTGCAATACGATATCGAGCGCGCCGGCAATCTCAAGAGCATGTTTTTCGGCGGCGAGGGGCTTTTTCTGGCGACTCTGCGCGGCCACGGCAAGGTCTGGTTGCAGAGTCTGCCCTTCAGCCGCCTGGCCGACCGCATCCTGGCCAACGCCCCGCGCCAGGGCGGCGCCTCCACCGGCGAAGGTTCGGTTCTTGGCGGTTTCGGCCGGCTGTTCGAGGACCGCTGAGGCGCGAAGCGGTGGCGGAGGGCGGCGCAAGTAAACAATCGGGTTTCTCTCCCGCCGATTTTCCATTACCCTTCGGCGAAAATCCGTACGGCTATTTTGTTGTTTTCTGGAGTTTTCAACCATGTCGAGTACCTTTGGCTCATTGTTCCGGGTAACCACCTTCGGCGAATCGCACTGCAAGGGGGTCGGCGCCATTGTCGACGGCTGCCCGCCGGGGATGCGGCTGTGTCCGGAAGATATCCAGCAGCAGCTGGACCGGCGGCGGCCGGGACAGAGCAAGATGGCCACCGAACGCCAGGAGGCGGATCAGGTCACCATCCTTTCCGGCGTCGAGTTCGAGCGCACCCTGGGGACGCCGATCGGTCTTCTGGTGGCGAACAAGGATCAGCGTCCCGGCGATTACGGTGAAATGAGCGAGGTCCCCCGCCCTTCGCATGCCGACCTCACCTATCAACTCAAGTACGGCCTGCGCGCCGCCAGCGGCGGCGGTCGCGCCAGCGCCCGCGAAACCATCGGCCGGGTGGCCGCCGGAGCCATCGCCGAGAAATACCTGCGGGAAACCTTCGGCCTCGACATCGTTGCCTGGGTCAGTGCGGTGGGGATGGTCGATGCGCCGCCCATCGACAGCGACACCCTGACCCGGCAACAGGTGGACGCCAACCCGGTGCGCTGCCCCGATGCCGCCGCTGCGGCCGCTATGGAGGAGGAAGTAATGCAGGCGCGCGCCGCCGACGACTCCGTCGGCGGGGTGATATCCTGTGTCTGTCGCCAAGTGCCGGCCGGGCTGGGGGAGCCGGTGTTCGAGAAATTGACGGCGAAACTGGCCCAGGCGATGCTGTCGCTGCCGGCCAGCAAAGGGTTTGAGGTCGGTTCCGGCTTTGCCGGCGCGCGCATGCGCGGGTCGCAGCACAACGATCCGTTCGTGCGCAAGGGCGAACGTCTTGGCACGGTCACCAATTACAGCGGCGGCATTCAGGGCGGAATCAGCAACGGCGAGCCGATCCTGTTCCGGGTGGCTTTCAAGCCGGTGGCGACGATCGGCAAGGCGCAGCGGACGGTCGATATGCACGGCAACGAAGTTGTCCTCGCCGCCAGGGGACGCCACGACCCCTGCGTCGTGCCGCGGGCGGTGCCGATTGTCGAGTCCATGGCCGCCCTGGTTCTCATCGACATGCTTCTACGCCAGCGGGGACGGCGCGGCGCGCCTTGAATCGCTCGCCCGATGCTGGTGCGCGATAGGGCAATCTGCTACAATTTCGGAATTCACATGAAAAACAAAGTTGCGCGTTTCGCAGGTTTTCAAGGACGAAAGGAGAACGCGGTCATGCGGGGATTTCGTTGGTTTTTGCTGGTTATGCTTCTCCCGGCCCTTCTGGCCGGTTGTTCGGGGAAAAATAAATTGGTCGCCGGGGCGCCCGACTGGGTGAACAGTGGCAGCGGCGCCTTCGATGCCGACGATGCCCGGGTGTTCTATGGCGTCGGCGCGGTGACCGGCATCACCAGCCCATCCCTGGCGGTCCAGGCGGCCGACCAGCGGGCGCGGGCCGATATCGCCGGGCAACTGGAAACGTATGTCGCCAACCTGTTCCGCGACTACCAGGCCTCCACCACGGCGACCACGGGCAACCAGACGGTGGAGGAGCAGCACATCGAAGGCAACCTCAAGTCGCTCACTCAGGTGTCGGTGCGCGGCGCCCGGGTGATCGAGCACTGGAGAAATCCGGAAAACAACACAATCTACGCCCTGGCCCGGCTCGACCTCGAAGGGTTCGCGGCGACGCTGGAACAGATGCAGGAAATGGATCCGACGCTGAAAACCTTTGTCCGCAGCAACGCGGAGAAGGCATTCGATGAATTGCGCCAGGAAGAAAAAGGGAGATGATCTGAATGAAGTCTTTGCGAATCCTTAAATTTTTGCTGCCGGCGATTTTACTTTTTCTCACCGCCTGTGGCGGCACCCGGGTCAGCCGCATGGATGTCGGCGAAGTGCGCGATCTTTCCGGCCGCTGGAACGATTCCGATAGCCAGATGGTGGCCGAGGCCATGGTTCAGGACTGCCTCAGCCGCCCGTGGCTGACCGAGTTTGCCCTGCGCACCGGCAAAAAGCCGGATGTCATCGTCGGCGCGGTGCGCAATCGCTCCTCCGAGCACCTCAGCACCGAAACCTTCACCAAGGACCTGGAACGGGCGCTGATCAATTCCGGCCGCGCCAGTTTCGTCGCTTCCGCCGAGGAGCGGCTGGGCGTGCGCGAAGAGCGTCTCGATCAGGATCTCAACGCCGCCCCGGAGACGCGCAAGGCGCCGGGGATGGAAGCGGGCGCCGACTACATGCTCATCGGCGCCGTCAATTCCATTATCGACCGGGAAGGGCGGGAAAAGGTCGTCTATTATCAGGTGAATCTCGAACTTGTCGATATGGCGAATAACCGCAAGGTCTGGATCGGCGACAAGAAGATCAAAAAGTTCGTGGAAAGAACCCGGTTTGGCCTTTGAGCTCTTGTGATCGCCTGTGCCGGTGAAAATAACAACCTCTTTTCTGCGCATTTTTCCGGGACTGCTGGCGGCAGCCCTTTTGGCCACGCTGGCCGGTTGCGCCGGCTATCGGCAGGAACTCGAAAACGGCATCCGGCAAGCCGAGGCCGGACAATTCGACGCCGCGCTGGGTTCCCTGGAAGCCTCGTCCCTGGCCGGCAACGGTCGCAACCGGCTGCTTTACCTGCTGGAAAAGGGGCAATTGCTGCGGCTGAAAGGTGAATACCGGCGCAGCAACGAAATCTTCGAGGAGGCGGATCTGTTGATGGAGGAGCTGTTCACCCGCAGTTTGACTGCCGAGGGTCTCAGCTTTCTTTCCAACGACAACGTCATCCCCTATGTCGGCGAAGATTACGAATCCGCCTACCTCAGCTATTTCAAGGCCCTGAACTATCTGGCCCTCGACGACCTGGAAGGGGCGCGGGTCGAATGCCGGCGGGTGGACGAAAAGCTCAACTACTACAGCGACAGTTACGGCGGCAAAAACGTCTACAAGGAAGACCCCTTCCTGCGGCTCCTCACCGGTCTGATTTACGAAGCCGAAGGGGACAGCAACAACGCCTTTATCGCCTATCGCAAAAGCCTGGAAACCTACCGCGCTTATCGCGGCAAGTACGGGGTGGAGGCGCCGCGCCTGCTTTGGGACCGGCTGCTGACGGCGGCGAAACGGGTCGGCTTTCTGGAGGAATACCGTACGCTGCGCCAGGAGGCGCTGGCCGCCGGCATCGAGCCGGTGGAAGGGGGGCCGGTGGCGGCGATTATCGTCAATACCGGCCTGATTCCGGCCAAACGTGAGGAAGCCGTCGTCTTTCCGAGCGGGAAAGGTTTTCCGGTAAAACTGGCGCTCCCGGCCTTCGCCGAGCGGCGTGCCGCACCTTCGGTCCCGGAGTTGCGGATAAATGGCGAACCCATTGCCAGCACCGAGTGCGCCCAGGATCTGGCGGCGGTGGCCCGGCAGAGTCTGGAGGACAAGAAGGGGCGGGTTCTGGCCAAGATGATTGCCCGCGCCGTGGCCAAGCAACTCGCCGCGCGCCAGGCGGAAAAGGAGTTCGGCCCCCTCGCCGGCTTGACCGCTCAGCTCGGCGCTCTGCTGACGGAGCGGGCGGACCTGCGCTCCTGGAGTTTTCTGCCGGGCGAGATCCATCTGGCGGTGGTGTCATTGACCCCTGGCAGTCATACCGTGACCCTGAACGGCCGTGACAGTCGGTCGGTCGAAATCGCCGATCGGGACCTGGCTTTTGTCACTTTTCGTCTCTTTTAATACGGTTGTCTCCGCCCCGTTACAGGAGGATGCCCCATGCCGAAACGCTTCCCTATCGCCGTATTCCTTCTGCTGTTGTTTCTGGCCGGCTGTAGTGCGCCCAAGCCGCCGGCCTGGACCCTCGACCCGACCTTCCGCTATCCCGCCGAGGCATTTCTGACCGGCGTCGGCTACTCGGCCAGTCGAGCTACGGCCGAAGACCATGCCCGCAGTGAAATCGCCAAAATTTTTCAGGTCGACATCCACTCGCAGATGAGCAGCTCGGAAGCCCAGGCGCAGTCGGCGGTGGGGGATCTGGTTTCCTCCGATTACAGCCAGAGTGTGCGCGCCGAACTGGTGGCGACCAGCAACAAGGCGCTGAGCGGGGTGCGTATCGCCGAAGTCTGGCCCGATCCGCGCACCGGCGAATATTATGCCCTGGCCGTGCTCGATCGACTGGCGGCCGCCCGCCCCTTGCGCAGTCAATTGAACGATCTCGACCTGACCATCGCCGAACAGGTGCGGCTGGCTGAGAATGCGAGCAATCCGGCCCGCCGCCTCGGGCATTATCTCGCCACTTTGCAGGCGCTGGAGCAACGGCAGGTCGTGGCCGGCGATCTGCGGGTGCTGGCGCCTTCCGGCTGGGTGATGGAGCCGCCGCGCAATGCCGCCGCCATCGCCGCCCTGGCCGATGAGGCGGCCGGCGCGATCCGTCTTGGCGTCGAACTCGAAGGGGACCAGGGGGAAATCGTCACCGGGTCCCTGGTGCGGAAGCTGACTTCGGTGGGCATGCGCATGGCGCCGGTCGGGGAGCGCAACCTGACCATTCGCGGAACGGTTCGAACCGAAAAGTACACCACCGGCGACCCCTGGCATTGGACCGTCGCGTCGGCCCAGGTCGATCTGCTGGAAGGCAGCGACCTGCGCGTGATGGACAACCTGCGCACGACCATTCGCGAAGGATCCCGGCAATCGGAGCGCTCCGATATCGTGGCACGGGAAGTTTTGGGTAAAAAGCTGGCTTCGTTGTTGGTGGAGCGGATCGTCGCCCGGCGATAAGCAGGCATTTCCTTTAAAAATCAGCCATCTGGGGCGACGCCCGTCGCCCCGCCCGCAGATTGACCTTTTTGCCGCCTTTGCGTTACAATTGGCGGCGCAATTGGGCCGTATGGCCCTTTTTTTGTCCAAAAAATATTTTCAGAGGTACCTACGTGAGCAAACAACACCGGCAGGAAGTCGACCGCCGCCGCACTTTCGGCATCATCAGCCATCCCGATGCCGGCAAAACCACCCTCACCGAAAAATTGCTGCTCTTCGGCGGCGCGATTCAGATGGCCGGCGCCGTCAAATCGCGCAAAGCGGCGCGCCATGCCACCAGCGACTGGATGGCGATGGAGCGCGAACGCGGCATTTCCGTCACCACCTCGGTCATGCAGTTCAACTACCGGGACTACGCGGTGAACCTGCTCGACACCCCCGGGCATCAGGATTTTTCGGAGGACACCTATCGGGTGCTGACCGCCGTCGACAGCGCGCTGATGGTCATCGACAGCGCCAAGGGGGTGGAGACGCAGACGCGCAAGCTGATGGAAGTCTGCAGGATGCGCAACACCCCGATCATCACCTTCATCAACAAGCTCGACCGGGAAGGGCGCGAGCCGCTGGACCTGTTGTCCGACATCGAAGAGACGCTGGCCATCGAGTGCGCGCCCCTGTCCTGGCCCATCGGCATGGGCAAGCGCTTCAAGGGGACCTACAACCTCTACCGCAAGGAACTGTATCTGTTCACCCCGGGAGAGTCGCGGCTCGGCAAGGACGGCATCGTTATCAAGGATCTCAACGATCCGCAGCTGGATAAACTCCTCGGCGGCCAGGCCGATGAACTGCGCGCCGATATCGAGCTGCTGGAGGGCGCGGCCAATCCCTTCGACCTGAAGGAATATCTGAAGGGGAACCTGACGCCGGTGTTCTTCGGCAGCGCCATCAACAATTTCGGCGTCCGCGAGTTGCTCGACGCCTTTGTCGAACTGGCGCCGCCGCCGCGTCCACGGGAAACGACCAGTCGCGAGGTCTCCCCCTACGAAGAGGATTTTTCCGGTTTCGTCTTCAAGATCCAGGCGAACATGGACCCGGCGCATCGCGACCGCATCGCCTTTCTACGCATCTGCTCCGGCAAGTTCACCCGTGGCATGAAGGTGAAGCATCACCGCATCGGCAAGGATGTGGCGCTGGCCAACGCCACCATCTTCATGGCCCAGGACCGCACCAATGTCGAAGAGGCCTGGCCGGGGGACATCATCGGCCTGCACAATCACGGCACGATCAAGATCGGCGATACGTTCACCGAGAAGGAAGTTCTCAAGTACACCGGCATCCCCAATTTCGCCCCGGACCATTTCCGCCGGGTGCGGCTGAAAAATCCGCTGAAGGTGAAGCAACTGGAAAAAGGGCTGACGCAGCTGGCGGAAGAAGGGGCGGTGCAGGTTTTTCGGCCTCTGTTGGGGAGCGACTGGATTCTCGGGGCGGTCGGCGTTCTGCAGTTCGACGTGATCATCGCCCGGCTGCGGGACGAATACGGCGTCGATGCCGTCTACGAGGGGATCGATTTCGCCACCGCCCGCTGGATCGACTGCGACGATCGCAAGCTGCTGGCCGAATTCGAGAAGAAGAGCCAGAGCAACCTGGCCCGCGACGCCGAGGGGAACCTCACCTACCTCGCCCCCAGCGAATGGCGCCTCGGCCACACCATGGAGCAGTGGCCGAAGGTGATTTTCCACAAGACGCGGGAGCACAGCTGAAAAAACTCGGTCGCCTGGCGTCGGAAGCGGACCGGTTCCGCCCTTTTCCGCTGCGATTCGGCTCTGGTCCCTAGCCGCCGCTTGCCGCCTCTTCCGCCAGGGGAAGCGTGAAAGAGAAAAGACTCCCCTGCCCGAGGGTGCTTACCACGCCGACCCGACCGCCGTGCGCCCGCACAACTTCCCGCACCAGCGCCAGGCCGAGTCCTATTCCCCCCGGAATGCGGTGGGCGCTGTCGTCGACCCGGTAGAACTGGTCGAAGATTTTGCTCATCGCCTGCGGTGGAATCCCCAGTCCCTCATCCCGAACCCAGATTTTGACCATATCCCCCTCCCGCTCCGCGCCGACGGTAATCTTCCCTCCCTTGGGGGAATAGCGGATGGCGTTGGTCAGCAGATTTTTCATCACCTGCTGTAGCCGTTTGGCATCGCCGACCACCGGCGGCAACCCCGGCGGACACGCCAGGACGATGGTATGTTTCTTCGAGGCGACGGAAAACAGGTGCGTCGCTTCCGCCAGCAGTTCGTCGACCTGCAACGTCGCAAAGGCGTAGTTTTCCAGTTGCGCCTGTAAGCGTTGCAGGTCGAGGAAGTTGCTGATCAGTTCATTCAGCCTTTCCGTTTCGCGATAGACGGTGCGCAGGTAATCTCGTTGCTGCTCCGGCGCGACCTCATTTTCGAGAAGAAACTCGACGAATCCGAGCATCGCGGTGAGGGGGGTGCGCATCTCATGACTTACCGACGAAATCATCTCATCCTTCAAGCCTTCCATCTTCTTCTGTTCCGTAATGTCCTGGGCGATATGGACTCCGCCCCATAGGTCCCCTCTTTCGTCGAGAAGCGGATAGATGGAAATATGGTAATAGCGAGCGCTTTTCGGTTCGTGCAACAGGCCGAATTCCGGAGCTTTGGTCCACAACATCCGATTGAAGGCGCAAACCTCCCCCCGCGTATCCGAACCGTAATGGAGCAGGCAACTCATCTCGTTTTCGGCGTGCGCGATGCTGTTCAGGAAGGAGGCGTTCGCCCGGTTCATCTTCAGAACCCGTCCTTCCCGGTCGAGGATGGCGACGGCATCGGTGATCGCCTCGAAGGTCTGTTGCCATTCCCGCTCGCTGCGGCGCAGATTCTCTTCCATCCGGGTCCGTTCAGAGATTTCGCGTTCCAGGCTTTCATTCAGGGTTTGCAACGCCGCAGAATAGCTCAGGGTTTTTCCTGTCAGCGGGCGCAACAGGAGGAAGATGCCGAGGCCGCCGAGAAAAGAAAGGGCGATCGCCACCGCCGCCACCGAGGAAAAGAGGCGGTTGGTCTCGGCGTAGAGGTCGCCCTGATCCATGGTGACCAGCACACCCCAGCGGTTTCGCCCCACCGGCGCATAGGCGACGATGTCGGGGGCTCCCGGAGGCTTGAGGTTCTCGCGCAGAAGGCCGGCTTTTCCCCGGGCGGCGGCTTGCAGGGCCAAGGTATAAATGGGGGGCTGCGGAGTAAAATTATAGAGTTCCCGCTCCCCTTCGCGGCCGGGGAAGAAGATGGTTGCATGTCCCTCTCGGACGGTGCCGAGAAGGGTGTCGCCGGCTTGCGGCAGATCGGACCCTTCCCAGATGATGCGCTGCAGGCCGGCGGCGGAGAACAGGATCAAGGTGGTCCCGAGACGATCCCCGGCGGCGCTGGTCACCGGCGCCGTCACCAGCAGATAAAGCATGTCCTGGAAAACCACGGGATCGGAGAGGATAATCCCTTTGGGCTGCGCCTGGGTCGCAGCCATGGTCCCGCCTGGCAGCGGAATTCCCGCCTGAACCACATGCTGGCCATTGCGCAACCGCATGGCCATTCCGGCGATTTCTCCATGCCGGGAGACGTTCGCCGCCAGTTGCGGGCCGAGAAGGTCATGGACCTGCGGTTGCGTCATCTCTCCCCGGTTGTAGGCCGCCAGAGTCTGCCGGAAAGAGGGCTGGTCAGAGAGCAGTCGGGCAATGTTGAAGAGCCGGGAAAGGTACTCCTCTACGGCGGCGGTGCGGGCGCGGGCGATATTGAGAAGATGTCGTTCCTCGGTGGTTTTCAGTCGATTCAGGAAGGGGACGAGGGTCAAAAAGGCGATGAGGAGCAGCGCGGCGAGGGTATACAGAACCGCATAGGAGACGGTTTTGCGGCGAAGCCCTTGCAGCGGATTCAGCGATTGTTTCGACATGGCTTTCAGCGCCTGGACAAATATATTGGAATGAAAGTGTAGCACAGGAGAGATTGCCGACGGGAGAGCCGACAGGCCATTTGCCGACGGAAAAAATGGTCCGCGGTTGCATCGGCCGATGCGGTGAAGGATAATTGATGGCGGCGCAAAAACGCACCAACGTTGTCGCCATTGCTCCCGCTGCTTCGACGTACATAAGAACGTCTCATTGCTTCGACCATGCGCGCCGCCCACCTGGCGCTTCGCCATCCATTATTATTTCCGGAGGATTCCCCGATGCCCGAGCCGCGATCCAGAATGCCGATCCGCAACGCCCTGGCGGCAACCGACGCCGCAGCGGAAATAACGGTAAAGGGGTGGGTTCGCACCATCCGGCGCAGCAAGGAGGTTGCTTTTGTCGCCCTGAATGACGGCTCCTGTTTTGCTTGTTTGCAGATCGTACTGGATCCGGCGCTGGCGAATTTCGAGGAACTGGCGAAACTCGGCACCGGCGCCAGCCTGGCGGCGACCGGCGATCTGACGCCGTCTCCGGCCGCCGGCCAGGCTTGGGAGCTGAAAGCGAAAGAGGTCGACATCATTGGCGGGGCCGATGCCGATTATCCGTTGCAGAAAAAACGCCACAGCCTCGAATACCTGCGCACTATCGCCCATCTGCGGCCGCGCTCCAACACCTTCGGTGCGGTGTTCCGCGTACGCAGCGCCCTGTCTTTCGCCGTCCATCGCTTCTTTCAGGAGCGTGGTTTTTTGCACGTTCAAACGCCGATTATCACCGCCAACGACTGCGAGGGGGCCGGCGAAATGTTCCGTGTGAGCACCCTGTCGGCGGAGCGGCCACCTCTGGACGACAAGGGGGAAATCGATTGGCGGCGGGATTTTTTCGGCCAGCGCACCGGTCTGACGGTCAGCGGCCAGTTGCAGGGGGAGCTGTTCGCCACCGCTTTTTCCGACATCTACACCTTCGGCCCGACCTTTCGCGCTGAAAATTCGCACACCAGCCGGCACGCCAGTGAATTCTGGATGATCGAGCCGGAAATGGCGTTTGCCGACCTGGCGGCCGACTGCGCTTTAGCCGAGGAATTTCTCCGTTACCTGGTCGTCTACGCGCTGGAGCATTGCGGTGAAGATCTGGACTTTTTCAATGAACGGATCGCGCCGGGGCTGATCGCCAAATTGCAATCGCTGGCGCAGGCGCAGTTTCAGAGCATGACCTACACCGAGGCGATCGAACAGTTGCAAAAGGCGGGGCGCAGCTTCGAATTTCCGGTGCAGTGGGGGCTTGATCTGCAATCGGAGCACGAGCGTTACTTGACCGAAGAGGTGGTCGGTGGGCCGGTTTTCGTCACCGATTACCCGGCGCAGATCAAGGCCTTTTACATGCGTCGCAACGACGACGGTCGAACCGTGGCGGCCATGGATCTGCTGGTGCCGCGGGTGGGGGAGATCATCGGCGGCAGTCAGCGCGAGGAGCGCCTGGATGTTTTAACGGAAAAGATGCGCGGGGCGGGGATCGCGCCGGAGAGCCTGTGGTGGTACCTGGACACGCGCCGCTGGGGCAGTTGCCCGCATGCCGGATTCGGGCTGGGTTTCGAACGCTTTCTCATGTATGTGACCGGGATGGAGAACATTCGCGATGTTATCCCCTTCCCGCGCACGCCGGGCAATGCGGAGTTCTGAAGCCAGCCGACAGCTGATAGTTGATAGCTGTTTTACGCCTCTGCCGGCCGGTTTCGCCAGAGGCTGAGGAGGCGAAGCAGACCGAGAAGGCCGATGCCGGCGAAGAAGAAACCACGGTATTTGGGCGGCTCCTTCCCTTCGCTGATGAACAGGACGTCTTCGGCAACCGGCATCCCCACCTCCCGGGCGAGCTTCAACAGCTTGTCGCGATTTCCCGAGGCAATCAGGCCGGTTATCATCGTCCCGGTAATCACCCGCTGCGGATGAAATTCCGCGCGATGCTCCTGCAGAAAGCGCTCTTTTTCCAGGTCTGTGTCGAGTTGGAAATGATAGGTGCGGAAAAGACTCAGCAGTTGCGGATCGCGGGTCTCCACCAGAATACCGAATCCTTCGGCGGTCGGAGAGCTTTTCAAGGGGACGAGCAAGGCATCGAGTTCGATGGTTCCGGAAGTCGAAATCGCCTGTTCCATGTCGAGCCAACCGCCGCTGACCTGCAACCAGGCGCGGGGCGGACCCTGGCCTTCCAGGGCCGCGGTTGACACCTGGGCCGGCGCGCGATTGCGCAAAAAAAGAGAGATATCCGTCCACCCCAGCCAGAGCAGGACCAGGCAGACGGCGAGCAGGGTGTAGCGAAATCGTTTCATCGAATCATCCTGAAAGAGAAAAAACGGGGCCGCCCGAAAGCGGCCCCTTGGCATGGCAGATGATGGTTTTAACGACCAACCTTAAGCACCTGCGGCTTCGGCGCCTTCCTCTGCGACTTCGACGCGTTTGGTCAGCAGCGACACCACGACCAGGGCGATGAAGCTCAGGGGGATGGAGATAATCCCCGGGTTGTTGAGGCCGATCGGCGCGTCGGCCGGCGTCAGGCCATAACGCACGAACATGTCGGGGGAGAGCATGATCAGCCCGAGGGCCGAGACGATCCCGACGATGATGGAAGCGGACACTCCTTGCGCGGTGGTGCGCTTCCAGAACAGGAGCATGAGGATCGCCGGCAGGTTGGCCGAGGCGGCGACGGCGAAGGCCCAGCCGACGAGGAAGGAGACGTTCATCCCCTCGAAGACGATCCCCAGGTACATCGCGATACAGCCGACGACGATCGCCGAGATTTTGCCGGACGTAACCATCGCTTTGTCCGACAGGTTCATGCCGAAGAACTTGTCCATCAGGTCGTGGGCCACTGCCCCCGAGGCGGCGACGATCAGGCCGCTGACCGTTCCCAGCACCGTGGCGAAGGCGATGGATGAAATGATGGCGAAAAGCACCACCCCGAAGGAAAGGGCCAACAGCGGCGCCGACATGTTGTCGTCGGTGATGTTGATGACGCCGTTGGTCATGGCGCCCAAGCCCATGAACAGGGTCAGGATGTAGAAAAAGCCGATGGCGGCAATGGCGACAATGGTCGATTTACGGGCCGCCGCCTGGCTTGGCACCGTGTAGTAGCGGATGAGGATGTGCGGCAGTGCTGCGGTGCCGCAGAAGAGCGCCAGCATAATGGAGATGAAGTTTAATTTCTCCGTGGTGGTGGCGTTATCGACCTTGAACTTCAGACCTGGGCGCAGCACCAGATTGCCGGGGGTGGGCTTCTGATAATAAATGCTGACCTGATCCTCGCCGTCGAGGAGGACTTTTTGCCCCCAGAGAACGATGGTGCTGTTCTTGATCGTCGAGAGGTATTCGAAGGGACCGAGGGCGCCGGTCTGCGCCACGGTTTCGCCGCCGATGGTAATCTCCTTCATGTGGCCAACCGGGAAAAACTTGCCGTTTTCAGCCGTGGCGCCGTTGAACAGCTTGGTGCCGTCGGCCATGTGGACGGTGTAGAGGGTTTCTTCCAGGGTGTAGCCGCCTTGGGCGTCCGTCTTCACCTGCCAGACCGATTCCTCGCCGTTGCGGCTGAGCTTGACGAAGCCGGCCTGCCCATAGGTGGTGTTCTGCCAGTCGGCGGCGGCGCTGTAGGCCGGGTCGGAGAGCTGAAGGCCGCCGTCGGCCGCCAGGCTGGCCTGCAGCGTGGTGAACTCGTGGTACTTCTTGCCGTCGTTGTCCGGCGTGGTGGACAGGCCGCGGCCGAGGACCGCGACCACCAGGATGGCCGAGAAAATGAGGAGCAGGCCGCCCTTCATGAACTGCACATAGGTGGTGGAGGCCATGCCGGCCGTGGCGACGATGATGGTCACGACGACGCCGACGATGATGACCCCGGCGGCGTGCGGCAACCCGAGCAGGGGCTTGACCAGAACGCCGGCGCCGACCATCTGCGGGATCAGGTAGAAGACGGAAACGACCAACGTGCTGATGGCGGCGGTCAGCTGGATGCTCTTGGAGTTGAACTTGGAGTCCAGGGCGTCGGTAAAGGTGTACTTGCCCAGGCGCTTCATCGGTTCGGCCACCAGGAAGAGGGCGACCATCCAGCCGGCCAGATAGCCGATGGAATAAAGGAAGCCGTCGTAGCCGGCGGTGGCGATCATGCCGGCGATGCCGAGGAAGGAAGCGGCGGACAAATAGTCGCCGGCGAAGGCGATGCCGTTGACGAACCAGTGGACGCTGCCGCCGGCGGCGTAATAGCCGGCGGCGGAGGTGGTGCGCCGGGCCAGATAAAAGGAGAGTCCGAGGACAAAAACAACGAAGGAGACGAATAAAACAATCGCCAGCATGGATTGGGAGTAAACCATTTTCGCGCCTCCTATTTATTCAGCCGATTCTCTGCCGCGGTGCAGAGATGGTTGTAAATGACGGCCAGGACAAGGGCGAAGAAGATCAGTCCGAAACCGAAGACCACCGCCATGTTTTGCCCGAGAACATCGATTTCCATGAGCGTCGGGCTGATGGTGTTGATCGCCACAAAAATGACATAACAAACCAGATAGACGAGGAACATGCCGATGCCGATGCGCGATTTGTATTGTGTCGCATTATCGACGCCGAGTTTTACAGCGGGTCCGTGTCCCATAACGTGTTACTCCTTTCTTCTGTTGCAGTTTCTCTCTCCAGAGAAATCAAGTGAGGAAATAAGCCAGGCCTGAACGAGAACCTTCACCTCCTCTTCCGCAGACGGTCGGCCCCGAGGGAAGGGCGGTTCGAAGGTCTGCCTTGGTAAATTTTTCTTTTTAATGGGTGATTTTTCGCAACATAATATGCTGTTCTAAAGCCATGTCAACCGAAAATTTTCCCGCCAGTCGTATGTTTACCTGCCAAATCACCGGAAAAGGGATTAAATACCAGTGTTTGCGGAAGGATTAGAAATGCGCGATAAGGTATGCAAAATACCGTTTTATCTTATGGAGTAAATAGTGCAGGATTTGATATCTGGGTGGGGCAGAGACAATTGTTCTGGGCAGAAGCTGGTTTTATGTGCTACTTTCCGGCGGTCGAAGACCTGCGGCAGGGAAAATGCCGCGGGGGCTAGATGGGGATTCTCTTTTTCTTGCAGTAGGCGCGGACCATCACCTCCGCCTGATTGAGGCGTGAAAGCTTCATATTCTTCATCTTCAAGGCGATAACGTCTTCCAGGGGAATCTGCACCTGGCGCAGTTCGCGGGTGACGATTCCGAAATGGGACATGATGATCTTCAGATCGGCGGGGGTGTACTGGCGCAGCAAGGGCGGGGAGATCGTGAAAAACCCTTCGGCCACATCCTGGGCTATTTTTTTCGGACTGCCGGAAATGGGCATAATGCCTCCTGAGGAGAGCGCAACAGATGATTCGCTACAAAGTGGTTGAAGTCAGCGTGGTGACCGACGAAGAGCTGGAGAGCGTTCTCAATGAATGGAGCGCCGCCGGCTGGCTTTTCGAGGGGATGCAGTTTGCCATGCGCGAATCGAGCAAGCGCCCGGCCATGGCCTTTGTCCTGTTCACCCGTGACGAAAAACCAGCAAAGAATTCCACGCCCGAAACGGGTCAGTAAGCCAGCCCCGCCTTTTTGCGCACCTTGCGCATCGTCTTGCCGGCGACATGGCGGGCCTTTTCGGCGCCTTGCGCCAGGATGGCGCGAATGTGGTCCGGATTGGCCAGCAATTCCCGGCGGCGCTCGGCGAAGGGGGCGAAATGATCGCGGATACGGACGAACAACTCCTGCTTGACCTCACCGTAGCCGAGACCGCCGGTCTGATAACGCCGCCGTAGCGCAGCCTCCTCTTCCTTGTTCAGAAACAGTCGGTAAATCTGGAAGACATTGCACTTGTCCGGATCCTTGGGGTCTTCCACCGGCGTCGGATCGGTGACGATGCGCATCACCTGCTTGCGCAGGGCGTTTTCCTCCAGAAAAAGATCGATGGTATTGCCGTAACTCTTGCTCATCTTCTGCCCATCCAGCCCGGGGATGGTGGCCACTTCTTCATCGATATCCGGTTCGGGGACGACGAAAAGTTCGCCGAAATGGTTGTTGGTCTTGATGGCGATGTCGCGGGCCACCTCCAAATGCTGCTTCTGGTCTTTCCCCACAGGCACCCGGTCGCTCTGAAACATCAGGATATCGGCGGCCATCAGCACCGGATAGGCGAACAGACCGTGATTGGCGGCGATCCCGCGGGCCACCTTGTCCTTATAGCTGTGGCAGCGCTCCAGCAGCCCCATGGGCGTAAAGGTGGACAAAAACCAGGTTAATTCCTGCACCTCCGGCAGATCGGACTGCACCCAGAAGGTGCTCTTCTCCGGATCCATTCCCAGGGCGAGAAAGTTGACCGCCGCCTCAATTGTCCCCCGAGCCAGCGTTTTGCCGTCGAGCACAGAGGTCATGGCGTGATAATTGGCGATGAAGCAGAACAGATCCTCCTGTTCCTGATACTCGACCATCTTTTTCATCATGCCGAAATAGTTCCCCAGATGCAGGGAGCCGGAAGGCTGAATGCCGGATAGGATGCGCATGTGCTATTACCTCGATGGGAAATGCAGTGGATGAAAAACCGCGGCGAGCGCCCAGGCCTTATCAGCTCGGCCCGGGACCGCAGAACCGGAAAAGATGGGTTGGCAAGACCGCTGATTCTGCCTGGGGAAGGCCCTCGGCCATCCAGATAAGCTAACAGTTTCAAGGCATTTTCGTCAACGGCGAAATTTCCGTCACCTGGATGGCACAATTCACGCAACAGGAACAACGCTTGCGGTTGCCTTTTTATGCCGGCGGGAAATTGCCGTCGGATGCGGAGCCATGGTGAAAATATTTTCGTCCTTGATGATCCCCGGGGGGCTGGTCCTCCTGCTGGGAACGACCATCTTCTTTTTTGTCGAACTGCCGCCGGCGGCCCGCTCCTTTTTACCCTTTTACCCCGCCGTCGTGGTGATCGCTGGTTTGCTGCTCGGCTGGCGGTTCAATCGCAGTCGCATTGTTTTCGCCCTCCTGCTGCTGGTTATGGCCGACCGCGCCCTGGCGCTGGCGCCGCAAACGCTGCCGGTTGCGACGGCCGTCCTGATGCTGGTCCCGCTGAATCTGGTTTGGATCGTCCTGTCTTCCGAACGGGGGTTGTTCACCCGCCGGGGCCTTGCCCGGCTGGTTCTCCAGTTCGGCGCCCAGCCGCTCATCGTCGCCTACTATCTTCAGGACAGGCCGGCCGAAATCCTGGCGGCCATCCATCTGCCGCTGTTTTCCTGGCCGCCTCCGGATCTGTTGCCGAAAACCCTGCCGCATTCCGTCCTGATCGTGTTGCTGCTTGCCGGCGGCATCCTGCTGTTTCGCCTCTTTGTTCGCCCCAATCCGGTGGAAGGGGGATTTTTCTGGTTTCTGCCCGTTGCCTGTCTGCCCCTGGCGCTGGGGTGCGCCGGTTTCGATCTGACCCTCGGGTTTGCCACCGCCGGGCTGATTCTGCTGCTGGCGCTGATCGAGACCTCGCATCGCATGGCCTACAAGGACGAATTGACCGGGCTGCCGGCGCGCCGGGCGCTGAGCGAAAGTCTGGTCCGGCTCGGGCGGCGCTATACGGTCGCCATGGTGGATATCGATCATTTCAAGAAGGTCAACGACCGCTTTGGCCACGATGTGGGGGATCAGGCGCTGAAAATGGTGGCCGGAGAGGTGGCGCGCATTTCCGGCGGGGGGCAGGCGTTTCGCTACGGCGGCGAGGAGTTCACCCTTTTATTTCCCGGCAAGGAAATGGCCGAAGCCCTGCCGCACCTGGAAAAGCTGCGCCAGGCTATCCAAGCGGCGGAGTTCATCCTTCGCCATCCATCGCGCCCGAAAAACGCGCCGAAGCGCGTCCCGACCAAGCGGGGCACGCAACGACTCCAGATCACTGTCAGTATCGGCGTTGCCGGACGACAGGGGGAGATGAGCGCCGAGCAGGTGATCAAGGCGGCGGACAAGGCGCTCTACCGGGCGAAAGAGGAGGGGCGCAATCGAGTGTGCCAGGGACCGGGGAAAAAATCGGGCAGCGGCAATTAACCGCCGTTCCCCCCCGACGAGGAATGGCCGTACATGGCGGCGAATTGCATCAGCTGCTGCAGATCGATGCCGCTTTCCCGGAGGATGCCGAGAAAAATGGGGAAGAGCTGCAGGAGAAAGGACGGATCCTGCATGGCCTCTTTCGCCATCGGTGGCAGGGTTTCCAGGATGAAGGTTTTCTTCTCCTCGGCGGAGAGGGAGAGCACGGCGGATTGAAGATCGGCAACGGTCATGAGAAAGTTTGCTCCTCGAAGGTAATATTTAATGCTTCTTCGGGCGGGAAAGCCTAAGCGGCTCCGTCGAAAGCCAAGCGGTAAACGTCGTCGAATTCCCGCACGAAATGCACGCTGAGACCCTCTTTCAGATAATCGGGAAGCTCCTCGTAGTCCTTCCGATTCCCTTCCGGGAAGATGAGACTCTCCAGACCGACGCGGCGGGCGGCGATTGTCTTTTCCTTCAACCCGCCGATGGGCAGGACGCGGCCGGTAAGGGTGAGCTCGCCGGTCATCCCCAACTTGCGGCGCACCGGCTTGCCGGTGACCATCGAAGCCAGGGCGGTGGCCATGGTAATGCCGGCCGAGGGGCCATCCTTGGGCGTGGCGCCGGCCGGGACGTGCAGATGGACGAAGTGGGTGTCGAAGAAGTCGGCTGGCGCGCCGATCTGCTCCAGGTGCGCCATGGCATAGGAATAGGCGATATCCGAACTCTCCACCATGACGTTGCCGAGCTGCCCCGTCTGCTTGAAGCCCTTGTTCTTGCTCGGCACGGCGGTCGCCTCGATCTGCAGGGTGGCGCCGCCCATGCTGGTCCAGGCGAGACCGGTCACCACGCCGGGGATGTTCTCGAAAACTTCCTCTTCGACGAATACCGGTTTGCCCAGGTATTTTTCCAGATCGCGTCGGCCAATGACGATCTTCTCCGCCTTGCCGGTGGCGAATTCCAGCGCCGTCCGGCGCATGATCTTCTTGATCCGGTTCTCCAGACCGCGCACACCGGCTTCCCGAGCATAACCGTCGATGATCGCTTCCAGAGCGGCGCGGCGAATCGACACCTGCCCTTTGTGCAGACCGTGGCTGGCGAGCGCCTTGGGCACCAGGTAGCGGCGGGCGATCTCCACCTTTTCCTTGAGAATGTAGCCCGACAGGCGAATCACCTCCATGCGATCGAGCAGCGGCGCCGGAATGGTGTCGAGCTGATTGGCGGTGGCGACGAACAGCACGTTGGAGAGGTCGAAGGGGACATCCAGGTAATGGTCGCGGAAGGCGCTGTTCTGTTCGGGATCGAGCACTTCGAGCAGGGCCGAGGCGGGGTCGCCATGGAAACTGGCGCCGATTTTGTCGATTTCATCGAGCATCAGCACCGAGTTGGCGGTGCCGGCGCTTTTCATCGCCTGAATGAACTTGCCCGGCATGGCGCCGATGTAGGTGCGCCGGTGCCCCTTTATCTCCGCCTCGTCGCGCATGCCGCCCAGGGAAAAACGGTAAAAACGGCGCCCCAGCGCCTCGGCGATGCTGTGGCCGATGCTGGTTTTGCCGACGCCGGGCGGACCGACCAGGCACAGGATCGAACCGGAAATATCCCCCTTCATCTTGCCGACGGCAATGAATTCGAGGATGCGGTCCTTGACGTCTTCCAGCCCGTAATGATCGCGATCGAGGACCCGGCGGGCCTTGTCGAGGTTATAGGAATCCTTGCTGAATTTTCCCCAGGGGAGGATCGTCAGCCAGTCGAGATAGTTGCGCGTGACCGAATATTCGGGAGAGTTTGGTTCGAGCATGCGGAACTTTTCCAGTTCCTCCTCGACGGTGCTTTTTGCCTCCTCGCTCATTTTCAGTTTTTCCAGGCGTTCCTGAAATCTTTCGTATTCGGCGGTTTTGCCTTCCTTCTCCAGACCCAGTTCGCGTTTAATCGCCTTGAGTTGCTCCTTGAGAAAGAATTCGCGTTGCTGGGTGGAGATTTTCTCTTCGATCTTCTTGCTGATTTTCGTCTGCAGGCGCGAGACTTCCAGCTCCTTCTTCAATAAGGTCAGGACCCGGTCGATCCGTTTGCGCACCTCAAGCGTCTCGAGGATCTTCTGCAGTTCCTGGCCGTCGGAGCTGGTCAGGTTGGCGGCGAAATCGGCCAGCCGACCCGGGTCGTCCATGCTCGAGCGGTTGAGAAACATCTTGATTTCTTCGGAATAGAGGGGATTTATCTGCACCAACTCCTTCAAGGCGCCGATGATCGCCATCGAATAGGCCTTGAGCTCGGGATTCACCGAGAGCTCGGTGGCGTGGTGATAGCGCACCTCGGCGAAGAAACCTTTTTCGGTGAGGATGAGGTCCTGGACGGAAAAGCGTTCTATGCAGTTGAGAAGGAAATTGGCGCTCTCCTCGTCGGCCTGGGCGACTTTCAGCACCTTGCCGACAACGCCGAAGCGGTGCAGGTTTTCCGGGGTGTCTTCCCCCTCGGGATCGCGGACGAGAATGAGACCCAGGGCCTGGGAGGGGGTTTTCATCGCCCGGTCGAGGGCGGCCACCCGATCCCGGCCGCTGATGGACATGGGGATCAGAATGCCGGGAAACGCAGGACGAGGCCGGACGGGGATGATCGGCAGGCCGTCGGGAAGAATCTCCGTCGCGAGGACCAGATCTCCGGCGTCACTTCGCCGATTTTCCGTTTTGTTGGCGGCTTGGTTCTCGAGCACTGGGTCCTCGTCGGACATGGAGCCTCCTTATCGGTTGCGATGCGTGTCCGGCAAAACCTAATCATCCGGCCGTGGGTTGTCAACCGCAAATGCTCACTTGGCGAAAACCGGCGTCGCCAGGGTGCCGCTGATGCGCAGGCTGTAACTGCCATCGCGGCCGGGGTTGGCGAAAAGATTGAGCAGATCCCGAAGGCTTTGGTCGAAATTCGCCCCCGGGCGCAGGGTGACGGTCAGGTTGATGCGGCTGCGTTCGACGGGTTGGTTGAGCATGAACGAACCGCTGCCGGTGACCAGCATTTCGCCGCCGCTTGCTGCCAGTTCTTCGACGCGAAAATTGTTCCCCCGCCCTTCGCCCTTGCAGACAATCCGGCCAAGGATCATGTTGCCGTCGGCGACCCCGAGCGATTCCATGCCATTGATCCGCATGTCGTCGAAGACCAACTCGAAGCGGCTTTCGGTGGTGGGTTTCGGCGGCAAAACGCCAGTAAAGGCTCCCTGGTCGAGAACCCCGGAAAGTTCCACGGCCGAGCCGGCGACCAGGGCCTGGGCAAAGGCAAGCCGACGCCCGTCGACTTCAATACTGCCGTCCCGGCGCGTCCAGCCGGATAATTCTCCATTCAGCAGTCGGGCCTGAAAAGCGGCGCCGGGATTGCTGCTGAAAGCGCTCATCCAAAGCGGTTTCACGCTGACCGAACGAATATCGAAGGTCGGCCGATCCGGCAGGGCAAGCGGCACGCTGATTCTTTCCGCCCGCATCCCTGGCGGAAAGAGCAGGGACAGGCTGCCGATCTGGACATCGATGCCGGCGCTTTTGGCGATTTCCCGCGTCAATCTTTCCTTGATGATTTCATTGGGAAAGAAAAGATAGAGGCCGAAGAAGAAGGCGATAATCAGCAGCGCCAGACCGAGCAGATAAAAACGCATCCGCTCCCAGGTAAGCAGCGGGCGAGGACCTGGCGCCGGCAGATGCGGCATCCGGATGAACCGTGGCAGGCGAAACGACCTCATGCGGCCCTCCCGTACATGGAGACGGTCATCACCGCATCAAGCAAAGAACGATCATCGAAGCGGGTGCGAATGCGCAGGTTTTTCACCTGCAACGCGGCCTCGGCCGATTCAAAGGAATAGAGAAAACGCACCAGTTGATCGAGCCGCAGCTTCTCCAGCTTGATCTCCACCGACTCCTCGCGAAAACCTTCCTGGGAGGAGCCGGTTTGCGGCCGCATGTAGACGAGGTTCTCCCTGCCGGCCTCGCGGGTGGCGCTGGCCTCGACAAAGGAGAAAAGAGAAAAGCCGGTGGCTTTATCCAGGCGGTTTTCCGCTTCGTTCAGTTGCCGTTGCAGTAGCAGATAATCCTGCCGCAGCGCCTGGATTTCCCGCACCTGTTTCTGCCGGGAGGCGATCCGGGCATCAAGCCGGGAAAGGGTGCTTTGGTAAGGGGAGATGACGCCGAGATAGAGGATGGCGGCCAGCACGAACAGCCCGCCGACGATGATGGCCAGACGCTCCCGTGGATTCAGTTGCGGCAAATTCATTGGCTTTCCCCTGTGCCGTTATACAGAAGATTCAGGCGGAAATCGACCCGGGTGTTGTCCAGGCTCATCTTGGCATCGGCGATCTGCGCTTCGGCAAAGAGAGGCGAACTTTCCAGACTGCGGGCAATCTGATTGATGGCGTCGAAGGAGGTGGTCACCCCCTCCAGTCGCACCGAATCCGGGGTGTAACTCAGGTCGCGGATATCGACGGACACCGAACCGGGAATGCTGCCGGAGATCTCGCGCAGGACAATCAATGGCGTGTTTTGCTGACCGGCCCCGATCAATTTGGCGCGCTCGCGCAGTTCGCGCATTTTGCTCTCCATCTGTTGCAGCGGCTGCATGGCGGTGCGGGAGTTGGGCAGGGTCTCCTTGAACACCCGGCTGATTTCCCGGTCCAGGACTTCGGCCCGGTTGGCTTTGTGGGCGTAATTGAGGTAACTGGCGCCGGCAACCGTCAGGCCGGTGAAAAGCAGCAGGACAACGGCGGCGATCATCTCCCGCTTGAGGGCGGTCCACTCGTTTTTCAGGGCGAAGCGGCCGCGGCGAAAATTGATCTCCCGCTCGCGCGCCGGCGCGCCGGCGCGCAGGGCGAGGGCGACCGCGGGCAGAAATTCCGCCTCGATATCGCTGCCCTCCATGAAGAATTTTGGCGTCTGGGCCGGCCGCCCCGCCTGTTGCAGTTCGCCTTGCAAGGCTGGCGTGGCGCCGGGGCCGATGAGATAAAGGGGCAGTTCGCGGTGCTTGATTTCCCGCTGCAAGCCGGCGCTTTCGCGCAGCAGCTGGCGGGCCAGTTCCGCCGGCGAATCGCCGATTTTCGCCGGCAGCAGACGAAAATCGATGATTTGCCCCGCTTCGACCAACGATACGGAAATTTCCTGCTCACCCAGATGCGCCAGCAGGCATTCCGGGCATTGCTCGCGCAGGCCGCGAACGAAGGCGAAAGGGGCGAGATCGAGAACATGCAGGTTGACTCCCGAAGCGTCGAAGGCCTTCAGGTACTCTTCCAGATAAGAAGTGCGAACCGCCGCCGCCGTCACCTGGTGCTGATCATCGACCGTACTGCGCGGGGCTTGGAAATCGGTGGTGTAATCCTCGATCGAAACCGGCAACTGGGCCGCCAGTTCGAAACGCAGGGCGGGCTCGATCTTGCGCGGATCGGCGAAGGGAAACGTGAGCCGCCGGACAAAGCTCTCCATGGCCGGTACGGCCGCCGCCACCCGGTCGCCGAAAATGCGGGTGTCGCCGATAAGTTCCCGTAGTGCATCGCCGATTTGCTCCGGACCGTCGTAGGCGCGTTTGCCGACGGCGATGAGCGATTCGCGGTCCTGGGCGATGATGGCGACGCGAATGCTCTGGCCATCGATATCGATGCCGATCTGTCGTTTTTCCATATGGATCAATCGACTTTCATGTAGTGGATATTCCTGCCGTCGCTGTCGACGACGGCGGTGACCCGCCGGACGCCGTCGTTCACCCATCCTTCGGAGTTGATCTGAAAGGCGGTGCTTTTGACGGTGAAATAAGTGCGCAGTACGTTTCCCAGCCCGGAGATGGAGTTCAACTCCGTGGCCTGTTCAAAAGGCTTATCCGCCCGGTGACCGATGATCTCCTCCGCCTGGGCGCGGCCGATCAATTCGAGGGCATCCATGGCCATGAGAACCTCGGCCGGTGCGGTGTTGATGTTGACTGCCTCCCCACCGAAAACACTCACAAATGGTGCGATCTGGCGGATGACCTCTGGGGTGAATCCCTGGATCAAAGCCAGTTCGTCCAGACTGTCCAAATAATCGTTTTTCGCCGCATAGGGTTGCTCGAGCCGCTGGTAATCATTGGATTCGGCGCCCTCGTCGCGCGGGCTGTCGTCCACATCGATCCAGTCGACCAGGGCATCGGCCAGGGCGTTTGGATTGTCCAGCCCGAGGTTGTCGAAAAGGCGGATAAAGCTGTCGTAGATGGGGACGTTCGGGTTCTGCCTGCCGGCACTGACGATCCGGTTGAGGTTCATCCTCGCATCCAGGTCGATGAGGGAAATCGACACCACCCCTTCCTCGCCCACCGCGTAGCTGGGTACGCCGATCCCCCAGAACTCGCTGGGATGGTCGTAGCCGTTGCGGTCGTCCTGCAGAATCATGCGGCCGGCCTGGATTCCCCCTTTGGCCAGATACCAGGCGCGGGTGCGATCGCGAAAGGTTTCCGTCAGCCGCAGATCGACATGGGTCGAGAAGGCGAACTCGGTGATCAGCGAAGTCAGCAGAGCAACGACCACCAGGACCAGCAGGAGCACCATCCCTTTTTCGTTTTTCACCGTCTTCATTGAATGATGGGGACCTCGAAGGTGGAGCGAAACGGCACCGGCTGGCCATCGACGGAAATGCTCAGGGTGACCTCGACCATCTGCGGCGAACCGTCGCGACCGCTCAGCCATTCTTCCCGCCAATCGCCATCTTTGTAAAAGCGAAAGGTCATTTCGCCCAGTCCCGTCGCCAACCGGTATCCGGGCCGCTGTTCGCCTTCGGGGTCGAACAGGTTGTATTCGCGGCGCATCAGCACCCGGGGGATTACCCCTTCCTGATTGCGTTCGGCTTCCGGGTCGGCGCGCAGGTCGTAGCGAACGATGGCGATGCCGCCCCGGTGGCCGCCAAAAGGGGTGGTGGCGGTGGTCGAAAGTTCGAGAAAAGGCAACTGCTCCTCGTTGAGGCCGCCGGCCAGGCGCGTTTTCGGCCGCCCGGAAAGGACATAGGCGCCGCGCAGTTCGCGCCCGATCCGGTCAAACAGCACCCGCGCCTGATGATACCCTTCGCCGCCGCTCTCCACCCGTTCCTTGGCCCGACTGACGGAGGAGAAAACCCCGTAGATGGTGCTCAGCAAAATGGCGGTGATGGTCATCGCCACCAGCAGTTCCAGCAAGGTGAAGCCGTGCTCTTGCCGTCGCATCATGTCCGCCGGAAAACGAAGGAGGAGAGATCGACCGCTTCGTTCTTCGCCTTGTCCCCCCAGACGACGGTAACCGTTACGATCTGCAGATAGGGCAGGGGACTATCCTGATAGGCGACCTCCCAGGTGTAGTTTTCAAAGGGCTCGGCAAACTCGCCTTCCTCGGTGCTGAACGCGAAGCCGGGCGCGGACGCCTGCAACTCGATTTCCGCTATCCGCTGCTGGGCGAGCAAGGTGGCCTGGGTAATCATCTGCAGCCGCAGGTTCACCGCGATGCTGCGATTGCTCAGGCCAAGGAGAGTCACCAGGGAGATGGCGATGATGGCCAGGGCGATCATCACTTCCAGCAGGGTGAAGCCCCGATCGCGGCCCGACATTCTATGGTCTTTGGCTTTTAAGCCTCTTTTCATCGCTGTGTTTCGAACTCCCGGTACCCCTCGTAAATCTCCGTGGCGCCGGTGAAAGGCATCAATCGCAGGGTCAGCACCTTGTCGGCGCCGGCATCGAGATGGATCACCGCCTCTTCCATCCAGCCCACCGGATGGATGTCGGCGATCACCTCGCCGGAGGAGAATTGCCCGCGACCGGTTATGGTGACATCGCGGAAGCGAACTCCATCCTTCAGTCGCTGCGTCCGGCCGGTGCCGTCCACTTCAACCAGTTCACCATCGACTTCCAGGCGTTTGGCGCTAAAGGTCGACTCGTCCAGATTGAAAACCAGCCGGTAGGGGCGTCCGGAAAGGGCGGATTCGTTGTACAGGTATTTTACCGTTCCGGCGAGGCGCCGGGCCGACGCATCCAGGCCGTTTTCGCCGATGCCGGTGAGCATCGGCACGACCAGCGCCGAAAACAGGGCGAGCAGGGCAACAACGACCGCCAGTTCGATCAGGGTGAAACCGCTATTACTGGATCTCCCAGTTATTGATATCCGCATCGTTGCCATCGCCGCCCGGTTCACCGTCGGCACCGAAAGAGGTGATATCCACGTCACCCTGGCTGCCGGGGGACAAATAAGCATAAGCGGTGCCCCAGGGGTCGAGCGGCAGACGCTTCAGATAACCGCCGTCCCGGTAGCGTTTCGGGATTCGGCCGATCTCCGGTTTCTGCACCAGCGCCTCCAGCCCCTGCTCCGTGGAAGGGTAGGTTCCGTTGTCGAGCTTGTACATGCCGAGCGCCTCTTCGATGCCGCGAATATCGACGGCGGCCTTGGTGCGTTTGGCCTCCTCGGGCCGATCAAGCACGCGCGGGACGACCACGGCGGCCAGAATGCCGAGAATCACAACAACCACCATCAGTTCGATGAGGGTGAAGCCTCGCTCCGAGCGCAGGCGGCAAAGTTTTCTTCCTTTCATTTCTCACTCCTTTGAAAAAAAGTTACAGCGATCAGCTTGAAGCCGGGTCTACGTTTTTTCTGGCGCTGCCAGTCGATAGCCGACAGCTGCTTCACCCCATCCCCTGACTGGCCTGAAAGATCGGCAGCAGAATGGAAAGAACGATGAAGCCGACGATTCCCCCCATGAACAGGATCATGAACGGTTCCAGCAGCGAGAGCATGCCGGTGATGGTCAGGTCCACCTGGTGTTCGTAGGCGTCCGCCACCCGGAAGAGCATATCCTCCAACTCGCCGCTGCGTTCGCCGACGGCGGCCATCTGCGCCACCATCGGCGGGAAAACGCCGGACCGGCGGATGGGGGCGGCCAGACCTTCCCCTTCGCGCACCGCCACCGCCGTATCATCCAACACCTGTTGCAGCACTTGATTCTGCATCAGGTTGCGCACGATTTCCAGTGACTTCAGCAGCGGCACGCCGCTGTGCTGCAGGGTCGCCAGGGTGCGGGTGAAACGGGCGGTGGAAAGCAGCAGATTGAGACGGCCGAAAAGGGGCATGGAGAGCGCCACCCGGTCGAGCCTGAGGCGACCCGCCTCGGTCCGGGCGTACCAGCGGTAGCCGAGAATAACCAGCGGGACCAGCATGAGCAGCAGCCACCACCAGGTGCTGAGAAAATCGCTGGTGCGAATCAGCAGCAGCGTCGGCAGCGGCAGCGTCTGGCCCATGTCCTCGAGCATGCGAACGACTTTCGGCACAACGAACGTAAGCAGGAAGAACAGGACGCAGACACCGATCAAACCCATCAGCAGCGGATAGGCCATGGCCGCCCGGATGCGGCTGCGCATTCGGGCCTGCCCTTCGAGAAAATCGGTGAGCCGCTGCAACACCTGATCCAGGGTGCCGCTGTTCTCCCCCACCTGCACCATGTTGACATACAGGACCGGGAAGATGCGCGGGTGGCGAGACAGCGCATTGTACAGCGACTCTCCCTGAACCACCTCTTCGCGCACGCCGTTGAAGGCGCGGGCCAGCGCCTCGTTTTCCAACTGGCTGCCGATGGTCGCCAGCGCCTCGTCGAGGGGCAGGCCGGCGCCGAGCAAGGTGCCCAACTGCCGGGTGGCGGCGGCCAGTTCGGTGACCGGCACTCGGCGCGCCAGCCGCAGGCGCGAAAAGCCCGGCGCAGGGACGGCGGCGCTTTCTTCCTGCACGGTGGTGGGATAGATGCCTTGGCTGCGCAGCTTTTGCACAACGGCGCGGCGGCCGCTCGCCTCCACCGTGCCGGCGATTTTCTTTCCGGCGGCATTGAATCCGGAATAAGCAAAGAGCGCCAACTCAGATCTCCTCCTGCGTCACCCGCAGGACTTCTTCGATGGAGGTTTCGCCGGCCAGGGCCATCGCCAGTCCGGCGTCGCGCAACGTCTTCATCCCTTTTTTTATCGCCGCCGCCTTGATGCTGGCCGAATCCTTGTTCTGCAGCAGCAGATCGCGCACCTGCTCGTCGACGGGGAGCAGTTCGTAGATGCCGCTGCGGCCGCGGTAACCGATGTCCAGGCACTGGGTGCAACCGACGCCGCGATAGAAGTTGGCGTCGACGGGCACGGCGCCGGCCAGACCCATCTCGCGCAGCATCTCGGCGCCCGGTTGATACGCCTCCCGGCAGTTCGGGCAGATGCGGCGCACCAGGCGCTGGGCGAGAATGCCGACGATGGAGGAGGCGGCCAAAAACGGCTCCACCCCCATCTCCACCAGACGGGTGAGGGCGCCGGCGGCGTCGTTGGTATGCAGGGTGGAGAAGACCATGTGCCCGGTGAGCGCGGACTGCACGGCAATCTCGGCGGTTTCCCCGTCGCGGATCTCGCCGACCATGATGATATCGGGATCCTGGCGCAGGATGGAACGCAGGCCGGCGGCAAAGGTCAGATTGATCTTCGCATTGACCTGAATCTGGCCGACGCCGGGGAGCTGGTATTCGATGGGATCCTCGACGGTGATGATGTTCTTGTCCCGGCTGTTCAGGCGGGTAAGGGCGGCATACAGGGTGGTGGTTTTTCCCGAGCCGGTGGGGCCGGTGACGAGAAAGATGCCGTGGCTCTTCTGAATCATCTGCTGCACCGGCCCGAGCATGCCGGGGCCCATGCCGATATCCTCCAGGCTGAGGACGTTGGAGGTTTTGTCGAGCAGACGCATAACCACCCGTTCGCCGAAGGCGGTGGGGAGGGTGGAGACGCGCACATCGACATCCTTGCCGGCAATGCGCACGCGAAAGCGGCCGTCCTGCGGCAGGCGTTTTTCGGCGATGTTCAGGTTGGCCATGATCTTGATGCGGCTGGTGATGCTCGCCTGCGCTTTGGCCGGCGGACGCATCACCTCATACAGAAGCCCGTCGATGCGGTAGCGGGCGATAAGTTCGGCTTCGAAGGGCTCGATATGAATATCGCTGGCCCGCTGCTTGTACGCCTGGGTGATCAGGCTGTTGACGAAGCGGATGATCGGCGCCTCGTCGGCGGCGTCGATCAGGTCGGCCGGTTCCAGGCCGGCGGCCAGCGGATCGCCGCCGGTTTCGATATCCTCGATCGTTTCCTGCGTCGCGCCGGCGCGCTCCTCGTAGCTGCGATTGATGGCGCGCAGGATCTCCTCCGGGTCGGCTACCGCCACTTCGATGAATTCACGGGTGAGGGTGGCCAGATCGTTGAGCGGCCGGGTATCGAGCGGATCGGCGACCGCAACCCGCAGTCGGCCGTCTTTTCGTTCCATCGGAAAAATGCGGTATTCCTTGGCAAAGGAGATCGGCACCAGATCGAGTAATTCTTCGTTGGCGAATCGTCCGGCGAGGGAGTCGAGATAGGGGACGCCCTGCTGCGCGGCCAGCGCCCGCCCCAGGACATCGGGTTTGATCGCCTTCATGCCGAGCAGAATATCGCCCAGCGCCCGACCGGTGGTTTCCTGATTCTGCAGCGCCTCGGCGAATTTCGCCTCAGTCAGCCCAAAATCTTCAACCAGGATTTCCCCGAGGGGTTTCCAGCTCATGCGTACTGCGTCTCCAGTTCAATATTGGGGGAGGGGCGCTTCTTGCGTTTCCGGCGCCGCCGGTTCGATTTCCAGGGGTTCGGGAAGATCCTCCAGGATTTCGGAGGTCTCCAGGCTCGGGGTGGTTCCCGCTTGAAATTGTTCCATCGCCACTCGGCTGCGGTCGGTCACCATGGCCATATCGAGGGGGGTGCGAATGATCCGCGGTGTAATGAAGACCAGCAGGTTGACTTTGCGCTCGGTCGTGCTTTTGTGCTTGAACAACCAGCCGAGCCCGGGGATGTCGCCGAGCAGCGGCACCTTCGAAATATTTTCCTGCCGATTGTTGGAAATCAGGCCGCCGAGCACGATGGTGCGTCCGTTTTCCGCCAGCACCGTGTTGCGGATCAGGCGCTTGGTCAGGGTCGGTCCCACCTGATTGACATCGCCGACGGCGGACGCGGCAATATCGGTGATCTCCTGCAGAACGTTCAGCCGCACCAGATTCCCCTCGGTGATCTGCGGCGTGAAGCGCAGGGTCAGGGCGACATCCTGGCGCTCGACGGACACGCTCTGCGCCAGGCCCGTGGAGGCGCCGGTATCGGTGAGGCGCTGGGTGATGATCGGTACGTTCTGGCCGACGATGATTTCGGCCTCCTCGTTATCGGAGGTGAGCAGGCGGGGCGCGGAAAGGATGTTGACGTCCGACGTGCCTTTGGAGATATCGATCAGGGCCGAAAGGGCTGGAACGGTCATGGTCGTGCCGCCCGGTCCTTCGACTTCGATGAGATTGAAGATGCCGCCGAGAAGAACCCCTTGCAGCGTCTGGCCAAGCAGGCTGGGTACGGCGGAGCCATCGGTCCCCGTGCCGGACGGCAATAAACTGGGCAGTCCGGCCTGGGTCTGGTTCAGGTTGCTGGTGCCGAGAATGACGCTTTCATCGCCTATCCCCAACGCCCCCTGCAGGGAAGCGCCCAGCTGTTTGGTGGCATCCATCGACAGTTCGAGAATCAACGCCTCGACGAAAACCTGCTTTCGCTTCACATCGAGTTGGGCAATGATCCCCTTGAGAACCTCATAGTCGTCGGGAGTGGAGTTGACGATCAGGGCGTTGGTCGCCTTGTCGGCGGTGATGGCCACCGCGCCGAGCGCCTGGACCGCCTGCCCCGGCAGTCCCGCCTGCGCCGCCTGAGCGGGTTGGCCGGCCCGGGCAGCGCGGGGTTGCGCCTGGACGCCGGTAACGATCTGATTGAGGGTGGTGGCCAAGGTCTCGGCATCGGCGTTTTCCAGATAATAGACGTAAATGCCGGCATGGGCCTCGGTGGGCTGGCTGTCCAGCTCGGTCACCAACCGCCGGATCGTCTCCATGTCCTCGGCCGTGGCCAGAACCACCAGGCTGTTGGTGCGGGGATACGGAATGATTTTGCTCCCGTCCGTTGCCGCACCGGCAACCTGCGCCGTGCTGCGGGTGGTTCGCCGGCGAACCGTCGTTTGCGGCGCCTGGGCGAGAATCTGCCCGAGCAGGGTCGCCAATTCCTGGGCGTCGCCATATTGCAGGGGAATGATTTCAAGCAGGTCGAGGCCATCGGAGATATCGAGAGCCTCGATGATGGTCACCAGGCGTTCGATGTTGGCCGCATTATCGGTGAGAATAAGGGTGTTTGACGGGGGATAAGCGACGACGCTGCTGGTTTTCGGCACCAGTGGGGCGATCGTCGAGGCCACCGCCGCCGCTTCGACATTCTTCAGGGCCACCAGGCGGGTGATGAATTGCTCCGGCGGCAGTCGTCTCGCTTCGATAATCGTCGGTAAATTGCTCTCTTTGGCATCGCGAATCGGAACGATCTTGTTGACCTTGCCGGAAGGAACCACCGTATAGCCTTTGAGCGAGAGAACGGTGAGAAACAGGTTGTAGGCTTGATCGAGGCTCATCGGATCGGGTGAGATAATGGTTGCTTTTCCCTTGACCGTGTCGTCGTAAATAAAATTGGTATCGGTCAGCTCGCTGATGGTCTGAATCAGATCGGTCAGTTCTATTTCCTTGAAGTCGAGGGAAACCTTCCCCCCCTTTTGCAGCGACGCAATGCCGGGCTTTGCGCTTGGCGTCGGAGACGCCGCAGGAGCCTGGGCCATGGCCGGGGCGGAGCAGTACAGGCTAAGGCCGACCAGAAGCAGGCAAACGCCAGGAAATAATCTGAACACGGAAAATCCTCCTAGTTGACTTCATATTCAAAGCTTAAATTGTTGCCGTTGCGCAGCAGGCCGATGGAAATATTCTTTGCTTCCCGCAGTTGCTGAAATATCTGCAATGCTTTTTCAGGGCCATTGAGTTCCACCCCGTTGACCTGCATCAGAATATCCCCGCGCTGAATGCCGAGATTGGCGAGAATGGAGCGCGGCCGGATCATCCGCACAACAAAACCCTCCGTTTTGCCATTGATCATATTCGGCTCCACCCGCGCCTGCTTGAGCAGTTCGCCGATATTTCCCCGCGCCTGCTCCGCCACCGTCTGCGGAATCACCCAACGGTTTTCGCCCACCGAGTGAATTTCCGCGCCGCCCGCGCTATCTCCGCCCGCAGGCGACGCGCTGGCGGAAATCGGACTCTCTTTCGGCTGCTTCTCGGCGTATAAGGGAAGAACCTGCAGGGAGCCATTCGGATTGCGGATAGACACCGAATGCCGATCGATCATTTCAATCTTGCCGCCGCCGGGGACTTCATCGCCGAGATGGTAGGTTTTCACCTTCTGCCCGGCCTTGATCACCGCCAGAGAATCCGCGCCCCGGGTGATGGTGCCGAAGAGGGTGAGATCGGTGCGCACGGCCGGCGCTGCCGAGACAACCTCCGGCGCATTTTCGGCCTCGGTGAGGTTGCCCGCGACCTGGGCGGTGGAATCGAAGATATTGCGTTCGAGAACGACCTGGAATTCGGGCAGAGAGGGGGGGCGCGTGGCCGCCGCGCGCGTCTCTACTTTTTCTCCAGGCGCCAGCGCGGGTGGACTGAGATAAATGCCGAGGGCCGTTGCCGCCAGGTGCCCGAGAGCCAGGCCGAGCAGTACGGGCAGCAGAAGATAAAACACCCGATAGTGTTTCAGCAGAAAAGAGGACATCGAGTTTCCGGCGGACAAAAGTGCCCACATGGGGATGACAATTAAAAAACGTTACCCGAATTAAGGAATTTTGTCAAAATAATGAAATGGCTAATTGCAAGATTTTTCTGAGGAAAGGCTGGAAAGATGTAGAGCGTCAGCCGAATTTCAATACAGACAGGAGAGTATACCGGGGAAGGATTTTTTGCGCAAGGGGGTTACCGATTCCGCTGCTTTGCACCCTTTGCCGTCCGCCCGGTGAGCTTGAGGCGAATATCGAGCAGGAGGCTGAACAGGGCCGGCACCAGAATCAGGGTGAACAGGGTGGAAACGACCAATCCGCCGACCACCACACTCCCCAATCCGCGGTACAACTCGCTGCCGGCGCCGGGAAACAGAACCAGGGGGAGCATGCCGAAGACGCTGGTCCCCACCGACATGAAAATCGGCCGCACCCGGACGCGCACCGATTCGCGCAACGCTGCATGACTCTCCATCCCGGCATCCCGGATGAAGTTGAGGGCCTGGTGGACAATAAGGATGGCGTTGTTGACCACCGTTCCGACCAGGATAATGAAGCCGAGCATGGTCAAAACATCGAGGGCCTGATAGGCCAGAAAGGTGCTCACCAGCCGCAATCCGAGAAAGCCGCCGGCCATGGCCAGGGGCACCGAGAACATGATGACGAAGGGGTAGAAAAAGCTCTCGAAAAGTGCGGCCATCAGCAGGTAGGTGATGATCAGGGCGAGCAGGAAGTTCCACTTGAGGACGTTGAAGGTGATGCGCAGTTTGTCGGCGGCGCCGGCCAGACGCACCCGCACATCTTGCCCCAGCACGCCCTGCGCCCGCAGCGGGGCGAGCACCCCGGCCTCGATCGCCTCCATCGCCGCCTCCAGGGGGAATTCTTCCGGTGGGCTGACCTGAAGGGTGATGGTGCGTTGCCGCTCCACCCGGTTGATCTGCTCCGGACCGGCCACCAGCACCACCTGCGCCACCGCTTCCACCGGCACTGTGCCGCCCGCCGGCGTGCGCAGCAGCAGATTGGCCAAATCCTGCGTGCGGCGGACGAATTCTTCGTTGCCGACGACCGTCAGGTCGATTTCGTTCCCCTCGACGATCACCGTGCTGGCGATGGCGCCGTCGAGAAAGGCGTCGATGGCAATCCCCAGTTCCTGGGCGGAAAGACCGGTGTCGGCCAGCCGCACCCGATCGGGGATCACCCGGATTTCCGGATTGCCGAGGTCGAGGCTGGGTACGGGACGCACCTGGGCGCCGGGGAGCGCCTCGCGGATGGCGCCGAAGGCGCGGCCGCCGACCTCCACCAGCCGCTCCAGTTCGGCGCCGGAAAACTCCACGTCGATGGTGCGGCCGGCAAGGCCGCGCTCGAACAGGGAGGACTGGGTGACGATGGCGATCATGCCGGGGACCTTCGAGAGCTCTTTTTGCAAATAAGGAATCAGCTCCCGCACCCGCTCCGGTTCGGCCGAGCGCACCCCCATGAAAATCTGCCGGCCGGAGGCGACATAAAAGAAATTGGTGATTTTCGGCACCCCTTGCGGCGGCGCCCGGTTCTCCTCCCACAAGGGCCGCAGATCCTGTTCCAGTTCCCGGCCGATTTGCGTGAACTCTTCGACGTTGTAGCCGGGGGGCGGCAGCAGCAGACCGATGACCAGGTTGCGGTTGCCGGTGGGGAGGTATTCCGGTTTCGGGGCGAGAAACCAGGCGACAGCCAGGGAGGCGACGGTGAAGCCGACGACCACCAGCAGCTTGACCCAGATCTGGTGGCTGATCCACCAGGCGAGGTCCGCCACGCGGTCGGTAAAGGATTGGGCCAGCGGCGCCAGGCCGAACAGGTCGGCAACGCGTGAACCTTTGCCGCCTCCCTTGGCGACCGCCTGACCGCCGAGGATGCGGGCGGCGTAGGAGGGGATGACGGAGATGGAGACGATCAGCGACAGGCCGACGGCGGCGGTGATAGCGATGGCGATATCGCGAAAAAGCTGCCCCGCCTCCTCGACGATGAAGATGATCGGCAAAAAGACGGCGATGGTGGTCAGGGTGGAGGAGAGAACCGCTCCCCAAACCTCCCGGGCGCCGCGCTGCGCCGCCTCCCGCCGGTCTTCTCCCCTCTGCCGGTGCCGATAGATGTTCTCCAGCACGACGATGGCGTTGTCGACCACCATGCCGACGGCGAAGGCGAGACCGGCGAGGGAGATAACGTTGATGGTGCGTCCGGCCAGCGCCATGACCATGAAGGCGCCGATCAGCGATATCGGAATGGCGGTGGCGACGATCAGGGTGGAACTGAGGGAGCGCAGGAAAAGCAGGAGCACCAGGATCGCCAGAATGCCGCCGACCCACAGGTTCTGCCGCACCAGATCGATGGCCGACTCGATGTATTCGGTTTCATCGTACACCTGCTCCAGGTACAGCCCGCGGTTCTGGAGAATCCCGGCGTTGAGCTCCCGGACCGCTTCCTTCAGCCCGGCCATCACGGCCAATACGTTGGAGCCGACCTCCCGCTGGGCATTGATCGCCATCGCCGGCTCGCCGTTCTGGCGCACCGAAACGGTGGGGCGTTCGTAGCCGAAGCGGGCCTTGGCCACATCGCCGACGAACAACCGGCTGCCGGGGGGGGTGGGGAGGGCGACGCGCTCGACTTCTTGCGGATCCGTCAGCTCGGCCAGGGTGCGGACGATGTAGCGCCGCTTTCCCTCATCGAAACTCCCCGCGGAAATGTTGACGTTCTGCAAATCCAGGGTGCGCATCAGGTCCTGCAGGGTGAGGCCGTACCCGGAGAGCTTCTCCGGGTCGACCACCACTTGCAGCTCCCGCTCGCGGCCGCCGAACATGTTGCTGCGCGCCACGCCCGGCACCCTCTCGAAACGGGCCTTGATGAAGTCCTCGGCGAATATCTGATAGGTGTCGATGGGGCGCTCGTTGCCGGGGAGCGGCTTCAGGATGAACCAGGCGATGGGCTGGTCTTGGGTGTTGACGGTGGAGATGACCGGCCGGTCGGCGTCCTCGGGAATGTCCTTGACCTGATTGAGGGCGTTGCTCACCTTGAGCAGGGCGGCATCGATGTCGGCGCCGGGACGAAAGGTCAGAAGGATCCGGCCCTCGCTGTCGCGGGATTCGGACTCCATCTCCACCACTCCCTCCACCCCTTTGAGTTGATCCTCCTGGCGCTGGACGATTTCGTCCTCCACCTCTTCCGGACTGGCCCCCGGCCAGACGGTGGAGACGGTGATCTCCGGCCGGGCAACTTCCGGGGTGAGTTGGACCGGAATGCGCAGCAGCGAAATACCGCCGAAAAGAAGGACCAGAAGCACGCCGACGGTCACCGCCACCTGGCGTTGTACGGAGGTTTCGATGAGGCCCATAAAAATCAGCTTTCAGCTATCCAGCCAAACGCAAAAGCCAGAATGCAAACCTTACTGCGCGTCTTTTTCCGCCACCGCCTGGCCGGGGCGCAGCCGTTCATTGCCGCGGATCACCACCCGGTCGCCGGGGGCGAGTTCCCCCTCCAGGGGGGTGACGGCGTACCGGCTGCCGTAGGCGCCCTCGACCTGCACCGGAAAGATGACCGCCCGGCCGTCCGCCACCTTGGCGACTTGCCCGCCGCCGCCCGGCTGGGGGATGAGGGCGTCCTTGGGGATGAGGAGCGCCCGTCGGGGATTGCCGGAGAAGGTGACCCGGGCCAGCATGCCGGCGAGAATGCGCCCCTGCGGGTTCGGCACCGAAACCTGGACGGGAAAGGTGCGGGTCGCTGGATCCGCTTGCGGGATTATGGCGGTCACCTCGCCGGGAAACTCCCGCCCGGGCAGAGCGTCGAAACGGACGCCGACCTCGTCGCCCATTTTAATGCCGCCGAGTTGCTGCTCCGGCACCGGCGTCATGACGTGCACCACCGACAGGTCGGCCAGAACCACAACCGGATCCCCCGTATTCAGCCATTGGCCGATTTCGGTGTTTTCCTCCATCACCTGCCCGGAGAAGGGGGCCCGCACCGCCATATTGGACAATCGGTCGCGCACCAGCCGGATCTCGGCGCCGGCCTGTTCCTGTTGTCGCCGCAACGTCTGTACTTCGGTGGTCAGCGCCTGCAGTTCCTGCTCGGAAATAAACTTCTGCGCGAAAAGCTTCCTGGCGCGTTCGGCGTCGGCCTTTGCCTGAGCGATGCGGGCATCGATTTCCCGCCGCCGAGCCAGGGCTTCCTGTAGTTGCAGTTCAAGGGGACGGGTGCGCAACCGCACCAGTTGCTCCCCTTGCTCCACCCGCTCGCCACGGCGCGCCGCCAACGCCTCCACCCGCCCCTCCTCATCGGCCGCCACCGCCGCCTCATAGCGCGGCTCGGTGGTGCCGACCAGGGTCAACGGTTTACCGACCTGCTCCTCTTGCACCGGAGCGGTCACCACCGGCGCCGGCGGCGGACCCTTGGGGGCGGATTCTCCCCCCGACTGGGCGAAGACCGGAAAGGCGAGAATCGGCAGCAAGAGCAGGCAAAAAATTGGCAACGTCCCACCTGGAAAAAAGCTGCAATGGCTTGCAAAAGTTTTGCTCTTTAAACGAATCCCACTTTTGTCCGGGGAGTCAAGCGGCGGGAAAATGAAAAGACCCCGGCGAGGACCGGGGTCTGGGGTAAAGCGAATGTCTTGGCGCGGAGTCGGCCGGCGGCGGTTTTTTTCGGCCGCCGCCAAGGCCAGCACCCTTGGTTATTCTTCCTGGTGCTCGAATTTGCCGAAGGCGATGTCGAAAATTTCCAGCAGTTCCAGATTCTGCTTCGAAAGCATCATGGCGTTGCCGACGATGGCATAGTAGAGAATGCTCAGGCGGGTTTTGGAGGTGTTGTCGGAAATCCGCGGCACCTGCCTGGCGTTCAGTTCCGCGGCCAGCGCCCGCAGTCGGCCGTCCTTTTCCGTCAGGCGGTCGAGATTGGCGGTCTGCTTGCGACTGAAGGTGGTTTCCACCTCGAGCAGAATCTCGTTCAGCAACTCACGCACCTGCTCCAGTTCTGCTATCTGCACCGGGAGCAACCCCTTATGATGGTTGCCGATATGCGTATAGGCGCGCAGCACGATATCGCGATGACCGTCGGTGATTTTCTGCAGGCGGCGGATGGTCTGCGCGTACCGGTGTGATACGGTCAGGCCCTTCTGGTCGATCAGGCGCATTGTTTTGAAGATGTTGGCGCTGATGATGTTCGACCACTGCTGGATTTTGCCCAGCCTCTTCCTTTGCACCCGCAGGCGGTCGTACCTCTGCGTGAAGAGGGCCTCCAGCGTGGTGTCGAGAGATTCGCGGATTTCTTTCAACAAAAGGCTCATATGCTCGAAAGTCGTCTCGACGCTCTTTCGTGGATCCTCGATCGACTTGAGGTTGAAAACCTTCTCCTTGTGCGCCGCTTCGGCAATAGCCAGGTGCTTGTGATGGGCGTTGCGGATCAGCGCCCCGGCGAGAGCCAGCAGGAGGAGGACGCCGAGAGCTTCACCGTAAAAAATGATGGCGGCGAAAAGAGCGGCGAAGGTGAAGGCGATAACCGCCGTCATGAACCAGCCGCCGATGACGGCCAGCACGCCGGTGATGCGGTAAACGGCGGTTTCGCGCCCCCAGGCCTGGTCGGCAAAAGAGGTCCCCATGGCGACCATGAAGGTGACATAGGTGGTTGACAGGGGCAGCTGATAAGCGGTGGCGTAAGAGACGACGGCGCTGGCCACCATCAGGTTGACCGAGGCGCGCAGCAGATCGAAAGAGGGTGGAATGCCGGGACCGGCCGGAACCGGCGCAGATTCGGGGCTGAGGCGGCGGCTGATCAGAGCGCGCACCCCTTGCGGCACAACGGCGCGCACCATGTCGAAAATGCCGAGGGTCATGCGCACGATGGCCCGGGACAGGGAGATCGATTCGAAACGCTCGCTGCCCTCGTCCTGCTGACTGAGGCCGATCTCCGTCTCGGTGACCGTCCGGGCTTTTTTCGACAGCCACAAGGTGAGGACCATGATCGCGCCGGCCGCCAGGAGGATCCAGGTTTCCGACTGGACCTTCTTGCCGAGCACGCCCATGGTGACAGTGAGCGGATCGGCGGTTGCCATCGCCGCCTGATAGGCGTGCAGCCCGGCCAGGGGCACGCCGATGAAGTTGACCAGGTCGTTGGCGGCAAAGGCCATGGCCAGGGCGAAGGTGCCGACCAGCACGATCGGCTTGAGAATGTTGACTCTCAGCAGCTGCAGGATCAGCAGCAGGATGGCCGAAATAGCGAAGATGATCAGCAGGAGCAGGGCGGTGTTGTCGTGGATCCATTGGACATTGCGCGCGGTCATGAAGGAGGCGCCCTTGGCCCCTTTAACCAGGATGAAGTAGGTGATCGACGACATGGCCAGGCCGCCCCACAACGCTCCATAGCGCCTGATCCGCCGCTGGTAGTCGAAGGTGAACAGGAGGCGGGTGAGAAACTGGAACACGGCGCCGCAGACGAAAGAGATCGCCACCGACAGCAGGATTCCCATGATGATCGTGATCGCCGTGGCCGAGTTGATGTACCCGGCGATGGTCGCCAGGCTGTCGCCGGCCTGCACGATCTTGAGCAGGGACACGGCGACGGCGGCGCCGAGCAGTTCGAAAACGATGGAGACGGTGGTGGAGGTGGGCAGCCCGTAGGTGTTGAAGAGGTCGAGCAGGATGATGTCGGTGATCATCACCGCCAGAAAGATGGTCAATATCTCCGTCAGGGTGAAAAATTGAGGATGGAAAATCCCCTTTCGCGCCACCTCCATCATGCCGCTGGAGAAGGTCACCCCGGCCAGGATGCCGAGACTGGCGATCGCCGTAATGACCGCCTTCGGCGCCACCCGCGAGCCGATCGAAGAACTGAGAAAATTAACCGCGTCATTGCTCACGCCGATAACAATGTCGAGGACGGCGATGGTGACGAGAATGCCAACCCCGACAAGAAGAACTTCGGTGCTCATGTGGCGTTAGAACCTTTCTGTTCTGTTGCACCTCAATCGGCCGCCCCTGCCCGCTATGTCGGTTCCCACCGCGGGAGGGATGCGGAAAACGGGGCTTACCCGGCCGATTTTTCCCGCCGCTCGTTCATCACCTTGTAGGCGCAGAACTGTCCGCACATGGTGCAGGCGCCGTGCGCCTCGTCCACCCCCGATTCGGCCCGCAGACGGCGCGCTTTGGCCGGATCGAGGGCGAGGGCGAACTGCCCTTCCCAGTCGAGTTTCTTCCGGCAGCGGGCCATGGCGATGTCCTTCGCCAGCGCGCCCGGCACCCCCTTGACGATATCGGCGGCGTGGGCGGCGATGCGGCTCGCCATCACCCCTTCGTGCACATCCTCGACGGTCGGCAGGCGCAGGTGCTCGCTGGCGGTGACATAGCAGAGGAAATCGGCGCCGGCGGCGGCGGCCAGCGCGCCGCCGATGGCGCAGGTGATGTGGTCGTAGCCAGGGGCGATGTCGGTAACCAGCGGCCCGAGCACATAGAAGGGGGCGCCGTGGCAGAGGCGTTTCTGCAACTGGATGTTCGCCTCGATCTGGTTCAGCGGCACGTGGCCCGGCCCCTCGATCATCACCTGGATGCCGGCGTCCCAGGCGCGCTGGGTCAGTTCGCCGAGCAGGATCAATTCATGGATCTGCGCGCGGTCGGTGGCGTCGGCCAGGCATCCCGGGCGAAAACCGTCGCCGAGAGAGAGAACGGCGTCGTACGGTTTGACGATCTCCAGCAGCCGGTCGAAATGTTCGAACAGGGGATTCTCCGCCTGATTGTGCGCCATCCACTCGACGGTGAAGGAGCCGCCGCGGGAGACGACCTCCATGATGCGCCCCTCGCGCTCCATGCGCTCCACCGTCGCCCGGGTAACACCGCAGTGCACGGTGATGAAATCGACGCCGTCGTCCAGATGCTTGATGATGCCGGCGAAGATGTCCTCCACCGTCATGTCGACGATCGCCTTCTTCTGCCGGTTCACCGCATCGAGGGCCGCCTGGTACAGGGGGACCGAGCCGATGCAGGCGTCGGTCTCGGCAATGATCGCCCGGCGAATTTCATCGACCGGACCGCCGGTGGAGAGATCCATCAGCGCGTCGGCGCCCGCCGCCACCGCCACCCGCGCCTTTTCCAGCTCCTTATCGATGCTGGTGTCGTCGCGGCTGGTGCCGATATTGGCGTTCACCTTGGTGCGCAGGCCCAGGCCGACCGCCAGCGGCGTGCCGCCGGTGCGCTTGTTGTTGTGGCAGACGAGGGCGGTGCCGTCGGCGATACGCTGGCGCAGCGTTTCCGGGTCCATTCCCTCGGCGGCGGCGGCCTGACGGACGAGATCGGTAATGGCGCCCTGGCGGGCGAGTTCGAGCTGGGTCATTTTGCAAACCTCGTAAGCGGTGATCCGTATTGGGTGATCCGTAAAGGCCAAAACGGAATGAAAACGAAAAAAAAGAATACTGTCAACTTCGCGGAATCCGGATCACGGATCACGGATCACAATTTTCGCCCCCCGCCAATGATTCACCGGCCCGTGCCCGGCTCCCAGGGGAATGGCGGTGCGGATCGCTTCGCCGATGAATTCCTTGGCGCGGGCGACGGCCGCCGGCAGGGTTAGGCCCTGGGCGAGAAAAGCGGCGATGGCCGCCGCGGTGGTGCAGCCGGTTCCGTGCGTGCATTTGGAATCGATGCGCGGCGCCGGGAAGCGATGCAGCGCATCGCCCGCCAGCAGAAGATCGACCGCCGCGCCCGGCAGATGCCCGCCCTTGACCAGCACATGGCGAGCGCCCATCTGTTGCAGCCTGCGGCCGGCCCGCTCCATCTGCGCTTCCGTGGCGACCGGCAGGCCGGTCAATGCCTCGGCCTCCGGCAGATTGGGGGTGAGAAGAAAGGTGCGCGGCAGCAGTTCTTCCCGCAGGGCGGCAACCGCCTCCGCCTGCAGGAGGGACGCCCCCCCTTTGGCGATCATCACCGGATCGACGACGGTCGCCAAGGCATGCTTTTCGATCAATGCGGCCACCGCCCGGATGATCTCGGCGGAAAAGAGCATCCCGGTCTTGACGACGTCGGCGCCGATATCGGTGAGAACCGCCTCGGTCTGCCGCGCGACGAAATCCGGCGGGATCGGATGAATCCCCGCGACCCCCAGGGTGTTCTGCGCGGTCAGGGCGGTGATGGCGCTCATGCCGTAGCCGCCGAGGAGGGCGATCGTCTTCAAATCCGCCTGAATGCCCGCGCCGCCGCCCGAATCGGAGCCGGCGACAGTCAATACCCGGCCGCGCGGCAATGGCAGCCGGCGGTTGAACAAAAGGGCGATCTCGCGGGCGGCGGCGGCCGGGTCGGCATCGGCCATCACCGCCGAAATGACCGCCACCGCGTCGGCGCCGGCGTCGATGACCTCCGCCGCGCTGTCGCGGTCGATGCCGCCGATGGCGACGATCGGCAGACGAACGGCCGCGCGGACCTCGCGCAGGCGCTCCGGTCCGACCAGTACGGCATCCCCCTTGCTCCCGGTCGGGAACATCGCCCCCAGGCCGATGTAGTCGGCGCCGTCGGCCTCCGCTTTTCGGGCCTGCTCCAGCGTGCGGGTGGAAATGCCGATCAGTTTGCCGGCGCCGAGAATCCGCCGCGCCGCCGCCACCGAGCCGTCCCCCTGGCCGAGATGGACGCCGTCGGCCGCCACTTCCCGGGCGAGGAGCGGGTCGTCATTGATGATAAAGACGGCGCGGTGCTGCCGGCAGATATCCCGCAGGCCGATCGCCGCATCTCGCCGCTTGCCGGGGGAAACGGATTTCTGCCGAAACTGGACAACCCGAGCACCGCCGCGCAGAGCGGATTCAACCCGCTTCGACAGTTGCCCGTCCCAATCTTCGTCGGTGATGAGATAAAGTCCCTGGATCATAATCCGCCACCAGCCTCTGGTGCTGAAAAATAAAAAGCGCCGCGGACATTGACAAGACGCGCGGCGCTCCGAGGCTCGGAATATCAAACGCCCGCTTCCCTACGCCGGCATCACCCGGATCAGGTTCCAAGGGTCGCTCCGCCATACGGCGAAACTCTCAGTGTCAACTCCCCTAGCGGTCTGCAAATTTTTGGGCGACTCGAATTCGGACGACTCCAACGGTTGCAAAGATTTTGCGGTAAAACCTCCGAAAAAGTGGAAAAAGATTAAAGGATCCACCCAAGGCTGTCAACCTCAATTGTCGGGCCGGCAGAGCTGTTCCGAATCGTTTGTTTACAGTCCGGTTCCCCGCATGGTAAAAACTTTTTTTCTTCCTTTGAACGGACTCCCATCATGCATGCCAAACGGCCGACCCATATAGAAATCGATCTGGATGCCCTTTTACACAACTTTCGCCAAATCCGCCGGCAGGCCGCCGGGCGGCAAGTGCTGGCCGTTGTCAAGGCCGATGCGTACGGCCATGGCGCCGCGCAAATCGCCCCGGCGCTGCAAACGGCCGGCGCCGATCGCTTCGGTGTTGCCATCGTCGAAGAGGGGGTGGAGCTGCGGCGGGCTGGAATAGAGCGTCCCATCCTTGTTCTCGGCGGCATCTACCCCGGCCAGGAAGAAGCCATTTTCCAGCATCGGCTGACCCCGGTTCTTTTCAGTCTCGAAGCCGCCCGCTGCCTGAACGAACGGGCGCGGGCCGCCGGGCGGGTCTGTTCTTATCACCTGAAGATGGACACCGGCATGAGCCGCGTCGGCTTTCGCCCGGAAGAGCTGGCGACGACGCTCCCCTTTCTGTCCACCCTCGATGGCCTCGCCATGGAAGGGGTGATTTCCCATTTCGCTCTGGCCGATGCGCCCGCCGACCCTTTCACCGACGAGCAGATCGCCAATTTTCGCCGCAGTTTGGCGCAGATACGCGCCGTCGGCTTTTCTCCGCAATTGGTTCACGCGGCCAACAGCGCCGCCCTGTTTTCCCGCGACATCCCTGAGTGCAACGTGGTCCGGCCGGGCATTGCTTTGTACGGGGCGCTCCCCGCCGCCTCTTTCGCCGGCCTCGATCTGCAACCGGTCATGAGTTTCCGCACCCGGGTGGCGCAGGTCAAAACCGTCCCCGCCGGCGCCGGTGTTTCTTACGGCCACCGTTTTCGCGCCGACCGGCCGACCACGGTCGCCGCCATCCCGGTCGGCTACGCCGACGGTTTCAGCCGGCAGTTGTCGAACCGGGGCGAAGTGCTGATTCGCGGGCGACGGGCCCGGGTGGCCGGTGCCGTCTGCATGGATTGGACGCTGCTGGACGTTACGCATATCCCCGAAGTGGCGGTCGGCGACCAGGTGACCCTTCTTGGGGCGGACAACGGCAACATCGTCTCCGCCGAAGAATGGGCGGAAACGATCGGCACCATCTCCTATGAAGTTTTTTGCCAGGTGAGCAAGCGGGTGCCGCGCATTTACAAGAAGTCGGGCATCTCTGCGCCTGTGGTTGACATCGAAACCGGATTTTGAGCGATGAGCGCACCGCAATTTTTTCTCGCCTTCGATCTCGGCACCACCACCCTCGCCGGACGTCTGCTGGCCGTTGACGGAACGGTTTTGGCCGAGGCGCAAACGACCAATCCACAGAAGGAATTCGGCGGCGACATCATCCGCCGGCTGGAAGCGGCGCTGCGAGGGGAGGGGCCGCGTCTGCGGCAGCTGCTGGTCGCCGGCATGGAGGAGATCGTTGCCCGGCTGCTGGCGACTTCCGGCGTCTCCCGGGAAGCGATCGGCGCGGCGGCGGCGGCCGGAAATCCGGGGATTTGCCACCTGCTGCGCGGGCTTTCCGCGGAACCGATCCTGTTCCCGCCGCACCGCCCCCGCGAGCCGCAAGGCGTCTTTCTGCCGCAAGACCTGTTGGATCTCCCCGCGCCGCTCTATCTTTTCCCTTTGGTCAGCGGCTACGTCGGCGGCGACCTGATCGCCTTCGTCTATGGCAGCGGGGAGGTCTGCGCTTCATCCCTTGCGCCGGCCGCGTCCCGCCTCTTCATCGATATCGGCACCAACGGCGAAATGGCGCTGCTGCACGATAATCGCTGGTGGGCGACATCGGTGGCGGCCGGGCCGGCGTTCGAGGGGGGGGAGATCGCCTGCGGCATGGCCGCCCGCGCCGGGGCGGTGGAGGCGGTCGAAGTCGCCGGCGACAACCTGCGCCTGCGGGTCATTGGTGGCGGTGCGCCGCGAGGGCTTTGCGGCAGCGGCCTGCTGTCCGTGGTGGCTGCGGGTCTGGACGGGGGGCTGATCGATGCGGGCGGCGCCATTGTCGATCCGGCAACGATCGCGACCAACCTCGCGCGCTATATCGTTGACGGCCCCGCTGGCCGGGCGCTGCGTCTCTACCGCGATGCAGCCGTCGATCTGCTCCTCACGCAGGAGGACATCCGCAACTTTCAACTGGCGAAGGGGGCGTTGCGGGCCGGCATCGACTGTCTGCTGGCGCGGGCCGAAGTGCTGCCGGACGATGTGCGCCAGGTGGTGGTCACCGGCGCTTTCGGGCTTTCCCTGCCGGCGGCGGAACTGAAAAAAGTTGCCATGTTGCCGGCAGGCATGATAGATAAAGTGCGCTTTTTCCCCGGCGGCGCCCTCGCCGGCGTCACCCGCTTGCTCCTCTGTGCCGATGGGGTCCGGCAGGTGCAGGCGCTGGCCGATGCGATCCGCCCTTATCCGCTTTCCGGAACGCCGGCTTTCGAGCAGGCTTTCCTGCGCGGACTCGATTTCGGGATCGATTAACAGGGATGGACCGGATAGGCAGGAAACACGCATCCTGGGCCTCCTGAAAATCCCTGTCTGATTCAATCACTTAACAAATTGCACCGAAAGGAATCTTGCATGGCGATCATCAAGCGCGCATTGATCAGCGTCTCCGAAAAAATCGGCATCGTCGATTTCGCCCGGGAACTGGCCGCCTTTGGCGTCGAGATCCTCTCCACCGGCGGCACCGCCAAGCTGCTGCGGGAGGCCGGCATCGCCGTCAAGGATGTCGCTGAGTTCACCGGTTTTCCCGAGATGCTCGACGGCCGGGTGAAGACGCTGCACCCGAAGGTGCATGGCGGTCTGCTCGGCATGCGCGACAACCCGGCGCACGTGGCGAAAATGGCCGAGCACGGCATCGAGCCGATCGATCTGGTGGCGGTCAATCTCTATCCCTTCGAAGCGACGGTGGCCAAACCGGACTGCACGCTGGAAGACGCCATCGAGAATATCGATATCGGCGGTCCGACCATGCTGCGCAGCGCCGCCAAGAACAACCGCGACGTCACCGTTCTGGTCGATCCCGCCGACTATGTGATGGTGCTGGCGGAGATGAAAGCCGCTGGCGCCGTTTCGCGCGAAACCAATTTTCGCCTGGCGGTGAAGGTTTACCAGCACACCGCCGCCTACGACGGGGCGATCTCCAACTGGCTGGGGAAAAAACTCGGCGAGGAAGATGTTCAGTTCCCGCCGACCCTGACCTTTCAGTACAAGAAGGCGCAAGGGATGCGCTACGGTGAAAACCCGCACCAGCAGGCGGCGTTTTATGTCGAGCGCGAAGTTCGGGAAGCGTGCATCGCCACCGCCCGCCAGCTGCAGGGGAAGGAACTGTCCTACAACAACATCGGCGACACCGATGCCGCTCTCGAATGCGTCAAGCAGTTTACCGAGGGGCCGGCCTGCGTCATCGTCAAACACGCCAATCCCTGCGGTGTTGCCGTCGGCAAGGACCTGCTCGAAGCGTACGAACGGGCCTTCGCCACCGATCCCGAATCGGCCTTTGGCGGCATCATCGCGGTCAATCGCGAATTGGACGAAAAGACAGCCAAGGCGATTGTCGATCGCCAGTTCGTCGAGGTTATCATCGCACCCAAGGTTTCCGAAGCCGCCAGCGCCATTGTCGCCGGCAAGAAGAACGTGCGCCTGCTCGAATGCGGCATGTTGACCCCTCCCGGTCAGCGCCTCGATTTGAAGCGGGTCAACGGCGGTTTGCTGGTGCAGGACACCGATCTCGATCTTTATGCGGAGCTCAAGGTGGTCAGCAAGCGCCAACCGACGGCGAAGGAGATGGAAGATCTTCTCTTTGCCTGGCGGGTGGCCAAGTTCGTCAAGTCCAACGCCATCGTTTACGGTAAGGACGGCATGACCATCGGTGTCGGCGCCGGCCAGATGAGCCGGGTCAACTCCGCCCGCATTGCCGCCATCAAGGCCGAGCACGCCGGGTTGGCGGTGCAGGGGTCGGTGATGGCCTCGGACGCCTTTTTCCCCTTCCGCGACGGCATCGACAACGCCGCCGCCGCCGGCATCGCCGCCGTCATCCAGCCCGGCGGCTCGATCCGCGACGAGGAGGTGATCGCCGCCGCCGACGAACACGGCATGGCGATGGTGTTTACGGCGATGCGGCATTTCCGGCATTAACGACCGTAGGGGCAGGCCTGGCGCCTGCCCCTACATTAAGATTCGCGAGGTTTCATGAATATTTTGGTTATCGGCGGTGGCGGCCGCGAGCATGCTCTGGTTTGGAAAATCGCCCAGTCGCCGCTGGTGGAAAAAATCTGGTGTGCGCCGGGGAACCCGGGGATTGCCTCTCTGGCCGAATGCGTGCCGCTGACGGTGGAGGACCTCGATGGCCTGCTCGCTTTCGCCCGGCAACAGGGTATCGATCTGACCGTCGTCGGACCGGAAATCCCCCTGACGCTGGGGATTGTCGATCGATTCCAGGCCGCCGGGTTGACCATCTTCGGCCCCAGCCAGTCCGCCGCCCGCCTCGAAGGAAGCAAGGCCTTCTGCAAGGATTTGATGGATCGCTGCGGCATCCCGACGGCCGCTTATGGCGCCTTCACCGACCGGGACGCCGCCATCGACTTCATCCGCCGCAACGGCGCGCCGATTGTCGTCAAAGCCGATGGCCTGGCCGCCGGCAAGGGCGTGGTGGTGGCCGGCACCGAAGAAGAGGCGATTGCGGCGGTGGACGAATCGATGCTTGCCGGGGTTTTCGGCGAAGCGGGTAAAACGGTGGTCATTGAGGAATTCCTCGAAGGGGAGGAGGCCTCCTTTCTCGCCTTCACCGATGGCCAGCGCATTCTCCCCCTCGCCTCGGCCCAGGACCACAAGCCGGTTTTCGACGACGACCAGGGACCGAACACCGGCGGGATGGGCGCCTATTCGCCGGCGCCGGTGGTCACCGAGGCATTGCACGACGAAATCGTCCGCAATGTCCTTGAGCCGCTGGTGGCCGGAATGGAACAGGCGGGCTGCCCCTATCGTGGTATCCTTTACGCCGGCCTGATGATCAAGGACGGCGATATCAAGGTGCTCGAATTCAACGCCCGCTTCGGCGACCCCGAGGCGCAACCGCTGCTTGCCCGTCTTCAGTCCGACCTGGTGCCGGTGCTTCTCGCCTGCGCCCGTGGTGATCTGGCCGGGATGGGTTTGCAATGGCATGACAAGGCCGCAGTCTGCGTCGTCATGGCCTCCGGCGGCTATCCGGGGCCCTTCGAAAAAGGTTTCGCCATCGACGGACTCGACAGCGCCGCAAAGATTGATGATCTGCTTGTTTTCCACGCCGGCACGGCCGAAAAAGCGGGAAAGATCGTCAACAACGGCGGCCGCGTCCTCGGCGTCACCGGCCTCGGCGCCACCGTTGCCGACGCCATCGACAAGGCGTATCGGGGAGTGAAAACCATTTCCTGGTCGGGGGCGCATTATCGCACCGACATTGGCAAAAAGGCATTGGGCAGGTAATATTCAGCGGTCGGCGTGGGCATTTAAGCTCTGGCTGACCGCTTCTTTCAGGATCTGAATTTGTAATGAGCGAACAAAACCCTCTTGTTGGCATTCTCATGGGGAGCGACAGCGATCTGCCCGTCATGACGGAAGCGGCGAAGGCGCTGAAGAGTTTCGGCGTCCCCTTTGAAATAACCATCGCCAGCGCCCACCGATCGCCACAACGCACCTCCGGCTACGTGCGCTCGGCGCGCGCGCGCGGGATCAAGGTGCTGATCGCTGGCGCCGGGGCGGCGGCGCACCTCGCCGGGGTGGTGGCGGCGGAGACGATTCTGCCGGTGATCGCCGTTCCCATCGATTCGACTTCGCTGCAAGGGCTCGACGCCCTGCTGGCCATGGTGCAGATGCCGGCGGGCATTCCCGTGGCGACGATGGCCATTGGTCCAGCCGGAGCACGCAATGCCGGCCTGTTGGCGGTGCAGATTCTCGCTGTCAACGACAGTGCCCTCGCCGATCGGCTGGAGCGCTATAAGGAAGAGTTGGCGGCCGGCGTCGAAGCCAAGGCCGAGGCTCTCGCGGCGCGCCTGGCCAATCAGGAAATTTTTTAAAACATCCCGTTTTTCCACCGTTTCTAAAAACTTCGGCGACCGATTTCGCTTGACAGGGAAAACAGGCCTGTATTAGCTTTCCAGAGATTTTTACCAGCCATGTGACCCCGTCGTTGTGGCCGGCGCATTCTGCTGTTGTTTGCGTTTTTTTTGTCCGCTGCCGGTTGCCTTAACCGCCAGCCTGCCCAATCTGCATCCGCAGTTCCACAAAGGATAGTCATGTCCGTATCTGGAGAAGCAAATTTGACAGCGCAAAAACGTGATTTCACAACGGCCCTTTGGGATTTCTTCTGCTCCCTGAAGCTAACCATCGCCCTGCTTATTGTGTTGGCGGTCACTTCCATTATCGGCACTGTCATTCAGCAGAATCAGTCTCAGGAACAGTATCTGCAGACTTACAGTGAAACCACCTACCGGGTTCTCGATGCGATGCAGTTTTTCGACATGTACCACTCCTGGTGGTTCATGGCCCTGCTCGGTCTTTTCAGCCTCAATCTCATCACCTGCTCAATCAAGCGCTTTCCTCGGGTGTGGAAGGCGGTGCGCGAGCCGGTGCTGGTTCCCAGCGACACCCTCTACCGCACATTTGCCAACTTTGAAGAGCATGTGGTCGCCCTGCCGCAAGAACAGGTTCGCGACCGTCTGGCCGAGTTTCTGCGGCGCAATTTTGCCGCGCCGACGGTCACCCCGGAAGGGGATAGAATTCACTTTTTCGCGCAAAAGGCGCCCTATGCGCGTTTCGGCGTTTATGTCACCCATCTTTCCATCCTGATCATCTTCCTGGGCGCCATTGTCGGCATTCTGGGCGGATACAAAGGCTGGGTGAACATTCTCGAGGGCGGCGGAACCATCGACAAAGTGATGCCACGCAGCGGCCGCGAGCCGATTCCCCTTGGCTTTACCGTGCGCTGCGAATCCTTTTCCCTCTCTTATTACGAGGGCACCAATCGGCCGCGCGAATATCGCAGCGTGCTGACGGTGATCGACAACGGGCAGGAAGTCGTCAAAAACCGGCCGGTCATCGTCAACGATCCGCTGACGTACAAGGGGATCACCTTCTATCAGTCCAGCTATCAGCCAGCGGGCGAGGGTGTTTTTCAGTTTATGGTCAAAGACCGGCAGACCGGGGAGACTCTACCCGTTTCCGCCCGTTTCGAGCAGCGCATGGCCCTTCCCGGGGGCGGTTCTTTCCGCGTTTTCAACGCCAGGGAAGATCCCCAGTTCGGCATCCTGGCCCAATTGGAGATCACCACCGCCGCCGGCGAACGTAAGTTTGCCCAGGTGGCCAAAGGCGCTCCGGAACTCGACGCGTTGCGCGGCGGTGAGCAGATTTTCACCCTGCTCGATTTCAAACAGCGCTACTTCACCGGTTTGCAGGTGGCCAAGGACCCGGGTGTCTGGATCGTCTGGGTCGGCTGTACTCTACTGGTCGTCGGCAGCATGGTGGCTTTCTTTCTGTCGCATCGGCGCATTTGGGTCACACTGCAGCCGGTCGGCGGCAAAACCGGCATCAAGATAGGCGGCAGCGCCCATCGCAACCAACCGGCGTTCGAAATATTTTTTGATGAATTCAAGAAAAACCTCAAATCCGAAATCTCTTCCTGAGGCCGTGCGCGGAGGAAAATAACATGACTAGTGACCAGTTTTTCAATATTACGACCATTGCCTATTTCGGCGCGATGATCCTGTTCATCAGCCATATCGCCACCCGCAGCAAGCAGGTGGGGCTCGTCGCCACTCTGGTGGCATTCGTCGGCTTCGTGCTGCATACGGTGGCACTCGCCCTGCGCTGGATCGAGTCGTACCAGGTGCTCGGCGAACACGGGCGGGCGCCGCTGACCAACCTCTATGAGTCGGTGGTCTTCTTCGCTTGGACCATCCTGCTCATCTATCTGCTGATCGATCTCAAATACAAGCAGCGGGCGGTGGGCGCCTTCGTCATCCCCTTCGCTTTTATCAGCATGATCTGGGCCCAATGGCGCCTGGATTCCGGTATCGATCCGCTGGTGCCGGCGCTGCAGAGCAACTGGCTCACCTACCACGTCATTACCTGCTTTCTCGGCTATGCCGCCTTCGCCGTCGCCTGCGGCGTGTCCATCATGTACCTGATCAAGGTGGGCAAGGAGGACAAAAACAACGCCTCCGATTCGCCGGCCGGCGGCATGCTGGCAGTGCTGCCCAGCGCCCGGGTTCTCGACGACATCAATTACAAGGCGATCATGATCGGCTTTCCCCTGCTGTCGCTGGGGATCATCACCGGCGCCGCCTGGGCCAATTACGCCTGGGGCACCTACTGGAGCTGGGATCCGAAGGAAACCTGGAGTCTCATCGTCTGGTTCATTTACGCCGCCTTTTTGCACGCCCGTTTCACCCGCGGCTGGGTCGGTAAAAAAGCCGCCTGGCTCTCCATCATCGGCTTCGCCGCGACCGTTTTCTGCTATCTCGGCGTTAACCTGGTGCTTTCGGGATTGCATTCGTACGGGGGATAAAGAGGCCGTTGCCGTCCCCGACGCTGGGGACGGCAAACCAGCGCCCCAATCATCCGGAAATCCCATGCTTCTCCCCGGTGAAACCTGCGAAGAGCTGACCGCCGCCGGACTGAAGATCATTCAGCCGGCGGCCGGTTACCGTTATTCCCTGGACCCCTTCCTTCTCTGCGATTTCGTCAAAATCCCCTCCCAAGCGCAAATTGCCGATCTCGGCACCGGCTCCGGTATTATCCCGCTGTTGCTGTCGGTGCGGGCGAAGGATGCGCAAATCGTTGGAGTGGAACTCCAGTCGCCGGTGGCGGACCGGGCGCGGCGCAGTGTCGAATTGAACGCTCTTTCCGGACGACTGCGGGTGATGCAGGGAGATGTGCGGGAAATCAAGGCTCTGCTGCCGCCGCAATCCTTTGATGTGGTGTTGGCCAACCCCCCCTTCCGGGAAGTAGGCCGGGGGCGGGTGGCGCCGGTCGCCGAGCGAAAAGAAGCGCGGCACGAGTTGGCCGGCGGCATGGACGATTTTATCCGCGCCGGTTTTTTTCTGCTCAAGGACGGCGGCCGTTTTTGCATGGTTTTTCTTGCGGAGCGACTGGCCGAGCTTCTTGCCGCGATGCGCCGGGAGCGGCTGGAGCCGAAACGTCTGCGCTGTGTGCATGCGCGGGAAGGGGAAGGGGCGCGGCTGGTGCTGGTGGAGGGGCGAAAGCGTGGCGGACCGGGGTTGGCCATCGAGCCGCCGCTGTATATCCACGCGGGGGCGGATTATACGGCGGAAATGCAGCGGATTTACCGGGGCGGTTGACCTCGGCGGGCCTTTTCCAGGCGCTGCTGACGGGTGAAGAGCTGTTGCAGGCTTTGACGCAATTCGGGGTCGGGGATTGCGGCGGCGGCTTTTTCGATGACGGCCTCCTCTTCACGGTCGAGAATGACGCAGCGCCAATCGGGACCTTCAGGTTTCTTCTCCCCGGGGGAGGGTTCGATGCGCCCCCGCCGCCAGAAAATATCCTTGATTAGTGCGTTGCCCAGTCGCGTATTGAGGCGGCTCAGGATTTGCGGCTTCATGAGTTGCAGTTGCTGCATCCAGACCGCCTGCTCCACCCGGACTTCGAGCACCCCTTCGCGGATGCGCACTGGACGGGCGCGGGGAGCGATCTGCGGTCCGACCACCGAATCCCACACCAGCCACGCTCGATATTCCTCTATCTTGCTTTCCAGCCCCTGCTGTCGCAACAGGGAGATAATAAGATCGCCGACCGCGACGGCGCGCTTAAGGGCGGGGCGTTTGTCTTTCACTGCCGGCCCCGCTTTATGCGGCCGCCGAGAATCTGGCCGGCAATGGCGCTGGCAATGGTGAAAGGGACAATCTGCCAGCTGAAGCCATAGCCGAGGCGGGCAAGAAGAATGAAGGGGATGGAAAGATGAATGAACAGAAACCAGCGAAAAGAATAACGGGTCGCCGACTCGCGCAGATAGCCAAGGGGGACATTGACCAAAAAGGCGATAAAGAATAGATTGGCAAGATTGAGGCTCTGATGCAGGGTCAAGGGGAATCCTTTGCGGGGGGTGCAGTCGGGCAGTGTACTTGTCTTTTTCGGCACTTGTCAATCTCGTTCCCCGATCGCCGCTGCGTCTTGCCGCCCCGAGCGTATGGCCAATTGGCCCTGAATAGTGCTTGGGGGTGAAAGACAGCTTTGTTTGTCCCGTCCAGCATCTTTATGTTGGCCCGTATATACGATTTACAAAGGAAAAAAATGGTCCGAGAAAACGACCGGGTGGCGATATTCCACTCCATTCACCGCGTCATGCAGGCGGAGAAGTCGCTGAAACTCGCCGGCGCCGACATTTTGCTCATCCCGGTGCCGCGGCAATTGTCCTCGGACTGCGGATTGGCGATCCGCTATGCGCCGGAAGAGGCGGAGCGGGTCGAGGCGGTATTGCAGCGTGAGCAGTTGATTCCGGCAGAGCTTTTTTGCCGCGAGGGGAAGGATTATCGGCGGCTTTAGGCCGTGATTTTGCCGGGATTTTCCCTTGACAAAGAACAGGCGCTTATCTATAGTTCGTCTCTTGCGGCGGTCCGCCGGCCTTATCCGGGAAGAGCATGTTCGATAACCTGACGGAAAAGTTCGATTCGGTCTTTAAAAAACTGCGCGGTCAAGGGCGGCTTTCCGAGGAGAATATCCAGGAAGCGCTGCGTGAGGTGCGACTGGTGCTTCTCGAAGCCGATGTCAACTTCCGGGTCGTGAAAGACTTCGTCGCCGCCGTGCGGGAGCGCGCCATCGGCCAGGATGTGCTGAAAAGCCTCACGCCCGGCCAGCAGGTGATCAAAGTCGTCCGCGAAGAACTCGGTCGCCTGATGGGCGAGGGTGAGGACAACAGCCTCGATCTGGCGGCGCGGCCACCGGTGGCAATCATGCTCTGCGGTCTGCAGGGAGCGGGGAAAACCACCACTTGCGGCAAGCTGGCGCGACACCTGCGACGGACCAAGCGCAACCCGCTGCTGGTGCCGGCGGACATCTACCGGCCGGCGGCCATCGAACAGCTGAAAACCGTGGGTCGCCAGCTCGACATCGCCGTTTTCGACACACAGCCCGACCAGGACCCGGTGCGGATCTGTAGCGAAGCCAAGCGCTATGCCGAACTGAACGGCTTCGATACATTGATCCTGGATACCGCCGGTCGGCTGCACATCGACGAGACGTTGATGGGGGAACTGGTCCGCATCAAAGAGGCCGTGGCGCCCCGCGAAATTCTGCTGGTGGCCGACGCCATGACTGGTCAGGATGCGGTCAACGTGGCGCAGAGCTTCAACGAGCAGCTCGCGCTGACCGGCGTTGTCCTCAGTAAGTTGGATGGGGATGCGCGTGGCGGCGCCGCTTTGTCGATCCGCGCCGTTACCGGCAAACCGATCAAGCTGGTCGGGATGGGGGAAAAACTCGATGCGCTCGAGGTTTTTCACGCCGACCGGATGGCGCAGCGCATCCTCGGCATGGGGGACGTGCTCACGCTGATCGAGAAGGCGCAGACCGCCATCGACAGCGACCAGGCTGCGGAGATGGAAAAACGTCTGCGCAAGGAAGGCTTCACCCTGGAGAACTTTCGCGACCAGTTGCAGGCGGTCAAGAAGATGGGCTCCATGGAGTCGATTCTGAAATTGATTCCCGGCGCCGGCAAAGCCCTCAAGCAGTCGCAGGGGATGCAACTGCCGGATAAAGAATTGAAGAAAATCGAAGCGATCATCAATTCGATGACCCTTCAGGAGCGGCGCAATCACAAAATTCTCAACGGATCGCGTCGGCTGCGCATCGCTCGCGGCAGCGGCACCACCGTGCAGGATGTGAATCAGCTGCTCAAGCGCTTCACCGAGGCGCAGAAAATGATGAAGAAGATGCAGCAACTGGGGCCGAAAGGGCTCAAGGGGCTGATGCGCGGCGGCGGCATGCCGCCTTTCTGAAAAGCAAGGCATCAGGAAAGTGGAAACAGGCGTAGCCTGACTCCCGACTCCTGAATCCGAATCCTTACCAATAAGCGAGAGCAGGAGGAACAGCAGATGGCAGTTAAAATCAGACTGGCACGTGGCGGCGCCAAGAAAAAGCCCTTTTATCAGGTTGTGGTCGCCGACGAGCGCTGCCCGCGCGATGGCCGGTTTATCGAAAAACTTGGACAGTACGATCCGAAGCAGGATCCGCCGATGCTCAACCTGAAAGAGGAAAAAACCCTCGAATGGTTGCAGAAAGGCGCGCAGCCCAGCGATACCGTACGCCAGTTGCTGCGCGGAAACGGCATCTGGGCCAAGTTCAAGCCGTCCCAGAAGGCTTGATGCCAGGCAGTTTCCAGCCATGACGCCGCGTCCGGATGAATTGTTCTGTCTGGGCGTCGTAGCCGGCACCCATGGACTGCGCGGCGACTTGAAGGTCCGCTCCCTCTCCGGCGATTTCGAATCCTTGTTGGATGCCGAGGAGGTCTTTTTGCGGCGGGGTGACGAAGTCGGCTGCTACAAGGCGGTCAAGGTCAGCCCGCACAAGGGGAACCTGCTGCTGCGATTGGCGGGGCTGGACGATATCAACGCCGTTCTGCCGCTGGTTGGCAGCGAGGTTCTGATGCGCTACGGCGATTTGGGGCCGTTGGCCGAGGACGAGTTCTACTGGTCCGAACTGAAGGGTATGCAGGTCGTGGATCAGGCACGGGGCGAACTTGGCATCCTGGAAGACCTTTTTACGACCGCCGCGCACGACGTCTACGTGGTGCGCGGCCGCTTCGGCGAAGTCCTCATCCCCGCAGTGGATGAATTTATCGTTTCGGTCGACCGGGAGCACAATCATCTGCGGGTCGATCTGCCGGAAGGTCTTATTTCGGAAAACACCGAATAGATGCTGTTTGAGATTCTGACCCTGTTTCCAGGAATGTTCGATTCCCCCTTTGCCGACAGCATTCTCGGCAAGGCGGTGGACCGGGGACTGATCCGCATCGCCACCCACAACCTGAGGGATTGGGCCGAGGGGCGGCACCAGGTAACCGACGACGCGCCTTACGGGGGTGGCGACGGCATGGTCATGAAACCGGAGCCGGTGGCCCGCGCCTTGGCCGCGCTCAAACAGCAGCCGCCAGCGCCGAAAGTCCTGCTTCTGACTCCGCAGGGGGCGCCCTTCCGGCAGGAGCATGCGCGGAGTCTGGCCGGGGAGAAACGATTGCTGTTCGTTTGCGGCCGATACGAAGGGTTCGACGAACGGATTCGCTCTCTGGTGGACGCCGAGTACTCTCTCGGCGATTTCGTCCTTACCGGCGGCGAGTTGGCGGCAATGGTCATGATCGACGCCGTTGCCAGGCTGCTGCCCGGGGTTTTGGGGAGCAGCGGCAGCGCCGAAGCCGATTCCTTTGCCGATGGCTTGCTGGAACATCCGCATTATACGCGGCCGATGGAGTTTGCCGGCATGCGGGTTCCGGAAGTCCTGCTCTCCGGCAATCACGCCGAAATCGCCCGTTGGCGGCGGCGGCAACAGCTGCAACGCACCCTGCAGCGACGCCCGGATCTGCTGGGCCGGGTGACCTTGTCCGAGGAAGACCGGCGCCTGCTGGAAGAGCTTCGGTTGGCGAAAAACTGAACAATTCATCCTGATCCGGCAGGGGTAAATAAACCAAGCAGTTGCCGCTATTCCGGCGCCCGGAAATACGGTTTCACTTTCAAGAATGGATCGGCATAGAGGAGGAACAGCCATGAACATCATCGATCGCCTCGAAATGGCTCAGATGAAAAAGAACATCCCGCAGTTCAAGGCGGGCGACAGCTTGCGCATTCACGTCAAGATCGTCGAAGGCGACAAACAGCGCATCCAGATCTTCCAGGGTATCTGCATCAAGCGGATGAACAATGGCCTTGGTTCCACCTTCATCGTTCGCAAGATCTCGGGCGGCATTGGGGTGGAGAGGGTTTTTCCTCTGCATTCGCCCACCCTCGAAAAAATCGAAGTGGTCACCGTTGGTCGCGTGCGGCGAGCCAAACTTTATTACCTGCGCAAGTTGCAGGGGAAGGCGGCCCGCATTCGCGAGAAGCGCTTCGCCTGATGCAAACAAAAAGGCCCCGGCGGTAAGAAGCCGGGGCCTTTTGCATGAAAATGGGTGTGGAGCTGAAATCAGTGGTTCGCCACCGGTCCGGGAACGACGCCGGGGGTCGTCAGAACGGAGACGATAAGGACGGTCAACACGCCGTAGATAACCGCCGAACCCCAGCCACCTTGAGCGAGTACGGCGCGCAGTTCTTTCCAGTCAATCAGAAAGATCAAATAGGCGAGCACCGCCAGTGTGGAAAAAGTTCCTGCCATAAAAATTCTCTCCTTTCGATAAAATTCATGCGCAACTTGCTGCGGAATGTTATACCATGGCGAGGCATAAATCCAGTCTAATTTCATCTTGTCGAAAGAGGGCGGCATGACATTGGAATTGTTTCCATTGCCGGATATTTCGCCGTTGCATTTCGAAATGCAGGCGAGACGAAACGGTTTTCGCGCCATTGCCGGTATCGACGAAGCTGGGCGCGGTCCTCTCGCCGGACCGGTGGTGGCGGCGGCGGTCATCCTGCCCGAAGCCTTTGATTTGCCCGGACTTACCGATTCCAAGCAATTGACCGCGGTTCATCGGGAGCGCTTGTTCCGGCTGATCCGCCACCAGGCCCTGGCGGTCGGCGTCGGCATCGTCTCTCCGGCGGAAGTGGATGCCCTGAATATCCTGCAGGCAACCCTGCTCGGCATGGCGCAAGCCGTAAGCCGTCTGAAAATCGCCCCCGATTTCCTGCTGGTGGATGGCAATCAGCCGGCCCCTTTGCCCCTGCGGCAGCAAACGCTGATCAAGGGGGATGCGCGTTCTCTTTCGGTGGCCGCCGCTTCGGTGATCGCCAAGGTTGTGCGCGACCGGATGATGGCCGGCTACGACCGCCGTTTTCCAGGTTACGGATTCGCCGGACACAAGGGTTACGGCAGTGCCGTCCACCTGGAAGCGCTGCACCGCCTCGGCCCCTGCGCGCTGCACCGGCGCACCTTCGGCACGGTTCGCGAGTTGTTGGCCGGATGACGGAAGAACGCCTGTCTCTTGGCCGCTGGGGGGAGGACGCGGCGGTTCGGTTCCTGCGCCGGCAGGGGATGAAAATCGTCGAGCGCAATTTTCGCACGCCGGTGGGGGAGATCGACATTATCGCCCGGCACGGGAGCATTCTGGCGTTCATCGAAGTGAAGACCCGTCGCAGCAACGCCTTCGGCACTCCGCAGGAGGCGGTCGGTCCATTCAAACAACGGCAGATCGTGCGCACCGCCCAGTGGTATCTGAACAACGGCCATGGTCGGGGCCTGCAGCCGCGCTTCGACGTGATCGCGGTGCGTCCCGTTGGCGAGGAGGCGCAAATTGAACATATCCCGAATGCTTTCGGATTGTGAGAGGCAGTCTGAAGGAGGTTTTCTTTTCGCCGGGAGATGGCAATGACACAGAATTTGTCTTCGCTGGGAATGATTCGGCTCGGCGTGGTTTCCCCGGAGCTGCGGGTCGCCGATGTGCGGTTCAACACCGCCCGGATTCGCGACGCCGTGGCTGCGGCGGCGGCGGAGAATTGCCGTTTTCTGCTTTTCCCGGAGCTCTGCATCACCGCCTATACCTGCGGCGACCTTTTTTTTCAGCCGTTGCTGCTGCAGCAGGCGCAGGATGCGCTTGGGGAACTGGCGGCGGCTTCCGCCGAGCATGCCGCGACCATAATCGTCGGCGCCCCGGTTGAGCAGGACGGGCGAGTCTTCAATTGCGCCGTGTTCATCGCCGGCGGCCGCATTCTCGGAATCATTCCCAAAACCTATCTTCCCAACGCGCAGGAATTCTACGAGGAACGCTGGTTCTCCTCCGCTGTCGACCGGACCGCCGAGACCTTGATTTGGCGGGGTGAGCGAATCCCCTTCGGCGCCGATCTGCTTTTTCGCGCCGCAGACATGCCGGATTGCCTGGTGGGGGTGGAAATCTGCGAAGATGCCTGGACGGCCAGCCCGCCGAGCGGCCGGATGGCGGTGCAGGGCGCGACGGTTTTGCTCAACCTCTCGGCGAGCCCCGAGCTGCTCGGGAAGGCGGAGTACCGCCGCGCCCTGGTGCAGGCGCAATCGGCGCGTTGCCTGGCGGCATACGCCTATGCCTCGGCCGGTCCCGGCGAGTCGAGCACCGATCTTGTTTTCTCCGGTCACTCCCTCATCGCCGAAAACGGCGCCATCCTGGCCGAAACGGAACGCTTTTGCCAGCAGACCACGCTGGCGATGATCGACATCGACATCGAGCGGCTGAAAAACGAGCGGTTGAAGAACAACAGCTTTGCGTTCTCCCGTGCGGAAACGCCTTCTCGCGAAATTCCTTTCTCGCTGGCCGACGCGCCGGCCGCCAAGCTCCGCCGCGAAATTTCGGCCACTCCCTTTGTGCCCGTTGGGGAGACGGAGCGGGGGGATCGCTGTCGGGAAATATTCGCCTTGCAGACCACCGCCCTGGTCACCCGTTTGCGTCATACCGGGGGCAAAACGGCGGTGCTCGGTCTTTCCGGCGGTCTCGATTCCACCCTGGCCCTGCTGGTGACGGTGCGCGCCTTCGATGCGCTCGGCCTTGATCGCCAGGGGATTGTCGCCATCACCATGCCCGGTTTCGGCACCACTGTGCGCACCCGCACCAATGCCGAGGATCTGGCGCGCCATCTGGGCGTTTGTTTTCGGGTCATTCCCATCGCCGAGGCGGTTCGCGGTCATTTCCGCGACATCGGACACGCCGAAGAAGTCCACGACATCACCTATGAAAATGCCCAGGCCCGCGAACGCACCCAGATTCTGATGGATGTGGCGAATCAACTGGGCGGGATGGTGATCGGCACCGGCGACCTGTCCGAACTCGCCCTCGGCTGGTGCACCTACAATGCCGACCACATGTCGATGTACGGCGTGAATGCCGGGGTGCCGAAAACTCTGGTGCGTTTTCTCGTCTCCTGGTGCGCCGAGGTGGAATTCAGCGGCGAAGCCGCCGCCACCCTGCATGACATCTGCGCCACCCCGTTTTCGCCCGAACTGCTGCCGCCCGACGAGAACGGGATCATCGCCCAGGTGACGGAAGAGCACGTCGGCCCCTACGTCCTGCACGATTTCTTCCTCTTCCACATGGTGCGGATGCAGTTCGCTCCGGCGAAAATTTTCTTTCTGGCGCGTAGCGCCTTCGCCGGCGCCTTCGAGCCGGCGCAGATTCTCGAATGGCTGAGAATTTTTTACCAGCGCTTCTTCTCCCAGCAGTTCAAACGCTCCTGCCTGCCCGACGGACCGAAGATCGGCAGCGTATCGCTTTCGCCGCGCGGCGATTGGCGCATGCCGAGCGACGCCAGCGCCGCCTTGTGGCTGGCGGAGGTGGAGGCGCTGGAAAAGGAGCTGTAGAAGCCGACGCATGCGTCGCCCCGACGAATCACGGATTACGATTCACGGATCACCGATCACGGATGGCACACAGCTTACGGAATTACCATGCCCGCAACCCTCTACCTCGTCGCTACGCCCATCGGCAATCTCGAAGACATCACCCTGCGCGCCCTGCGGGTGCTGAAGGAAGTCGATTTGGTGGCGGCCGAGGACACCCGCCACAGCCGCAAGCTCTTCGCCCACTACGGCATCCGCACGCCGCTGACTTCCTATTTCGCCCATAACGAAAAGGACAAGGGGGAGAAGCTGATCTCGGTCCTGCGCGAGGGGAAATCGGTGGCGTTGATCTCCGACGCCGGCATGCCGGCCATCGCCGATCCCGGTTATCTGCTGGTGCATCGCTGTCGGCAGGAGGGCATTCCGGTCACCGTTCTCCCCGGCGCCTGCGCCCTCGTAACCGCCCTCGCCCGTTCCGGCCTCCCCTCTGACCGTTTCGGCTTCGAAGGTTTTCTGCCGGCACGCGCCAAGGCGCGGCGCGAAGCGTTGCGGCAACTGCAAGCCGAGTCGCGCACGACAGTCTTCTATGAAGCGCCGCATCGGCTGTTTGCGACATTGCAGGATCTGGCGACGGAACTGGGGGAGGAGCGGGAAGTGGCCATCGCTCGCGAGTTGAGCAAAATGCACGAGGAGCTTTTTTACGGCTCGGCGGCGGCGGCTATCGAGCATTTCGGCCGGGAACGGGTGCGCGGGGAAATTGTCCTGCTGGTGGCGCCGGCGGCGGATGGAAAATCTGTTCGGGGCCAGGCGCAGGCCGGATCGGTGGAGGATTCGCTGCGCAAGCTGATGGCCGAGGGCATGCGTCCGCGGCAGGCGGCCAAGCAGGTGGCGAAGGAATTCGGTTTGCCGGCGGACGAGGTTTATCGGCTTTGGCTGGAGGTTAAAGACAAGCAGTAACTGCGGGGACACGGAATGCTACAGGTCATCCTCCTCGGTCCGCATGGGGCGGTTTGCAATGTGGCGAAAGTTAACTGCGTAATGCAAAGTCGAACTATATAAAAAGCAACCACTCTTTATGTAGTTCTGGCTCGACAGGCGATCCGGAAAGGCTCCAACCTCTGGGTGCGTCTCAAACGCCTGAACATCGCTTCCACCCGGCATTTGTGGAGCACGGCACCAGTTTTTGGTCCGGCAATAGCGGTGAAATGCGATATTGAATTACGTAATTCCTTGCCGCTCAGGACATAAACACCTGCGAAAACTGCGTCTACCCCCGCACCCGAAAACTGTCGAACTCCCCGCGCGCCTCTTCCCAGTCAATGGAAATTTCATCCACCCGCGCCGCATCCGGTCCTTGCCGGCACCATTCCACAACTTGCCGGACAGCGCTTTCGCTTCCTTCGAACACCGCTTCGACGTCGCCATTCGGCAGGTTGCGCACCCAGCCGCCGACCGCATGCTGCTCGGCGGTACGGCTGGTGTAATACCGGAAACTAACTCCCTGCACCCGTCCCCGAATGCGCACTGTCGCCCGGAGTGGTTTCATTCAGAGGCCTCCTGTTCAATCAGTTGCAGAAAGCTTTTTTCGTCGAGAATGGCCACGCCCAATTCCCGCGCCCGTTCCAGTTTGCTTCCCGCTTTGTCGCCGGCAACCACATAATCGGTTTTTTTACTCACCGACCCGGCGGCCCGACCCCCGAGCTGTTCAACCATTCCCGCGCCTTGTTCCCTCTTGAATTTTTCGAAACTGCCGGTGAAAACAAAGGTTTTGCCGGAAAACCGACCGCCGGCTCGACGATCTACCGCTTCCGGTACGACACCGGCCGCTTGCATCCGCGCCAGGATCTCCCGATTGACTGGAGAGGCGAAAAAGTTGAGGACGCTTTGGGCGACCTGCGGACCGACTTCGTGCACCGCCAGCAATTCTTCCCGCGAGGCGGCGGCGAGGGCCTCCAGAGAGCCGAACTGGCGGCCCAGAACCTTGGCGACGTGTTCGCCCACATGGCGAATGCCAAGGGCATAAACAAAGCGCGGCAGGGACCGGTGTTTACTGCCTTCAATGGCGGTCAGAAGCTTATCCGCCAGTTTCTCCCCCATGCGTTCGAAGCGGTGGAAATCGCTACGGCTCAGTCGGTAAAGATCGGCGACGTCCCGCACCAGCTCAAGCCGCAGGAGTTGCTCGATATAGCGGTCGCCGAGGCCTTCGATGTCCATGGCGTTGCGGGAGGCGAAATGTTTGAGCAGCTCTTTGCGTTGCGCCGGACAGGAGAGCCCTTGGCAACGAGGCACCACTTCCCCCTCCAGCTTGGCCACCGGAGAACCGCATTCGGGGCAGACGGCGGGGAGAAGGATTTTTTCCTCGGAGCCCGTGCGTTCATCCTTCAGGACCCGCACCACATCGGGGATGACGTCGCCGGCGCGTTCCACCACCACGTGATCGCCTTTCATAACGTCGAGACGATCGATTTCGTCCCAGTTGTGCAGGCTGGCGCGAGAGACGGTGACACCGCTCACTTCCACCGGGCGCAGGCAAGCCACCGGCGTAATGGCGCCGGTGCGACCCACCTGCAAGTGAACGTTTTCGATAATCGTGACCGCCTGGCGTGGCGGAAATTTACAGGCGATCGCCCAGCGTGGCGAGCGCGATTTTTCGCCGAGTTCCCGCTGCAGCGCCCAGTCGTCGACCTTGATCACCACCCCGTCGATCTCATAAGGGAGGGTCTCTCGTTTTTCGGAGAACTCGCTGAAGAAAGCGATCGCTCCGTCGATGCCGCGCACTGCCCGGGTTGCCTCCAGATGCACCCGGAAGCCCCAGCGGCGCAGTCGCTGGAGCAAATCCGATTGGCTGACCGGCGGCGCGTTGCTTTCGATGACGCCCGCGCCGTAACAGGCAATCTTCAGCGGACGCCGGGCGGTTACCGCCGAATCGAGCTGGCGCAGGCTGCCGGCGGTGGCGTTGCGCGGATTGGCGAAAACCGGCAGGCCACCGTCCTCTCGTTGCCGATTGAGGGCCTGGAAATCCGCCAGATCCATGTAGACTTCGCCGCGCACTTCGAGGAGGTCGGGGGCATCGTCTGGCAGGGCTTCGGGGATGTCGGCGATGGTGCGGGCGTTCGCCGTCACATCCTCGCCGACGGCGCCGTCGCCGCGCGTCGCCGCCTGCACCAGCCGGCGCTTCTCGTAGCGCAGGGAAAGCGACAGGCCGTCGATCTTGGCCTCGATGGTGAAGGCCAGCGGCGCCTCGTCGTCCAGCTTCAGGAAGCGGCGGACGCGCGCCTCGAACTCCAGGCCGTCGGCGTCGGTGAAGCCGTTTTCAAGGCTCAGCATCGGCCGCGCGTGGCGCAGCTTGCCGAAGCCCGCCGCCGCCTCGGCGCCGATATGGAGGCTCGGCGAATCGGCGCGGACCAGATGGGGAAATTCCGCCTCGATCCGCCCGTTCTCGGCGACGAGGGCATCATAGTCGGCGTCCGACACCGAGGGGTCGTCGTCCTGGTAATAGCG
>Ga0172382_10000190_pt1 | contig 110445 bp, 121 predicted proteins | sample Leawel138RmetaG_FD_122245 | JGI IMG/M metagenome (GOLD analysis project Ga0172382, IMG submission 122245) | Leachate microbial communities from a municipal landfill in Southern Ontario, Canada - Leachate well 138R metaG | ecosystem: Engineered > Solid waste > Landfill > Unclassified | place... | reverse complement strand
TCGTGATCTTGAAGACATTCAGGCCAAGGCCGCAGAGGAAGCCATTCCTTATCAAACACTCATGGCTAGCGTACTTCACAAATTTGTCACCGGACGCCTTGTTGAGCCGTCACCCAGTCTAACATCTCGTTCAAGCGGGACGCGCCAAAAACGGCGCACCCCTTAACTCAAACGTTAGCGATAAAACAAAAGGAGTTAGCTATGGCTAATTGCAAGAATTGTGGAAGAGAACTTAAAGAAACAAGCCATTCTCACCAAGGGTACGGTGCTGGGTCAGGCGAAGTGAGATCAGGTGTTAGTGTCTGTCCATTATGTAATGAGGGATGTTATCAATGGGAAAAAGATGATATCCCTGGATTTAGGAGCAGAGACAACTATCCTTGTTGCAAGTGCGGAAAAACGCCATGAGTTTTTCCACCATTTTCTTGCACTCAAGTCATCAAGTTAAGTTTCTAAATGTATTTGCACATCATCGCTAATATGGCGTTCGAGAGGGACTCGACAAAAGCGGAGTGCTCCTCAACTTTACGTTAGGCCGCATTGGAAGATCAATGAAACCCATACTCAACTGGCTCGCCGCAGCTTCCTCTCTCATCGGCCTATTTTTCACTCTTCAGTCGACCGCAGGCACACTGTCTTCAACGCAGATCGGATTCATAGTGCTGATCGTGGTCGTATTTGGTGCTGCTGCCTTTGTTGACATTCGGGAGGAGCGCAGACGGGCGGCGAAGAGATATAAAGATGCCACCGCAATCAACGACTACATGTACAAGATGTTGCGCAACAGCGGCAAATGTGAGATTTGCTCGCGCGACGCGAGCTGGATATCAGAAAAGCGAATCTACTCCGTGCTCGAAGGCAAAGCCTCCCGCGGCGAGCTGACATTTTTGGTTTCTCACAGCACCAAGGAACTTCATGCACTCGCTGCGCTCGGAGCAGAAGTAATTGAGTATGGTTCTTTTGGCTTCGGTCCAGTGACCCGTTTCACGGTCGTCAATGCAGGCAATCAAGCCTCGTCATACGTTGCCGTTGGCCGCCAAAAACCAAACGAACCACATATCATCGAAGAGCTTGATTCGTCGCACCCAACATATTCGATGGCGCAAGATCTCGTTCGATCTATCAAGGCGGCTAATGATCAGTCTAAAAAGAAGTAAGAGCCTAACGAAAATGACGCGCGAGTGGGATGCAATCGCTGCATTGCGGGAGCAACAGGTTGCGTCAGGAAAGGATCACAGCGCAAATTTTGTACTTGCGCCAGCAATACTCGCAGAACTATCGAAAGTCCACCACTTGGTAGACATCGGATGTGGCACTGGTTGGCTTGCGTCGCGTGCTGCGCCAAGCGCCAAAGTTACTGTCGGGCTAGACCCGAGCAGGGAGTCCATTGCCATCGCGCAAGCGCAGCACGCGGGTGATTCCATCACCTACTTCGCCGAAAGCGTTGAACAGTATGCACGACGGCGAGCACGCCCGAAGTTCGATGCCGCAATCTCTAATATGGCTGCTAGCAGCGCGCCCAGCTTGGAAGAGTTTTTCTCTGCTTCACGGCGAATACTGAAGAAAGATGGGTTGCTCATCGCTACAATTCCGCACCCCTGTTTCTGGCCGCTATATTGGGGATACGCGTCACATCCAAAATTTCATTACGAAAAGTCGTTTGCGGTAGAGGGCGAGTTCAAGATTCGCAAACAATCAACTCACATTCTTACGACGCATTTTCATCACCCCCTAGAGCGATACGTGTCGGTACTGGCGAATGTTGGCTTGCCGGTGGAGGCGGTGCGTGAGCTGTCTGGCCGAGGGTTCCCGTTCCCTAGATTCATGCTTATTGTGTCGCGTGCAGTCTAACAATTCATTCGAAGCGGACGGCTATGCCGCCGCTCAATTCTGGCGTTAGCATTACGAATCCACATAATGAGATTTCTTGGAAAATACGGCGAGCATCGAGTCTTGGTAAACCTTCTTGCGAAGGACATTGAGGCGTAACCCTGCAATCAAGATCAATCAAGATCAATCAAGACAGCTACGACATCACAGCCGTACTCTGGGCCACGAGAGTTGTACGGATTCAAGTGAAGTCCACTGACCTGCAAAATAAGAGCACAAACAACCAAGTTGGCGACATCGATCGCAAGTACGACTATCTTGTCGTTGTAGTGGTCAACGGCGAGATATGTCGCTTCTTCGTGCTATCGCGCGAGGAAGCTCTTCGAATCAAAGGCACAAGAAAACATCTTCCAACCAGTCGCACGGTGCGAAAGATTCCAGAAGTTTTGCCGGTGTTGCTCCCCCATGAAAATAAATGGGATTCGATACAGTGATGCCTAACCTGGCAGTCAAGAGGGACTGCGCAAAAGCACGCAGCCCCTTACTTTTACGTTGGGCACCGCAAGTCAAAACGTGGCGCTCGCTGTGATAAACTGTGATTTGTCAGCATCTACCGCATTGGAGGTCAGCGTGAGTACAAACCTAGAAGCCTTAGAAGCCGAAGTCCTGCAGTTAGCCCCTGTTGAACGATCACACTTGCTTGAGCGGTTGATCGCCAGCCTTGATTCAGACCCCGAAGTCGAGGAAGCATGGGAGCGAGAAGCAGACCGCAGAGAAGCCGAACTGGAATCCGGTTCGGTCTCGGCAGTTTCAGGGCAGGAAGCCATCGCCCGACTTCGCGCAAGAATTCAGCGATGACCTACTCGCTCCACTCTGGAGCGGAGCATGATATTGCCAAGGCTCTGGATTTCTACAGCGAACAAGCTGGCCCTGTGGTCGCTGAGCGTTTTCTCGAAGAATTTGAACGTGTCACCAAGCTCTTGGTTGAGCATCCAAGTCTCGGAACGCCAACGACGAGAGGACGAAGAACATTCCCGCTGAAGGTTTTTCCGTACTCGGTCGTATATCGAAATCTTGAAAACAGCATTCGTATCCTGATAGTGCGCCATCAGCACAGGAAGCCCGGCTACGCTGGTGGCAGGCGGTAGGTGTGAAATCTTCGTGCGCAGCCCAGCGATGCCCAACCTAACGTTCGAGCGGGACTGCCGCGAAGCAGCCCGCGTCAGCCCCTTAACTTTACGTTAGGTAGTAAGAATTCCCTTGTCTTAAGTAATCCATTGGATTACATTCGCAACCATGCTCACTACTGTCACCGAACTTCCTGAATACATCCGTCATGCTAACGAACTGCTCAACGAGGCAGAGCGTAAATCCGTTATAGACTATCTTGCGGCTCATCCGCGAGCCGGAGACATCATGGAAGGGACTGGCGGCATCCGTAAACTTCGTTGGGCGCGTGGCGGCAAAGGAAAAAGTGGAGGTGTCCGAATCATTTACTACTACCATAACCAACGTATCCCGCTCTATTTACTTACCATTTTTGGAAAAAATGAAAAATCGAATATCACAAAATCTGAGCGTAACGAACTTGCCAAACTGGTTGATGTACTCGTTCAAGTTGCGCTATGGAGGGAAAATGACTAAGGCATTTGAAAGTATTGCACAGGGTTTGCGTGAGGCAATTGCCCTAAATGAAGGGGCGGCAGTCCAAGCAAACACCCATCGCCCAGAAGAGGTTGATGTAGGGCAATTACGTCACAGCCTGGGACTTACACAAACTGAGTTTGCAGCTAAATTTTGCATTAGTCTTGGAACGCTTCGGCATTGGGAACGCGGCGACCGTAAACCTCATGGCCCCGCATTGGCTTTGTTGCATGTGGTTGCGAAAGAACCCCAAGCAGTACTTCGAGCGCTGGCTTAAATTTTTGGCAAGCATTTAGGCGCCTAACATTACGCTCAAGCGGGATGCCCCTTTTCGTGGCAGCTTTGAAGGCTTGTTATTTTTTCAGCTTCGGTGGCTTCGCCAATCTTCCGTGAAAGGCGCGCCTTTTAGCTTTACGTTGAGGCTCAGAATCAAAACCCATATAAAAGTATGGTTATTTATGTGGATACGCATTATCATTGACGAATGGCAAAAACAAACTTCGAGTGGGATGCAGAGAAAGATGCGCTAAACCAAGAAAAACATGGTGTTTCTTTTGCCGTTGCTCAATACGCATTTGCAGACCAACACCGCGTGATTGCCAAAGACGAAACCCACAGCCAATCTGAAGAACGTTTTTATTGCTTTGGTGAAGTTGATGGTTATGTTTTAACGGTGCGATTTACTTATCGCGCCTCAATTATTCGAATTATTGGCGCTGGTTACTGGCGCAAAGGAAAGGCAATTTATGAGCGCGAAAATCAAATACACGAATGACCTATTAGGTGATGTTAAAGTAATTAAAGACTTTTTACCATCACCGGCTGAACTTTCATTTAATGAAGAAACCGTCAAAGTAACTTTGGCCTTGAGTAAAAAAAGCATTGATTTTTTCAAGTCTGAAGCGACTAAAAATCATACACAATACCAGCGCATGATTCGGCGTTTAGTTGATGCTTATGTTGAGTCACATAGCCCGTCCTAACTCATCGGTCAAGCAGGACTGGCTTGCGCCAGCCTCTCACCTCAAACATTAGGTTGCTAAAATGGCGAGGAATTGCAGGCTAATCTACGTATGCAGTAGATTGTTTTAGTTGCTCTACCACCCAGGCATTCATGCTTTTTCCAGCAACACGAGCAGAAGAATAAATTTTACGGTGGAGGTCAGGTGGGATTCGAACCATGAACTTACCGGTAAACGGCTTTTCTGGTTCATGGCCAAGTTGGGCGCAGAAATCAAGATAGTCTTCTACGGAATCATGAAAAGCCTGCTTTATTTCGGCTACTGTGGTGCCCTGAAATGTTATTACATCACGGGTGTTAATTACTTCACCGTGGAAGATTTCTGCTTCATCATCAAACTCAACTTTGCCCATATATCCTTTATATTCCATCATGGCTTTATACCTCCTGCTTCAAGAAACCTTCTTACTGAAACGACTGCCTCTTTATCCGTCTCTTTTTGTGGGTGTGGCCGGTGAAAGGTAGCCTTAACATCATTCAACAAAAACCGTACTCGTGAGCCATTGCCTTCAAATCTTTGCGCACCTACGGCCAGAAGCAACGACTCAATATCAGACCATGCAATATTTGAAAGAGCCGGCTCATTGAATATTGCATCTAATGTGTTACGGTGTTTGCTGTTCATGCAAAATAGTATCATTAATTGATACTATTGTACAGAAGCAAATTTCCCATAGAAGCCAGCAACCTAACTCGTGAACGTTAGGGGAAACCAATGGCAGTCAGCTTTGGCATCGCCAAAAAGATCATTGACCACCCGAGCTATAACTTCGGACTGGCACTCCGGAAGTGTTCACCATTCCGATGGCCGTGCACGATTGGCGCAAGAAGATAGCGGCCAAGTTTAGCGTTGTGCTCGAAATGACAACAAATCAGCGGTTCCCTAACCTAACGTCCGAGCGGGACTGCCGCGAAGCAGCCCCCGTCAGCCCATCGACTTAAGGTTAGACCTCAATCCGTCCACTTGCAGTCACTTAGCAATGTATATACATTTTGCATATGCGATTTTCCTGGACAGAAACAAAGTGCGCCCGTAATCTTAAAGTTCATGGGCTCGATTTCATTGACGCACCGCGCGTGTTTGAAGGGACTACATTCACCTTTGAGGACGACCGGTTCAGTTATGGAGAGCAGCGCTTTGTTACGCTGGGATTACTTGCTGGTGTTGCTGTATCTATTGTCCATACGGAGAACGAAAATGAAATCCGAATCATCTCATTCCGAAAAGCCACAAAACGTGAAACACAAATCTTCTTCGACAAAATCCAAAACTGACTGGGATCGCCTAGAATCAAAACATTCGGACGTAAATCTTAGTGCCGAGCACCCTGAGGCTGATTTGAAGCATATCGTTCGAGGGATTGCTCGGCGTGGATTGGAACCGCTTCCGACGAAGTCTTCAATTTCGCTCCGTGTAGATCAAGATGTCCTTGAGTGGTTCAAGGCACAGGGTCCAGGCTACCAAACCAAAATCAATACCGTACTGCGGGCGTTCAGGGATGCCTCGGTCTAACCTTATGGAAACCGAAATTGAAGTCTTCCTGAAAACGATCATTCCGAGCAGGAAGGCTACCCGCAATTATTTGACGGAAGGTGATTGAAATGGATACAGAAAGTGAACTTGAAGAGGAGATTTTGGCCTCGGGCGAGCATACGCGTTGCTCGCCACAGAAAAGACAGATTAGTCCTTAAGCTTTCTTTGATACCTTGGCAAGGCGCAGGTAGGGCAACTTAATGTTGATGTCGCCAAACTTCTCTTTTGCCTGTTCGTCAGTGAGGCTCAAGGCAACGATGACATCCTGGCCAGGCACCCAATTTGCGGGCGTGGCGATGGGTACGCCGTCCGTAATCTGGATGGCATCCAATGCCCGCAAAATCTCGGCAAAGTTACGACCTACCGACATCGGGTAAGACATGGTCAAACGAACCTTTTTGTCCGGTCCGATAATGAACACCGTGCGCACAGTAGCACTGCTGGCTGCGGTCCGATCACCGCCGAGATAAGCATCAGCCGGTAACATATCGTATAACTTGGATACATGCAGAGAGGTATCATCAATAATGGGGAAATCGGCAGGCGCACCAGAAAAAGCCTCAATATCGCGTTTCCACTTTTTGTGCTCTTCAACATTATCCACAGAGACGCCCATCACCTTGGTATTACGCTTGGCGAACTCTGGCGCAAGCTGAGCTACTGCACCAAATTCGGTCGTACATACGGGGGTAAAGTCTTTAGGATGAGAAAACAGAATGGCATAGTGGTCTCCAATCCATTCGTGAAGATTGAGCTTGCCGGCGGTAGAATCTACTGTGAAGTCAGGAGCAACGTCGTTGATACGAATAGACATGATTAAAGCCCTCAAGTGGATATTTCAATGAACACTAGTAAAACACTCGGCATCCGTATTGGAACCATATTTAGAATATATCAAGAACTAGACTTATGCAACATCTATTGCATTGACTCACTGCCTTCAACCTCGCCAATACGGTGCCAGCAACAAGGCCTCCGGCACGAGAGTTTTAATCGCGGCGGGAATCTCCAGCGTCAAGCCGGGACGAGGACGAATACTGACCCACAATAAATTCGTGCGCATATTGAGGTCGGCAAACACCACCCAAGAACCATAATGCTTGAGTACGGCGTTGATAATACGCAAGGTGTGTTGTTGGCGCAGTCCGCTTTTCAGGCGCAGGCCGGGGATAATCATTCGAAAATCGGCGAGAAGATGTCCGTTGTCGTCGCGACTAGGAACCCTTCGCCACAAAGGTTCATCCGGTTGCAGACCAGCAAAAATTGAGGATTTTAGAGCCTGGGATGGCTTGGATGGAGAAGCGGGCGATAACATCGACATCGGGTAGCTCCTGCATAAGCAACTTTACCCCAGTCTGCCCGCTTCGGCGCGGGGCAGCAAGCCCCGCAGTCGCCACGATCAGCCGTGACGTTTGGCGTCGGCCTCAATGATCTTGCGGGCTTCGGCTACATTCGCCCAGTCTTTGAGCTTAACCCACTTACCCGCTTCCAGATCTTTGTAATGCTCAAAGAAATGGCGGATCTGATGCCGTAGATGCTCGGGTAAATCCTGAATGTCCTTGACTCCGGCGTATCCGGCGGCAACCTTGTCGTGAGGGACGGCGACGATTTTGGCATCCAAGCCCTTCTCATCTTCCATCATCAGCACGCCTATGGGTCGGGCGCGAATAACGGCTCCCGGCGCTACGGGCTGAGGGGACCAAACCAGACAGTCGGTGGGATCGCCATCGTCGGATAAGGTATTGGGGATGAAGCCATAATTCATGGGGTAGTGCATGGCGGTGAACAGAAAGCGATCGACTTCAATCGCACCAGATGCTTTATCGAGTTCATATTTCACAGAAGAACCTTGGGGGACTTCGATCACCACATTGATGTCATCAGGCAGCGATTTGCCAGCCGGAATTTTTTTCAGATCCATGATAACTCCTTTAGTTAATTGAAAACTCAGGAAAACAGAGTGCGCACACGGTCGAGATCCTCTGCGGTATCGACACCGGCAGCGGGCGCTTCTAACGCACAATATAGCGCAATCTGCACGCCACGCTCCAACGCCCGCATTTGTTCCAGTGATTCAATACCCTCCAGAGGACTCGCGGGCCAAGCGGCATAATCTTGCAAAAAGGCGTTGCGGTAGGCGTAAAGCCCGAGATGCCGCCACCAAGTGTTCGATGCGGGCAAGGTTTGCCCGTTCTGCAGAGGGAAATGCTGGCGATCCCAGGGGATCGGCGCGCGCGAAAAATACTGGGCACTTCCAGCGGCGTTGCGAATCACCTTGACCGCGTGAGGGTCTGCTAATTCCTCCCAACGGGTAATCGGGACTGCGGCGGTAGCCATCTGCCGCTGTGCATCTTCCAATAGCAGATGCGCGGTAGCCTGCAACAGGGCCGGAGGCATGGCGGGTTCATCTCCCTGCAAATTGACGATGACCGTGTCGTCGGGCAAGTTCAGCAGACGCGCAGCTTCGGCCAAGCGCTCGGTGCCACAAACGTGGTCAGGGGCAGTCAACAGAGCCTCCCCTCCATATCCCACAATACAATCCACGATCTCAGGATGATCGGCTGCCACCACCACGCGCGCGGCGCCACTCTCCAGCCCGCGACGACGCACCTGTTCAATCATCGGTAACCCACCGACCTCCAGCATGACCTTGCGAGGCAGACGGGTGGAGGCGAGGCGGGCCGGAATCAGCACGCAAAAACTCACGCAGGTTTGTCCTCAAAAGATTGCGCTTCGTCAATGAGCAGTACCGGAATATCGTCACGAATCGGGTACTGTAGATGACATCGCATACAACAGAGCGCCTGTCTTTGCGCGCAAGGTTGTAGACTGCCTTTGCATTGGGGACAGGCGAGCAGGTCCAGCAAACGGTGATCAATACTCATGCGCTTCTCCAGGGTAACAGGGCCTGTTCCAGCCACGGCATACAGGCCGGTGACAGCTCGGCTTCAATGCGCAGCGCCCAGTCATCCGGCCCTGCAAATTCCCGACATTTTACGGCATCTTTGGCGGTCATGACGAGAGGACGCGGCAATAGGGCGAGATCCTCGGATCGAAAGACGTAATGATCCGGGAAAAAATGGGCATCCACCCGCGCTCCCAGTTTTTCCAGAGTCTCCACAAAACGCTGCGGCCTCGCAATACCCGTTATCGCGGTCACCGCCTGTTCACGGAGCAGGTCGAGATCCCGGGTACGACGGGGGTCTAATACGCCGACCAGATCCCGAGGGCGTATCTGAAATTCAAAGCGCGGCAGATCGTCTGTCCCTAGCCCACGGGCTGCCAAAGCGGTCGCCGCCGCTTTATCCAACAGCAAAGCGTCGGCTTGATGGAGCGCCGTTATTGGTTCCCGAAGCGGGCCAGCGGGCAGACAATAGCCATTCCCCAAAGGGCGCGATCCCGACAACACCAATAAACGCAAAGTGGGTTGCAGAGCTAAATGTTGGAACCCGTCGTCGAGCAGGGCAATCTGGTATCCGTCCTTCGCAGCAGCAGCAATGGCCAGATGACGGTCGGGACAGAGATAGACCGCCTGCTCTCCCCCTTGAGTTTGCGCCAGCAACAACGGTTCATCACCAGCAACACGGGGGCTATCGTCAGGTTGTACGCGATAGGGCCAGCGCGGGGGATGAGCGCCGTACCCTCGGCTGATGATAGCGACGCGCCAACCGACGGCATTCAGGGCGTCGGCCAGAGCCGCGACCAAGGGCGTTTTACCGCTCCCTCCGACTGTCAAATTACCAATGACAATCGTGGGGATAGGCCCGACCTGACCCGAAATATGTTGCCGACGCCATTGCGCTACTTTACCGGTGAGTACCCCCAGAGGTCGTAGCGTAGTAGCGAGCCAACCGCCTTCCTGCCATTGCTGCTCAAGCGTTTGCCGCAAGGTCACCAGTCAAACACGCGCTGCAAAAATTCAGGAAGTCGTTCGCCAGCGCGACGGCGCTCTTGCCAGAATACGCGACGCGTAGCGTCACCGCGCTGGCGGGCACTCATGGCATCGTCACGCAGCGCCTGCCAATGGCGCAACACCTGCGCAGGGTCATCCATTACTTCCACGGCACCCGCATCCAGTTGCTGGATGGCGTTGATGCTTACGGAAGCAGCAACACTGACAGGACGGGAGCCCGCATAAACCTGCCACTGCAGCAGCGAGGAAGCCTTCTGCAAATGCACGGCCTGAGCAGCGGCAGCAAGCGCGGGTACCCAACGATCTTCGTCCACCGCCAGCACCGTACCCGCCGATAATGGCTCACGTTTCCAAGCGGAAAGACGTGGTAGATCCGCCGGGGCATTTTGCCCACCCATAAAGAGTAGTCCCTGCTGCGAAAGCGGTGAGGCGGCCCAAGCCTGTCGCCATTGGGCCCACTGCGCACCTTGCAATCCCTGCACCCACCACAATAAACCCTCTGCGGTCCCACTAATCAGGCTGCGAAAATTGGGGTCCACCTGGGCAATGGTAAACAGCGTGACGAAGTCTACCGGCTCCTGCACTAAGCTGGCAGATATCTTGCCCTGCCACTGCTCGGCTTGATGAATATCTCGGGGATAAATGACTTCTAACGCGGTCGGCGCTTGGTGTGCAGGCGCTGCGGCCACCAGTACGCTGGGAATTTTACGCTGCGTCAACGCTGCAACTAAGGCCGGGCGCGGACTACGGCCTAAGGCCAGATAACGCAGTGGATTCAGCTTTTCCAGCGTTCGCGCAACAGCCTGGGGATGATCACAAGGTCCAAAGCCGTAACCCAGACGTTCCACACCTTCCATATGTTGGGCCAGCATTTGTGGATATTCGTTTTCAAAAGTCATGACGGTACGCAGGTCACGACGCTTTTCGGCGATGGCCTTGGCCAGCTCGATACCCAGACGTTGATCGTCAACATCACCAAAACTCTGCATCCAGAGAATCGGGCCGCGCTCGCCAGGGGCTTTAATCCAGCCCCATCGCGCATTGGCCTGCGCGTTTCGCCCGGCCCGGGCATCCTTCCAGCTCGCCCAGCGCGCTCGCCATAAACTGTTTTCGTAGTAACTCATCCGTATTTAGTCTTCCCGACGGCCGACTCGCATATCGGCTTGTTTTCGCAGTGTAATCATCGTGCTTTCAAGTTGTTGCTGCAAGGCATCCTGCAACTTTTGGTCTGCATCCCGGGGCACCCAGAGCGGTTCGCCCCAAATAACCACGGTACGCGTCCCGAGATAGGGCAGCAGAAAACCATCCCAACTGGCAAAGCGCTTGGCCCGCTTCGCCGAATAGCTCACCGGCACCACCGGCAGACCGGAAATACGCGCCAAATCAATCACGCCGCCCTGTAATACCTCGCGTGGACCACGCGGGCCATCGGGAGTAATGGCGAGATCATGCCCATTGCGCGCGGCCCGGAGCAAACCCTTGGCGCCGCTGACTGCACCGCGACGAGATGAGCCACGCACCGCCGCATAACCCCAATGCGCTAAAGTACGGGCAATGATTTCACCATCTTGGTGTTCACTGATGAGCACATGTATGCGGCGACCACCCACACGTTGGTAAGCTTCTGCAATCATCACCCCTCGGCCATGCCAGAAGGCAAGAATGAAAGGCTGCCCGTCCGCAATTAGGCGACGCACACTGGCATCGCCCTCTTCTTGCCAGCGTAAGGTGATGGATATGCCTTTGATCAGATAAGCCGCCAAAGCAGCAAATATCGTTAAAGAGCGCCCCGCCAGTCGCACGAGTTAGCGATTACTCAAGGTCGCGAAACTGATCCGGGTCAAGCCCGCTGCCTGAGCGGCATCCAGTACGTCAATCACATATTGTTGCGTGGTGTTTTTGTCGGCACGCAGCACAATCACCCGCTCGGGATCTTTGGCAGCCAACGCTTTCAGTTGATTTTCCAAATCCGCCATAGGGATCGCCTGTTTATCCATGCGCACCTGACCGCTCGCACTTAAATCAATCGTAATGGGCGTTTTTGGTAATCCTGCAGCCGCCTGTTGCGCCTTGGGCAAATTCATGGAAATGTGAGATTGATGCACAAAACTGCTGGTCACCATAAAAAACAGGAGCAGCACCAGCACGATATCGACCATGGAGACCACGTTAATATCGGGCTCTTCGCTCGTCCGTGGCCGCAAATTCATTTACCCGCACTCCCAGATAAAGTATTCACGATTTTCAGCGCTTCTTTTTCAATGGCCAGCACCAAGCCGTCCACCCGCCCCTTAAAGTAGCGATAAAACATCAGGCTGGGAATGGCAACAATCAAACCGCTGGCCGTGGTAATCAGCGCCTCGGCAATACCACTGGCCAGAGCTTTAGGATCACCAGCGCCGACCATGCCAATGGCAGCAAAGGCGTGCATGATACCGAACACCGTCCCCAACAAACCCAGCAGGGGAGAGACACCGGCAATACTGCCCAGAAAATTCAGAAAGCGGTCGAGGTGCGCCACTTCATGCCGGCCGCTTTCTTCCACGATTTCCTTGATAACCTCCCGGGGCTCGCCAGCTTGCTGCAAGGCCACCAGCATCATCCGCGCTAGGGGCGTGTCATTCTCATAGAGTAATTTGACCGCCTGCTGGACCTTGCCCGACTCTACCAAATCCGCGACGCGGGGAGCGAGGTCGGCAGGGGCAATGCGCGGTCGTCGCAGCACCCAAAAACGATTACCAATAATAGCTAGGGCCACGACGGCCAAGAGTATCAGTATGGGCAGAACAAATCCGCCTAATTTAAATAACTGCAGCAACTCCTGCACATCGCCTCCAGAATCCACATAAATTGGACGAAGCAGGAATATAGCACAACCCCCGCTAAACGGCAGAGGCGCAAGTATCATTCGTGCGGAGATTATTCCTCTTTTGGCTGCCAGTAGGCGGGGCTAGGCGCGCGCGCCTTAACAAAATGGTCGTGCCGCCAGATCCAGGTGCCGTAAACACTTTCACCACCATAAATCTGCAGAGCTTGGGGTGCTGATTTCAGCAGCATATCTCGCTCGGTCTGACCCAGACTTGCCGCCGCAAAAATCATTTGTACATGACGCAGGACCGGTTTCTGCTCCATCGCCAATCGCGTGATGGTCGGCGCATCGGCATCTCCCAACAGGAGCAGATCAGGGCCCTTTCCCCAGCTCAATATACAGGGCTGTACCCTATTTGCTAAATGCAAAAAGGACATGTCCGCCACCGCGTTTCTATTGGAAGCAGCGCAAGCACGCGCTGACACAGGGCCGCGCGGATAATGGTGGGCAGCAATCGGCCACCACTGTCGTCTGGCGTTCATGAGTGGCTTGGGCATGGAACTATCGCTGCGTATCCAATCATCCACCTGCGTCAATCCACGCTTGCGTATCACCGCTGTAATGGACTGCCCCGCCTCCCGACGGCTCGCCGCCTTCCAGAGATTTGCCGTGAACAAGCCGTTTTGCGGACCTTTTTGCCAGAACAGCGCCATCCCCTGCCCGGCTTTAAGGTTCCACACCTGAAAATCCTGAGAACCTCCTGCGGGAATCAGCAAGGGAACCAGACCGAGCAATGCCAAAGGTCGTCCGGGCCAACCCGCAGGCAAAAAGAAAATACTCAGACCCGCGACAGCCGCCAGCAGTGCCCATGTTCGCTCTGTACCAGTACTCACCTGGGCGAAAGGAATAGTGAGCAGGAGTTTTAGCAAAGCGGTGACTGCATCCATTTGCAGGGCGACTAGATGAAAAAGAATCCGACTGACGAGTTCTCCATCGAGCAAAGCGGCGAGAGCGCCGAGCAAAGCCAGAGGTACGGCCAGTAATTCGACCAAGGGAATCACCAAAATATTGGCTAGCGGTGAAATGAGCGAAACTTGCCCAAAAAGACCGGCGAGCAACGGCATTAAAGCGATAGAAACGGCCCATTGACTGCGCAACAGCGCGCGCCAGCCGCCCCCACCATAACCCACGGCCACCAGTGCAGCGACCGCCCCCAAAGAAAGCCAGAATCCCACGTCCACCAAAGCACCCGGGTTGATCAGAGCGATCAGCAGCGCCGCCAGCGCGAGTCCCTGCCAGGCCTGATGGGAGCGTCCTAAAAGATGTGCCAGCGCAGCCGCCGTGATCATCCAGGCAGCGCGCTCGCCGGGAATTTGCATACCTGCGAAACTGGCGTAGGCCCAGGCCGCCGGGATGCTGGCGACAATGCCTGCGTGTTGGGCGGGCCAACGCCGCACCAGCCCCGGAATGCGCCGCCATAAACTTTGCACCAGCCACAACACCAATCCCGCCACCACCGCCACATGCGAGCCGGAAATCACCAGTAAATGGGCAGTACCCGTATCCCGATAAATCTGCCAGATTTCTGGCGAAAGCTGATTGCCGACGCCAATACTGAGCGCCTGCACAAAACCCGATGCCTCACGATCCAATGCCATATTACTGGCGTACAACACCGCCTCGCGCGCATGGGCAATTTGGTCCGTTAGATTCCAGAAAGATCGCGGCAAGCGTTGCGCATCTTTAATGCGTGCCACGCCACCTGTCCCCGCCCAGAAGCGTTGCCGGGCAAGATCCGTAAACGGACTGCTGGGTAGGCTCGAGAGCGATTCACTACGAATCTGCAAATGCCAACGTTGACCAATCACCGGCACTTCCGGCAGCGTACCGTGAATCTGCAAGACCACGGGATGTGCGCCGGGCGGCGCGTTTTCCGTCCAACTTTCGGGAGCGAGTTGAAACCGGTACTCGCGACCACCCAATTGCGGAATCGATACAATACGTCCCTGTACCCCAAAATCCTGACCTCGGGGCCAGTGCACTGCTAGGCGCAAATCGGCCTGCCAAACTCCCCAAGAGAAAGCAGCAGCCGCCACGGCGAGTAATAACATGGGACGCCATTTCCAGATCAAGGGCAGCGTCACTAGGAATATCAGCAACGAAATCCACAGGGGTGGCAACTGTCGAAAGCTCTGAAAAAAACCCAATCCGAGTCCAGCGGCGAGGACGACGAAGGGCAGGGATGGCCAAGATTTGGCCCCAAGCATGAGCTTGGCTACACTAGAGCTAAATCTACCGTGGAACTCTCCCATTGCGCCTACCCGCATTTGTTCGCCTCCCCACCCGCGAGGATATCCTCAAAAAACGCCCACTCGGGCGCTTTACCCATTATCTGGCAAGACCGGTACTTTGGCATCCGCATCGGCACAGCGTGGCCCGCGCCGCCGCAATTGGTACATTTATCGGTAGTTTGCCTTTTTTTGGGCATGTGCTCAGTATTTTGCTGCTGAGTTTATGGCGGCGGGCTTATGTGCCGGTCGGTGTGGTGATGCCCTTTGTGGTTACCGGACCGTTTACCATCGTGCCCTTTTTCTTTGCTTCTTATGAATTAGGATTCTGGCTCCTGAACCTGTTCGGCATAGCCCCGGCTATTACCGTGCACTACGCGGATATCCATGAAATATTTCATGGAAAAATCAGCTTCATGGCTATGGGCGACCGACTCTGGCATGCTTACTTAATTACTTGGATCGGCAGTCTCATTCTCGGGGCTGGGCTGGCTCTGCTGGCTTATGTGAGCATCATGCAAGGTTGGCGCATCTGGGTTATCTGGCGCCTACACCGACGTCGTCTGCGCCTCCATCATCCCTGAAAAGCTAGGCTTCCAGCGGACGCAAAACGCCATCCTGCAGCCGCAAAACCCGCCCCATGTGGGCCGCTAGGGCCGGTTCGTGGGTCACGATGACCAGCGCCGTCCCGAGCTCCCGATTGAGACTAAGCATCAACTCATGAACACGCTCCGCCGATTCACTATCCAGATTACCGGTAGGTTCATCAGCCAACAACAACGCGGGCCGGGTCACCAAGGCCCTCGCCAAAGCCACGCGTTGTCGCTCACCCCCAGACAGCATGCCGGGTTTATGATGCAGACGTTCACCTAAACCGACGCGAGTCAGAATTTCTTCACCCCAAGCCTGCACAGAACGCTTAGACACCCGCCGAATCAACAAGGGCAGCAAGACATTTTCCAGCGCCGTAAACTCGGGCAGTAATCGGTGTAGTTGGTAGACAAAACCCACGCTTTCATTGCGCAGGCGACTACGTGCCGACTCCCTGAGTTTGTAGATTTCTTGTCCGAGAATCTGCACGACGCCAGCGGAAGGCTTTTCTAAGCCACCCATAAGGTGCATCAGCGTACTTTTGCCCTGCCCGGATGCCCCGACAATCGCCAAACTTTCACCGCGACGAATTTGCAAATTCACGTCACGGATCACCTCCAGCTTATTCCGACCGATAGCGAAGCTCTGACGTAAGTGCTCGACATTAAGAACCAAATCCTCACTCATAGCGTAAAGCCTCTGCGGGCGCGACACGGGATGCCCGCCAAGACGGATATAGGGTGGCAATCCAGCTCATGATCAACGCGGCAATGGCCACATGCACCACGTCCCAAGGCTCTAGCTTAGAGGGGAGCTGGCTGATGGAATAAACCTCCGGCGAAATAAATTGCGTATGGAGCAGGTGTTCGAGGGCGGGAACCAAAGTCGGGATATTTAGCGCCAGCAGCACCCCGAAAATCACCCCCAGCAAGGTTCCAAAAAGCCCGATCACTGCGCCTTGAACCATGAAAATGAGCATGATACTGCGCGGGGTCACACCGATGGTTCGGAGAATAGCGATGTCCGTTTCCTTGTCGGTAACCACCATGACCAATGTCGCGACAATATTAAAGGCGGCCACCGCGATGATCAGCGAAAGAATAACGAACATGACCAACTTTTCCATACTGAGGGCCTTGAAAAAGTTTTCGTGGGTCTGAGTCCAGTCCTGAATATAAAAGGCGGGACCCAGTTTTTTCTGAAGATGGGCCGCAAATGCCGGAGCGTCGAAGGGATTTTTAATCTGCATACGCAGGCCGGTCACCCCCTGATCCAGACCGTAAAGACGCTGAGCATCGCCAAGGCTGATATAGGCCATGCCACTGTCGTAGGCGTAAATGCCCACCGAAAACAGTCCCACCACCGTAAACTGGCGGAGCGCAGGGCTCACCCCCAGCGGCGTGACGCCCCCTTGTGGTGAGATGAGGGTAATTTTATCTCCCACCGTAACGCCCAACTGCCGCGCCAGAGCCGTACCCAGAACAATACTCCAAGGATGCGTATGCAGACTTTGTAACTGCCCCACTTTCATATCCTGAGTCAGCTTATCGACGCCGCCTTCCAGGGAAGGATCAATACCCTCGATCATCGCACCACTGACCAGACCATTATGAGAAAGAAGTGCTTGCGCCTGCACATAAGGTGCGACCCCGGTCACTCCGGGCACTCGTGACAGGCGCCGCCTAGCCGTCTGCCAGTCGAGCACCGGCACACCATTTCCCTGCACAATGATGTCAGAGGTCACGGCCAGAATGCGCGACCGCAAAGTATGGTCAAAACCGTTCATCACCGCCATAACGGCAATCAGTGCGGCCACACCAATAACCATGCCCAAGATGGCCGTGCCGGAAATAAACGAAATAAAATGATTTTGGCGTTTGGCGCGCGTGTAACGCAGCCCGATCCACAATTCGTAAAAACGCATAATCATTCCGGCCGTAAATGGGGGAAAAGAATGACTTCGCGGATGCTGGCTTGATCCGCAAGAAGCATCACTAGGCGGTCGATACCCAAACCGACCCCTGCCGTGGGCGGCATACCGTACTCCAGTGCGCGGATGTAGTCGGCATCATAAAACATCGCTTCTTCGTCACCGGCATCTTTGGCATCAACCTGAGCACGAAAGCGTGCTGCCTGATCTTCTGGATCATTTAATTCTGAAAAACCATTAGCCAGCTCCCGACCAGCAATCATCAATTCAAAACGATCTGTTACCTCTGGATCACCATCGTTGCGCCGCGCCAGTGGGCTGACTTCTAGGGGATATTCGGTAATGAAAGTCGGCTGCTGCAGATTCCCTTCCACCGTTTTCTCGAAAATTTCGATCAGACGCTTACCCCAGCCCCAGGAAGTCTCGCAGGGCATATGTAATTGTGCCAGCTTGGCGGCGAGGACCGCTGGATCGCGAAGATTGGCCTCCGCCAAATCTGGGTTATAGGCGCGCACCGATTCCATCACACTCAGACGCTGAAAGGGTTTACCCAAGTCAATTTCCATACCCTGATACGTTATCAGGGACGCCCCCAGAGCCTGCTCGGCGGCGTCCCTGATCAGGGTTTCCGTCAAATTCATGGCATCTGTGTAGTCGGTGTAGGCTTGATACCATTCCAGCATAGTGAACTCCGGATTATGCCGGGTCGAAACACCTTCATTGCGGAAATTACGATTAATCTCGAAAACCTGCTCAATACCCCCCACCACCAACCTCTTGAGATAGAGTTCAGGGGCAATCCGGAGATAAAGCGTCATATCCAATGCATGATGATGGGTCACAAAGGGCCGCGCCGTAGCACCTCCTGGGATGGGCTGCATCATAGGGGTTTCGGCTTCATAAAAGCCGCGCTGACGCAGTCCATTGCGCAAGGCCGCCACGGTCTCGGCGCGAATCTGAAACGTTCGACGCGCCGCTTCGGTCACCATAAGATCCACATAGCGTTGACGAAAACGGGTTTCGGCATCACTCAAGCCGTGCCATTTTTCCGGCAAGGGTCGCAGCGACTTACTCAACAGCCGCAAACTCTGCACTTTTACCGACAATTCTCCCGTTTTGGTGCGGAACAACACCCCCTCCGCACCGATGATGTCACCAAAATCCAGAGCCTTGAACCGCCCGTAAGCGTCTTCACCCAAGGATTCTCGACTCACAAAAAGCTGAATACGCCCGGATTGATCCTGAATATCGGCAAAGCTCGCTTTTCCCATGACACGTCGAGTCATCAGACGGCCGCCTAGACGCGCCAGAATCGGCTCCTGCTCCAGGGCCAAGGCATCCATATCCCCACAACGTTTCTGTAAATCTCCGGCCAGTGCATCCCGGCGAAAGTCGTTAGGGTACGAATGTCCCTCGCTGCGCCATTGCGTCAGTTTGTCGTGCCGCACCTGCATCTGGTCATTCAGTTCCTGATCCACTTTTCATCCTTTCGCGTTGCTTTCTGCGTGATGTCCAATTTATAAACCGGCCTTCAGCGCCGCTTCAATGAAAATATCCAAGGCACCATCAAGAATTTTCTGGGTATCGCCCACTTCCACTCCGGTGCGCAGGTCTTTGATCCGCGACTGGTCCAGCACATAAGAGCGGATCTGATGCCCCCAGCCAATATCACTTTTGCTGTCTTCCAGCGCCTGCTTTTCCGCATCACGTTTCTGCATTTCCATTTCGAAAAGTTTGGAGCGCAGCATTTTCATGGCTTCGGCGCGGTTTTTATGCTGCGAGCGATCTGTCTGGCAGGCGACGACGATACCGGATGGCACATGGGTAATACGAATGGCCGAGTCGGTTTTATTGACGTGCTGACCACCCGCACCACTCGCCCGATAAGTATCTACCTTGAGATCTGCGGGATTGATTTCAATCTCGAAGCTGTCATCAATTTCAGGATAAATAAACACGCTGGCAAAGCTGGTATGACGGCGATTGCCGGAGTCAAAAGGCGATTTGCGTACCAAGCGATGGACACCAGTTTCAGTCCGCAGCCAGCCAAAGGCATGGTCACCGCGCACATGGATACTCGCGGATTTGATACCGGCCACTTCGCCCTCCGAAGCTTCCACCAACTCGGCGGCAAAGCCGTGAGATTCACACCAGTGCAAGTACATGCGCAAAATCATTTCCGCCCAATCTTGGGCCTCGGTGCCGCCCGCACCTGCCTGAATATCTACAAAGCAGTTGGCCGCATCATGATCTCCCGAGAACATACGCTGAAATTCCAGTTTCTCAACCATTTCCAGCCCGCGATCCAGATCCGCATCTACCGCCGCCAGCAGCGCTTCGTCCTGTTCACTCAGGGCCAGTTCCAGCATCTCGCTGCCATCGGCTAGGCTCGTACTGAGCTGCTCCATCGGCTTGATAACGGCTTCTAGTGCCGCCCGTTCACGACCGAGTTCTTGGGCTTTTTCGGCATTATTCCAGATGGTCGGGTCTTCTAGCTCCCGTTGAACTTCCTCTAAGCGACCGCGCTTTTCTTCGAGGTCAAAGATACCCCCTCAGGCCCGCGACACGGACCTGGAGATCTTCGTGCAGCGCACGCATCTCATTCACTTCTCTCATGATTCTTCCTTTTCCATCAGACTGCGTCAGGGCCACAGCCGCGCACACCCGGTTGCCCCGTATACAAAGGCGACAATTATGCGCAGTTTCGGCGCTGATCTCCAGCGGTGTTTTCGGCATGCGGGATACAGAGGTTATCCAGACCTGGGCGGGCGCCAGTGCTTTGGGGTTGCCAGCGGATCTGTCGTGCTCTGTCAGTGCTGCTGGTCCGGGCGATTTCTGCACTGACGAGGCGATTCACCATAACGCTTTCGGAACGAGCGACTAAAATAAGCAGGGTCATTAAACCCACATTGATAGGCGATTGAGGCGATTGAATGCTGCCTATATGCGGCACATTTTAACAGGGAATGAGCGGCATCAAGCCGTCGCTCCAGTACAGTTCTAGAGAAACAAAGTCCGCGCTGTGCAAACAGCTTGTGCAGGTAGCGTTCTGAGATGCCGATAGCCTGTGCACAAACTGCAGACGACGCTGCGTCGGCATCAAATAGGTGCTCGTTGATATAACCAAGAATCTGCTGCCAGCGCACCAGATTCGGCAGACGCTTTTGATTATCCCGTGACACGTCGCCATGGTAAACGGCAGCGAACAGCCAAGGCAAAGCAAGCGAGACGTAGAAATCCGCAACATTAATTTCTGCACCCGTGGTCGTATCCGATAACAACAGTTGTGTCATCTGCGAGGGCATGGCCCCGCCTTGCGCTATCTTTGGACGAATATGGTGCCCATCCGTTCGGCCTGAATAATGGGTGTTCAAGATAGTGGACGGCAACCTGATTGCGTAAAAGGTTGCAGGGGTTTCAAAGACGACGCGGGACGACTCGGCCAGATTGCGAAACGAGATATCGCCAGTCCGGAACGGCAGATATACATCTCCTTGTTCAATGAATCCAGTACCTTGAATGACGACATGTGCGATCACAGATGTCTTATCCACCTCCGACAACGCGCTCAGGTGCCGGGTAGAGTGCATGATAGCTTGCGGCCAAACCGACAGATGCTCCCCCCACAATCGGTGGGTTCGGGCATGGAACCGACTGTGCAGACGCCCCGCAGGGCCGCCGTCGGTCAACGTGACCTTGCCAGGCACAAATCGCTCTGCCAGTAGATGTTCCCATTCCCCTAGGGAATAAATCGGTCCTTCGAAAGCGTTCTGTATTAGATCCGTGCTCAAGTTCACTCCTGTCCAACCTTCCAGTTCAGTAGCGGGCAAGTCTGTATCTGCATGGCACCTAAAATACCATAGCCTTAATGATCTCACTCCCATCGCATATCCAACACATCAGGAGGTTATCTTCATGTTAGCCATTTCAAAGGAAATGTCGTGACTGATCTGGCTCGTGAAGCCAGCATCCGGCGTCGCTGGCAACCGATCCTATTGCTCGCACCATTTCAGTTTATTTTTGGTCTCATTTACTCCTGGGGAGCAATCTCTCCGGCCATTCACGCGCAGAGTGGCTGGTCCCAGAATATGCTCAATCTGGCGTTTTCGCTGACGCCGCTAGCCCTGCTGCCTTCGGTTATCGCCGCCGGACATTTGCTGCAGCGTATGGCGCCGAAGACGCTACTAGCGATTGCGCTGGCGTGCTTCACGCTGGGTGGGGCGGCGGGGTTAGCGGCGAATGGAGCCATGATGTTTATGCTCGGCTACAGCGTGCTGGCCCTGGGAGTTGGCGCAGGGCTGTCCACTGCGGCTTGCATCGCGTTGGTGTCGCGGCTATATCCGCAAGCCAAGGGTACGCTCGGTGGCGGGCTACTTGCGCTGTATGGCGTCTCGTCCATATTGAGTGCGCCACTCTTCGCCGCGCTGGACGAAGCCTGGGGCTGGCGCAGAGCTCTGGCTGTTGTGTGGGTAACCTATGCTGCAGTGGGCTGGTTCGCCTGGATACTACTGCCAGCAGCACCTGCATCTGGTACACGTCACACGGCACGAGTGCCCATAATGCATGTACTGCGGCATCGCTCCCTGAGGTGGGCAATGTTCATCGTTCTGGCAGCTGCACCGCTGGGCTCAGCGTCGTTCGCCGCCATTGGGCATCTAACCAGGGCGATTGGCTATGGGCCGGGGTTCGGTCTGCTGGCCGTGTCGATGATGGCGTTGGGTAATGGCGCAGGGCGGCTGGGCTTCGGACTGTTGGCTGACTGGCGATCGGCAGCCTTCAGCCGTAACGTGGTACTGGGGGTAAACTCGCTGGCCGGTGCACTGTTGTTACTGGCGCTTCATGGTGCAGTGGTGTGGGCCTTCACGATATATCCATTGCTGGCTGGGTTAGCCTTCGGCGGCATGGCTGGTAAGTTGCCGGCACTGGCCGCACATGTGGTTGAAGAAGGTCACGCGGAATCGGCTTTCGGGCTACTGTTCGGTACCTTCGCGCTGGCCAGTTTTCTCGGGCCATTGGCTAACGCAGCTTTTGGGGTGCAGGAGGCTGCAACGACGCTAGCGATGTGCGCCATCAGCGCACTAGGCATGGCGATTTGGTTGACGTTTTCACGCCCTGAAGCAAATCGCACACGTTTTTAATGACTAACAGGAAGATGTTTTTTCTGGAAAATGTACTATCGCAACATGCCGAATGCGCAATTGCAGGGTCGTCTTATCCCGGAATGTATTCACATCCAGTTCATAAGCCATACATACCGTTTGTCCGACCTCAATCGGGCAGATGCCATTTTCCACAGCACCGAACCAGATGGCGTCGAAATCCATCGCATCCATTTTCACAACCAGTTTCAGATGCCTGCCGTCACCCACCGGACGCATTTGTTCAATCCGACCACAACCCCTGAAAATGGGCTGCTCCCATTGCCGACCAAAGGGTTCTAGGGCAGCCAATTCTTCGACAACCGCAAAACTGGGAGTGACCTCCAGCGCACCGTCGGTGACCATTTCGGGACCGATAGGTTGATCACGCAATTTATACGCCGCGATGGACGCCCACGCTTCTGTAAAGCGCTGCAGCCCTTCGCGTTTCAGAGTCACCCCACCAGCGCCCGCATGACCGCCCCAAGCGACGAAATCATCGGGATAACGGCCAGCAATCTCCGCTAAGGCATCCCGCACATGAAAGCCGTGCACGGTTCTCAGAGAGGCGGTGACGTGTTCGCCCTCGGCTTTGGGCGAGAAATATGCGACCGGTCTGCCGAAAGACTCTGCTAGTCGCGCCGCACAAATACCGTGGACACCCGCGTGACCTTCCGGGTCGAATATCGTAATGGCCGCCACGCCATCCCGAACCTGCTGTGCCGCCTGTTTTGTGCTTCTCTGCAGCATATTCGACTGGACCGCCTTACGTTCGGTATTGTGTTCGACAAAATGCTGCGCCAGCTCTTCGGCGTCCGGGATACGATCACTCATGAGGAGTTCGACACTGCCCAAAGCCGAATCCAGACGCCCTCGCGCATTGATAACGGGCGCAAAACTGAAAGCTAAGGTACTAGCGTCAATGGGGCCTTTACAATTCGTAGCAACGTACAAGGCCTGCCAGGCAGGCCGCGCGACGGGCGCATTCATCATCGCCAAGCCTCGGGCAATAATGGCTTTGTTGTTGATGGAACGCGCCAAATCGACGCAGTCAGCCATCGTACCGAGGGCCACCAGATCGAGAAGACTACCGAGCTTGGGCGCGGTGGTCGGTAGTAAACCATCCCGGATGAGTCGTTGACGAACCGCACAGCATAACAGCCACGCTACATGGACTCCGGCGATGTAGGGATCGGGGAACCGCGAATCTTTACGCACCGGATTCACACACGCAACGGCGGCTGACGGTGGTCCCTCTTCGGGTACCCCGTGATGATCGGTGACAATGACTATAAAGCCTTGGTCCCGCAGACGGGCGATCCGTACATGATCGGTGCTCCCTTGGTCAGCGGTGATAATCAAGGCCGGACGTGGGGCTTCGGCAATAATGCGGTCCGTCAAAGTTTCGGTAACGCCATAACCATCGCGCAGGCGATGACCAATATAACTATGAATTTGCGATTCGCGCACCCCGAAATAATCACGAAAAGCCAATTTCAGTACCGCATGCGCCGAAGCGCCGTCCGCATCAAAGTCGGAAATCAACAAAATGGGAAGCTGCTGACGCATAGCCGCAACAATGGCGTCACAAGCACTTTCAATATCTGGGAGCGAATCTGGAGGCGTAAGACCACTCACCTGCAAATTCAGCAGCGCTGGTAACTGAGCAGCCTCGGCATCGGTCAAGCGACCAGCGATAATCCGGGCCTGAAGCGGGCTGTAGCCCAGACGTCGCGCGGCATCCAGAATTTTTGCAGCCTGTGGTCTATCAACAATACGTACCGTTTCCGCCGCCATGAATCAAACTCCGGACGCGGCTTGACCAGGTCGAACTGACCGACGCCAGAAACGCCACCGATCCCTAGGACGCAAGGTTAGATGCTCCAACCCACCGCTGGCCAGCATCCCCGTCAAGCACTCCAGAGTTCCACCGCCCCGCCACAGAGATCGCAGTGCCGGAAGCAGCGCTACGAAAGACTTTCCGGCATCGGGATAAAGCCACCCATCCGACCAGACCCAGAGCAAATCATCGGGAAGTTTTACCGCTGCCCGCAGCGCTGTGGGATAGGACAGAGGCAGGCCGAGCCAGCGGGCCGCAGCCTGCAGATAATCCGCCTCCGCCGCCACGGTCTGCCACTTCGGAATGGGCCGCAGCGAGGGCAATCGCCCCTCTCCCCAGGCCCAGAACAGGCACCAGGGCTCCTGACCGCGCGCATCGGCATCCTGATTAACCGGATGCGCGGCAAGAAGCATCTGCAACTCATTGAGGAAGGCATTCCAGCGTCGAGCATCGGTGCCGGTGACTTGCAGCGCCAACGGCTCACGGCCCCAGACTTGTTCGGGATCGGGACAGTGCAGATCAGGTGTGTCAGTAGCCAATACATACCAGCGCCGCGCGCCGCGCCGTAGAGTCCAAGGCGTATCCGCCAGGTGCGCAACCGCAGACGTAAACAGTGCCGCAGCAGCGGCTTCCTCTAGGCCAGACACAGGTTGCAGCACCGCCCGTCCTGCCTGGCCGCGAAACGCTACCGGCTCCAGAGCGATGACCCAATGCCCTTCAGTCGCTATGCCCTCAGATTCCGCCAGCAAGGCCGCCGCCGGCAAGTTACCGGCAAAGCCCAGCAACTGTCCGGCAACTTCTAGTGAAGAATTCCCATGCAGACGCGTAACCCGTCCTCGTCCCCAATAGTTCGCGAGTAGAGGCCCGAGATCCTCCTCCGGCATACCCTGTAATCCGGTCAGCCAGAGACAAAGTTCCGCCATCAGCGATCCAGAATAGCTCGCTGTACCGCATCCAGAGTGGCATTCACAGTGACCACTTCACCGCCCTGAGCAATGGCCGTATCGGGATCTTTGAGGCCATGCCCGGTAAGTGTACAGACTACCGTCGCCCCAGATTCAATTTTGCCAGCGCGGGCAGCCGCAACAACCCCCGCCACGGAAGTAGCGGAGGCAGGCTCGCAAAACACGCCTTCATATTGCGCCAACCAGCGCTGCGCTTCGAGAATTTCCGCATCACTGTGGCTACCGAACCAACCTCCACTCTCCTTCTGCACTTGGTGCGCCTGATCCCAAGACATGGGATGCCCAATACGGATCGCCGTAGCAATGGTTTCCGGATTTTTCACATAATCCCCGACCATAAAGGGCGCACTGCCCGCAGCCTGAAAACCCAACATCTTGGGTCGCTTTCCGGTCTTGCCATGCCCATAACGACAAACACCATTACAGAATTTGCAGGCAGTGGTCAAAGATTGCGACTTATCGCTACGTCCGTCGGTCGCTTCACAATAACCCATCCAGTGCGCCGTAATATTACCCGCGTTGCCGACTGGCAGAGCGTGATAGTCGGGCGCCTCGCCCAAGGACTCGATAATCTCAAAAGCCGCCGTTTTCTGACCTTGCAGACGATAAGGGTTGACCGAATTGACCAAGGTGATAGGCGCTTGCGCCGCCACTTCCTGAACAATTTGCATGCCTTCATCAAAATTCCCACGAATTTGCAGGACCAAAGCGCCGTGCATCATGGCTTGGGATAACTTGCCCAAGGCAATTTTTCCTTCCGGAATAACCACGAAAGCTTGCATTCCAGCGCGAGCCGCATAAGCGGCCGCCGCCGCTGAAGTGTTTCCCGTCGAAGCACAAATCACCATTTCGCTACCGTCTTCCTTAGCCTTGGTGACCGCCATGGTCATCCCTCGGTCCTTGAAGGAACCCGTAGGATTCAGTCCCTCGAACTTCAAAAATAGACGTATATCCAGCCCCAATTGGCGCGGCAAATTAATGCACTCGATCAAGGGTGTGTTACCTTCGCCAAGACTTACAGCCTGGGTCTCGGGCTTCAACGGAAGATAGGCACGGTAACGGTCGATGATGCCGGTATAACGAGTCATGAAAAAATCCTGATATGAATAATGAAAATTGACGTTTAGTCCGCCTTAGCGCTGCGCCAGACTTTCGACACGCAGACGCAATACGGATTGGGCTACAACCGGCAGCGCCTCTATACGGGCAATAGCCTGTTCCAGATCGCCCTCTCGACAACGATGTAACAGCAGCACAATCGGGACAGTATCTGCCTCTGGCGTTTCTTTTTGTACCAGCGCCTCAATAGAAATCTGATATTCTGCGAGCATCGTCGCCACCTGTGCTAGGACTCCGGGCCGGTTGTGCGCATGAATCCGCAGATAGTAAGCACTCTCCACCTCCGCCATGGGCAATAGGGGCAAGGCACTCAAGGCATCGCGCTGAAACGCTAGGTGCGGCACTCGGTTACTGGGATCTGCCGTCATAGTCCGAGCCACATCTACCAAGTCGGCCACCACGGCACTGGCCGTAGGATCGCCTCCGGCACCGCGTCCATAGTACAGGCTCTGTCCGGCAGCGTCGCTTTCTACCAGAATGGCGTTGAAAGGTCCTTCCACATTAGCCAGCAGATGGCTTTCCGGAATGAGCGTCGGATGCACCCGCAACTCCACGCCATCGTCCCGCCTCCGCGCAATACCCAATAGTTTGATGCGGTAACCCAGTTCGGCTGCATAAACCACATCGTCCCTTGCTAGCGCGCGAATCCCCTCAACATGACAATGCGCGAAATCCACAGGAATCCCAAAGGCGATAGAGGCCATCAGCGTAATTTTATGAGCCGCATCACCGCCATCCACATCTAAACTAGGATCAGCCTCGGCATAACCGAGGTGCTGGGCCGCACTCAATGCCTGTTGAAAATCCCAACCCTCCTGAAACATTTGGGTCAGAATGTAGTTGCTGGTGCCGTTAATAATACCCGCAAGCCACTGGATTCGATTGCCGGCCAGCCCTTCCCGAATCGCCTTGATAATCGGAATAGCGCCCGCCACGGCAGCCTCAAAAGCGACCATCACCCCCTGCTCCTGGGCAAGGGCAAAAATTTCGTTACCATGTTCTGCCAACAATGCCTTGTTGGCAGTCACCACATGCTTGCCCGCAGCAATGGCGGCAAGGATCAATTCCCGGGCTAAACCGGTACCCCCCATCACTTCCACCAGCACGTCCACTTCTGGGTCGCGAACCACCGCCCAAGGATCGCTGCTGATTTTAATCTCCGGATCTAAACCGGCAATTCGGGCAGGGTTGCGTACTGCCGCATGCACCAAGCGCAACTCCCGACCGACCCGGCGGGTGATTTCATCCGCATTACGCGCCAACACCCGCACGGTGCCTTGACCAACCGTGCCCATGCCCAAAATACCGATACGTACCGGCTCCATGTGTTCACCCATCACAAGTCCTCGCGAAACATCTGTTTGATGCCCCGGATCGCCTGACGCGTGCGATGTTCATTTTCTACCAACCCGAAACGCACATATTCGTCGCCCAACTCGCCAAAACCGATACCGGGGCTAACCGCCACCTTGGCCCGATCCAGCACCAGCTTGGAGAACTCCAGTGAGCCCATCTTGCGTAAATTTTCAGGGATTTTCGCCCAAACGAACATGGTGGCTTTGGGTTTTTCGACTTCCCAACCGGCGGCATTCAGACCTTCACAAAGCACGTCGCGGCGCTGCTCATACATGAGCCGGATGTCTTCGACACACTCCTGTGGGCCTTCTAGCGCCGTAATAGCCGCCACCTGAATGGGCGTAAAGGTCCCGTAATCCAGATAACTTTTCATCCGTGCCAAGGCACCCACCAGTTTAGGGTTGCCCACCGCAAAACCGACCCGCCAACCCGGCATGTTGTAACTCTTGGAAAGGGTGAAAAACTCCACGCCCACATCCTTGGCTCCTGGCACCTGCAAGAAACTCGGCGCCTTGTAACCATCAAAAACAATATCGGCGTAGGCAAGATCATGCACCACCCAAATACGGTGTTCCTTGGCAAACTCGACAATGCGCGCGAAGAAATCCAGTTCCACCACCGTCGCCGTAGGATTATGCGGAAAATTGACCACCAGCATTTTTGGCTTTGGCCAAGCCGCTTTGACGGCTTTTTCGAGCTCTTCGAAAAAATCGATGCCGGGCAGCATCGGCACATGCCGCACGTCTGCTCCAGCAATCACGAATCCATAGGGATGTATGGGATAAGTAGGGCTGGGGACAAGCACGGTATCTCCGGGGCCCATCGTGGCCAGCGCCAGATGCGCAATGCCCTCCTTGGAACCAATGGTGACGATGGCCTCAGACTCAGGATCTAGCGCCACCCCGAAACGACGCTCGTACCAAGTGGTAATGGCTCGCCGTAATCGAGGAATGCCCCGCGAAACGCTGTAACGATGCGTATCACCGCGTTGTGCCGTTTCACAAAGCTTATCGACAATGTATTGCGGCGTGGGCTGGTCGGGATTTCCCATGCCGAAATCAATAATATCCTCGCCCCGCTTACGGGCCTGATTTTTCAGATCCGTTACGATATTAAATACGTACGGAGGGAGACGGCGGATACGTTCAAAGTCACTATTCATGTGGCACGAGCCTTCAAGGGTTGTCGCGAATACCGAAATCGAAGAACAATAGAGAGGCAAGGCGAGCCTGTCAATCCACGCTTCAAAGGAAATCCATGAAATTACATCTGCAACAGGATATGCAACGCAATATCATCCACCGCTACGGTCCCGAGGGCATCATTGTACAAGGACAGTGTTATAGCCAAGGATTGCTGATCGGCGCCGACTGGCTGCAAAGTCCTTGGGGTCCAGCCCAAGCTTCAGCGCTGACTTTGGACGACCTTCACGAGGTATTGCTGCGCAAACCCGATGTGTTGCTGTTGGGCACCGGGAAAAAACAGGTTTTTCCGATGGCGCTAATACACGCCCTGAGGACTGCGGAAGCTCCCGTAGAAGTTATGGACACCAGCGCCGCCTGTCGCACCTATAACATCCTGATCGCAGAAGATCGGGTCGTCGTGGCAGCCTTGTTCCATCCGGAAACATAAACTACCCCATCCATTCAGCTAAAAAGCGATTCTGGAGTCAGTCCTTCTTCTTCAATACGTTGGCGCAGCACCAGTAATGCTTCGACCTGAATCTGCCGCACGCGCTCTCGGGTAATCCCCAGACGATGGCCGACCTCTTCCAAGGTGGCACCATCCGTACCATCCAGACCAAAGCGCCAGAATAGCACTTGCCGATGTTTTTCGGACATTTTACCGATCCATTGGTGCACCTGGACAGACAAGTCCCGATCCGCAAAATCGGCTTCAATACCCGCCGAACTGGAATCCGCAATAATATCGGAAAGTGGGTGATCGGACTCACGGCCATGAGGTACATCCAGACTGGTGACGTGACCATCATTTTCCAGACAGCTTCTGATTTCATCCACCGGACGATCCAGTGCTAGGGCGACTTCCTCTGGCGTTGGGTCGCGCTGCAAGGTTTGCCCCAAGCAACGCGCAGCACGCAGCACCGAGCTCAGTTCTTTCATCACATGAATGGGCAGGCGGATGGTGCGTGTCTGGTTCATCAAAGCTCTTTCGATATTTTGACGAATCCACCAAGTGGCATAGGTTGAAAAACGAAACCCGCGCTCCGGATCAAACTTCTCTACAGCGCGAATCAACCCCAGATTACCCTCTTCTATCAAGTCAAGAAGCGGCAATCCCCGGTTAATGTAGCGTCGCGCCAGCTTAACCACGAGGCGAAGATTACACTCGATCATGGTGCAGCGCGCTGCGGCATCTCCTGCTTGCACGCGTCGCCCCAAGGCAATCTCTTGTTCAGCAGTGAGCAACGGGTTGTGACCGATTTCTCGCAGATAACAACGCGTCGCATCCCAGTCTGGAGCTTCGCCGTAATTTTCCTCCACCGAAACCACCGGACTTTCTCCGGCGTCATCAGGCTGAACTACCACATTTTCTTCTTCATCGTCCCTGATCGCGTTGTTCATTCTTAACACTCTCCGGAGGCTATTGATACGGTTCCGCTCAGCAGAGGGACAAAATGGCAATCACCGAGGTGCGCCACCTGCGCGGCCTCACCGTCCCAATAACTGACCTGCAAATGCTGTTTTCCTTGATTTTCAACCGGCATGACCAGCCGACCACCAGCCCGCAACTGTTGATACAAAGGAGCCAGCGCACAAGGTACCGCCGCCGTGATAATGATCGCGTCAAAGCCAACAGGCTTTGGCCACCCACTACTCCCGTCGCCATGCACCAGATGTATCCGTTCATATCCCAGTCGGGCCAAAGTTGCAGCCGCCTGATCATGAAGTGGTCCGATTCGCTCAATGCTAAAAACTTCTGCGCCCAGCTCGGCGAGTACCGCTGTTTGGTAAGCAGAGCCCGTACCAATTTCAAGAACCCGTTGCGGAATCTCATTATTTTCCAGCATGGCTTCCATCATCCGCGCGACTACCCAAGGTTGGGAAATAGTCTGCCCGTAGCCAATCGGCAGAGACACGAGTTCGTAGGCGCGACCGGCCAAAGCCTGGGCGACAAAGTGGTGACGCGGCACCCGGTTCATCGCGTCCAGCACACGCTCATCGGCAATACCTGCAGCCCGCAGCCGCAGCACCATGCGGCCCCGGGTGCGGGGAGAGATCATGCCGACTTCAGGGCTCAGGACTGGCAACTGCGTAACCACTGACTCAAACCTTCCAGAAAGTTATAGCGGGTCATGTCGAGATCCAGCGGGGTAATAGACACATACCCGCGCCGCACCGCATCAAAATCCGTACCGGGTCCGGCATCAGCTTCACGTCCCGAAGGGCCGATCCAGTAGACTGGGTCCCCACGGGGGTCGGCAGCGGGAATCACCATATCACTTTTGTGACGTCGTCCCAGTCGAGTCACTTCCATACCCCGCAGTTCGTCGTAAGGAAGATCGGGAACATTAACGTTGAGAATGGTATCGGCTGGCAAAGCATGACTTAGCACGCCCATTACCAGTTTCGCCGCAACCTGTGCGGCTGTCTCAAAATGGCTGCAGTCCCGCCCGGCCAAGGAAACAGCAATAGCTGGCAAGCCTAGGAAACGTCCTTCGGTTGCGGCCGCAACCGTACCGGAGTAGAGCACGTCATCTCCCATATTCGCACCGCGATTAATACCCGAAACCACCATATCCGGGGACTCGGCGAATAATCCGGTGACTGCCAGATGGACACAATCGGTCGGCGTACCACCCACCAGATAATGGAAACCGTTGTGACCGGTACGCATCCGCAGTGGGCGGTCCAAGGTTAAAGAATTACTGGCACCACTCCGATCCTGCTCTGGTGCCAAGACTTCAATCTCACCCAGTGGGGCCATAACTCTCGCCAATGCTGCTAGTCCCGGTGCCAGATATCCGTCATCGTTACTGAGCAAGAAACGTGGCATCCGATATCCCTAGGGCGTGGCGAGCTTCAGGGTTATGGTAAGCCACAAAGCCCGACGGGTCTATCCTCACCAGCTTATTGAGCACCGTAAGCAGCCCATTTAATGCGTGGCGGCCTGCGAAGCCGGGGGCACAGGGCCCACTTCTTGGGTCTGTGACAGTTGGTGTTGGAGTAGCAGTACGCGCAGCTTGGCCGCATCCATCGCCTGCCGCAATCCATTCACCCGATCTAGATAACGCGCATAGTTGCGTTCGTTACCAGTCCGTATATTTTTACCCTGTTCATAATTCTGGGTGGCTTGCAGAAGTTGCAGGCGCGCTGCCACCAATTCTGCCGCCAACTGCTTTCGTGCGGCATCTTCTGGAGCGCGTGGCGGAGAGCGCTCTGCCCGAGGCTTTGACGGAGGAGGCACGGGTGCTTTCGCAGTAGCGGCTGGCGCGCTCACCGACTGCTGCGGGGCCCCCGCAATTTGTTGGACGCCACGGGCACCCGCCGGGGGCGTTTCACCATAATTCACCACACCACCACTACCTATCCAGCGATAGATGGTTTCTGCATGGACAGACATACTCAGCCATAAACTGGCAAGCAGCACGCCGGTGCCGATCATACGTATCTGCGTCGACATTCGCCCCAACTTTTTTCCGTGATGCATTTACCCAATCCCCTCGCTTGATGGCAAAAGTCTATATGGTCTGCAGTCACATGATTGTCAAGGCGTGTACCATAAAAAAGCCCTAGGCAAGACCTAGGGCTTTTTGGTCGGGACTCAGCCTGCCCGTGGGCAAGCTGGGGCCGATATCAGAGGCTATAATACATCTGGAACTCCACCGGATGGGTGGTTACCCGGAGCGCTTGAACTTCCGCCCATTTCACATCCAGATAGCCTTCCAGCCAGCTTTGGGAGAAAACACCACCTTTCATCAAAAACTCATGATCTGCCTCTAAAGCACGCAGCGCTTCTTCCAAAGAAGCGGCCACCCCTGGGATGTTTTCCTGCTCTTCCGCAGGCAGATCATAAAGATTCTTGTCCATGGCATCGCCCGGATGAATCTTGTTCTGAATACCATCCAACCCGGCCATCATCATTGCCGCAAAAGCCAAATAGGGGTTGGCTGTGGAGTCCGGAAAACGCACTTCAATACGTCGCGCCTTGGGACTATTGACGAAAGGAATACGAATGGACGCAGAACGGTTTTTAGCCGAATAGGCCAGTAATACCGGCGCTTCATAATGGGGTACCAAACGCTTGTAACTGTTCGTACTGGGATTAGTCAGCGCGTTGATGGCCTTGGCGTGCTTAATAATACCGCCAATATAATAGATCGCCATTTCTGACAAACCGCCATATTGATCACCGGAAAACAGGTTTTTACCGTCTTTAGCAAGGGACTGGTGGACATGCATGCCGCTACCGTTGTCCCCGACAATCGGCTTAGGCATAAAAGTCGCCGTCTGACCGTAGGCCGCAGCGACGTTATGAATAACATACTTCAGTATCTGCACTTCATCCGCCTTACGCGTCAGAGTGCTGAAACCAACACCAATTTCATGCTGACCGGCAGTGGCCACTTCATGATGATGCACTTCTACCTTGAGACCCATTTCTTCCAGCGCCAGACACATGGCAGAGCGCAAGTCCTGAGCCGAATCTACCGGAGGCACTGGGAAATACCCACCCTTAACGCCGGGGCGATGGCCCATATTGCCCGATTCGTACTCCTTACCGGAATTCCAAGCGGCTTCTTCGGCATCTACCTTGTAGCCGCAACCACTCATATCAATATTCCAGGTCACCGAGTCAAAGACGAAAAATTCGTTTTCCGGACCAAAATAAGCCGTATCAGCGATACCCGTACTTTTGAGATAGGCTTCAGCGCGCTTTGCGACAGAACGCGGATCTCTTTCATAGCCTTGTCCCGTGGCGGGTTCAATCACGTCACAGCGGATGATCATGGTCGCTTCGTCGGTAAAGGGGTCCATCACCGCAGAAGACGGATCGGGGAGGAGAATCATGTCCGATTCATTAATACCTTTCCAGCCCGCGATGGAAGAGCCATCAAAAGCCTTGCCTTCGACAAAGGTGTCCTCTTCCATGGTATGGGAGGGTACGGAGACGTGCTGCTCTTTACCCTTGGTATCGGTAAAACGAAAGTCAATGAACTTGACATCTTTATCCTGGATCAACTTGATTACATCGCTGGGGCTATAACCCATTTGCTTCTCCTCCACACAAGAAATTTAAACCACTCTGAATACTGCCCACCAAGCAAAACTGATACCACGCCCCAAAAGAGCAAATGCTGGCACCAAAATTCCCCATTGCACCAAATTAACACCCCATAATGGTGCAATCAAACAAAAATGCGCCAAATTTGTGCACAGTATCTCAACCCTCTGGATGATCGACGGTCTGCCAGACGACGTCCACCTGGCGCAATCCTGATACTTTACCCTGTAACGCTTCTTGAATCTGCTGCTCCTGCACACGTAAACCCGCCACAGAGCCCTCGGATGGCAGGGCGTAGCGCATACAGATCACCACGCCATCCTTCAAATAATGCAACGTCATCTGCTGTGGTTTTAGCAAATTTCGAGCCAACAAGCTTTCATATACCGACTTTTCAATTTCGCTTCGAGGCGGAAGCACCGCGCCGCCTTCTTCATCATTTTCACTGTCAATATGGATCGTTGCATCGGCCAGATCATCTACCTGCCGCAATAGAGCCATTCGCACGCGCTCCGCAATTTGGTGTCCTTCAGAAACACTGAGGGTCGGATTCACCACTTGCAAGTGCACTTCAGCCAGCGCTTGATGGCCGATTTTACGGGTTTTGAGCAAATGCAGATCCCGCACGCCTTCACAACCCAAAATCACTTGTCGGATTTCCGCCAGCGCCGCATCACTCAAGCCTCGGTCAGCGAGCTCCTGAACCGCTTCCCAGCCAGTCACGACACCCACACGCAAAACCATTAGGGCGACAATCAAAGCCACCACCGAATCCAGATAAGGCGCCCCCAACAAGCTGCCGCCGATACCTATCAACACGATCACACTAGAAATAGCATCGGTTCGATGGTCCCAAGCATTGGCCCGGAGTGCCGCAGAACGGGTTCGACGTGCCACCCGGATGGTGATTTGATACAAGGTCTCTTTGGCAACAATGGCAAAAACCGCAATGTAGAGCGTCCACACCGCTGGCATGCCGTAATGACCGATAATCAGTCGTTGTACTGCTTCATAGCCGATTCCGGCACCATTCAATGCCAGCAAGGTGCCCGTAGCAAGCGCGGCAAGAGTTTCAAAGCGCTCGTGGCCATAGGGGTGCTCCTGATCCGGGGGTTGGCTACTGAAATGCATCGCAAAGACCAGCCCCAAATCGGACAGCAAGTCGGATAACGAATGGATAGCATCTGCTACCAAGGCATCAGAATGTCCCCAAATACCCCCGATCAGTTTGACGAAAAAAAGCAGCACATTGGTGCCAGCGCCCATCAGGGTCACGCGCATATTCTGCTTACCCCGATCACTACGACTAATAGTTTCAGCCACGCTGCCCGACCTCTGAAGGAGATTGCCGATTATCGGCCCGGCGCTATGATAACTGTAAAATCGTGGAGGAGATAAGATGCCACGGCAGATATATTGCATCCTGCAACTTTGCAGGGGACGCGGTCAAAGTCCTGTGGAGCGATGAATGATTTGAAAATACCAGCGGTAAGGTAAGCAACGAAGCCATTTCAGCTTACGGGTGAAGGCACGCGGAAAATGAATTTCAAAGTTCGTTCCGGCCATTCCTGACAGCATTTCGGCCGCTGCGACTTCCGGGCTGATGAGGTTAGGCATAGGAAAATCATTGTGCGCAGTCAGGGGAGTGGCCACGAAGCCTGGATGGATGACCTGAACTTTAATGCCTTTACTTGCAAGATCTAAGTGTAAAACTTCCGCAAAATGTGTCAGCGCCGCTTTGCTGGGACCGTAATAAAGCGACTGCGGTAGTCCTCTAAGTCCGGCAACGCTGGAGGTCAGCACAATTTGCCCATGTCCCGCCGCCAGCATATCCGGTAACAGGGCGTGCACCGTATTCACTGCGCCTAAGTAATTAGTTTCCATAACCATGCGGGCGGCTGCAGGGTCTAAATCCCAGGCGCGGGCGGGTTGATAGGTTCCCGCTAAATAAAGTACGAGATCCACCTCTTTCCAAGCCGTCAGAATTTGCGCTCGCACCTGTTGCAACGCTTTTGGCTGAGTCACATCCGCAGGGACGAGTAACGGATTGGTGCCGAGCATTTCGGCCAACACTTGCAGCTTCACGGGATCGCGAGCCGTTAGCGCAAGTTGTGCCCCCTGATCACTCAGCGCTTTGGCGCAAGCCGCGCCAATTCCCGTGCTCGCACCAACCAGCCAGCATCGTTTATCTTGCCAAAAATTATTCCGCTTCATCAAAGGAACGAATTCCCCAGTTGCGGTAATCGCGTCATCGCTTCTCGATTTTCTGGTGTATCTGGCAGACGGTGTATTTCAATGCTGACTGTACCCACGCGAAACCCCCAGAAAGACAGTTTGGTACGATTGATGACATGATCCGCATCTAGCAAATACATCCAGTCATCCGCATTGAGATTATAGAAGCGCTGGCCGACGGGCTGACGCACCGTATAACGCCACCGCATGGCAAAGCCCTCGGCTACGCCTCGCGCTGTTCCGACAATATCACCCGCTGAGCCCTGCGCTGTACCCGTGAAATGATGCTGATCCTGAATTTGTAATTGCCAGAGACGCTCCGCATGACTGGCCTTACCCATATTATCGAGAAAGAGAAATTTTTCGCTCAATGAACCCAGCGACTCCGTTTGCCATGTCCCTAGTAAATGCATCACAAAACGATTAACCACCAAACCCGAACGATTTTGAAAAATTCCCGTTGCTACGGCAGGGCCATTAAAAAAATCGTTAATTCGAAACACCGGTGACGTATCTCTATATTTTTCTATCACTAAAAATGACTCCAGAAGAAAAGATCAGTCGACATTAAAAAATAACTACTGAGTATTTTGAGCGGTTATGAAAGAATTTATAAAAAAGAGAGGTAATATACCCCTCAAGGCCACCAGAACACAAAATATGATTTTAGCGATGCCGATCTTCACATTAGGCGGATACGGCGAGCAATTGATAAAGATCGGCGACTGCCCGAGAAGCCGCCGACTGTCCTTGTGCCACAGAGTCGTCGATGGTTTCAGGTCCGGTTGCCGCTCCACATACGTAGATGCCTCTGCGCGTAGTGCCTTGCGTATTGGTATATTGTTCAGCACGGTCAATAAATCCATGCTTCTCCAAAGCAACACCAAATACTTTGCAAATTTCAGGATTCAAAGCGTTAGGGTCCATGCCTATAGCATGCACGACTAGATCCATAGGAATCACTATGGGGCGTTTCACCAGAGTATCTTCGCCTTTGACCAATAGGCGTCCATCTGGCGATTTAGTGACCTCGGCAATGCGTGCTTTCACGAATTTTGTTTTATATTCCTCTTGGCTCTTCCAGTAAAACTTATCCTCATAAAGCCCAAAGGTCCGAATATCCATGTAATAAATAAAGACGTCCGTGGTTGGCGAAATTTCTTTGATTTCCATAGCCAAATTTGTAGATACCGTACAACAGATTTTCGAGCACCACTCACGCCCTATTTGTCGGTCTCGTGAGCCTACACAAAGTAAAATAGCCACACGCTCTGGTACCCGCCCATCAGAAGGGCAGCGAATTTGTCCAGCGGAAACCATCTGCTCCATTTGCGTTGTAGTGAGTACATCTTCGTAGGTACCGAATCCCCACTCGGGCTTATTAATGGAGTCGAAATGCGTGAATCCCGTAGCTAACACCACAGCACCCGCTTGGATCTTTTCGCCTGAATTCAAAGTTGCCGTAAAATCACCTGCATCACCAGTAAATTCAGCAACTTTTGCAGACTTGTGAATGACGATATCGCCACTGCCTTCGACTCGACGCACCATTCGGCCAATGGCATCTTTCGCCCACTCTCCAGAGGGAACCAATTTTGAATAACCGGAAATGATTGGCGCTCCGCCGAGCACGTTTTCTTTCTCAACAATAACGGCTTTTTTGCCCATAGCCGCAACTGTAGCTGCTGCAGATAAACCTGCTGGACCCGCTCCTACAACCAGAATTGTATCAAGACTTGCCATGACACCCTCCAGAAAATAACGCACCGCATCTGAAGATTAGTTGGACAAACTATTAATGTCAAGCATTTGTACTAAACAAATATGCGTCAAGTTAGCAGGTGTTAGTCCGCAGGAACATGCCACTCCCGAACCGCCGACAGAAGATCCTGAAGCCTCGGAAAACGAGCCTCATCCCTTGCGCCATCCAGCTGCATACAACCGCTACCACCCAGCCAGAGTGAAATGCCCGTCGGTATTCGCTTTTGCAGTTCCTGCAGACGCTGCCGATTACCTTGGTTAACCGATGCTGCCGAAATAGCCATATGCAAAACTTGCGCGTGACAAGATTGGGCGGCTTCGACGAGATCTTCCGTGGCTGGCTCCGCACCAATAAACAACACGTCTACCCCCTCACTCATCAGCAAGGCTCGGGTCATTTGCAATTCCAGCAGCCGCCCCTCTCCTGGAAAACTCGCCAGCAATACCCGAAAACGCGTATCGGCAATCGGCAGTTGACTGATAGAGACATAAAGACACTCCATCAGCAAGTCCTGCAAACAGCCCTCCCGATACGGCATCATCGCCCCCGTCAGGCGTGCGTGGGCCGCACGCTGGAGCAAGGGTGCGGCAGTGTGCAAAATAAATCGCGGTAAGCCTTCCTGATGAAGAAGGCGTCGGAGATAGACTTTAAGTTTTTCGGGACGATCTGAAACCAGCACCTCCCACACTTCCGCCAGCACTTCTGTATCATTCTGAGCGGGCAGTTCTGGTACTGGAATTTCATGGACTAAGCGCTGTATTTTTTCGGCATCCGCGCCGACCACCGCACCAGGACGATAGCCTGCTGCGAGTAGGCGGCTGATCTGATGCAGGCGATCGATCTGATCTCTGCTGTACAGTCGGTTACCCGTACCATCGCGACTGGGCACGGGAAAAGCGTAGCGCCGCTCCCACATACGCAGCAGTTCTTTGGAAATCCCAGTTTCTTGCTCCACTACACTGATCGGGAATTGTGGATCAGTCCCTTCATCCGCGATGATATCCACCTCTGTAACCTTTTTGTGTATGACACAATATTGACATATTTAATCTGGGCGCTAATCTACACCTAACTACTGCATACGTCTCTTATCGACTACGCCAACGCTTATATTGCCATAATAAAGCATTAAATTCGATTGGTTAGCGAGAACCAACACCATGAACAAACACGCTATGATGCAATTCTCATTCTCAACAAGCCCAGAACGTGCTTTTTTATTGGCAACAAAAATCGATTTGTTATTGTCGTACCTGACTTTCTCGGTATTGTGCTGTCCGATATTACGCTTGTCGGGCATCGTGCGATGAGAGCATTTATTCCACCTACCGTACTAGAACGACTCGCAGAATTGTCGCAATCAGTGGCCGACAAACAAAGCTTTGGAATCATCGCGCTCAATAAACAGGCGATAGTTAAAATTTTCAATGAAACTGAATCGAGACTCAGCGGACTCAGCAAAGCTGAGGTAATGGGGCGCAACTTCTTTACCGAAGTTGCGCCCTGTACGGCCAGCCGTCTTTTTCGCGGTCGGTTTCGCCAAGGCCAAAACGATGGGGCCTTAGATGAACATTTTTACTATACGTTCACCTACCGCATTCGACCGATCTCAGCGCATGTGCATATGCTTTACAACCCCCAACAAAATCCACTCTTGTTTATTTTTATTGACCGCATCATTCAACTCTACGAGGATTTGGGCTAATGGGTCGCCACGCAGAATCCAAGATCATCACTGATTTCTTGGCGCAGATCGCAGCCCTCACTACCCACGCTAAAGATCCTGACCTTAGGGCTGAGCAGGAACCACTCCGTTACCTCTGCCTAACCGCGCTGTGGCAACTATTAAATAATGCTTTCCAGAACGATGGATCAACGCCTCTCAGCAACCAACAAATCCATCTGTTACAACAGGTAGATATTCAAGTACAGGCTAGTGAAGCGCTTACCTCAACGGCGCTTCATGACCAAGTTCGCCAGCTATTGTGACCAGACGTAGGACAAGAGGCCAAGCTGTCTTGAGTAACCGAGATAAATTATTAAGGCGCCTTGCCGATGGCCTGCATCAGGGTTTTGCTCTGAATTGGCAAAATGATGGAATCTCACACGGCTGGCCGGGTCATTCTCTCTGGGCCAGAGCCATGCGCCTGAAAACCCAATGGCGTCGTGCACGAATTCCTGCCGGTGCCCGCATTGTGGTCTCACTTCCGAATAGTCCGGCCTATATAGCCTATATGCTGGCCACATGGATGGGTGGATGGGTATTCTGTCCCTTACCCGCCCTCCACACTTCAGAACAATCGCGCCGCATCGCACTCTTAAAACCCGCGCTCTGGATTCGCGAGCAGAATGGCAGAATTACTGAAGAGCTGGGTGCCGGGACCATGGAACAAGACCCGGAGGCTGCTATGATTATTTGGAGTTCGGCCAGCATAGGACCGGGTTCCGCTTATCTGCTTAGCTTCGCCGCCCTTCTTTGGCAAATAGATGCGCACCTATCCGCGCTCCATTTACAACGTGAAAGCTTTCTCTGGAACACACTCCCTTGGGCACATTGTTTCGCGGGTATTCTGGAGTTGTTGCCGGCTTGCGTAACCGGAAGTGTTATCCACGTGGATGCGCAGCTCAGCCGTCGCCCACCACAAGGATGTACCCACCTGCTCACCGTACCGCGCATAGCCGCTCTTTTAGAACCCGAACGATTGCAACAACTCGAAGGCGGTATCGTGGGCGGCGCACCCATTGGTGCAAAACTCGCCAAGCATCTCTCCGGCTCGCGACTGTGTGCCGGCTATGGTCAAAGTGAGGCGGGTCCGGGAATCACGCTCGGAGATCCTGGACACTTTGAACCTTATATCCTTGGCCGTGCCTTGGTGGAATGCAAACTGCACCAAGGGGCATTGCATTATCGTTCTTCGGGGCAAGCCGCCGCGCGTCTTGATGCAGGCGGCTGGCAAAATATCGCCGCTAGTGACGGGTGGATAGACAGCGGTGACGAGGTGCGGATAACCGAGGATGGTATTTTCTATTGGCGGGGACGTCGGGACGGACGCTTTAGTCTTGCAGACGGTCGCAGCATCCGTCCCGAAAATGAAGAAACGCGACTTTTGGAGCAGTACCCAGAAGCCGACGCGATTATTTTAGGAGCGCCTGGATGGCATCACCTTACCGCACTGGCGAGAGTGCCCCATGACTTGCAAAAACAGCTCCAACGGCGCTGGCAAGAACCTTATCACCTGACCATGCCCTCCGATCAATTTTGGAAGGAAGCGCCCATTCCACACGGCAAACCTAACCGGCGCTGGGTTTATGAGCATTGGCAAAATGTCGTTTAGTAGGTCGAACGGACTGGACCTAGGCACAACAAACACCGGAGAATAAAACCTGCTTCCTGCTCTGGATAATTTTTCATGATTCCAAACACGCCCGCCCAGACGCAACCAGAACTTCCCAGAACCCAAGTCAATAGCCGCGAAATATGGGGCCATGCCGTAGCGAACATTACGCCATCGGCTATGCCCGCCGTGACTATTTCGCTGGTTGCCGTACACAGCGGTAATTTTACCTGGCTGGCTTACGCCCTCATCGGGATCTTAATGACCCTCGTTGCCGTTCAGGTGGGCACTCTGGCTCGTTACTTTCCCTCACCCGGATCTTTGTTTTTTTATCTGAGCAAGGCCTTGCATCCTGTCGCGGGGATGGTCGCAGGCTTTACCATGATCGCTGGCTATTTTGGTGCTCTAGCGGCAGCGCCATTACTGGGGGGATTGTTCGTGACGCAATCTCTGCAGTTTTTCTTTCCGATACACGGCATTTTCTGGATAGCAGCCATCGCCGCCCTCTATTTATGGATCGCTTGGCGGCTGGCACGGCGTGGCATAGAAATTTCCGCACGCTGGGGGCTCTGGGTAGAAATATTCTCGATTGCTTGCATTGTGCTGATTGCCATCATTACGGTTGGGCATTATGGCTGGCGCGATCCCGCTCAGTGGAATTTTTCTCAACTTCATGAAACGCCACTCACCCAAGCACTCATTCTTTCTCTATTGGCATATGGTGGCTTTGAAACGGCTGGCAATCTCGCTGGAGAAACGCCTGCCGCGCGCACAGTAATCCCTCGGGTCATGATTTGGTCCGTACTGATGGTAGGTGGTTTTTTTGTCGCCATGGCCTACATTGAGGTGCTAGCTTTCTCTCATATCCAAAGTCCCATCAGTACCAGTGCGGCACCACTCAATGCGATCGCCAGAGCTATCGGCGACCCTTGGCTGGGAATCTTTTCTGATTTGGCAATGGCAACGGCCGCGTTTTCCGCGACCATTGCCACTTTGAATAGTATTTCACGAATCTTATTTAGTATGGCCGGTCATGGGGTGATTTTTCATTATTTTCATCGAAAAAACCCCATTTATGGTACCCCTACACGCGCCCTCACCACACTGGCGGTACTGGTACTGATTAGCCTGCTGATTGTAACCGCAGGCCAAATCGCTATTCTCGACGTGGTCGGAACTTTCGGTACTTTTACCGGCTTGGCTTTTCTGCTGATTTACAGTCTCGCCAATATAGCTACCCCACTCTTTCTGTTTCGCCAACGCCATCGTTGGCGCTGGTGGAGTTTGGGCATCGCCCTAGTCGCTTTACCCCTGTTACTTAAAGTCATGGAGGTCAGCCTCTGGCCATTACCGACCGGAGGCGAAGGTATCGCGACAATACTTTTTGTCACTTTGGTCGTAATAATTACGCTCTGGGGACTATGGTGGGCACGCTTCCGGCCCGAAAAACTCCGCCAGTTAGTGCAGCTTGTTGACGAATCTTAACCCGTACCGAAGATGCGCACTCAAAGCGTATAGTCTTAAAAGTAACGGCCATCTTCGGCACCGAATTTACCGATTAGTGGACTTTTGCAACACGCTCCCGATTCGCCGCAGTATCTGCGAGCTTGTGCATTTCCAGCATGATATTTCCCGCATGCAGGCCATACCAAGTAACGTCCGTATGGTCCATTACGACATCTGGAGTCACCATATACATCCAGTCATCGGCATGAAGATTGTAGAAAGATTTTCCGACAGGCTGTTTAACATTGTAGGACCAGTGCAACACAAAACCATAAGCATCTCCCGAAGCCCGAGCAACATTTCCCGCTGAACCCTCGGCGCTGCCCACAAAGTGATGATCGCTGGTTTCCGTCAAATGCCAAATTCGTTGCTGATAGGTCTTCTTACCATCAGCCGCAAAATAAGTGAAATGTTCCACCAAAGTGCCTTGATTTCCTTGCCAGGAACCCATCATCCGTACTACAAATCGATTAACAACCTTACCAGAGCGATTTTCAAAAACACCATTTGCTATTAACGGTCCATTAAAAAAATCCTTGAGACTAAATTTTGGCTGACTATGTGCATATTCTTTAGGCATTGTTGCACAGCCCGATAGCGCCGCCACTAAAGTAATCCCCAATACATATTGCATTTTTTTCATCATATACTCCCTGATAAAGTTTTTGAGGAAGGCATCATACGGCCCTCAACGGACCAGATGCCCAAAAGAACGATAGCCAAAATCTTGACTAACGCTGGAATCACGGCATAACAAAAAGACAACACCCACAGATGCTTTCCTTGGGAATAACCCATAAACTGCATGAGAGGCAAAATCAGACCAGCACCCAGAGCAGTGGCTGCTTTAGCTACCCAGTTCAATAGACCAAAATAGTTTCCCGGTCGACTCTGCGTATCACCATCGCTGTGATCAGCGAGCAAACTTGGCGGTAGAGATTGATCTGCACCCAGTGTCAGGCCGGTAATGACACAGATGACGGCATAAGCCCATAAATCTCCAGAACGTAAAAAAAATGCACCGATAAAAGCGAAAGTGGCCAAGGCTATTGACCAGCGCCACGCTATGCTTTTATTGAAACGTGCGGAAATCCATAACCAGAGAGGCATACCCAAGGCTCCCGAAAGAAAGTAAACGACAAGAAATACGGGCGCCCAAATATGTGCCTGCAATACTTCATCAACAAAAAAGAAAAATAGGGTTCCTGCTATGGCATTAGCGGATTGTGAAAGCAGAACAACAATAAGCAGATGGCGAAGTGGTGCGCGCTTTAGAGGGGCAAAAAATGTCCACCAAGCTGTGGTATTTCCCGATACTGGACGACGCATAGAGGCTGGTCGTAAAGGCAAAAGTGCGAGAATCAACAACAACGCAAATAATCCACAAAATAAATCTAAACCCGAATCGCGTCCAAAATACTTCATCAACAAATCTGGTGATGCTGCCGCCAATAATACGCCGATCAGTGCGCCCGCCTCCCGACTGGTAGTCAGCCATGTGCGTCCGTTATAGTCGCTAGACAATTCCGCGCCGAGCGCCTGATAATTCACGCTGGTTACACTGTAAAAAAAGTAAAAAATCACGAGCGCGAGCGTCAAACTCAGCCACAGCGCGCCAAGCCAAGGATGAAACAATACATAAAAACCCAGTATCATTCCGGGAACGCCCACCGCAATTAAAACCTGTCGTCCGCTATGACGTTCTGCCCAATGATCGCTCCACAAACCGATCAGCGGGTCCTGAATCGCATCCAGTAAACGTACCGCCAGTAAAATTAAGCCCAGTAGTGCCAGAGGCATTCCAAAATCCGTGGCATAAAGATGCGGTAACAACAAATAAACCGGCAATGCGCCAAAAGCCAGGGGCATACCTAAGGGCGCATAGCGCAACAAGGTGAAAGCAGGAGGTACCCCACGTTCAATCATGCATATCCAGTAAATCTTTTCGCAAATCCGGAGCTCGCGTTTTAGGATTCAGCCAGATCGCAAAAAAGTCCGGACAGAACTGGGGATCATTTATTGTACTATGGAGAATGCCATTAAAATAAAAAGCCGTGTATTTTCCGGGTACACATAAACCCACAATCTGATCTCCAGTTTTCACATTGGGAAAAGCATCACGCAAACTCGATTGATATTTTTTGACTTGAGCGGCATCTAGGTGATCCAGTTTTCGCATTTCCTGGAGAGAGGTTTTAACCAACTCCCGACGACTAAAGCTCCGTTGATAGTCTATGCCTAAAGCAAAAGTCTGTTGAGGATCATAATTCTTGCCAGTAATCCACAGTGCGGCATTATAAACGCTGAAAAAAAGCCAGTTTAAATGCCCTGCACCAAGAAGATGAAGGGTGGGTACTACCTCCCGAACGCTCGCTGGAAGACGGACATAGGGCACCCCTGACCACGCCGCAGGACTCAGCATTAACAAGCTCGCTAACAGGATAATTTTACGCATGGCTCAAGGTCACTTGGGTCAGATCCGTTTCTCCCTCCATGAAACCCGCCTCACAATAGACCAGATAAAAACGCCACATTCGGCGAAACACCGAATCGTAACCCAGTTTATTGAGAGCTTCTTCTTGGCACTCGAAAGATTCTCGCCAAAGACGCAAAGTGCGCGCGTAATCCAGACCAAAATCCTTGCGCTGTAATTGCCGCAATCCCGCTGCTTCTATCTCCTTACGTAAACGCGAAGGAGACAGTAGCATCCCTCCTGGAAATACATAACGACGAATGAAATCAGAGCTTTTTTGATAACTATTAAAACGGTAATCGGCAATGGTAATACTTTGAACAAGCGCCCGCCCGCCAAGTCGCAACAATTTGCGCAACTGGCCGAAGTAGGTGGGCCACCAAGCCGCACCGACTGCTTCCACCATTTCTATGGAAACAATGCCATCATACTGTTCACGCAGATCGCGGTAATCCGTCAACGAAAACTCTACGCGCTCACTCAAACCAGCGCGCTGCAAACGCTCCTGAGCGTAGGCGAGTTGTTCCTTGGAGAGCGTAATACCATGCACAAAATAACCCCGCGCCGCCGCATATTCCGCGAAACCGCCCCAACCACAACCAATTTCGAGAATGCGTGCTCCTGGTTCCAGCATCAACTCATCCAGCGCACGCGCATATTTGCGTTCTTGTGCAGCACTGAGCGTCAGCATGTAGTTCCCTTCGTAGAGAGCGCTGGAATAAGTCATACTGGAATCTAACCAAAGTTGATAAAAATCATTTCCCAAATCGTAGTGGAAAGCGATATTACGGCGGCTACCCTTTTTTGTATTAGCTCGCAACAAACGATCAAATATCCAGAACCATAAGCGTCGAGTAAACGCGCCTTCTACATACTTTTCGACCATATCGCGATTACCAATAGCCAGTCGCAACAGGGCTACCAGATCATTACTCTCCCAAAGATTTTCCATGTATGCCCGACCGAAACCAATGTCGCCATCCCTAGCCAAGATCGTCAGAACGCGCCAATCCAGAATCGTCCACTCGGCTTCCAGACCCGGCTCCGCACCATCAAAATGCAAAGTTTCCCCCTCAGGCGTATGCAAGGTGAGATGACCTATCTGTAAATGTTCGAGCATTCGCAATAAGGTCCGTGCCGCACGCGGATAACGGGTCGTGGTCGATGAAGGGGTTGAGGCCACGGTACTCATGAGCTGATCTCCTGATGCGGGGGTAGCGGTTTTTTATGGAAAGAAATACCGGCTCGCCACAATTTAATGGCCTGCCAGTGAATGAAAAAAACTACGGCAAAAGTCATCAAGGGTTGTCGCAAAACTGCTCGCCAGACGGCTGAACGACTGAGCGTGCTACGCCGACCCGCCGTTTGAGTAATCAGTCGGACTTGGCCTTGATCATCCAGATAATGAATATCCGCTTGAAACTTTTCGTCATCCAAACGGAAACGAAAACGATACTGTCCTTCCACTGGGAAGAATGGTGAGACATGGAAAACTTTACGAGCTACCAACCAATCGTCGGCTGCAATGGAATGGCGATCCGGGTGGACAATCAGATAACTATGATGTTCTCCAAAGGTATTATTTACTTCAGCGAGAACCCCCAAAATCTGCCCTTCAGCATCCAGTCCCAGCCAAAAACTCACCGGATTAAACACATATCCCCAAAGCCGGGGATATGCCACGAGCACCACCCGCTCTGCTCGAACCTGATGTTCTGCGAAAATTTGCTGAATCCAGGGCATAAGCGGGCTACCATCGCGAGCACCATGATCTTGAGCCAGAAAGCGTAAAGGGCTGAAACCGCTCACCGAAGACTGCACCTCAGCGCTATCAGCCAGATCGAAACAGAGGCTAAAAGTCCGATAGTGAAAAGCGCGGCGGAGGGGCTGCATTCGCCGGTGCATGACCTGTCCCAGCAATAATCCGCCTTTCAACGCGCGAGTTGCGGACATGTTTCCCTCCACGGCGTCCCAATAGCCGTCGGATTTTTTTGCCATGAAGCCTTGATCCCTAGGGCGTTGGCCACCTCTACGGCACTGCGCAAACCATCTTCATGAAATCCGTGTCTCAGCCAAGCACCGCAAAACCATAAACCGCCTTCACCTTGCAGTTTTTGAATATGCTGCTGCGCCGCAATAGCCGCATGGTCAAAAATGGGATGCGCATAATGAAAATCTGCCCAGGTTTTTTGGGGATCAGGGCTGACTTGAGGATTAAGCGTTACCATCACTGGCTGCTTAAAAGGTAAGGGTTGTAATTGATTGATCAGGTAAGTCACGGCCACCGCGCGTTTACCATCAATTAAACCGTCGGCGTGAAAGTTCCACGCGGCCCAAGCCTTGCGACGTTTTGGTAAAAAATGATCATCCCAATGTAAGTAGGCATGATTATCCTCATAATGACAGTGCGCCAGAGCCGCGCTTTGTTTCGGCCAGTGAACACCCAGCAGTTTTTTTGCCTGATCACCATGCACCGCACAAATAACTTGATCAAAATGTTCTTCTTTATCCCCATAGCGGAGGTACACACCACCCGTATGTGCCGGATACAATTCCTGTACCGGTGTATTCAGACGCACATCTGGCAGTTGTTTCACTATTTTTTGCACGTACTCACGGCCACCGCCCACAACCGTACGCCATTGCGGACGATCGAAAATCTGAAGCAGGCCGTGATTATGATAAAACTGGAGAATGGATCGAGCGGGATATTTTTCCATACGCGCCATAGGGCAAGACCAAATCGCTGCAGCCATGGGGAGTAAATAGGCATTACGGAACCAATGCCCGTAGGCACCGCGCACCAGAAAATCACCCAAGGTAATATCCGCTTCATGCTTACTCAACCAAGCTTTGGCCTCACGGTTGAAGCGCAAAATGTCTCGCAGCATATTCCAAAAAGCCGGTCGCAACAGATTCCTCTTCTGGGCAAACAATGTTCCTAGGCTGCTGCCACACCACTCCAAATTGTGCATAGGCAAGCGCACGCTGAGAGACATATCACTACTGGTCCAAGGCACGTTCAACTCCGCAAACAATCCCAGCAAGTTGGGATAAGTACGATCGTTGAAAACCAAAAATCCCGTATCCACCGGGGCAGTAATACCATCCAGCTCTACATCCACCGTATGCGTGTGCCCACCCAGATAATCTGATGCCTCAAAAACCGTTACCGCATGGTTTTGCCGCAATAGCCAAGCCGCCCCCAAACCTGATATTCCCGACCCAATGATGGCAATACGCATAAATTCTCCAAACCTAGACTTCAAACTGTATAGGACAATTAACCCCGAGCCGCAAGAGTTTGTACATCAAAACCCAGCCCTACCTTCTTACTCCATGACTTGTAAATATTCAGCAAATTTCTCACCAATCTGAAATCACATCACGCCTATCAGGATATACGTAGCCAGCACGCACTTGGATGCAAAAACCTTATTCCTGCCTTGCATCGACCTTGTTGTACTTATATTGTATAGAACATTATTGAATAGTGTGTAGCCATATGACCCGTAGCCACCCGCAACGACCCGAGAAAATTTGTCCCGTTTGCCAACGTCCCTTCTCTTGGCGCAAACGCTGGGAACGCTGCTGGAGTGAGGTTGTTTATTGTTCCGACGCTTGTCGCAAGAGACGACAACATTGCAGTAAAGGTCATACGCATGCCGCTGCCTGAAACGCCTATCCGGAATCTTGTCCTCATCCTGGGCGATCACCTGGATCTTACCAGCGCCGCCCTGGAACACTTTGACCCCACCCAAGATCTCTGCTGGATGGCGGAGGCTCCCGAAGAATCCACCGTAGTCTGGTCGCATAAAGCCCGCATCACTCTTTTTCTGAGCGCCATGCGCCACCATGCTCAAGCATTACGCGATAAAGGATATCCATTGGAATACCTCGCTCTAGGTACGCATCCTTTTCGGAGTCTAGGGGAAGCACTGGATGCCGCCCTTACACGCTGGCGCCCCCAAAGTTTACACAGCTTACGTCCAGGAACTTGGCAGCTTCGAGAGACTCTTACGCGCTGTACAGCAAAAGCTGACGTTTCTTGGGAGATATTCCCCAACCGCAATTTCTTTTTCCGTGCCGAAAATTTTGCGAAGTGGGCCACAGGACGCCAAGAAATGCGTCAAGAATTGTGGTATCGATATGCCCGCAAGCAAACCGGCGTGTTGATGAAAAATGGTCAACCTGTCGGCGACCGCTGGAATTTTGATAGCGAAAACCGCGCCAAGCCTGGTGCTCAAGGACCCGGCTTGATCCCCGCTCCACGACGCTTTATCCCTGACCGCATTACCCGCGAGGTCATTGATATTGTTGAAAATGAGTTTTCCGATCATCCTGGGACGTTAAATGACTTTGACTGGCCAGTGACCGCAGAAGAAGCCAGAGAGGCTCTCGAAAACTTTATTACGGAACGGCTTCCTCACTTTGGCCCACTGCAGGATGCGTTCTGGCCGAACCAGCCCTGGCTCTATCATTCTCGCCTATCTGCAGCCATGAATTTGGGTCTTCTCAGCGCAACCACGGTGGTTCATGCCGCCGAACAAGCCTATCAAAGCCAGCAACTTCCTATCGCCTCCGTAGAAGGCTTCATTCGTCAAGTTTTGGGATGGCGAGAATACGTTCGTGGTCTTTACTGGCTGCGCATGCCCCACTGGGAAAATGAAAATGCACTCAACGCTCATGCGCCTCTTCCGGATTTTTATTGGACCGGCCAAACAGATATGGCTTGCTTACGGGACACCATCCATCGCACCTTGCGCTACGGCTATGCGCATCATATTGAGCGCCTGATGATCACCGGTCTTTTTAGTCTGCTACTGGGTGTGGAACCTCAGGCTATTCACCAATGGTTTTTGGCAATTTACGTGGATGCTGTGGAGTGGGTTGAATTACCGAATGTTCTGGGGATGTCTCAATACGCAGACGGTGGCTGGATGGCCTCCAAGCCCTATGTCGCCAGCGGTCGCTATTTGCAGCGCATGGGCGGGCATTGTCCCCATTGTATTTACGACCCCGCCGAAGCAACGGGTGCGAATGCCTGCCCGTTTACCACCCTTTATTGGGATTTTCTGCAACGCCATGCCGACCGCTTCAGTAAACATCCGCGCACGGCGCTGCAATGGAAGCATCTGGAACGCATGTCCCCCGATAAATTGCAGGCTATTCGTGACAAGGCCGATGCTCTCAAAAGTCGACTGCGACCCACGCAACAGATCAAGACTTCATAATGTCCACCTTCTTATGTGCGTCCTCAACGCCGCCGCACAACCGGCCGAAGCCAGCGCGCAATGAAAAGGAATATCAGCCCCAACAGCACCAACAGCGCACCGCGAATTATCCAGATAGTTTCATTGATCATGAAGCTCGATTTCGGATAGGGAAATATCCCAGTACCCTGCAAAAAAAAGAGCAACCCAAAAAGCACTGACAGAATACCGATGATACCCAATATGACTGATGCGATTTTTCTCATATCTTAGCCTTCTATACGCGACAAAGTGTCGAGCCAGATCATACTCTCTCAACCAAGGAAATGGCCATTGTAAAAAACCAAGATGACTGACACCAAGAATCCTATCCCCAAAGCCCAACAAACGCCAAGTAATAAAAAATTAACATACGCAAACTATTTGTTACAAATTAATCAGCTCAGAAAAACGCTCTATTGCAAGCTGTTACAGCCTTGCAATGACGAACTTTTTAAATTATAAACTAACTTTAATAGTCCTTTTTCTTCACGTATATCTCACATTGGGTACGCCCACTTAACTACTTGCCGGAACTACTTATCTACTAAACAGATAAAACCGAAAGGAGCCGTCGTGAATCTAGAACACTACTGGAATGTCATTGCCCAATATGGCACAGAAGCTATCCTCAAAATTGTGGCCGCCATTATCCTCTGGATTATCGGGCGCTGGCTGATTCGCTTGGTGGACCATTTAGTGAAACGCGGGATGAATCGCAGCAACATAGATCCTACCTTGACACGCTACACCATTAGCATTCTGAACATCGCCCTCACGGTTGCCTTGGTAGTAGCTATCTTGGGTTATTTCGGCGTCCAAACCACTACTTTTGCAGCAATGGTTGCCGGCGCTGGCGTTGCCCTCGGCTTGGCGTGGAGCGGACTACTCGCCAATTTTGCGGCCGGTGCATTTCTGATGGTTCTTCGCCCTTTCAAAGTGGGTGATTTCGTGCAAATAGGCGACACCATGGGCACGGTCGAAGAAGTGGGTTTATTCTTCAGCGCCATCAACACCCTGAACAATGATCGTATTTATCATGGGAATGCCAAGGTATTAGGCGGAACCATTGAAAATTATTCGACCAATCCCTTTCGCCGTGTCGAACTCAAGTGCCAGCTAGCCAGCGACGTCGATCATGTCAAAGCCTCGCAAATGCTACGCAACAATTTGGCCAAAATCCCGAATGTACTTACTGATCCCGCACCTTTGGTAGAAATCCTAGAATTTACGGATGTTGGACCGAAACTAGCGGTATTCCCCTTCTGTAATAATGCGCATTACTGGCAGGTATATTGGGACACCAATCGCGTCATTCGCGAAACCATGCTGGAAGGTGGTTTCCCCTACGGATTGCCCAAACAGTTATGGATTGACCAGAAGCCAGCCGGCTAGCCTTTCATCTTTTACTTTTCTCGGCGGCAGGCCATGGCCACCGAGAAAACCATTCACGCAAATACCCCCACCCTCGACTTTCCCTGCGGATACATCACATCCAGAATACAGTCTTTTGCGTAGTTCCAAACAGTGGACCATGCAGGAGTCACATATGGCAAAAACCGCCTCAATGAATGTCGATGACACAACATCCACACCACAGGATGACTTCACGTCCTATCCGGCTTTTGCCAAAGTATTACATCTTGGTCTGGTGCTCAGCGTCACCTTTGAGCTCTGGAATAGTTTAGCGGCTCTCTGGTTTTCAGATTTTAGCTGGTTTCCTTTGCATGTGCTGGCTGGCCTGATTCTCACGGGCTGGTTGACACTCACTTGGCTGGTCTACGGGTTGACGCCGTGGGGCAGACATCTCATAGCCACTTGGTTTTCTCCAAGCACCCCCGCCGCTATCATCCAAGATCTCCGGCTTCTTTTTAGGGGGCGTCTTCCCAGTCACGGAGTTCGTCCCGGGCTCTCCAGTCTCTGGCAAGCTACTTTTTTTATAGGCGTGAGCATCGTCACTTTTGGCGGCTTCGCGGGCTGGCTGGTGTTACGCGGAGATCTGCACTGGATCGGCGGTGCGCGCGTTGGACTCACCTTGATGCGTTTAGGCACACCACTCCTTGCTTATCTTTGGATCGGTCATGTCACCATGGCAACTTATCATGCTCTGCGTGGTGATTCTTTATGGCGTATATTTGCTGTCTGGAAGAGAGGATAACGATCATGTCTATCAATCGACGTACATTCTTAAGATCTGCGGGTGGACTCATACTGGCTGCCGGAACAGGTAGTCTGATTTACCCGATGGCCGCCTTCGCAGAAGAAAAAATCCCCGTATTTCCAGAGTACTACACATATGCCGGTTTTTATCCAAAAATTGCACCCGATAACTACCGTCTCGAAGTCTCTGGCCTCATTCAACATCCGCAGACCTTTACTCTCCCCGATCTTTATGAGTTAGGCAAAGACCACGAGATGGAAACCTTTCACTGCGTCACTGGCTGGATTGTTAACAACGTCCATTGGCAAGGGATTGCCTTATCCCATTTTTTGACACTACTTGATCCACAGCCCGCAGCGCACTATGTCGCTTTTTATAGTGCTGACGGTGTCTATGTAGACAGTTTGACGCTGGACCAAGCACGCGCTCCCGGCGTTATCCTTGCCACCCATATTTCAGGCCAACCGCTACTCCAGAAAGGTGGATATCCTTTACGACTGCTCGTACCGCAAATGTACGGCTACAAGAGCGTCAAATGGGTCAATCGCATCGTACTAGACAGCCAGCGACCACAAGGAACCTGGGAAAAAGATGGTTACGCTAACAATGCCTACATCAAAAAAGGCTTCAACATTATGGATCTTTTGTAATCCATAATGATCCACTCTTAAGCCCACAACCAATACATTTGGTTAGCAAAAACATTTCCGCAACAGGTATGCGTAATACCCATTCCATTAGGAATAACGGCACCGAACTATCCGTATCATGACGACTATAACCTCTGTCGATCTATTTGACCTAGGCTTTTGGTAAGGTCACTCCGCTCTGCCCCTGGTACTTACCACCCCGGTCCGCGTAGGAGACTTCACAAACCTCGTCAGACTCTAAAAATAGCACTTGGGCAACCCCTTCATTAGCGTAAATTTTAGCGGGTAACGGTGTCGTGTTGGAGAACTCCAAAGTCACATAGCCCTCCCATTCGGGTTCAAAAGGGGTCACATTCACGATAATACCGCAACGCGCATAGGTACTTTTACCGAGGCAAATCGTCAATACATTTCGGGGAATACGAAAATACTCGACCGTTCTCGCTAAAGCAAAGGAATTGGGTGGGATAATGCAGGTATCGCCGGTAAAATCCACAAAAGAATCTTCACTGAAATTTTTGGGGTCCACAATGACACTTCGTACATTGGTAAACACCTTAAATTCCCCGGCACAACGAATGTCGTACCCATAGGAAGACAGTCCATAAGAAATAATCGGACTTCCTTCGATCTGGCGAACCTGGCGTGGCGAGAAGGGATCAATCATTCCTTCATTTTCCGCCATGTGGCGGATCCAGCGATCGGATTTAATGCTCATGGTGGCAGCTTCCTAAAATCAAATCATCTCTACCGGTTTTGCACAACAATGTTTGGGAATTTGTGACTATGATCCACAGCTTGATTCGCCACCCGACCCGCTACATGACGTGCCAATTCCACATAGATTTTAGCGAGACGTGATTCGGGATGCGCCACCACGGTTGGCGCACCCGCGTCGGCTTCGCTGCGAATACTGCGATCCAGCGGAATCGCCCCTAGGAATTCCACACCATCTTGCTCGGCCATCGTCGCACCACCACCATGACCAAATATGTCATCCTCGTTACCGCACTTGGGACAAATATAAAAGCTCATGTTTTCGATGATGCCCAAAATCGGCACCCCCACTTTTTCAAACATTTTCAGACCCTTGCGCGCATCCAACAGGGCAATATCTTGGGGAGTGGTGACAATCACGGCACCAGATACGGGCACCTTTTGGGCCAAAGTCAATTGGGTGTCACCGGTACCCGGTGGTAAATCAATCACCAAATAATCCAGTTCGCCCCAACGCGTATCTGATAGCAGTTGCTCCAGAGCTTGCATGACCATCGGCCCCCGCCAAACCATGGGCGTTTCTTCGTCAATCAGAAAACCAATGGACATCGCCTTGATTCCGTGTCCCTCCATAGGCTCCATTTTTTTGCCATCTTTGCTGGTCGGCTTACCCGATATACCGAGCATCCGTGGCTGACTCGGACCGTAGATGTCGGCATCCAGCATACCCACCTTTGCGCCTTCCTTAGCCAAAGCCAAAGCCAGATTAACTGAGGTGGTGGATTTGCCGACCCCGCCTTTACCCGAAGCTACGGCAATGATGTTCTTGATACCCTCCAGCAACTTAACGCCACGCTGAGCCTGATGGACCGCAATACGATGCTGTACGGCAACTTCCGCCTGGATACCATGATCATTTTGTATTTGCCGGGCTATTTCCTGGCTGAGACTCATGGCTACTCCGGCACTGGGATAAGGCAGATCAATTCTCACTTGATTACCATCGACACTTTTCAAAACCCCTGCCGCTGCCAAATCTTTACCCAGATAAGGGTCCTGCAAGGACCGCAAAGACTGCTCTACTTGTTCCCGCGTCAATTGTTTCATCTTTGCCCTCTAGCCCGGTGTCATCACACCACCGTATTACTGTGTATTTCCGAAGTTGCTTGGAAGAATAGCGCGTCGCTTAGAGCGCGGCTTCAGCACTGATAATCACCTCATGACGCTCTAGTCCGCCGCCCTCTCCAAAAGCCTCTTTGGGCAGGGGATTGGCGTGTGCCGCTTTGAAGTCAGCGCTTTGCATCCAGGCTTCAAAAGCCGCCTGATCTGCCCAATGGGTAAGCACAATATAAAATCCATCATCACTCACCGGACGAAGAATCTCCATACGTACAAAGCCCGGCTGTTTATCGACCTCACCGGCGCGACGACGAAAACGCGCTTCAAAGTCAGCGCGATACTCCGGCTTCACAGATACCCGATTCGCCACAACATATTGCATGATAGTGCTCCTCGTTAGTCAACAGATGGATAATGAACCGTTTGTCCTAATTTCAGACCCAGAACATCCTGCATATCATAAAACCCAGGAGGTTGTTCCTGAACCCAGCGTGCTGCACGCAATGCACCCTCGGCAAAATTGCGACGACTGGTAGCGCGATGGATCAGTTCTAAGCGTTCACCCATACCCGCTAACCATACCGTATGTTCACCGACCACATCAGCCGCCCGAATCGTTGCAAAACCCATACTGCCCGTCTTGCGCGGCCCGGCAATAAGATTACGATCCAGACACTGGATATTTTCTAGCGTCTCATGCCGACCAGCAGCGACTGCACGCCCCAAAGCCAAGGCCGTCCCAGAAGGCGCGTCTACTTTATGACGATGATGCGCTTCGACAATCTCAACGTCATAGCTCTCCCCCAAGGCCGCCGTCATAGCCGGAAGAAATGCCAGCAACACATTGATCCCGACACTCATATTCGGCGCCAGCAGGAGCGGAATTTGACGACTGGCTGCCAATAACTGCGCCTGTTGCTCTGCCGTAAAGCCCGTGGTTCCGATCACTATGGGTTTTTGTGCCACCACGCAGGCGGCCACATGCCGCAAGGCCGCTTCTACCGGTCCAAATTCGATAACGACATCCACCGTATCCAGCATGGTCGCAAGTTCAGAGGTCACGGGGATTTGCAGCGGATTACCGCCCGCCAGTCGGCCCGCATCTTCACCCAGATAATCGGCGCCCGGCCGCCCAATGGCGGCCGCGAGGTTCATATCCGAATGCTCGGCCAAGGCCTGTACCAGAGCGCGTCCCATCCGCCCTGAAACTGCCGTTACGGCAACGCTCGTGGGTACGGTCATCACAGGCCCATCCGGTCGAAAAAGTCTTTCGCTTTGTTCCACCAGCTTTCCTGTTGCGGATGCTGCGCCTGATCACTACCCACGCTGGCAAACTCCTCCAGCAATTCTTTTTGGCGCGCTGACAGGTGTACCGGGACTTCAACCTGTACCCGACAATGGAGATCTCCATGCAATTTACTGCGTACGCCCTTAATCCCTTTGCCCCGTAACCGAAACACCGCACCCGACTGCGTTCCCGGTACTATTTGCACTTTCGCCCGACCCGTCAGTGTCGGCACTTCTAATTCACCGCCCAAAGCCATCGTCGTAAAACTTACGGGGACCGCACAGTGCAAATCGTCGCCATCGCGTTCAAACAATGCGTGAGGCTGAACCCGGACCTGAATATACAGATCACCAGCCGGTGCGCCGCGTTCACCCGCCTCACCTTCACCACTCAGACGGATACGATCTCCGGTATCCACGCCTGCGGGTACTTTCACCTGCAAGTCACGGGTCTTGCGCACGCGGCCATGCCCCTGACAAGCAGTACAGGGTTCCTTGATGGTTTTGCCGCTACCATTACATTGCGGGCAGGGCCGGGTGACTGAGAAGAAACCCTGCACCATACGCACTTGTCCCCGACCAGCGCAGGTGCTGCAATCTTCTACTTTGCTTCCCGGCTTGGCGCCCGTACCATGGCACACTTCACATTGGGCAGAACTCGGAATCTGGATAGTGACTTCCTTACCCATCGCCGCTTCTTCCAATGTCAAGTCGAGTTCATAGCGCAAGTCCGAACCTCGACCAGAATCTTGGCCACGACCACCGCCAAAAGCCTGTTCAAACAAGTCCCCAAAAATATCACCGAAGCCACCGCCACCGCCGAAGCCACCACCAAATCCAGCCCCAGGCCCTCCACCACCCTGCACGCCAGCATGACCAAAGCGGTCATAGGCTTGGCGCTTACTGGAGTCAGACAACACCTCGTAGGCTTCGCTGATTTCTTTGAAACGATCTTCTGCACTGGGATCACCCGGGTTGCGGTCCGGATGATAGCGCATCGCGAGGCGCCGATAGGATTTCTTAATCTCCCCATCGTCGGCCGTGCGCGTTACTTCCAAAATTTCGTAGTAGTCCCGTGTAGCCATTTTATTTCCTAAAACAGATAAGGGGACAGGATACCAGATCCCGCCCCCCATAAACGCCGCCGCAATTACTTTTTGTCGACTTCCTCGAACTCCGCATCGACCACATCGTCCGCTTGAGCATGTGCGCCCTGCTCCGCGTCTGCGGGATTAGGAGCCGCACTTTGCAGTAGTGTCGACATGGCCGCCATAAGCGTGGCTACCGCACTCTTAATGGCTTCCACATCCTCGCCCTTGGCTGCAGCTTCCACCGTACTGATGGCCTCGCTGACCTTGCTCTTATCCGCTTCCGGTGCCGTGGCATGTTCTTCAATCGCTTTTTTCGCGCCGTGGACACTTGCATCGGCCTCATTACGCGCCTCGATCAGCGCACGCGCCTTTTTGTCATCCGCCGCGTGCGACTCGGCTTCAGCAATCATGCGCTTGATTTCTTCTTCGGAGAGTCCGGAACCCGCCGTGATTTTGATGGATTGCTCCTTACCCGTCTGGTTATCCTTGGCCGAGACATGAAGAATGCCATTGGCGTCAATATCGAAGGTCACCTCAATCTGCGGCATACCTCGTGGCGCATTGGCAATATCCGCCAGATCAAAGCGCGCCAAGGATTTGTTATCCCGCGCCAACTCACGCTCGCCCTGAAGCACATGCACTGTTACCGCCGACTGGTTATCTTCCGCCGTCGAAAAAATCTGCGACTTACGCGTTGGTATGGTGGTGTTTTTCTCGATCAGCTTAGTCATTACTCCACCGAGCGTCTCAATACCCAGCGATAAGGGCGTAACATCCATCAAGAGCACGTCTTTTTTGTCCCCAGAAAGGACTGCGCCCTGAATTGCCGCACCAATGGCTACGGCTTCATCGGGATTGACGTCTTTACGCGGCTCCTGACCAAAGAAGTCCTTAACCTTCTCTTGCACCTTGGGCATCCGGCTCTGGCCACCGACTAGGATCACATCAGTGATTTGGCTGGTAGACAGGCTTGCATCTTTCATCGCCACTCGACAGGGTGTCATGCTCCGATCAATGATGTCTTCCACCAACGATTCCAGCTTGGCACGGGTCAGCTTCATGTTGAGGTGCTTCGGTCCACTTTGATCCGCCGTAATAAAAGGCAGGTTCACGTCGGTCTGCTGTGCCGATGACAACTCGATCTTGGCTTTCTCGGCAGCCTCTTTCAGACGCTGCATCGCTAAGCGGTCGTTCCGCAGATCAATACCTGCTTCCGCCTTAAAAGAATCCGCCAGATAATTGATAATTCGGTTATCAAAATCACCACCACCCAGGAACGTATCACCGTTCGTGGAAAGCACTTCAAACTGATGCTCGCCATCCATTTCGGCAATTTCTATGATGGAAATATCAAAAGTACCACCGCCCAGATCGTAAACGGAGATTTTGCTGTCCCCCGGCTTCTTGTCCTCACCAAAGGCCAATGCTGCTGCAGTAGGCTCATTGATGATGCGCTTCACTTCTAGGCCCGCAATGCGGCCCGCATCTTTAGTCGCCTGACGTTGGGCGTCATTGAAGTATGCTGGGACTGTAATAACCGCTTCGCTAACGGTCTCTCCCAGATAATCTTCAGCGGTTTTTTTCATTTTTTGCAGGATATAGGCTGAAATCTGCTGCGCCGAATACTTTTTATTCCGTACCTCAACCCAAGCATCTCCATTCTCGGCTTTGACCACCTTATAGGGAACATGCTTAAGATCTTTTTGCACTTCAGCATCGTCATACTTACGACCGATCAAACGCTTCACTTCGTAAACCGTGTTTTCGGGATTAGTGACCGCTTGGCGCTTTGCCGCTTCGCCCACCAACACTTCACCTTCCTCGGTAATAGCCACGATAGAGGGCGTTGTGCGCTTACCTTCACTATTCTCAATGACTTTTACCTTATCGCCTTCCATGACGGCGACGCAGGAATTAGTGGTTCCCAAGTCAATACCGATTACTTTAGCCATTATCTATTCTCCTGAATCAATAAATTTTGTCTGAGTGGTATGGGTTTATTCTGCTGCTTTGGCCGCTTTGGATACGGATACCATAGCCGGGCGCAGCAAGCGCTCATGCATCCGATATCCTTTCTGATGCACCGCCAGAATCCGGTTGGCATCGCCTTCTGCCTCCACCATGGCAATAGCCTGATGCAGATGCGGATCAAAACGTCCTTCGCCAATCTCTATGGGGGCAATGCCCGCTTTTCCCAAGGCCTGCGCAAATAATGTCAGCGTATTTTCGATACCTTGACGAAATTGCGCGACCGCTTCTGCACCCTCAACAGGACTGGCTAAAGCCAGTTCGAGGCTATCAATAACGGGCAGCAATTCACGCGCAAAGCGATCTACGGCATAATTGCGGGCGTCTTCAATTTGCTTCTCCGAACGCTTACGCTGGTTTTCGGCATCGGCGAGTGCCCGCAAATAATCATTACGAAAACTCTCGGCTTTTTCTTCCCAATTTATTTCCTCAGCCTCCACAGATTCCGCTTCCACGGGGTTTTTTTCATCTTGGACAGAGGCCTTTTTGTCTTCTTCACTCATACGTGACTCACTCCTGCTATTTCGCTTCCACCACGATATGGGGAGAAGCCGACGATTTTTCAAGACCGAAAATTCATGATTGCGACAAGGCTCGTCCCAGCAAGTGCGCCGTACCATCCACCAGCGGAATAATCTGTTGATAGGGCATCCGCATCGGTCCAATCACCCCCAACACCCCCAGAACTTCGCCATCTACGGTATAGGGTGCAGAAACCACGCTACAATCACTCAGTGGGGCAAAACCGGACTCTTCGCCGATAAACAAACGCACTTCGCTTCCGCGCATACTCTCATCCAGCAAATGCACCAAGTCTCGCTTTTGCCGGACGGCGTTTAAGAGTTCCCGCAGACGATCACTCCCGGCCAGTTCCGGCAAATCCAACAACTGAAATTCACCTTCAATCAGCATGCGCTGCTGATCTTCTTCCAGCATCTCCTCGCCCAACTCCATGGCACTGCGCAAAATACGATCCATTTCGTGACGGGACTGGAGGAGATCCGTTTGCAGATTATGAATAACATCCTGCAACGGACGACCACCATAGGTATCATTGAAGAAGTTCGCCGCCTGGGTCAGTTCGGCGGCACCGAGGGCGTGTTCGGTGCGGATAAGCCGATTTTCGACATCCCCTTTGTCGGTAACAAAAATCGCCAGCACCTCTTTTTCGCGCAGCGCCAGAAAGTCGACATGACGCAGGGTGCGCGTAGCACGGCGCGGCACTCTGACAAAACCCGCCATGTGCGTTAATTCCGAGAGAACTTCGGTCGCAGCATGAAGTACCTGCTCCGTATCCGGAGCCCGATGACCAATGCGATGAATGAGCAAACGATGCGATTCGGCCGATAGGGGAACCACGCGAAGCAGAGCGTCCACAAAAAAACGATAGCCGACGTGCGTAGGAATACGTCCGGCCGAGGTGTGGGGGGAGATCAGATAACCTTCATCCTCCAGATCCGCCATCACATTGCGCACAGTGGCTGGACTGATATTCAGGCCGGCATCCCGCGCCAACTGTCGGCTGCCTACGGGCACGCCATTAGCAATATGCTGTTCGATCAGCGATCTGAGAAGGTGCCGAGCGCGCTCATCCATGGCCATCATGTGCCTTTTTGGCCCAAATTCCACAACAAATTGTGGGCAGGTGCTCGAGCGAAAACCAAGAGAAATGAATACATGATTGGTGATAAGGTCCTTGGCACTCAACCATTAAGAGTGCTAGCAATCTAGCAAAAAAAGACTGCCACGCAAAGGACTACTTTGTCTGCCACCCACGGTTCAGGGCAAACCGTGGGTGGCACCGAAGCTTGAGAATTATTTGATTTTGTCTTCCCGATACATCACATGCTTCCGGATTTTAGGATCAAACTTTTTCATTTCCAGCTTGTCTGGCTTGGTTTTTTTGTTTTTGGTGGTCGTGTAGAAGTGACCGGTTCCGGCCGTCGAAACGAGCTTAATTTTGTCGCGCATCAGTCACATCCTCAGATTTTTTCGCCAGCAGCACGCAGTTCTGCGAGAACCGCATCAATGCCTTTCTTGTCAATGGTACGAATACCCCTGGTGCTCACACGCATACGCACCCAGCGATTTTCACTTTCTACCCAAAAACGATGATACTGCAGATTAGGCAAAAAACGTCTGCGGGTTTTGTTGTGGGCATGCGAAACATTGTTTCCGGCCATAGGCTTCTTGCCGGTCACCTTGCAAACTCTGGACATCGGATAATTCTCCCTGAAAAATGGCGCCCTTTATATCACGGATCGCAACAAACCGCCAGCATGGATCAGCATTGCCTGCTGAGCGCTTCCCCTGTAATTTATGGACACTATGACCAAACGCATCCTGATCACCAGCGCTCTTCCCTATGCTAATGGACCGATTCATCTCGGCCACTTGGTAGAATATACCCAAACGGATATCTGGGCCCGTTACCAGAGACTACGTGGCCACGACTGCGTGTATGTGTGTGCGGATGATGCACACGGTACACCCATCATGCTGCGCGCCCAGAGCGAGGGGATCACGCCCGAAGCACTGATTGAACGGATGCATGAAGATCATCTGCGCGACTTTACCGCCTTCGGTATTGGCTTTGATTTGTATCATAGCACCCATTCCCCGGAAAACTTTGAGATTTCCCAACAAATTTATCGGGCCCTGCGTAGCGCCGACTACATCAATATCCGGGAAATCGAACAGGCCTATGACGCCGTAGCCGGAATTTTTCTACCCGATCGCTTCATCCGTGGCACCTGCCCACGCTGCGGCGCGGCTGATCAATATGGAGATAGCTGCGAGGCCTGCGGTGCCACCTATAGCCCAACCGACTTAATCCATCCGGTATCAGCGGTTTCTGGTGCCGTTCCCGAACGCCGCCACTCTGAACACTACTTTTTTCAACTGGGTGACTTCAGCGATTTTCTACAACACTGGATTCACAGCGGCACCTTGCAAGAAGAAGTCGCCCGCAAGCTGGACGAATGGTTTAGTATCGGTCTCGCCGACTGGGACATCAGTCGCGACGCCCCCTACTTCGGCATTCCCATTCCGGACGCACCCGGCAAATTCTTCTATGTCTGGCTAGATGCTCTACCCGGCTACATGGCTGCTACGCGCCACTGGTGCGCCACCCACGGGCGCGATTTTGACGAATACTGGGGAGCGAATGCCAGCGCTGAGGTGTATCACTTTATCGGCAAAGATATCATTTACTTTCACGGCTTGTTCTGGCCGGCGATGCTAAAAGGTTCCGGCCATCGCCTGCCTACCGGTATTTTCGCGCATGGTCACCTTACCGTGAACGGCGCCAAAATGAGTAAGTCCCGAGGCACTTCTATTACCGCTGGACAATATCTCCAGCACCTCAATCCAGAGTTTTTACGTTACTATATTGCCACCAAGCTCAACAGCCATGTTGAGGACATTGATCTGAATCTTGAGGACTTTCTGCTCAAGGGTAATGGGGATCTGGTCGGTAAAGTGGTCAACCTGGCATCACGGGCGGCCGGATTTATTCATCGTTTTTTCGAGGGTAAGCTCGCCGATAGCTTAGGAGACGACCAAAGCTTTTATGACAGTTTGCTGCACCATCAGGAAGCTATTGGTGAGGCCTATGCGGGTCGTGAGTACGGTAAGGCGATGCGTGACATCATGGCGCTGGCCGACCAGATCAATGCTTATGTGGATCAGAACGCACCGTGGAATCTCGCCAAAGATCCGGAACAACGCGCCGCATTGCACCGCGTAGCGACGGTAACCCTTAACGGCTTCCGCATTCTCGTGACACTACTCAGCCCGGTTTTACCCGAACTGACGCGAAAATCCATGGAGTTCTTACAGGCTGAACTGAGCTGGTCCGAATTGCAGCAACCACTGCTCAACCATTCGATCCAGGCCTACTCCCATCTTCTCCAGCGTATGGATAAATCTCAGGTGAACGCCCTCATTCAAGCCCCCTCCGAAACCGCCGCTCCGGCTCCTCGTAAACAGGCCCCTGAGGCCGCCAAACCGGCAGATACAGAATCACCTCAGGAAAATCCTTACATCACCATAGAAGATTTCAGCAAGGTAGATCTGCGTATTGCACGAATCGTTGCTGCAGAGGCTGTCGAAGGCGCCGATAAGCTGCTTCACCTGACTTTAGACATCGGAGAAGAAAAAACTCGCTCGGTTTTTGCCGGCATCAAAAGTGCCTACGATCCCGCCACGCTCGTAGATCGCTTAACGGTCATGGTAGCCAACCTCGCGCCGCGCAAAATGCGCTTCGGCTTATCTGAAGGCATGGTCATGGCCGCCAGTGGTCCTGAAGGCGGGCCTTTCCTGCTCTCACCCGACGCGGGTGCGCAACCAGGGATGCGGGTGAAATGACTTTCTAGCCCAATTATCCCTGGGCCGTTGCTAACAAAACCCGTTCTTCGTAGGCTTCACGGGCTAAGCGCACATCTTCTAGGAACCACGGGAGTTCTTTCATCAACAGCGCTTGCGGACCGTCCACCAATGCGGTCGCAGGATCTGGGTGAAAATCTACCAGAATCATGTTGGCACCCGCTACCACGCCTTGGGCAGTCACCTGAAAAACGTCCATGATACCATCTGGACCCACATCCCGGCTGCCGACCGAGTGAGAAGGATCAATACAAACCGGCATGCGGGTGAGACGTTTCACCGCCGGTACTTGGGCGAAGTCTACGAAGTTACGGTGCGGATCACCCAAGTTGGTTTTCATACCGCGCAAGCCGAAAACCACTTTGGTATTGCCCTCAGAAGCTAGGTACTCTGCAGCATTGAGAGATTCTTCAAGCGTAATCCCAAATCCACGTTTGAGTAGCACCGGCATTTCTGATTGCCGTCCTACCGCCTTGAGCAGCTCGAAATTCTGCGTATTTCGGGTACCAATCTGCAGCATCACGCCCGTAGGATGACCGGTTTTTTCCAAGGCTTCGCGAATTTCGTCCATATGCGACTCATGCAAAATTTCCATCGCGATGACACGCATGCCATATTTTCCAGCAAGATCAAATACCCAAGGCAGACAATCTTTGCCATGCCCCTGAAAAGCGTAGGGACTGGTGCGCGGTTTATAAGCACCCATCCGCGTACAGACCTGACCGTTATCCTTGAGCGCACGCATCATCTGTTCAACGTGCTCAGGCGTATCGACGGCGCACAGACCTGCAAATACATTCAGATTGTCTTGGCCGAAATGAACCCCATTATAATCGAAACCTTGGCCACGATGATCACCCGCGTGACGACCCAGCATCCGGTATTCTCGGGACACTCGAATCGCCTGCTTGACGCCGGGTAGAGCTTCCATATCACCAACGTCCAGTTGTTTAGTGTTCCCTATCAGATAGATTTCACTAAGCAGTTGCTCCGTGCCCTGTTCTTGATGTACCCGAAACTGAATGCCGGACATGGCACGGAGTCGAGTCAAAAGCTGCTGAAAAACTGGAGAATGTTCATTGAGATCTGCTTCTAAAATCAAAATCATGGTAGATCCTTATCGATACGCCTAGGGGAATCATAGCATGCACCCAAGAAAAGCCTCCACGCTTCGGCATCCGAGAACATAAGACAGAACGGGAGACTCTCTACGCACTCGCCATTATTTGTTGGACGACTTGACCATCGTGGCCGGTTGTACCTGCTGATCGAAAGCTTCTTCGGTGAGATAACCCAAGGCGAGTACCGCCTCGCGCAGACTACAATCGTTTTGGTGAGCATGCTGCGCAACAGCGGCGGCACGTTCGTAACCAAGTACCGGAGTGAGTGCCGTGACCAGCATCAAGGATGCCTCCATATTATGTCGAAGTTGCTTTTCGACCGGCTGCAGATCTTGCAAGCAGTGTTCCGCGAAAGATCGAGCGGCATCCGCCAAGAGTTGTATGGATTGCAGAATATTATAGGCAATCAATGGCTTGTAAACATTCAACTCAAAGCTTCCCTGGGAGGCGGCAAAAGCAATAGCCGCGTCGTTACCAAAAATCTGGACGCAGACCATAGTCAACGCCTCAACCTGAGTAGGATTCACTTTGCCCGGCATAATGGAAGAACCCGGCTCATTCTCAGGAATCTGAAGCTCTCCCAATCCCGCCCGGGGACCGGATGCCATCCAGCGAATGTCATTAGCGATTTTCATCAGTGACATAGCCAAGGTTCGCAGGCTACTGCTCAGTTGCTGCAAAGCCTCATGTCCCGCTAGAGCAGCAAAAAAGTTTTCCGCCGGATGAAAAGGCAAGCCCAGCTCCGCGTGCAGTCGGGCGCAGACTTTCGCGGCAAATTCTGGATGAGCGTTGAGGCCGGTACCCACTGCCGTCCCCCCCAAAGCCAAGGCATAAAGCCCCGGTATCGCTTGCTCTAGGGCTTGTATTCCTATACGCAATTGCGCCTGATAGCCCGAAAACTCCTGACCCAAGGTCAAGGGCACAGCATCCATCAGATGCGTACGCCCGACCTTGATCAAATGCGCGAAGCGCTGTGCCTGATTAAGGAGTAATCCCTCAAAACGGGCCAGCGCCGGCAATAAATCCTGATGCACCGCCAAGGCGGCAGCAATATGCATGGCCGAGGGAAAAGTATCGTTGGAAGACTGTCCCAGATTCACATGATCATTAGGGTGTATGGGCGCTTTTTGACCTCGCGGCTGCCCCGCTAATTCATTGGCACGATTCGCAATCACCTCATTGACATTCATGTTGCTCTGGGTACCACTACCGGTCTGCCACACCCGGAGTGGAAACTGCGCATCCCAGCGTCCATCCAAAATCTCCGTGGCCGCAGCATCCATGTACGCGGCCAAATGCGCATCCAACAGGCCCAACTCGACATGCGTCTGCGCTGCTGCTCTTTTGATACGCGCCAAGGCATAAATGATCGCCAGAGGCATGTGCTCCGTACCAATCGCAAAAAAACGCAGGGAACGCTGAGTTTGCGCGCCCCAGAGCGCCTCCTCGGCCACGTCTACGATACCCATGCTATCTTTTTCCTGCCGCATGACCTACAGCATCCCCGCCAGTTTTTCGGCTTCGTCCACCATGCCTGCCATATAATCCAGCGCCCGCGACCAAATCTGCGGGTCCTCCAGATCAATGCCGGTCGAGGCCACGACATCAACGGGAGCCTTACTGCCACCGAGCTTCAACATGGCCACATAGCCCGGTACAAAACCGGATGGATCGCTCCGATAACGCTGAATCAGCGCTAAGGTCAGCAATTCGCCAAAAGCGTAGGCATACACGTAGCCCGGCGAACCAATGAAATGCGGAATATAGCTCCACCACCAGCGATAGCCGGGGCTAAACTGAATACTGTCACCAAACTGTTCGGTCTGGGTCTGCATCCAAAGTTCGGCAAGACGTTCCTTGCTCAATTCCCCTTCGCTGCGGCGGGCATTGTGCATCACCACTTCGAAGCGGTGCATGGCCATCTGCCGAAATACCGTCGCAAAAGTGTCCTCAATTTTACCGCAGAGTAACGCGAGACGTTGCCGAGGGTCCTGCTCCTCACGCATCAGCCGCTCGAAAGTGAGCATCTCACCAAATACCGAGGCTGTTTCTGCCGTAGTCAGTGGGGTATCGGCATTGAGATAGCCTTGCTCTCGGGCTAGGTACTGATGAATACCATGCCCCAGTTCGTGCGCCACCGTCATCACGTCGCGCACCGTCCCGGTATAGTTGACCATGAGATAGGGATGCACATCCGGGGTGACGGGATGCGCGAACGCACCGCCCCGCTTACCGGGTGCCAATGCCGCATCAATCCAGCACTCATCAAAAAAACGCTGGCCGATAACACCCAGCTCCGGCGAAAAATCGGTGACTGCGGCCAGCACAATCCGCTGACACTCTGCCCAGTCATAACGCTTCTCACCGCCGGGGATCGGCGCATAGCGATCATAATCCATCAAAGGCGAGGTCTGGAGCAGTTTCGCCTTGAGCCGGTAATAGCGAGCTACCAGCCCATAACGTGCAACGACTGCCTGCTCCAGCGCTTCGACCATTTTGTCAGAGATTTCATTACTGAGATTACGATCACTAAGCCAGTGCGGATAATTGCGTAAGCGATCATCCAGCGCCTTATCGGCCAGAATAGCGTTAAAACAAGTAGTCAGGGTGTGTAGACGACTCTCCAGTCCTTTACTAAGCGATTCAGCCGCATCCTGACGCAGATCCCGATCTGGATTGGAAAGGAGCGTGAGCACCTCCTGCTCGGTCAATAATTTGCCACGCAGCGAAAAACGCATTTCGGTCAAGGTTTCGTCAAACAGTCGTTCCCAGAGCGCCCGGCCCGTAACGCGCTTTTCAGAAAGTATTTGCTCTTCACTTTCGCTGCGCAGATGATCTTTGTATTTTCGCCAATTACGCAGCAAGTGCGCCCAGTGGCTGAGGGCGGGATCATTGAGCAGTTCTTCAGCCCGCTGATCATCTACGGCATTCCAGGCAATATCAAAAAAAATCAGTTGATTGCCGATAGCCGTGGCGGCTTCCTCATAAGCCTGCAAAGCAGCACCGTAGGTCGGCTGATCGGCATGCGTGACATAACTCAGATAACGAAAAGTGCCGACCCGACCGATACGTTGGCGCATGGCTTCCAACTGTTGCATGACTTCGGCTAACTGCGCAGCACTCAGGGCATGGAGTCCCGAACGGTAGTCTGAGGCAAAGCGTTTGGCAGCCTCGTCCGCCCAGATCATATCCTGCTGCAATCGCGGATCATCACTACCCGCATAAAGATCCTGCAGATGCCAGTGAATTTGTTCGGCACCCGTTGTTGCGGAGTGTGCTGCCTTTACCATGCTGAAATTCTCCGTTGGTTATATCGCAAAAAATTTATGGATGGTTTTTTATGACCATCCAAGATGACCGCTCACGCAATCCAACAATGCCGTGAGATTGGGTGCTAGACCATCGCGCTGGGCCTGCCACATCATTTCGCCTAGGCAATCCACAAAAAGATGTTCGGCAGCCTCTTCGCCCTGCTTTAGTCGAGCTTTAGCAAAGAGATCCACAATACCCGCCGGCTGATCCATTGCCAACATTTCCAATAATCCCACGTGCAGGGACATGTGCATGTAAGGATTACTCCGCCCCTGTTCCGGCGGAAAATCCTGTTCCAGCCCCCGCGCGGCATCTTCTAACAGCGCGTGATACTCAGGGTGTCCCAGTATGACGGCAATAATCCGCGTCTGCACCCCCGCCAATGGGCGGCCCTCGCGATACGCTTGCCAACTGTCCAGAAAAACTTGTCGATATGTTTCTCGTTTACTGCCATAAAGCATAATGATTAGCCTGCAGAAGCCTGACTGAAGATCATAGGCTAGAGCGGTGCGGGTAGGAAAGAGATGCTTTTTGTGGTAAATAAGGCAAGTCTTGGAAGCTTAACGCATCTATATTAAAAGCACTTATCGCAGCATTATTTCAGCGGGAGATTAGCGCATCATGGCCAACGCGAATGCAGTAGCATCAGCAGCAGTAATTACTCTTAATGAACGCCAGTGGGAAGGACTCGGCAAAGTCGGCGATGCCGCCCTGCAGATACAAAACCTGTTACAGATGCTGCGCGATATCCTCAATGAACTGCCGCAAGCGTTTGACGCAGAAAAAATGATGCAGACCATGCAACCCTACATGGAAAAGCTACAGGGTGTTTCCGACTCTCTGCAATCCTTCGTGAAAGGTAATTCCGACGAAGAACCTCTGGATCGTCTCAAGAACATGCTGAGTGATGTGCAAAATGCAGAGCTCGACAAAACCCTCAAGGAAGTGCTTCAGCTTCTCGGCAACCTTCAGCGTGCAGGATTTTTCAATTCGGTAGCGGCGCTGAGTGCAGAACTCAAATGTCCTATCATCGGTGAAAATCCCGAAGATATGGTTCAAAAAATTCATAGCGCTACGGCCAGCATTCAATATTGGATGGAAAGTGCCAAGCAGGGCGTGGGCGTAGTGGGCAACATGGTGGGGCAACTGGATCTGCCCGATCGTCTGGATGAAATTCAGGAAATGGCCGATCAGTGGATTCAAATGGCCAAACGCGCACAACGATTGGTACAAGGAGACGCGCCCGACTTGCAGACCCGTCTCAGCGGCATGCTCGACATGGCCGAAATGCTGGGCGGACAGATGAATATTGCCATTGGCACCCTGCGTGACACCATGCCCGAAGTTCTGGAAAGCGCCAACATGGGTGGCACCTTGGCGAGCATCGGAGCCGGTAGCAGCCGCTGGATGCATGTAGCCATGCGCGTCAAAGCCCTCACCCAAGGCAACAGTTCCGTAGACATGGTGACCCGAGCCGAGAGCTTGCTCGATCAGGTGGAGCATCTGGCAGGATATGCGGCGAGTGCTGGATTTTTTATCCAGGCGGGCAAGGATGGCATTGGTGCTGTCAAAGGCATCCTGACCGACATCGACCTACCAGAAAAACTGGATGATCTTGCTGAAGAAGCCGAAAAATGGCTCAAAATTGCTCTGCGCGCCAAAAAACTCGCCCAAGGTGACGCCGACAGCCTCGCCGACCAGGTTGGCGGCTTGGTAAGTATGGCGGAAACCGTCGGCGCCTCCATGCGCACCGCAGCAAAGGCTTTAGAAAATAAAGGTATTCATCTGAGCGATTTGCTCACGCCGCGCGGCGATCTCAGCATCGCCTTTGGTACGGGTGCCGATATGGTGGCCGAATTCTGGCATGACGGCACCATCCAACATATTGGAAGCACCATCAGCCAAGGAGCACTGGTGTGGATGGAAATTGCGCAAATTGGTGCCAAGGCCGTCAAGGGTGACGCCGAAAGCATCAATGCCCGCATTAAAGGCATCGTGCAAGGTCTGCATGATGCCCATCTGATGGACATGCTGCCGGAAGTGTTTGCTTTGGTGGGGAATCTGCAAAAAGCCGGGCTCGTTGGTAAAATCAACATGGTCATGACTAAAGTGGTGCCCATGATGCCTTCGGACGCAGTATTTGCCGGTGGCGTAGACAAGGCCGTTAAAGCCTTGGAGCTGACCAAAACCGAAATGCAGAACGAAGCTAACAAGGGTGGCGGTATTTTTGGCCTGATGAAAATCGTTTTTGCCAAAGACACCCAGTATCTGCTCAAGTTCTTCATTCGTTTTGCGACGATTTTTATGAAGTCACTCAAGCAAGCCTAATCGCTCGCTACAACAGAAAAGCCCCGATCCTTACAGGGACCGGGGCTTTTTGCATGGTATAGTCTGTAGTGTCCCTGATACTCAGTGGCCCTGCTGCGCCCACCACTGCCGCGCTTTTTCAGAGGCGGTTTTTGCGGCATCCGGGTCCGCAAACCAGGCTTTCGCAAGCTCGATGAGCGCATTATTATCGGCAGCCCAAACTGCCGCACCGGCTGCCAGTAATCCTTGGCGAACCGCATTATCCGGCATTTTAGGACCCAAGATCAGCGGACATCCCGCCTCAATAGGTTTAGCCAGATCAATGGCGCCACCCACCAGGGTTCCTCCCGGCACACAAAAATCCGCACAACCATAAAACGCATCTCGAACTTCTGCTGTCTCCACGAAATATACCCGAGTTTTTAAAGGGACATAGCTGGTAAACAGACGACTGTGGCGGATGGTCTGAAGGTGATATTTCAAAGCGTCCCGATATACCGGCTCAAAGCGCTCTTCGCGGTCTGGCGCTAAGATCATAATGCCCATCCTGACACGCATCAGCGACAGGAAAACGCTATAAGCCTCCGGATCTTCCCCCTCATGGAGATTGGGGAAATATACGACGCAACGTTGCCGATCTCGATATTCCTTAAAGCGCTCGCACCACTCCATACCTTTCACTCCTTACTCGTAGGATGATTCATCGGTCGATCATAGGCGACCTGAACTCATGATTCAAAATTTAGCACACCCGCTCACGACAAATCTGGTACGTTTTTGTGATATGTTAGCAACAACTATCGATACAGAAGAACATGATCTCCATGTTGCGAACGCTTTTCGTGCTCTCGGAAATGGTACCTTATTCCAAAACCGGCGGCTTGGCTGACGTCGGTGGTGCTCTGCCCCTCGCTCTCAACCAGTTGGGCGTGGATACGCGGGTGCTAGTACCTTGGTATGGTCGTCCGCAGTGGTCTGATCTACGCTGGTACTGCTCAGTAAATATACCCTACACCGGAGAATCCGCCGAAATCTGGAGACTACCGGATCGTCCCCAAGTCCTGTTTCTCCATTATCCACAATATTATCAGCGTGATGGCGGCCCCTACCAAAACCGTCACGGAGAGGACTGGCCCGACAATCCGCGTCGCTTCGCACTACTCAACCGGGTAGCGGTGGAAATTGCCCAAGGACGGGTATCTGGCATGCACTGGCGGCCCGATATTGTGCATGTCCATGATTGGCAAACGGGGCTCATTCCCTATCTGCTGCAGCTCGAAACCCGAGTCGGCGCAAGTCGCCCCAAGACCTTATTTACCATTCATAATCTGGCTTATCAGGGGCGCTTTGATCCGGCCGTCATGAGCGACCTCCATCTTCCCGAAGAGGATTTCCACTGGCAGGGAACGGAACTCTACGGTGCCTTCTCATTCATCAAAGCCGGGCTTTTTTATAGTGATTATCTCAGCACCGTCAGCCCCACCTACGCCCAAGAAATTCAAACGGATGCTTTTGGCATGGGACTCCAAGGCTTACTCCGACAGCGTTCTGCACAACTGACCGGCATCTTAAACGGTATTGACGATATTCACTGGAATCCCGAGGCCGATCCTTATTTACCCGCGCACTATGGGATACAGAATCTGACTGGTAAACACCTCTGCAAAATCCAGTTGCAAAAAACTCTAGGGCTTTATCCCGATCCGCAGGTTTTTTTACTGGGTATGATCAGTCGCCTAGTCGAGCAGAAAGGGACGGATATGGTGCTGGATATTCTGCCTGATCTCTTAAGCCGGGGCATGCAGGTGGTTATTCTCGGCAGCGGAGAAAAGCATTTTGAACAGCGCTTACTGGAGATCGCTGCGGCACATCCTGGCCAGATGGCCGCGAGAATCGCTTTTGATGAAGGTCTTTCTCACCGCATCGAAGCCGGTTCGGATGCATTTCTGATGCCCTCGCGCTTCGAGCCTTGCGGACTCAATCAGATGTACAGCCTACGCTATGGCACCCTACCCATTGTGCATCGTACCGGTGGGCTGGCCGACACGGTGGTGGATGCCGAAGATTTTTCAAGGCCCAATGCACGCAACGGCTTTGTTTTCGCTGAAGCGCATCATTATGATTTACATCATGCAGTGCTCCGCGCCGAAAAACTATTTCACCAACCGGCAGCCTGGCAGCAACTACAACAGCAGGCTATGACGGGGGATTATAGCTGGCGACACTCCGCAAACGCTTATCGTGCGCTTTACGAGCAGATTTTGTGATTTCTTCCGACCAAGGCTAGGAGCTTTTTTGGTCATTGGAGATCATTATTCCCTATAAAAAAGCTTTTGCGTTGCACTGGGCCTATAAACCGCTACAATGCTTGCAAGACTTTTACACCCACATGCAGGAGGAGTTGCACGATGTCAGGTCATTTTCCGTTTTCCGGCAAGGCCAACCGCGTTTCGGTCTTTGCTTTTTTTGAAGCCCACAATTGGAGCATTGAAGCTCAGGAAAAATATTTCGAAGAATGGTATCAGTGGACCAAAGACTACGTCATGAATGATCCTGATCTTAAGGCTGCCAAAGGCGTATTATTTACCGGCGAACATTTTGGCACGCACGCAGACCATGATTTCCATCTGCACGGTTACGCCATTGCCACGCGCATGCTGGATTTGGGCGAACTCATCAAAGGCAGCATCTTTCCAAAATTAGGCGATGATCTGATGCATGCCCTCGAACACGATCACGAGGAATGGATTCAAGCCGCAGATGCCGTGGCTGCCAACCATCCCCGTGCCGAAGCGCCAGAGATCGGACGTTATCGTCACGTCTGATCGGGAACGACCGTTCGGTTGTCAGATTGTGCGGATAAGCGCAGATCTGACACCAGCGGTTATTAATCACCTGATCCACATTGTACATCCTCGATAATATGCTATGGATGCTAAACACATAAAGCAGTGTTTTGCGGCCTTACGCGCCAGTATTCCAGAGCCCAAAACAGAACTTCTTTACCAATCTCCCTTTCAACTATTGGTCGCTGTAGTGCTTTCCGCCCAAAGCACGGATAAAGTCGTCAACCTCTGCACGCAAACCCTTTTTACGGTCGCCCCTGACGCCGCGAGCATGTTTAAGCTGGGCGAGGATGGCATCAAATCCCATATTCGTCGACTTGGTTTATTCAATGCCAAAGCGCGCCATGTCCATGCTCTAGCCAAACAATTACTCGACTTACACCAAGGCTCCGTACCCGCTCATCGGGAAGCGCTTGAAGCGCTCCCCGGAGTGGGTCGCAAAACGGCCAATGTCGTACTGAACACGCACTTTGGAGAGCCCACCATCGCCGTCGATACCCATATTTTCCGGGTGAGTAACCGCATCGGTATAGCACCGGGGAAAACACCTTTGGCCGTCGAAAAAGCTCTGCTGGCCAAGGTCCCCAAAGAATATATACAAGATGCTCACCATCTGCTCATTTTGCATGGGCGATACACCTGCACGGCGCGGCGGCCCCATTGTGAACGCTGTACGCTCTTTGCATGCTGCCAATGGCCCGATAAGGTACTGTGGGCGCATCCAGCCCCTTAGCCACGGGCTTTGCCCGAGGTGCCAAACAGCCTGAGGTGTTGCTGCAAGCGGCCGTCAGCGCAGCTCGGGATAAACTGGGCGGTCAAACGGTAACAGCCGCGTTTTTTTTGTTCAGCCCGCCGCTGGCCTCGGTAACGCCGACGATGCTACAAGCGCAGATGCGCCAATTACGCTGCCTGCAAGTAGCCGCCGCCACTTTCCCCGGTGTATTCACCGATGCCGGTCAAGCACTTGGAGAAAGCGCCTGTGCCGTACTGCTGCTGGCATCCCCTTTGAATATCCGTGTTCGGAATCCAGAAGAACATTCTCACTGTTTGAGCTGGGGTCGCCTCGATCTTGTTCAAAAAGATTGGCTTCACCAACATGCCCGCGTGGGAAGCCTGAGCAGTCGTAATGGGCGTTTCTGGTTACAAGCTACCCCACAGAATGCATTAGACATTTATTTTCAGGGACTCACGCCGACTCGCTCCCTATGGTCCGCTGGCATGCGTCCTCTCAGTGCGGCTTTGTCTGTGCATCGCCAAGAAGGCAGCCTACTTCTGGAACTGGAGCGTTATATGGCGCTACCGCTCCTCGCACAAAACATTCCCGTCAGTATTCGTAAGGATGCGCAGCTACCGCTGGAGCGCCTGCTCATTGCCGAACTTGCCCATGATGCTCTACCCGATAGCCCGCCAGAGTTATTGCATATTCGTGCGACAGAACTGAATCGCAGCGGGCTGTGGCTGGAAAGACCCCTAGCAGAAAATTCACGCGCTTTTCTCACCTTGCGTGATCCCACCATTGCAGAACGGGATACCCGCATCGTACTGGACGAGATCCATCACCAGGAATCCGAAATCGCCTTGGCCTGGATATCCAGCTCCATTGGTCGAGACGCCACTTTTTTTGGCACGGAAGACCGCGATCTCCAGATGTGGCGAGAACAATTTCCAGATGTACCCATGATTGGCGCTTACGGTATGGGAGAATTACTTCCGATTCAAGAACGCAGTCACTTCATGCGTTACAGTAAGATATTCACGACGTTTACCTAGTTAATTAAAGTAAACCCATTATTGAGGCACATAGAAATGACCGTTACAGACCGTCAATCTACTCAGCTTAAGAAGCACCTGAACATAAGCATCGTATCCGTGATTGCACTGTATGTAGCCAGCAATGCAGGAGCAGCCACCTATCTTTTGCCCCCCGCGAACGACAATATCATGGGTGCTATACACAGTATCACTGCCAAGCACGAAGATACCTTCTCCGACATCGCTCGCCGTTATGATCTTGGATACGATCAGCTCGTTATCGCCAATCCACAGGTAGATCCCTGGCTTCCCGGTGCGGGTACGAGAGTCGTTCTGCCCACGGAATATGTGTTACCCGATGCGCCTCGCAAAGGAATCGTCATCAATCTCGCCGCCATGCGGCTGTTCTACTATCCACCAGCGACAGACGGAACAGCCGCTGAAGTCATCACTTTTCCTATCGGAGTCGGCCGCGAGGGTTGGGGCACGCCGCTCGGTAACACACGCATTACCGCCAAAATCGCTGATCCAAGCTGGACCCCTCCCGAAAGTATCCGCAAGGAACACGCCGACAACGGCTCCCCACTCCCTGCTGTAGTCCCTGCCGGCCCTGATAATCCGCTGGGTCAATACGCTTTACGCCTTTCCATTCCGGGTTACTTACTTCACGGCACCAACAAACCTTGGGGTGTTGGGATGCGGGTCAGTCACGGCTGCATTAGGCTTTACCCTGAGGATATTGCCGCACTTTTTGCAAAAGTGAAGGTGGGAACCCCTGTCACCGTTGTAAATCAGCCTTGGCTAGTAGGGATGGATAACGGACAGTACGTATTACAAGTTTTTCCGCAGGAAATAAATCAGCCCTATAATCAGGTACGCACGGAGTTTAATCTCTGGCTGACAAAGCATCTGCCACCTACCAAGCTTACAGATACTCCCGTCGCCGACCAGTGGTTAAAAGCAGCAACGGGAATTCCTCAGCCTTTGTGAAAGATAATCAGATGGTCTCTATTGCGGCAGAGGCTGAAAAATAGCTTGAGGTGTGATGAATTTGCTGATTTGTTCAGCAAGATGGGCGGCAACGGCGCTGCCGTGCTCTTGCGCATCAGAATTCATCATGATGACAATGGTGTCCTTGTATTTCGGAGAATAAATAGCCACAGTCTCGAAGCCCGCCATGCGACTCACATTTCCTATCCAGCCATGACTCTCTAGAGAACCCCAGAGATAGTGCATTGAAGTCATACCATCTGCAGCAGACTTCGCATGTGCCGTAACCGGGGCGGAAATAATATGATCCGCGTTGATTTTCGCCCAACGCTTCAAGTCGCCCACCGATGAGGTCATAGCACCTGACGCCCAATACAAGGATGGATTCCATGCAACGGGCAGCATTTTGTGATCATCGGGAGAATACTGGTAACCCTTTACCTTTAGAAAAGGTTCGGCAAAGCTCGTGGAAAACGCGGTTTCGCGAAGTTTATAGGGACGTAATAATTGTTCTGCCATCACTTGCGACAAGGGACGCCCCGTTACTTTTTCAATGATCAAACCCAGTAAGATATTATTCGTACTCGAATAATCAAAACGACTACCCGGTCGAAACAATAGTGGATGTTTAAAACTGAAGGATAATAACTGTTGAGGGCTCAAGCGATTATCGGGATGCGCAGCCACCTCGCGCAAATAAGCTGGGTCGCGCAGATAGTCAGTAAGCCCACTACGCATTTGCACAAGATCGGCGACGGTGATCTGATCTCCATCCGGCACGTCAGGCAAGTAGTGTGATACCGGGCTAGTCAGTGAAATTTTATGATTTTTAGCCAGCTCAAGCACGATCGTCGCTGTAAAAGACGCCGCTATCCCTCCAACGGGCATAATCATCCGAGTAGAAAGCGGTTTTTTTTGCGCAATATCGGCAACCCCAAAAGCGCGGATATAAGCTGGCTGACCTGCTTGCCAGATACCAATAATGGCTCCGGGTACCGATTCTTTATTGAGGGTTTTCGTAATATACTGGTCAAATAGGCTGCTGGAATTCGGTATACCCGAAAGCCTGCTTGCTTGCGCTGTTACAACACACAGCAAACCGCATAGCCCCAGCGCTGCAGGAGCGATATGCTTCAAAGGATTCATAATTAACCTAGCCCTTCTCAAAAATAGACACTGTGATCATAGCATCTTCTGATACCTTGCGCAGGGGTGAGTACGATCTTGGTAAGACTGCTGTGCGGCTCAAAAAATCCCTAACCACAACACTATCGACTACTTTCAAAGAATACCAAAAGGAGCAAATCATGATGAGACCATGGCAATATCTGCTGATTTCCAGCGCAGTTCTGACTTTACTGCCCATAAGCGGAGCAGCCTGTACTCGCGTGGTATATCACGGCAACGACGGCTTAGCCATAACCGGCCGAACCATGGACTGGAAAGATCCCATGCACTCACGTTTGTGGATTTTTCCAAAAGGTCTTCAATATGAAGGCGGTGCTGGACACAATTCGGTGCATTGGACCTCAAAATACGGCAGCGTGGTGGTCACTTCTTTAGGTGCTGCGGCAAGCGATGGCATGAACCAAAAAGGCTTGGTCGCTAACATGCTGTGGTTAGCGGGCAGCAAATATCCGGACCACTGCGGCAATGAACCCCGCTTAAGTCTTGCGGCTTGGGCCCAATATTTTCTCGACAACTTTGCCACCGTCAAAGAAGCGGTCAATGCCATTCGCGCTCACCCCTTATGCGTCGTATCGGACGTCATTCCTGGAACAGACCGCTATACCACATTACATCTTTCGATTTCAGATGCCTCCGGAGATAGCGCCATTTTCGAATACATTGATGGCAAACTGGTCATTCACGAGGGTCGGGAATATCAAACCATGACCAATGATCCCGAGTATTCGCAACAAATCGCTATTGAGAAATACTGGAAATCCATCGGAGGGACGACCTTCCTGCCTGGCACTAATCGCGCCGCTGACCGCTTTGCACGCGCTAATTTCTATATTCACGCCGTCCCCAAAACCGCTGACCAGTCACTGGGTGTGGCAGAAGTGATGAGTGTACTGCAAAATGTGTCCGTCCCCATGGGCATCTCTACACCAGGGCAGCCGAATATATCCTCTACACGTTGGCGCGTCGTGGCGGACCAAACCGGCCTCAAATACTATTACAATCCAGTAGGCACCATGACCACTTTTTGGGTTGACCTGAAGCAAGCCGATTTGAAAAAAGGTGCTCCTATTCTCCAGCTCCCCATGGGTCAAGGGCAGGTATATTCTGGCAATGTCACTCGTGACTTTAAACCAGCCAAAACCACTTTCAAATTTCTAACCGTATCGCCAGACAAGGCACATCCTTAGACGCCAGCAATTTATGATACGGACTTGGTCGGCGAAACTGGCGCAGATGCAATCGAATCGTTGATTGCACTACTCAGGCGAGTGGTTTTCTCCGCTTGAGTGACCTTAGCCTTTGGAGCAGCCTTATCGAAAGAGGCTCTACTATGTGGCAAAATGGAGCCACGGCGATGATAAATCCATTTTCTGCAGGAAGAACGCCAAGCGATGCAGCCGAATCTTCAGAAAAAGCAGATACAGCCACGGGATAGTTCAGAGATTGTGGATCAGTGTCATGCGAGAGTCGCCGTGCCCAGAAAGTCGTTTTGCGTGTCCTGCTGCGCAAAATGGCTTTACCCGTGGTGATGCGTCGTGTCCGGTTTGTCTTGCTTCTTGTGCCGCTTTCCAATCTGGTCAATCGCCACAACCGCCGTGCCGATAACCGCCAATATGGTCACCCCAATTAAACCCATGACATTACCGCTCATTCTTCACCCCCTGCAACGCCCAAAACGCGCCGGACTCCAACCAGAGAAACATGAATAGCGACCAACTGAAAATACTCCAATGGCTTACTGTCATGGACTGATAACCAAAATATCCCAGTTCAGCCAAAGCTACAGCTTGAAACGTCGTGGCAAGGTGCTTGGCTTGTTCTGTGTTCATTCCCGCTACCCCAACATCTTCGCTAAATCCTCTAGCCTTCCGTGGGCATCCCGCTTTGTGCGAAGCGGTTTTGTTGGGCTAGGGCGCCCGCGTTTTCGAGCGTAAATTCTGTTTGACCGGAAATTCTGTGAGTGAATCATTGTAACTTGTTGATTTATTTGGTGCGCAGTACTGGATTCGAACCAGTGACCCTCGGCTTCGGAGGCCGATACTCTATCCAGCTGAGCTAACTGCGCGTGCCGCCGATTATAGGGAACTCGCTGGCGCGTTGTCCAACTTTTCCGACGCAACTCCCTGATAGTCCAACCCCAGCCAGTATTGCTCCGTCGAGCGCGCACGAGAGGCTTCTGGCTTACGGACCACAATTTTTTTGAAGTGCAGGCGCAGGGCGCGGCGCAATTCTTCCGCACCTGAACCCATAAACACCTTAATCAACAAGGCCCCACCTGGGCGCAACCAGAGTCGTGCCATATCGAGGGCAAGCTCAGCCAGATCAATAGCCCGAGCCTGATCTACGCTGGCAATACCCGACATATTGGGAGCCATATCACTCATGATCAAATCGGCCCCTTCTGGTAATGCCTCCCGGCAAGCCGCCATCACCGCGTCTTCATAAACATCCCCACAAATCACGGTCGCATCAGCTACAGGGTCCATCGGCAGACGATCCACCGCGACCAGATGCCCATTACGGCCGATCAGTGGTGCTGCGACCTGAGTCCAGCCACCCGGTGCGGCCCCCACGTCAAGCACCCGCATACCGGGACGCAGAATGTGATCTTTGGCCTGAATCTCCAAAAGCTTATACGCGGCGCGTGAGCGATAGCCTTCTTTCATGGCGCGCTGCACAAATACATCTCGAAAATGTTCTTTCAACCACTTTTCACTGGATTTACTTCTTGCCACAACATCCCCCCGACCTTTGACCGCTGCATCCTGCAAACGTACACTCTGGACCACCATCAAAACGACCCATCTGTCTGACGAGGATACCATGCTGGACGCCAAACAAAGACAAAACCTGCGTGGTCAGGCCCATCTCCTCAAACCCGTGATTATCATTGGTGCGCACGGAGTGACTGAAGCGCTGCTTGCGGAACTGGAAATCGCTATAGAAGCCCACGAACTCATCAAAGTCCGTTTGCCCCAAGTAGAGCACAGCGAACGCGACGCGATGATTAAAACGCTATCAGAATCCAGTCATTCTGAGGTCATCGGTCGAATTGGACGAATCGTGATACTGTATCGGCCACGCCCGCCGCAGCCCCGTTCGAGCTCCGGCAAAAAACGATAATTACGTCATCCGTCCCAAACTTGGCAGACTGTCGCGTGACCGTTAGACTGTTTCCGGATTCTAACGCCGACTAGCGGCCTGGAGTAAAATCATGGCAGACACCGCCCCCACAGATATTCAGATCAGCGTCGAAACGCGGTACCTTCCGGAACAGTCCAGTCCTGAGCAAGAGCATTTCGCTTTTGCCTATCAGATTACTATTGAGAATCGCGGTCCACAGACCGCTCAACTGCTCAATCGTCACTGGATCATCACCGATGCCGAAGGACGCATACAAGAAGTACAAGGCCCCGGCGTGATCGGTGAGCAACCCATTCTGAAACCCGGTCAACGCTTTCGTTACGCCAGCGGCTCCGTGCTCCCCACGCCTGTAGGCAGCATGCACGGTAGTTACGAATGGATCACGGAGGATGGTGAAAAATTCGACAGCCCCATCCCCGCTTTTCGGCTTGCCGTCGCCACCGTATTTCATTGAGCCGCAACAGCCTGCAACGCGCCTATGGACTTTGGGCCCCAATCTACAATGTGGCGGTGCGCGGCTTCTCAGGACCCTTGCGGCAGCGCAGCCTCAGCCAGATATCCGCTACGTCTCAGCGGATTTTAATAGACGGTATCGGTACGGGTCTGGACATTCCTTACCTGCCCAGCCACTGCCAAGCTGTCGGCATTGATCTGACGGCAGCCATGCTCCACCACGCAAAACAGCTTCAGACGGACTTTCCTTTAGTTCAGGCTGACGCCGAAGCGCTGCCCTTCGCCGATGCCAGCTTTGATATGGTGGTCATGCACCTGATACTTGCCGTCGTTCCCCATGCCGACCAAGCTTTTGCCGAAGCCAGCCGAGTACTCAAACCCGGCGGACAAATCCTGCTCATCGACAAATTTTTACGCCGAGGACAACGCGCCTGGATAAGACGCATCCTTGCGCCATTCTCTGGCGCCATCGCCACGCACACCGACTTAGTTTTTGAAGATTTGCTCGCGCGTCGACCTGAGTTACAGTGCCTCAGCGATGTTCCGGGTGCCGTTGGCGGGTGGTTTCGTCTAATTACGCTGCAGAAGAACCAAAATACGGAAACCCCCTAGTCGAACGCGACTTTTTTTCGAGCAAGCGCCTCAAAGCAAGGCCCGGAGCCTTTCGGATCCGGGCCTTGCATAAAGATCTAGCGAAAGGGTCGCGTGATCTGTTAGTTATTACCGCCACCGCGTGACGCTTTTTTACGCTCGTTTTCACTCAGGTAACGCTTGCGAATACGAATGGACTGCGGCGTCGCCTCAACCAGCTCGTCGTCAGCAATGAATTCCACCGCCGCTTCCAGCGTCATCTTGATGGGCGGTGTCAGCATAATATTTTCGTCAGAACCAGAAGCCCGCATATTGGTGAGCTTCTTTTCTTTCAACGGGTTGACCACCAAGTCATTGTCGCGGGTATGAATACCAATCACCATGCCCTCGTAGACCTTATCGCCGGGGCTGACAAACATCCGACCACGATCCTGCAAGTTGAAGAGTGCGAAGCCCACGGCCTCCCCTTCTTCCGCCGAAATCAGCACCCCATTGTTCCGCGCCGGGATAGCCCCTTTCACCGGACCGTATCCTTCAAAAATATGGCTGATGACCCCCGTACCCGAGGTCGCCGTCAAAAATTCGGTATGGAATCCAATCAGTCCACGCGCGGGTATTTTATATTCCAGACGCACACGGCCGCGACCGTCGGGGATCATATCCTGCAACTCACCACGACGGATGCCCAGACGCTCCATGATGGTACCCTGATGCTGCTCTTCCACATCCACCGTCAGGGCTTCATAAGGCTCTTCCCAGACGCCATCGACCTGACGCTGAATCACGCGGGGACGAGAAACCGCCAGCTCATAGCCTTCACGACGCATATTCTCAATCAGAATCGTCAGATGCAGTTCCCCACGACCCGACACCATAAACACATCGGCGTTGTCGGTATCCTCAACCCGCAGAGCGACGTTGATGAGTAGCTCGCGGTACAGACGGTCGCGCAACTGCCGACTGGTCACAAACTTGCCTTCGCGCCCCGCAAAAGGACTGGTATTGACCTGAAAGGTCATATTTAACGTAGGCTCGTCAATCGGCTTCCAGGGCAAGGATTCGGGTGCTTCGGGCGCGGCAATGGTCGCGCCGATGGAGGGTTCTTCAATACCCGTAACCGCTACAATGTCCCCCACCGTTGCGCTTTCCCAAGGCACCCGCTTCAGGCCATCAAAACCTAGGAGTTGTAGGATGCGCGCTTTGGTCTGCGTCTGATCGACCCCATGAATGAGGACAATATCTTGCCCAGGCTTCATGCTGCCACGACGAATGCGCCCAATGGCAATGCGTCCCACATAACTGGAGTAGTCTAGATCCGCAATCTGCATTTGCAGCGGCCCTTCTGGATCACCTTCGGGGGCCTGCACATGGCTCAAAATCATCTCAAAAAGCGGCTTCATATCGCCCGAACGTACCTCGGGATTTTCGCCGGCATAACCCTGCAATCCAGATGCGTAAATTACTGGAAAATCCAGTTGCTCTTCGGTCGCACCGAGCTTGTCGAAAAGATCAAAAGTGGCACTGATGACGAAATCGGCGCGGGCACCGGGACGATCCACTTTATTGATCACCACGATGGGCTTGAGGCCCAGCTCCAGCGCCTTACGCGTTACAAAGCGGGTTTGGGGCATCGGGCCTTCTACGGCATCCACCAGCAGCAACACACCATCGACCATACCCAGCACCCGCTCCACCTCGGCACCGAAGTCCGCGTGTCCGGGGGTATCGACGATATTGATGTGGGTCTCGCCCCACTGCACCGCCGTATTTTTGGCCATAATGGTAATGCCGCGCTCTTTTTCGAGATCGTTGCTGTCCATTACCCGCTCTTCCAACTGCTGGTGAGCGGCAAAAGTACCGGACTGACGCAAAAGCTGATCTACAAGCGTAGTTTTACCGTGATCAACGTGGGCAATAATAGCGATGTTACGGATTTGACGAGCCACTGATATTCCTCAAAACGGTCATAAGAAAAAACGGCGGGGTCACAATCCCCGCAGCGGACTTTCTTATAACGGCAACCACCCCAAAAAGCAAATAAAAACCGCCCCCGAAGGGGCGGCAATGGAGCGACCGAAGCCGCCCAAGTATCACTTTGACTTAGAATCCAGCCTGGAACTGCAACATCAGGGTATTGTAAGACATACCATTGATGGGGGCAGTACCATTAGGAGTGCCATAAGCATTATTGATAGAACTACCACGGGTCGCCAAAATGTAGTTCAACTGAATTTCGGCTGCATGGGGGTTGTTGGGGTTGACGAAGTAGTTAACGCCCACGGTAGTATTAGCCAACGTATTGGCGCCCGCCACATGGAATTGGTCATAACGCACGGCAGGTTCGATATCTAACCAATCCGGAGTTAGTGTCATTTCATGCAGATTTACACCCAAATCTACGTGCCAATCGCTAGCATTAACAGTGCCAAAGCTGTTGGGAATAGCATTCATATAGGTGTACGGAGTCGTAAGTCCATAGATGGAAATGCCATTAGTACGTGTATAACCGGCGCCATAATGGATACCCATCATCCCACCACGAACCCCGACGTTCCAACTAGTGAGGTCTTTAGTACCCGCGAAAGTATCTGTCTTACCCATGCTGCCGCTGACTTCAGCCGTCAACAAAGGGCCCATGCTATATTTCAGCATGCCGGACACGATGTACTTACCATTGCCATTTAGCATACCGCTTTGGCCACCGCCAAAAGTATTGCCCGTACTAAAGGCGGTATAATTATCCACCGAAGTGTTATCGAAAATACCTACAGCATACCCGATGCCCGTACCCATCACATCGTCAGCATGTAACATGGCACCCGCCGAACGACCGGGCAGTAATGACTGACCCATGTTACGAAAGATAAAAGTCAACTGATTGCCAGCAACGCTGGTGTATTCCAGACCTTCTGGGGTCTTGAATTTACCTACCTGTAATTGCGCGAAAGGAACGGGCGCCCAATTAATCCAAGCGTCCATCAACTGGGCGGTAGTACCACCCATCATATTACCGCCGAGGCCGTTATTTAGACCATTTGCCGCACCGTTACCCAAACCCGCTTCGTCATAAGCGCCTTGGATAAAATAGTTCACACCAGGAACCGCCTCTCCCTTGAAACCCAAACGGATGCGGTTGGCACCAAAAACTAGGCCATTAGAACTGTCGGGGCCTGTGCCTGTGCCAAATTGCTGGGAGCCAGTGATCTGGGCATACCCGAAAACAACGGGACCCGTATCGTTACTAGTGCTGTCCGCAGCAAACGCCACTCCCGGAACCACAAAAGCTGCCGCAACAGCCAAAGCAATCAAATTTTTTTTCATGATAAAGCTCCTCCTCGAGAGCAATGTTTGGATACCACGGACGAAGTTATAGCACCGGTGTGGATGCTTTGCAACATTTTCACAACACCTTTTTTACAACGTTGTGCAAAACTGATTCAAATCCGTTCTGTGATTTGACAATCCAGCCGCCCAAAAGCTATGATCGCTGCGCTTTTGGGGGATCGTCTAGCGGTAGGACAGCGGACTCTGACTCCGCTAACCGTGGTTCGAATCCACGTCCCCCAGCCAACCACACCTGCCTTTCTTACAGCCTCATCCTATTGATCCTACTGGACTTCAGAAATGATCAAGCAATCCTGTAATTCTCTCGATAGCGGCTTACCGTTCACCAAAATGCAAGGTTTGGGCAATGACTTTGTGGTCTTGGATGGCATTCGCCAGCGGATCAGCCTGTCTCCTGAAACTATTCGCGCCATGGCTGACCGCCACTTTGGAATCGGTTGCGATCAAATTTTGCTGGTGGAAAGCCCCGATTCGCCCAATTGCGACTTCCGTTATCGGATTTTCAATGCCGACGGTAGCGAGGTTGCCCAGTGCGGCAATGGTGCGCGCTGCTTTGCGGTGTTCGTGCGCCGGGCGGGGCTTACGGACAGAAAGGTAATTCGCGTAGAAACCCAATCCGGCGAACTGATTTTGGAGCATTGTGACAACGGCCTAGTAACGGTAAACATGGGTGCTCCACGTTTTGCGCCTGCGGCCATTCCCTTTCGCCATAGCGAAGAAGCGCCCGAGTATTTGCTGGAACTCGACGATGCTGTGCTCCGTCTGGCAGCCATCAGCATGGGGAATCCTCACGCCATTCTGCGTGTGGACGATGTCGCAACCGCTCCGGTTACCACTTTAGGTCCAAAAATCGAAATCCACCCAGACTTTCCGCAACGATGTAATGTCGGCTTTATGGAAATACAGGATCGGGAGCACATTCGTCTGCGCGTTTGGGAACGGGGAGCCGGCGAAACCTTGGCGTGTGGCAGCAATGCCTGCGCGGCGGTGGTGGCGGGCATTCGCTGGGAAGCGCTGGAACACGATGTTTGGGTAGACCTGCCGGGCGGAAGGCTGCATATTCAGTGGGCAGGACTAGGCCAAGCGGTTATGATGACCGGACCCGCCCAAGTGGTTTTTGATGGCGTTTGGCCGCAGTAATCCGAGTTTTCAGCCTACTGGGGAGATCATAAAGATGCAGCAAACAACCTTGGAAGCCATTGCTCAAAGCCTGAATAGCCCAGTGGAGACACTGACTTTTCTGAACAAACTGAATGACGAGGAAGGCGAAGCCCTCGCACACCGTATTGCGGCACTGGAAGTACACAGCGCCCCGGAGCGCTACAGTGATACGCATTGGGAGGATGACTGAGTGACCGTAGTACCCGAAACCGAAGAGGTTGTCGAGCAAGTTCGCACCTATCTACTCGCACATCCGCAATTTTTGTGGGATCAAGAAGACTTACTTCAGACGCTGACCCTACCCCATGTGGGGCGCGGCTCGGCCACTTCCTTACTGGAGCGACAAGCACAGGTTTTGCGGGAAGAAAACAGCCGCTTACAGCAGCGTATCCATGCCCTGCTGGGTGCGGCCCAACAAAATGCTGCTTTTGGCCTACACCTATCCGATCTGGCGACGGAATTATTACAAACGCCCGACTGTCAGACCACCATAGAAACCGTTATCACGCGCTTACGAGAGGGTTTTCAGGTTGAAGCGCTCGCGCTGATTACGCACGCACCTATTCCGGAACTACCCGAGTTCATGGTGTTAGAAGAATCGGACTTTCGCGATATTCTGGATGATTTACCCCTTATGAACGCGGCAACAGGCCTAAACTTAAGCCCTGAATTGCGCCACACGCTCTTCGCTGCGACCGGTGCCAGCCTGTCGTCCTTTGCATTGATCCCCATCGCCGGGAAACATCTGCAGGGCGGGATTGTGCTGGGCAGCCAAGACCCGCAACGCTATGCCCTGGATGCCGGTGCCGACCTACTCAATCAGATTGCCCGGCTGGTTACGGCGGCCTTGGATCGCTGCTTATCCTCGTGCTGATCGAAGACGCCATTCAGCATTTTATCCAGGCTCTCGAACAAAGTGGCCGTAATAGCCCGGCCACCGTCCGGGCTTACGCGCAAGATCTGAAGACTTGGTCACAATTTATGCACAGCCAACAAGTCCACACTATCGAAACGGTGGAGCATACGCATTTGCGCCGTTATCTCATGTCGGAACGCAGCCGAGGGGTTGCCATCCGCAGCATCAGGCGACACTTTGCGGCTTTGCGCGCGCTCTATCGCCATTTACAGAAGGACCAGCCGGACTTGCGTAATCCGGTGCAGGGCATGGTCATGCCCAAGGACGAACAACGCTTGCCCGAGTGGTTGACCGTAGATCAAGCGCAAAAACTGATGGAGGCCGAGCGCGGCGACCCGCAAGACGCCACGGCGACTTCCCATGACTTTGCCAACAGCCGTGATCAATTGCTGCTGGAGCTTCTATATTCCAGCGCTTTGCGGGTGAGCGAATTGGCCGGTCTGAATCTGATGGATTTTGACCGCCATAGCGGAACCGTCCGGGTTTTGGGTAAAGGTCATAAGGAACGTGTGGTTCCCGTCGGCAAAAAAGCCTGGGAAGCACTGGCGCATTATCTGGATCTGCGTCAGGCTTTGGCAAACGCGGATACCACCGCACTGTTCCTCAACCTGCGCGGAGAACGCCTCAGTGTGCGCAGCATCCAGATACGCATCCAGAAACTCGGGGATCTTCGCTTGGGACAACACCTGCATCCCCATGTTCTCCGTCACAGCGCGGCCAGTCACCTGCTCCAGTCTGCTGGAGATTTGCGTGCCGTGCAGGAATATCTGGGACATGCCGGCATTGCAACCACGGCTATTTATACCCATATGGACTATCAGAAACTGGCGCAAGTGTATGACGGAGCCCATCCCCGCGCGCGCCGCCAGCCACCCCCCGAAGCCGAGGACCCATTATGACAGATGCTTTACCCCTACATGGCACCACTATCCTGTGTGTTCGACGAGGCAGTAACGTAGTGATGGCCGGAGATGGTCAAGTGACTTTCGGCAACACGGTCATGAAAGGTAATGCCCGCAAGGTTCGGCGTATTGATCCGGGCGTACTGACGGGTTTTGCGGGGGCGACGGCAGACGCTTTTACTTTACTCGAACGCTTTGAAGCCAAACTCAAAGCCCATCCGGGGCAACTGGCTAAAGCTGCCGTTGAACTTGCTAAGGAATGGCGTACCGACCGGGTACTACGCCGTTTGGAAGCTATGCTCGCCGTCGCCGACGAAAAGCAAAGCCTGATTATTACCGGCCAAGGGGATGTACTAGAGCCAGAATACGGCATTATTGCCATTGGTTCGGGCGGCCCTTACGCGCTGTCGGCTGCGCGTGCGCTTTTAGAAAACACCGAACTACCGGCCCGCAGCGTTGCTGAACGCGCGCTGAACATTGCCGGGGATGTCTGCATTTATACAAACCACAACCATACCGTTGAAGAGCTATGAGCATGTCTGAAATGACCCCCCGCGAAATCGTCCAGGAGCTGGACAAGTATATTATTGGCCAGTCCGAGGCAAAGCGCGCTGTGGCGATTGCTCTGCGCAACCGTTGGCGGCGTGGTCAAGTTCCTCCACCCCTTCATCAGGAAATCACCCCTAAAAACATCCTGATGATTGGACCTACCGGCGTGGGTAAAACCGAAATCGCCCGGCGCCTGGCACAACTCGCCAACGCACCTTTCATCAAGGTCGAGGCCACCAAATTCACGGAAGTGGGCTATGTCGGCAAAGACGTAGAATCCATCATCCGGGACCTAACCGAAACCGCCGTCGATATGATTCGTGGCGAACGGCAGGCCACCCTGCACCAACGTGCTGAAGAAATGGCTGAAGAGCGCGTACTGGATGCCCTGATTCCAGGTCCGCGTGACAGTAGCGTGCCGCGCAGCGACGAAGGTACCCGTCAAAAATTTCGTAAGATGCTGCGTGAAGGCAAGCTGGACGACCAGGAAATTGAAATTGAAGTGGCCGCGCCTAAATCCGGTGTGGAAATCATGGCGCCCGCAGGCATGGAGGAAATGACTAACCAGCTTCGGGATATGTTTTCTAACTTGTCTCAAGGTAAGACGCAAACTCGCAAAGTGACCGTTAGCGAAGCGCATCGCCTGCTCACGGAAGATGAGGCCGCAAAACTCGTCAATGAAGAAGAAGTACGCGCGTTGGCCTTGGCTAGGGTGCAGTCTGGAGGTATTGTTTTTATTGATGAAATTGACAAGGTGGCGGTGCGTTCTGGAAGTCAGCAGGGTTCAGACATATCCAGAGAGGGCGTGCAACGCGATCTCTTGCCATTAGTGGAAGGTTCCAACGTCAGCACCCGTTACGGCGTCGTCAAAACCGATCACATTTTGTTTATCGCTTCGGGGGCTTTTCATCTCAGCAAACCTTCCGATTTGATCCCAGAACTGCAGGGCCGACTGCCCATTCGCGTGGAACTGGATGCATTGAGTGCCGCCGATTTAGTGCGCATCCTGCAAGAACCGGAAAATGCCTTGGTGCGTCAGTACAGTGCTTTGCTGGCCAGTGATGGTGTTACGGTGCATTTTACCGATGACGGGGTGCAGCGCATTGCCGAAATTGCCCAGCAGGTCAATGAGCGTGTGGAAAATATCGGTGCCCGACGCTTGCATACGGTGATGGAACGTTTACTGGAAGAGGTATCTTTCATAGCGCCCGATGCGCGTCACAGCACCCTAGAGGTGGATGCGACCTATGTGGATAGTCGCTTGAATGATCTGGCTCAGGACGAGGATCTGTCGCGCTATATTTTATAATTCGGACTGCAAAAGTGGCGGGCTTGATTCCCGCTTACGTGCGCTGGGCTTAATGCCCTGCCTTCAGGGTTTGATATAAAATGCGCCGCCCGCCTGCGCCTTCATAATGGCAATAACCCCAGCGGGCACCAAATGGCTTCCCGCAGGGCGCCCCTCTGGATCAAGACCCATATTCCGCAGGCTGTTCTCACAAAACTCCACGCGGAGCCCTGCGAGAATACGTTCTTCGATTTCCCTGCGCCAATGACAGTGGGCCCAAAGTGATACCGGTGCTTGACCATTGGCGATAACCCATAGACCGCATTCAGGGTCCGAGGCCATCGCATTACGAATATTAGCCAACAAATTGGGCCAGCGCCCGGCATCATCAATATGAAACAGCAGCATATAGTTAGGCTGCCGAACTGCTTGCCAGCATCTGCCGACGCAATTTGTCCATACTGTTTTTTTCGAGCTGCCGGATGCGTTCTGCCGACACGCCCAGCTCATCGCCCAAAACTTGTAAGGTCTTGGGCTCTTCACTCAACCAGCGGTTTTCAATAATATAACGATCTCGCTGCGGTAAAATCGACAGTGCCGTTTGCAGCGCAGCATGTTGATGCTCATCCCAGTCGCGTTCTGCCAGTTGGTCGACGGGGGATTGCGTCGGATCTGCCAAATCCAGGACCCGAGCATTACCACTTTCCTCGTCCGGTTCCAGATTCAGCGAATAGTCATGGCCGGACATGCGTCCCTCCATTTCCATCACCTGCTCTCGGGTCACGCCCAAATCCTCGGCCATGGTCGCCGTTTCTTCACCATTCATCCAGCCCGTATGGGTGCGACTAGAACGTAAATTAAAAAACAACTTACGCTGCGCTTTAGTGGTAGCCACCTTAACAATACGCCAGTTGCGCAAAATAAATTCATGGATTTCGGCCTTGACCCAGTGCACCGCAAAAGAAACCAGACGCACACCATGATCCGGATCATAGCGTTTTACCGCCTTCATCAGGCCGATATTACCTTCCTGAATCAGATCCGCTTCCTGCAGACCGTAACCGCGATATCCTCGGGCGACCCGAACCACAAATCGCAAATGACTGAGGACCAAGGTTTTGGCGGCCTCCACATCGTCATGGTCACGCAGGCGCAACGCCAAGTCGTGCTCTTCTTCTGGTTGCAACAGTGGCTGGGCGTTTACAAAACGCAGGTAAGCCGCCAGTCCATCCGTGCTGACCAAATCCCTACTAGCTATCGCAAGTTCTTTCATCGCCATCCCCATAATTACATTTCGCGGATTTGGACACTTAAAATTTAGAATAATTCCATTTTCTGAGGCATCATCACACATCAAGACGCACGAACATTGGGGCAATCTATCCGATTATCAAGGCCACAGCCAAGCATCCTCAAGAAAAAGTATGGTCGAGATGCTGTCCGACCGCAAGGCGAGAGCCCAGCCAGCCGAGTAATGCGCTGATACCAACCAAGATCAGTCCCTCTAAACCACTCAGGCCCAAGAGATGAAATTGCGTACCATAAAGTACTGCGAGACGATCCACCGGTTCCTGCAATAAAGCAATCGTGATCGCGATAATTATCCAGGCCAGAATTCCGGCAACCGCACCCTGGAAAAATCCCTGATAAAGAAAAGGCCGACGAATAAAAGAACGGGTAGCACCGACCAGACTCGCAACATCAATCTCGTCACGACGTTGGGCAATATGCAGACGGATGGTATTCCCCATAACCAGCACCGCGCCAATGGCCAGCATGACCGCGAGAATCCACACGGCCCGCTCACCGAGAGCAAGAATAGCCTGCAAGCGCGCTACCCAGTGCAAGTCGGACTGGGCACTGGCGACGCCGGGGCGTTGCGCCCAAGCATTCACTTGTGTCTGCAGCGCCGCCGAGCTTTGCGCTAGTGGATTGAGTTCGACAATAAAAGATGCGGGTAGCGGATTTTCGCCCAAAATCCTGATAGCTGCGGTCATTCCCGCATTGTGCTCAAATTCGCCCAGAGCCGCCGCTTTGCCGATGTAGCGTACATTGACCACCCCCTTGCCGCCTTGCAATGCCTTTTGTAATTGTTGTACGTCCTGCTCCGTCGCATTTTGATGCAGAAACAACGAAATCTGAGCTTGATCCCGCCAGTGGCCCAACAATTGTTGCAGGTTATTGAGCGCTGCAAAAAGGCCCACGGGAAGCGCCAACACGATGGCTAAGGCCAGAATGGTCATCAGCGTCGCTAGGGGCTGTCGAGCAAGGGTGTGCACAGCATTCCGAGCGGCATCCCAACGAATCTGTAAGGCGCTCACGATTTTTTCTCCCTAGGATTTTGCAATCCTCCCTGCTCCAGATGAAATACCGGGAGACCCAGGCGTTCGACTTGAGACTGGTCATGGGTAGCCACCAGCACCGTGGTCCCGTGGTGATGAAAGTCTCGAAACAAATCGAGAATTTCCGTACTTAGAGAACCATCCAGATTACCCGTCGGTTCGTCGGCTAGGAGAATCTCTGGAGTGTGGACAATGGCCCTAGCAATCCCTACCCGCTGCTGCTCACCACCGGAAAGGGTGGCCGGCATATTGTGAATCCGATTACCCAGTCCTACTTTTTCCAGCGCCGCGCGTACCCGGCTCTGAATCTGCCGGCCGGTGATGCCGCCCACCTGCAAGGTCAAGGCCACATTACTGAATACATCTCGGTCCATCAATAATTTGTGATCCTGAAATACGACACCGATACGTCGCCGATAAGCCGGAATATGGCGCTTTTTTAACGTCGAGACATCTACGCCATTGACCATTAACGTTCCATGACTAACATCTTCAAGGCGTAACAACAATTTGAGCAGGGTACTTTTTCCGGCCCCAGAAGAACCCGTGAGTAAGGCCATCTGACCTTTATTCAGAGTCAGATTCAGCTCCCGAAGCACATGGTGCCGTCCCGGATAGTGCTTCGTGACATTGATAAATTCAATCATGACTTCAACTCCGCAAAGAGCGCATCAACAAAAGATTCTGGATCAAACGGGCGCAAATCCGCCACCTGCTCACCCACACCAATATAACGTATGGGAATGGGTAAAGCTTTGGCGATGGCCGCTACCACCCCGCCTTTAGCCGTTCCATCCAGCTTGGTGATGCAAATTCCGGTTAAGCCCACCGCTTCATGAAACTGCAGCGCTTGATTCAAGGCATTTTGTCCGGTACCGGCATCCAGCACCAGCCAAATTTGCTGCGGTGCTTCAGGGTCTCGTTTGGCAAGTACCCGCTTTACCTTCTTGAGTTCTTCCATGAGATGGTTCTGGGTATGCAAACGCCCGGCCGTATCGGCAATGAGCAAATCGGCACCCCGCGAACACGTCGTTGCAAAGGCGTCAAAAATCACTGAGGCGCTATCCGCACCCGTACCCTGTGCTACTACCGGCACTTGCACGCGTTGCCCCCAACCCTGTAACTGTTCCACCGCTGCGGCGCGAAAAGTATCGCCCGCTGCCAGCACCAAGCTAAAACCCTGCGCTTTCCAGTGTGCGGCGAGTTTGCCCGTGGTAGTCGTTTTTCCCGCACCGTTAATCCCCACCATCATCAATACTTGGGTGCGGCCTTTCTCAGGTGCCCAGGCTTCCGCGCGCGGACGGAGAATATCCAAGAGGGCATCACGCAACGCTTTTTTCAGCACGGCCGGATCGGTGAGTTCTTTGCGCCGGACCTTTTCGGTGACGCTGTTCATGATTTCCTGCGTGGCCGCAGAACCGATATCAGCCTGCAGCAACAGCGCTTCGAGATCTTCCAGCAGTTCTTCATCAATAACTTTTTTGCCGAGAACCAGTCGCCCCACCCCTTCAACCAGTTGTTCGCGGCTACGATGCAAACCATCGCGGAGTCTTGAGAACAGACCTTTCTGGGGAACAGCTACAGAAGTATCCTTGGGCTGATCCGTGTCCTGGGACTCCGGGTGGGCCGGCTCAAAGGCGCCCGGCAGTGTTTCTGAGTTCGACCAGCCTGGATCAGGGACCGGTGGTTCCACCGCTACCGCCGCATGCTCCGGTAAAACGGGAGTAACGGCGTCCGCTGGCAGCGACGAACCCTCTACCATGATGGAATCTGGCTCCGTAGCGTGCTGATCGGTCACTTCGGCGGGGGACGTTTCCTCCTGAGGCACGCTTTTGTTACGCTTGAACCAGTTAAACACCATTGGACTAGACAGACCTCAAACACTATGAATTTTCGCATTATCTACCGAAGTGTCGTTGCGGACAATCCGCAAGGGGATGAGCCTCTCACCAACCTCCCTTGCAGAGTAGATGGATGGTCCGCTTGAGTGTGACAATCATTGCCGGTCGCTGCCGAGGCAGACGCCTCCACACGCCCCCAGGGCCGGGCGTTCGTCCGACACCCGGTGCGGTTCGTGAGCGACTTTTTAGCTGGCTGGGTAACCAAGTGATGGGCGCTCGGGTTCTGGATCTTTTTGCCGGTAGTGGCGCTTTGGGATTAGAAGCCTGGTCGCGGGGCGCACGCGAGGTCGTTTTTATCGAGAAAAATCCGCAACACCGCCGCTTACTATTACGTAATATCCATGCTTGCGGACTTCCAGAACAACAACTCGCGGATAGCGATGCGTTACGGTATTTGCAGCGCAATCGCCTACCCTTCGATATTATTTTTGCGGACCCGCCTTTTGATCAAGGTTGGCCAGTACGACTGGCAACCGCCCTTCCATCAGCCGCAAATGATGCGAGCGAACGCTGGCTTTATCTAGAAAGCTCCGCTACAGAACAGTGGCAGGCAACAGATATTCCCCATGGTTGGCAAGCCCATCGCCACGGGCATTGTGGCGATGCTTTTTTTACCTTGTACACCAATCAGGTGAACGTATGACTGAGCAAGCCGCTCCACGCCGTATCATTTATCCGGGCACCTTCGATCCGATTACCCATGGCCATGAAGACCTGGTGCGTCGTGCTGCTCTCCTCTTTGACGAGGTGGTCGTTGCTATTGCCGCCGAGACGGCCAAAAACACCATTTTTCCACTAGATGAAAGAGTTGCTCTCGCGGCGGAAATCCTGAGCGGCATTCCGGGGGTACGCGTGCGTCCCTTTCAGGGGCTTTTGATTCATCTACTCCGGGAAGAAAATACCCATCTGATTTTACGCGGGCTGCGTGCCATCTCCGATTTTGAGCATGAATTTCAGTTGGCTTCTATCAACCGAAGAATGGACCCGCAAATCGAAACCCTATTCTTAATGACTTCTGATCAGCATACCTTTTTGTCTTCCAGCCTGGTTCGGGAAATCAGTCGTCTGGGTGGTGATGTCAGTGCATTTGTCCAGCCGCCCATCGCCGAGGCCTTACAAAAGCATTTTAGCGCAAGTATGGACCTAGATACTTTAGAAAAGTAGAATATAGAATTGGTCCAAGGAGAAAGTGATGTCTCTGCGTATTGAAGACAGCTGTATTAACTGCGACGTTTGTGAGCCGGAATGCCCCAATAGCGCGATTAGCATGGGGGCAAGCATTTATGTAATTGATCCAAATCTCTGTACCGAATGCGTCGGACACTACGACACCCCACAATGTATGGAAGTCTGTCCAGTAGATTGCATCATCAAAGACCCCGAGCGCATGGAGTCCGTAGAGCAATTACAAGAAAAGTTCCAGCAGCTTACCGGGCAAAACTGACGGGTTCCCGCAATAAATGCAGTAAGGGCGCGGAATACTTTTCGAGCCGAGCATTTTGCGCCTGGACTTCTGCCAGACTTTGCTCAAGTTGCTGTACACGCGTATCAATATTCCCCATGGCCGTCGCAATGCTTTGTAGTGCGGCGAGTTCTTCTTCCGCGCTCTGATGATAAACCTGAAGTTGCTGGTTCATAACCGCCATAATTTCATCTACCCAGATTTCTGCTTCACGACGGGTTTCTACGACAAAATCCCGGGTACGGCTGGCCACGGTCAAAAAGGCTTTACGCACCACAGCACTCTGGGTGTTGACCGCAATCTCCAGCATCATACCGAAGCGTTCGTAATTTTCCGACATTGCCATTAACTCTGCGCGACGCGGCATCATGGCATAGGGAACAGCCCGAAGCTCAGGCAGCCGATAGCGCTGCTGCAAAATCTGGTATTCTGCAGCCACCATTGCCGAGACCTTCTGCGCACCTTCCAGCGCACGATCAAAATGCGCAATCGCCTCGTTAAAAAATTGCCGAAAACGTTCCACGATTCCTGCCGTGGTCCAAGCCGAGAGCATTTCGGCCTTGGCATTACTAATCACCAGATCAAAGGTATTCGCCGCCAGCGGAATCAATAGAGATTCTTCAACCGCCTGTCGGAAAGAGGTTTTTTTCTCCTCGAAGGCCTGTCGATCGGCTTCAAAATTCTGCAGCACTACTTGGTGCTGCTTGACTAACTTAGGAATTTTTTCTGCCGTACGATCTTTAAGACTGCGCACACTTTCCATCTGTGCAAGGATGCGATGACGGTGATCGCGTAATATCGTTTTCTGATCGAGAACAGCACGTTCCACCATATTACGGCATTTATCCTGAATGGCTTGATGTCGCGCCGGCAGGAGCACTTCTGCAATGGAGCGCTCCAGTGCCGCCATGCCACTACGTTCGAGCATTTCCGCGTCCTTACGAATACGCGCCACTAAACCCTTCTGCCCGGAAATCGGAATCACTTGCGCCGGACTGATACGCAGGCGGGCGGCCGTTTTTTCTACTTGCTGTTCAATTTCTGCCGAAATATCCGGCCAATCCCGCAACTCATCCCAGAGCGTATCTATTTTATTGAGAAGCACAATCTGTTTTTGATGGGCATTGCGGATCAGGTATTGGTCCCAGATCATCAGATCACTTTGCGTCACACCCGTATCGGCGCCCAAAAGAAAAACAATCGCATCGGCATCAGCCAACATGCTGAAAGTCAGTTCGGGCTCCGCTCCAATGGCATTGAGGCCGGGAGTATCCAATATCGTCAAACCCGCATCGAGCATTGGATGCGTGAGATAAAGCACCGCATGACGCCAACGAGGAATCAGCACCTTGCCGAGTCCACAGGAAGGACACACCGTTCTTTCTCGATCTTTGGGCGTGCGATTGAGCGGCGGACACAATCCAATTCGACGCGCATCCTCCACGGCCACACAAACCGTCTCGGTCAGATGCGCGAGGGATTCGGCGCGATCTTTTTTATCCTCTAATGACAGCGGAAATCTTCGCCAGGCACTGCCCGCCTTTTTGAGCTTTTCGATGCTCACATCCAGACTGCGACTGGCGATAGGCAACAACTGTAATCCCGGTCGCCCTTGTGGCGCACCACGGATTTCCACCGGACACATCGTGGTTTGACCCGAGCTGGAGGGTAGGAGACGATTGCCCATATCCGAGAAAAACAAGGCGTTAATCAGCTCGGTTTTACCCCGCGAAAACTCTCCCACGAAGGCAATGCGCAAGCTGTCTTGCTCGGTATCAAAGGCCAGCGTTTCAAGCTGCAACATGGTACCACTGGGTAACAATCCCAGATCGGCGGTTAATGCCGCCATTTCGTGCAGACCGCTAATCAGTTGTTGACGCCAGAGATTAAGCGCTGCCAGACCTTCTAAAATAGGGGATGTAACCATCGACTGCGTTCCGCTCATATTTACTCCTAATTGTTCAGCGCTGGCAATGGGAACAATAGGTTGTTGCTCGTCCTCCGATACGCAGACTGTGTAATGCTGCGCCACAACGGATACAAGCTTGTCCCTCTCGTCCATACACCGCCAGAGATAGTCGAAAATATCCGTTTCTGCCATCCGGTCGGCTGAAATCCCGTAAAGTCGTCCCGCCTTGGAGGATGGCAGACTGCAGCACTTCGCGGACGGTCTGCGCTAAACGTTGATAACGGGTCAGCGCAACGCGTCCGGCGGGTCGACGCGGATCAATACCCGCTGCAAAAAGGGATTCGTTGGCGTAAATGTTCCCGACCCCGACTACGATATGAGCATCCATCAAAAAAGCTTTCACCGGAATCTGCCGATGACGACTCAGCGCATAAAGATATTCACCCGAAAAATCTGCAGTCAGTGGTTCTGGCCCGAGACGGGCAATAAGCGGGTGCTGGTCCACATCCTCCAGCCAACAGAGCGCACCGAAGCGGCGTGGATCATTGAAGCGCAAGCAAAGCTGATCCGTAATCAATAAATCGACATGGTCATGTTTGCGTAAAGCGGTATCACGAGGCAGCACGCGTAAATGCCCACTCATGCCGAGATGAATCAAAATACTGCCGTGTTCCAAATCCAGTAGCAGATATTTGCCCCGCCGCCGCAGTTGTCGAACGGTCTGCCCGCTGATCTGTTCCGCGAGGTCGGGATTCACCGGCAAACGTAAGCGTGGTTCACGGACAATAGCCCCCTCCAGACGCTGGCCCAAGAGATGGGGGCTGATACCCAGACGAGTGACTTCGACTTCTGGTAATTCAGGCATATTTAGATTCTCGTGGCACCGCTCACCCGCTCGCGGCCAGCAATATCCGTGTGGGTTTCAACCTGTCCTAAACCGGCATTTTGCAATAGTGCGCGCACCGCCGGTCCTTGCGCGACACCATGCTCCAGCATAATCCGCCCTCCGGGCCGCAAGCGAGGCCATGCATCGGTAATAATTCGTTCTAGGCATTCTAGGCCCGTCGGACCGGCGACTAGAGCCTCCTGAGGTTCATGTCGCAAATCGGGAAGATGAGGATCATGACTGGCGAGATAGGGCGGGTTAGAGACAATCTGGTCAAAAGTCAACCCTTGTTCAAGAGCTGCGTACCAGTCGCCCTCCCGCCATTGTACGCTTGCCCCAAGCTTGACGGCGTTGCGACGGGCTAACTGCAATGCGGCGGGACTGCGCTCCACGGCAAACACCGTTGCACGGGGCCGAGCCAAAGACAAGGTCAGGGCGATAGCCCCAGAGCCCGTACCCAAGTCTAATATCTGCAGTGCATCGTTGGGGTCCGTGCCATCCAGCGCGAGGCTCACCAACAATTCCGTGTCAGGACGGGGAATCAATACCGAAGCATCTACTTCCAGATCGTGGCCATAAAAGGACCACTCCCGCAAACAGTACGCCAGCGGAAGGCCATCCAGACGCTGCGCCAGTAGTTGCTGTAACTGCTGCGCATCGGTCGCAGATACCGCGCGTTCCTGAGCGCACAGTTGCGCCGCCGGGTCCAGATTAAGAGTGGCCGCGATGAGCCAGCGAGCTTCCTGCTCTGGCTGGTCGCTGATTGCTCGCAATTGTTCGCGCAGATAGCGTTGCCAGATGCGCAGATGCGCGTCATTTGGGAAGCCCGGAATCACCTCAGAATTCATCACCAAGATTTTGCAGCAAATCTGCTTGATATTCTTTAATCAAAGGCTCAATCACCGCATCCAGATCACCGGCCAATATCGCTTCAAGGCGATAAAGCGTCAGATTGATGCGATGATCCGTAAGCCGTCCTTGCGGAAAGTTATAGGTACGGATGCGCTCCGAACGATCTCCGGAACCGATTAACAATCGCCGGGTTTGGGCGGCGCTGCTCTGCTGCTTTTCCTGCTCTTGTTCCAGCAGGCGTGCTTGTAGCAGAGCCATCGCACGCGCGCGATTTTTATGCTGTGAACGATCTTCCTGACAGGCCACGACCATTCCTGAAGGAATATGCGTGATACGGATAGCCGAGTCGGTCTTGTTAATATGCTGTCCACCCGCGCCGCTGGCCCGGAAAGTATCAATCCGCAAATCGGCCGGATTGATGATGAATTCACTGACCGTATCGACTTCCGGGAGCACGGCAACCGTGCAAGCCGAAGTATGGATGCGGCCCTGAGCTTCCGTTTCAGGCACCCGCTGGACACGATGCCCACCCGATTCAAACTTGAGCCGGGAGTAAGCACCTCGTCCGCTGATTTCCAGTATCGCCTCTTTGTAGCCGCCGCGCTCGGACTCCGATGCCGACAACAACTCCACGGAAAAACCTCTACCCTCCGCATAACGGCTATACATGCGTACCAAGTCTCCAGCAAACAGAGCCGCTTCTTCGCCGCCAGTACCCGCGCGCACTTCCACGAATACGTTGCGATCATCATTGGGATCTTTGGGTAACAAGCGCAAGCGCAGCGATTCTTCCAACGCCGCCAAATCTGCGGCAGTTGCGGCCATTTCTTCGCTAGCCATCGCCCGCAATTCTGGGTCGCGCTCTTCGAGGAGCATTTTTTCGGCTTCATCGTGTTCGCGTTGTCGCTGCTCATGGCGACGCAACAAATCCAGAATCGGGCTGATTTCTCCCAGTTCCTTGGAAAGGTTTTGGAAACGCTGGGCGTCGCTGGCTACGCCAGGACTGGCCAGCATCTGACTGAGTTCATCAAAACGAAATGCCAATTGCTCAAGCTGGCCCTGCAAGCGCGGACTGAGACTCATCCTTCGGCGTCACTGAGATGAAACAAAATATCGAGTGCCGCAACCAGACTCTCATTGGTCGCCTCCTGACAGGGTTGACGGAGGGTAGCAATCGGATCATGCAACATCTTATTCATCAGCGCCTTGGAAAAAGCGTCGAGGACCGCATGGGGGTCCTGACCTTGATCCAGATAATGCGCGAAGCGTCGCACTTCTTCCTGACGCCGCATCTCCACATGATCCCGCAAACGTCGGATTGCCGGGACGACATCCAAACTTTCCCGCCACTGCTGAAATTGTCCCACTTCCTCTGCGATAATCAGCTCTGCGGCAGCCGCAGCTTCCCGCCGTGCCCGCATACCCGCCTGGGCAATGTCGTTGAGATCATCTAGGGTATACAAAAAACACTGCTCGATACTTTCCACATCCGGCGCGATATCTCTGGGCACCGCCAGATCTACCAGCATCAAATCCCCACGATCGCGCTGTGCCATCACCGCCGAAACCGCTTCGCGAGTCACAATGGGCTGGGTACTGGCCGTACAACTGACCACCATGTCGGCGTCGTGGAGCAATCGCGGAATCATATCGAGGCTGTGCGCGTTACCCGTAAATTTATCGGCTAATTGCTGTCCACGTTCGACACTGCGGTTAGCCACCGCAAAACTACGAATTCCATGCTCACGCAAGTGGGTTGCGACCAGTTCAATCGTATCTCCAGCGCCGATCAGCAGGACGGATTTTCCTTCTAGCCCACCGAGTAACTGTTTCGCCAGACTGACCGCCGCGTAAGCAACACTTACCGGCGCCGAACCAATAGCGGTTTCGGAACGCACGCGCTTCGCGACCCGAAATGCCCAATGCAACAGTCGATTGAGTACCGGGCCTGCCGCTCCGCTATCAGCGGCTGCCTGATAAGCGTCTTTCACCTGTCCTAAAATTTGCGGTTCACCAATAATCATGGAGTCCAGACCACAGGCCACCCGGAACAGGTGACGCACGGCTTCCGCATCACTGGCGTGGTAAATGTGTCCATCCAAGGAGCGGGGGTCCACCTGATGAAAAGCGCAGAGCCAATTTTGCAGGGCCTGACGATTCAGACCTTGTCCGCCCTGAACGTAAATTTCTGTGCGATTACAGGTCGATACGATCAACGCTTCCTTGGCAAGCCCCTGATCCAGAAGGTCGCGATGCGCCATAGCAAGATCCTCCGGCGAAAAGGCAACCTTTTCACGGACCGCAATAGGTGCAGTATGATGACTCAGACCAAAACAAAAAATGGCAGCGACCGTCCCTGCAGAGCGACGATTAGGGGGCTGGATTGTCGCCGACACGAAACAGGATTGCAAGCCGAAGCAGCAGCGGTTATTGTGCCCGCTGGTTTTACAATCTTTAGGATAAAACGCAAATGAGGAGCAGGTTTGGCAACATCGCGGCGGGAGTTCTGATGGCTCTCGTTGCCGCTAGTGCGGATGCTGCCACCCCCCCCACCGGAATGACTGGTGAACAACTCTACTACCTTCTCGTAGCAGAGTTCGCCACTGCGCAGCGCAACGCACAACTGGCCATTCCCGCTTGGGCAGAAGCAGCCAAGCTTGCGCCCGCAGCCAATGTTCTGGGGCGCGCCACTCAGGTTACTGCGCAATTTGGTGATTTTGCCGACGCGCTGCAACTCTCAAAACACTGGCGGGAAGCTGCTCCAGACAGCGCCAAGGCTGACCAATTCACGGCAGCGCTCTTGCTGACCACAGGCAAGGATCAGCAAGCCATTGATTTATTGCAGGCCACTCTGGCCCGTTTTCCTGACGACCCTAAAGTGACGTTACAGCTCGCCGAATTATTGGTAGCGCACGGACAAAGCGGCGAAGCGCGGCGTTTACTCGCAGCGCTGACCGCCAAAGATCCCAAATCCGCTAGCGCCTATTATGCTTTGGGTCGCATTGATCTAGTCGAAAGAAGACCAGACCACGCAATCCCCTGGTTAGAGAAGGCTCTTGCTCTGCGTCCCGACTGGCAGGAAGCCGCCATCCATCTGGCTGAAGCACTGCAGATGACGCAAGGCCCCACCACTGCCTTGCAAAGTATACAAACCTTTACAGCGGCGCATCCCGAAGCCATTCGGGCGCGCCAGTATCTAGCCGCGCTGTACCTGAAAATGGGGGGCATCACTCAGGCCTATCGCCTTTATCAGGAAATGTCCCGCCAACATCCCGACGATCCGGAGATCGCGCTTTCTCTGGGCCTGATAGATCTTGAACGCAACGATTGGCAGGGTGCCAAAGCCAACCTCCAGCGCGCCCGCGATTTGGCACCCCAATCCCCTGCGCCCATTTACTATTTAGGACGACTTTATGAGGCGCAAAACCGCTGGTCAGAAGCCTTGCAATGGTATCAGCGCATTCACTCCGGCCCCCTTTATCCCGAAGTAGAGCTGCGCAGCGCGCGGATTGAGTACCAAATGGGGCAGCATCACAAAGCCATGGATCGACTGAATAGCTTGGCCACCGCCCATCCGCAGGAAGCGCAAATACCGTTGCTACAAGCGGATCTCTTGCAAAATGATCAACAGCTGCAGCAAGCCTTGCAGATTATTCAGCAAGCGCTACAACGTATGCCTGAAAATGCTGAACTCTGGTATGCCCAAGGTGCCATCTACGAACAACTCAAAAATTACCCCGCTATGGACAAGGCCATGCGCAACGTCATCCGTCTCGCGCCCGATAATGCCCAAGCGTATAATTTTCTCGGTTACAGCCTGGTTGAAAGAAAGCAAAATCTGAGCGAAGCGCAAACCCTGCTGGAAAAAGCCCACCGTCTGGAACCCGAAAATCCGGAAATTCTAGACAGTATGGGCTGGCTGTATCACCGCCTAGGAGACAATCAAAAAGCGCTGGGGTATCTGCAAAAAGCGCATGACGCGCTCCCTCATGACCCTGAACTCAGCCTACATTTAGGGCGTGTGCTCTGGGCGCTCGGTAAACACCAAGAAGCGCAACACATTTGGCAGCAAGCCCTTGACCAAAATCCCAAAGATCCTGCGCTCAAGCAAGTACTCAAAGACCGAAAATGATAAAATACTTCAATAAAGCAAAGCATTATATTTCAGTCCTACATGGATTACGGATACTATTCGGGCTCGCCTTGGGTCTGCTGCTATCCGCTTGCGCCACGACACCCGCATTGCCTCCAGCAGCGCCCCATGCCCTAACAGTCATTGAGCGCAATCAGGTCATCGCCAGCCTAAAATACTGGCGGGCCAGTGGTGAGGCAGCGCTCACCACGCCACGGAGTAGCGAAAATTTCGGCTTTCGCTGGAAGCAATCTCCCCAACTGCAAACGCTCTCCATTTATGACCCCCTCGGACGGACCGTGGCGCGCATCAGCGTGGATGCGCAGGGTGCAAAACTCGCCACCATCACCGGTGAACACCGGCAGGCCGCCAGTCTCGCCACTCTGCTCAACTCTGTTCTGCATGTCGACCTACCGGCCAAAGAATTGCCCGACTGGATGCTGGCACTGCACGGCAAGCACAGCACGGTGCAGGAAAACGCCGCCGGACTACCGAAAATCATGGTTAGCGGCCCTTGGCAAATACATTATCTCCAATACGCGCCTGTCGGTGGACTCACCATGCCCAAACTTTTGCAGGCCAAGGGTCCTGACGGTATCACCTTGCGCATGGCCATCACCCAATGGCATATGGGTAATCCGCAAAAACCATGACGCAGAATTATCCCGCTCCCGCCAAACTGAATCTTATGCTGCGAGTGATTGGACGACGCACCGATGGTTATCACGAGCTACAAACCGTTTTCCAGTTTATTGATCTCGCCGATCAACTCCAGTTCAGCTCCCGGCCTGCCGGTCAGTTTTCTCGCAGCGGAGGCGCAGCGGGCGTAGCCACAGAGGAGGATCTCAGCATCCGTGCCGCCCGCCTACTCGCCGAGGTAACCGATATTCGGGAAGGCGTTCACATTCACATCGATAAAATACTGCCCATGGGCGGGGGCATCGGCGGCGGATCATCGGATGCCGCCAGCACCCTGCTCGTCCTCAACCGACTTTGGCGTACCCGACTCAGCCGGATGGAGCTTATGGAGCTCGGCGCCAAACTGGGTGCGGACGTGCCCATTTTCTTATTTGGCCGCAGCGCCTGGGCAGAAGGCATTGGCGAAAAACTGACCGCACTCGACCAAATTCCAGAATTGAATTATGTGCTCTTACATCCTGGCGTGGCGGTCAGCACCCAAGAGATTTTTACCGCGCCAGAATTGACACGACAGCATGTGCCCAGCACAATAGGCGCGTTTCTCGGCGGGGCATTTGGAAACACCCTAGAAAGCACCGTAAGCGCTCGCTACCCAGCAGTCGAATTGGCCATGCAATGGTTAAAAGACCACGGTTTGCAGGCTGTTCGTTTAACGGGTAGCGGTGCTTGTGTTTTTGGGGTAGCGGAGGATAACCACACCGCCCAAAGCGTCGCCGCCCAGGTCCCTCCGGTTTGGAGAGCTTGGGCAGTGCGGGGGGTGAATCAACATCCTCTGTATGACGCTGTCGAGTAATGACTTTATTGGGGCGTAGCCAAGCGGTAAGGCACCGGATTTTGATTCCGGCATTCCCAGGTTCGATCCCTGGCGCCCCAGCCAAATTGTCCTCGGACTGTTTTGCCACCTGCTAAGAGAGAATGACATCGCATGGCCCACGGCAATCTTATGGTGTTCAGCGGGAACGCCAATCCTGTTCTTGCGGCGCAAGTCGCCCGCTTCCTGCAAATTCCCCTTGGACGCGCCGAAGTCAGTTCCTTCAGTGACGGAGAGGTCTTCGTAGAAATTCTCGAAAATGTCCGTGGTCGTGATGTATTTGTCCTTCAACCTACCTGCGCACCCACGAATGATCACCTCATGGAATTGCTGACCATGATTGATGCACTGAAACGTGCCTCAGCCAATCGCATCACTGCTGCCATGCCTTATTTCGGCTACGCCCGCCAAGATCGCAAATCCCGTTCTCGCACGGCCATTACCGCCAAACTGGTAGCCGACCTCATTACCAGCGCCGGGGCCAACCGGGTTCTGACCATGGATCTTCATGCGGACCAGATTCAGGGATTTTTCGATGTTCCCGTAGACAATATTTACGCCTCACCGATTCTGCTCGGCGATATCTGGCGGCAAAGTTATCCCGAGTTGATCGTCGTTTCGCCCGATGTAGGCGGCGTTGTCCGCGCCCGTGCCATCGCCAAACGCCTTGAGGTGGATCTGGCCATCATCGACAAGCGCCGCCCGCGTCCTAATGAGTCGGTCGTTATGAACATCATCGGCGATGTGGAAGGTCGAACCTGCGTCCTCGTCGACGACATGGTAGACACCGCCAACACGCTCTGTGAAGCGGCCCACGCCCTCAAAATGCAAGGGGCCATCAAGGTCTGCGCATACTGCACCCATCCGGTGCTTTCGGGGCCTGCCATGGAGCGCATTGAAGGTTCAGAACTTGACGAATTAGTCGTCACTGACACCATCCCCTTGCATCAAGATGCGCAAATCAGCAGTAAAATTCGCGTGCTCTCGGTAGCCGAACTCATGGCCGAAACCATCCGCCGCATCGCCGAAGAGGATTCCGTCAGCTCACTGTTCATGGACTAATCTGCTGCCGACGCCTTGCAGCTTAGTCCCGGTCATTGTATCCTTTGCGCTCTTTACTATGGTGGCTGTAGCTCAGTCGGTAGAGTCCCGGATTGTGATTCCGGTTGTCGCGGGTTCGAGCCCCGTCAGCCACCCCATATTTTCAAGTAGTTAGGCTCATGTTGCCACATCTGTTCTTAAAATGGATGAGGTTCTTCCTAAGATGACGCCTTTTTCCTTCTGGTAATTTTTACAGGAGCTGGGTCTGTTTTTATCACCCTGCGGCTCTTTCGGGATAGAGGATATCGTCAATCTCCTGTTCAGTTTAGCGTACCATCCGGCGCGATGCTGGTACTTCCTCACGAGCAATCGCTTTAGCTTCGTTCAAGACTTTGCACGAGGTCATCGAATAATGCTTTTTCCATCGTCATAGCTCCTTCACAAATTCGCACAACAAGGCGGTTTCCCGAAGCGAGCGCGGCAATCCGACGCTCAAGATCACCCGGGCCGTCATAAAACCTAGAAACGAAGCGCCGGAAGCAAGGCATCCAAGGCTGCCATGCTCTTATCAAAAAGTTGTTCCCAAGGTTCCATCAGGCTGCAGACTAAACGTCGAGAGGAAAATAAAAGGTCTTCGGAAATCCGTGCCGAACGTGTCGATCCAGTGTGGCGAGTGCCTGTTCCACGGGGATGTGACGCCCGTGCAAAAACATGGTTTTTTCTCACCCCACTTCGTTCCGAAGCTTCTTGGCATTCTGCTTGTCCGACCACCAGCAGGACTGGCAGCCCTCGCACTTGAAAAAGGCATCGCCCTTCTGAAACGGACGATAGAGCATCTTCCCAGCGGGCCATCTGGGCGGGGTCAGTCGGCGTTTAGGAATGAAGAGAACATGGCCACAAATCCCCATTCTAGCTATAATAGCCAGAATGGATGTTTGTATAGGAGCATAATCATGATTACGGTGACTTCAGTTGAAGCCCAGAACAAGTTTGGACAGTTGCTGGATACCGTGCAGCGTGAGCCGGTGGTCATCACCCGGCACGGGCGTGCAACGGCGTTTATGGTGTCCCCGCAGGACATGCAGGACCTCCAGGATTTGCAGGCTGCTCGGCGCCGCCGCAGCGAAGCGGTGGCGGAATTCGAGGCACACTTCGCCAGAGCCGATGCCCATCTTACACCGGCTGCGCGGGAGCTGACGGATGAGGATGTGGTGCGCCTGGTGAAAGAATCCCGTTGAGTCGGCCGCAACGGATTGTCATAGATACCAGCACCTTGGTGGGGGCGATGTTACATCCGGATTCCGTACCGCGACGCGCTTTCCTGACCGCGGTCCGGATAGGTGAGCTCTGTGTCACTGAAGCCACCTTGCAGGAATTGCAGGAAGTGCTACAGAGGCCGAAATTCGACCGATTTATTCCGGTACAAGACCGGCTGGATTTTCTCACCTTGGTATCCGGCCACGTCAGTATGTGGGAGATTCACGTCTCCAGCGAGCAGGCTTCGACAGGCATATGCCGGGATGACAAGGATACGAAATTCCTCTCTCTGGCGTTGTCTTGCCGGGCGGACGTTCTCATCTCCAGCGATGGGGATTTGCTCGTTCTGCATCCCTGGCAAGGGATACCCATTTTGACGCCAGCGGCGTTTCTTGAAAAGTTAATTGATTGAACATAAATAAATAAATTCACTTAGAGTCCGAAATCTGCGCGGACATGACCGCCTCTGGCAGGCTCTACACGCCGCCTGAAGGCACCAACCTCAGCCCGGATGCCTCGGGCTACGTAACCGGTAACTGAGCGGCGTACCCGTATATGAGGAATTAGGGTTTAGAGCCAATACTGTTTATTTAGGTTTTTGTAAGATCATTAAATCCTAATGACTCCGATGCAGCAGAAGTGGATCTTCCTGTTTTGCCAAGTGACAAGTAGTATCGGTAGGTGGAACTGCTTGTGACTGAGGAGGAGAAAGAAATGTTACACGGCACACTGGATTGTTACACTGCACTAAAAGCGCAGGCGAATTTGCGTTAGGTACTTACCATGAATGACACTCACACTTTCCGCGCCAGCAAAGTGAAAGCCCTCCTAACAACTTCTTGGAAACATCGCTTTGCGACACGACCACCTAACATTCCGGTCAAAGCCGCTCCCTTTGGTCGCTGGGCGCTACGCGATAAAGCCGCGCAGCGCCGGTCACATCTACGTTAGAACTCAGGAACCGACATGTACGTCCCCGAGTATTTCAAAGAAACACGTTCAGAGCATGTATTGGCACTCATCGAGGGCAACTCCTTTGGAATGCTGGTCACGGCTCCTGATGGTGTGCCTTTTGTCAGTCACTTACCCTTCATCTTTGACCACGCCGCAGGTTCCAAAGGCAAGTTGCTCTGCCACATGGCGCGGGCAAACCCGCAATGGCAGCACTTTTCATCGTGCAGTGAAGTTCTGGTTGTCTTTCAAGGTCCACATGCTTATGTTTCCCCTTCGTGGTATTCGTCGTCTAGCGTCCCAACATGGAATTACGCAGTGGTTCACCTGCGCGGTAAACCCCGACTCATCGAAAGCGAGTCCGAGCTTGAAGCCTTGGTTGAACGGCTAACCCATATTTATGAATCTCACATGCCAAGCCTGTGGAAACCAAACCTTGCGGGTGAACAACGCGCAAAACTTCTCAATATGATTGTGGGCCTTGAAATCGAAGTCACGGACATTCAAGGCAAGTTCAAACTCAGCCAAAACCGCCCGCTTGAAGACCAGCAGAGCGTGGTTGAGAAATTGAGTCAATCAAGCAATCAAACTGAGGTCGCAGTTGCAAAACTCATGCCTGGGACAATCCATGCAGAGTTCTAACAGGGATGCGCCAAAAGCGGCACACGCCTCAACTTTACATTATGCATTCAGGAGTTATCCGTGCTTGAGTCAGTAATACAGGAAGAAACAACGGGATGCGGCATTGCATCTGTAGCCAACATTCTTGGCAGGACGTATGCAGAGATGAAGGCCATAGCTGACACTATGGGCATCCATGCGTCAGATAGCTCGCTGTGGTCGGATACTGAATATGTCCGACGCATGTTATCCAGCGCAGGCGTTGAAACCTCCAACGAGGAGATTCCGTTTGAATCTTGGGACACATTACCGGATCTTGCGCTATTGTCTATCAAGCATCATCAGGAAGAAGATAGACCTTTTTGGCACTGGGTTGTGTTTAAGCGCATGGAGGGTCAACCATTCGTTCTAGATTCAGCAAGCTATCTGCCTTCCAACATTCGCCAGGATTTCGAAGCAATGCAGCCAAAGTGGTTCATCGAGGTCAAAAATGCATAACATAGCGCCTTACTCCACGCTCCATCTATTATATCTTGCAAGGATGCCCGACCTTGCAAACCGATGAAGGTCCAATCCAGCTTTCTCCGGGCTGGTGTGCGGGCATCAAGGCGGGTACTGGCAACGCCCACAACTTGGTCAATGAAACTGCCGAGGTGGTCGTTTACCTCGAAATTGGTGATAGGACGTCGGGAGACGAGGTAATCTATCCCGATGTCGATCTCCAAGCATCTTTAGTAGATGGTAGGTGGCAGTTCTTCCATAAAGACGGTACACCATACTAAATGCTGCCGACACAAAAAAAGTCATTAAAGCAATTCGTCGCGCAACTGATTCACTATTTCCAGAGTCGCTGGGAGTGCATCCGGGCGCACCGGCAGCAAGGGAATCCCATTACGTGAATGACCACCAGAGGTATTTTGTGGTTGCAGAGCTTGCCGCAAAAGTGCTGAAACAACGGCACCTACAGGCTTATGCTGTCGATCTGCTAGCCCTTTCGCCGCCGCCAGTACGTCATCATCAATCGCCAGTGTGATGCGCATAGGTTGTTCACCTTGTCAGTCATCAGACATCTAGCATCATACACCAAAATCATTGGGTTGGCCGTCAAGGAGCGTGGCGACGGTTCAGCCCGAGACTGGCTGAGAGCGATTTTCTTGGCATGTTTGTCGAAGTACATCAAGGCGTGGGACCATTCCTGGCACCGGTAGCCACCTGAGGGTACCTCCTTGAAGCGCAACGGTTGAAGAACTGACACCGCCCTGTTACTGTACAAATATATATCTCTATTTGCAGGAGGCTTTCATGTGCTTCGCGCCTAAAACCAACGGAGAGGATGATTGCCCACATGACTGACCGCCATACTCACTCGACCCTCACGCTGATCGCAGTCTGTTTCGGGCTATTCATGATCCAACTCGACCTGACCGTGGTGAATGTCGCGCTCAAAAGCATTCAGGACAATCTGCATGCGGGCGTCACGGCCCTGCAGT